>Ga0137410_10001396_pt1 | contig 16605 bp, 13 predicted proteins | sample CZODoug1_16funga_FD_108878 | JGI IMG/M metagenome (GOLD analysis project Ga0137410, IMG submission 108878) | Vadose zone soil fungal communities from Angelo Coast Range Reserve, California, USA - CZODoug1_16fungal (Illumina Assembly) | ecosystem: Environmental > Terrestrial > Soil > Vadose zone... | reverse complement strand
TCCTCGCCGAGGCGCTGCCCTACATCCGGCGCTTTCACGGCAAAACGATCGTCATCAAGTACGGCGGCAATGCGATGACCGACGACAAGCTGAAGCACGGCTTCGCGCACGATGTCGTGCTGCTCAAGCTCGTCGGCATCAACCCGGTAGTAGTGCACGGCGGGGGGCCGCAAATCGACGACCTGCTGAAGCAGCTCGGCAAGAAGGGAGAGTTCGTCCAGGGCATGCGGGTCACGGACGCCGAGACCATGGACGTCGTCGAGATGGTGCTCGGCGGCCAGGTCAACGCGGAGATCGTCAATCTCATCAATCAGCATGGCGGCCGCGCGGTCGGACTGACCGGCAAGGATGGCGGGCTGATCCGGGCAAAGAAAATGCTGGTGCGCAGCGACGGCGACCCCGACGCGATGATCGACATCGGCCAGGTGGGGGAGGTTGACACCATAGACCCCGAGATCGTGCACCATCTGCTTACCAACGACTTCATTCCTGTGATCGCGCCGTTGGGTGTAGGCAAAAAGGGCGAAACCTACAACATCAACGCCGACCTCGTGGCGGGCAAGGTGGCCGAGATACTGAAAGCCGAGAAGCTGATCGTGCTCACCAACACACCGGGGGTGCTCGACATGAACGGCAACCTCCTCACCGGGTTGTCCTCGAAGAAAGTCGACGAGCTTTTTGCCAATGGCACCATCTCCGGCGGCATGCTGCCCAAAATCAGTTCGGCACTCGACGCGGTGAAGAACGGCGTCAACACCTGCCATATCATCGACGGGCGCGTCGAGCACGCGCTGCTGCTCGAGGTCCTCACCGATGAAGGCGTCGGCACGCTGATCAAGCGCCGTTGAACACCACCGCGCGGGGCCGGCGTTGAAGTTCGGCAAGGTCTGGATCTTCGACCTTGACAATACGCTGCACAATGCGACGCCGCACATCTTCCCGCACATCAACCGCGCGATGACGGAGTACGTCCAGGCCCACCTTGGCCTGGACGAAGCCGCCGCCGGCGAGCTGCGGCAGCGGTACTGGAAGCGCTACGGCGCGACGCTGCTCGGGTTGATGCGCCATCACGACACCGACCCGCGGGATTTTCTCTGGCATACGCACCAGTTTCCCGAGCTCGAGCGAATGCTGGTTCACGAGCCGCAGCTGCGCGCGGTGCTGCGGCGTCTGCCCGGGAGAAAGCTCGTGTTTTCCAACTCGCCGGTTCACTACTCGAGCGCGGTGCTGAAGGCGCTCGGTGTAGCGGACCTGTTCGACGATGTATTCTCGATCGAACGTACGCGCTATCGCCCCAAGCCCGACAGTGACGGTTTCTTGCGGTTGTGCCGCGCCCACCACCTCAAGCCGCAACGCTGTATCATGGTGGAAGACAATCTCGACAATCTGCGCACCGCCTGCCGCCTGGGCATGACGACGGTGTGGGTGGCCCGGGCGGCCAGGGCACCGGGCTACGTTGACGTGAAGGTCCCGAACCTGATGCAGTTGCCCCGACTGCTGGCTCACTTACAATAGGTAACCTGGCAACGTGGCGTAACCGAGATGGCGGAAAAGACAGGCGAGCGCAAGGACCAGATCCTGCAGACGCTGGCGCAGATGCTGGAGAGCCCCGCGGGCGAGAAGGTGACCACGGCGGCGCTCGCCGCGCACCTCAAGGTGTCGGAAGCCGCGCTCTATCGCCATTTCAAGGGCAAGGCCGAGATGTTCGAAGGGCTGATTGAATTCATCGAGCACGCGCTGTTCGGACTCATCAACAAGATTACCGGCGAGGAGAAGAGCGGCATGCGCCAGGTCGAGTCCATCATCGCGGTGCTGCTCGCCTTCGCGCAGAAGAACCGCGGCATGACACGGGTGCTCATCGGCGACGCGCTGGTCAACGAGGACGAGCGGTTGCAGCTGCGCATCAACCAGCTGCACGAGCGGCTCGAGGCCGCGCTCAAGCAGGCGCTGCGCTTCGGCGTGAGCCAGAAAGAGATCGCGCAAGAGGTGGACATCGCCGCACAGGCGAATCTGATCATGAGCTTCGTCACCGGACGCTGGCACCAGTTCGCGAAAAGCGGCTTTAAGCGCGATCCCGGCGAGTTGTGGGCGAAGCAGTGGCGCCAGCTCATGGAAGGCGTTATCGCGTAGGGGCTTTGTCCTGCGCGACAATGCCTGTGCAAGATGGGAACGAGGGGATGTCATGCCCTCGTGCTTCCCAACTATAGCAGGGAAGCGGCAATTCACTAGGGAGATGCAGTCATGGCCAATATCACGACCCAGCAGCTCGCCGAGATCATCATCGGCATTGCCCGCACGCAGCAGGCAATCGTGGACGCAATGGAAAGCCAGAAGGCGGGTTTCAAGGGCAATCATTTCGCGTCGGCGCTCGACAATGCGGCGAAAATCCGCGTTACCAACCGGCCGCTCACGCTGCAGGAATTGCCGGCGCGCGCGCTGCTGCAATGCATGGGCCGGGCCGGTCCCAATGCCGAGCAGCTCGCCCGCGATCTTGAGGCGCTGCTGTCCGGCCAGCCGCTCGTGGCCGCGGCGCCTCCCGGTGCTGCGGCTGCAGCGCCTGCCGCCGACGGGCCATCGCTCGACATGACCACGCCGACCTAGATTCAGCGCGCGGGATCGCTACCCGGAATTCCCTAACCCGCGGCCGAGCACACCGGGCATGCGGGATCTTTCCTGAGCGAGATGATTCGTACCTGCATCTCGAGAGCGTCGAGCAGCAACAGCCTTCCGGTGAGCGTCTCTCCCGACCCCGCGATAAGCTTCAGCGCTTCTGCCGCCTGGATCGAACCGATGATGCCCGTCAGCGGCGCAAACACGCCCATCACCGCACAACGCACATCGTCGCTCTCGCCGTGTTCCGGAAACAGGCAGGCATAGCAGGGTGCGCCGGGCGTGCGCAGGTCGAATACCGCGACCTGCCCGTCGAAGCGTATCGCCGCGCCTGATACCAGCGGTTTCCTCAGCCGCACGCACACCCGGTTCGCGGCGTGGCGGGTGGTGAAATTGTCGCTGCCGTCGATCACGATGTCGGCATCCGCGGCCAGCGCCGCGAGACGTTTCTCGTCGACCCGCTCCGCCAGGGCGGCAATCTCGATCCCGGGGTTGATCGCGGTGAGCGTCGCGCGCGCGGAGTCCACTTTCTTGCTGCCGACCGAGGCAGTGCGGTGCGCGATCTGCCGCTGCAGGTTGGTGAGGTCCACGTTCTCGTTGTCGCAGAGCGTGATGCTGCCAACGCCGGCGGATGCGAGATAGAGCGCGACGGGCGAACCGAGCCCGCCGGCCCCGATTACCAGGGCGCGCGCGGCAAGCAGCTTTTCTTGCCCCTCGATGCCGATTTCCGGAAGCAGGATGTGGCGGCTGTAGCGCAGCAGTTGTTCGTCATTCATGGAGGCAATGTAGCGCCAGGGAACGGAAGTTGCAAAAACAAACGCCCGGCGTCGCCGGGCGTTGATTGCGGCTGATGTCCCGATGCTGTCTCAGTTCGCGACCCGGGTGGTAGTGCGGCTCTTGAGGAACGCCACTGCTTGGTTGAGCTCGTAGTCGTGCTTCGAAACCACCTCGCCTGGCTCGGGCCTGAGCAGCTTCTCGTCGACGTCCTTCGGGCGCGGTGCCGGCGTGAAGTTGTACTGCTTTGCCGCCGCCGCTGACTCCTTGGCCTGTTCCTCTTCCTTGACGTTATCGGTGAGGTGCTTGGTGAGGTCCGCCTCGCGCAGCTTCAAACCCGCGGTGCGCTCCGTCGCGCCGTCGTCGAGCGGGATGTCGGGTATGATGCCCCGCGCCTGGATCGAGCGCCCCTTGGGCGTGAAGTAGCGCGCCGTGGTGAGCTTGATCGCGGTACTGTTGCCGAGCGGAAGTATGGTCTGCACCGAGCCCTTGCCGAACGTCGGCTGGCCCATGATCACCGCGCGCCTGTGATCCTGCAGCGCGCCCGCGACGATTTCGGAAGCCGAAGCCGAGCCGCCGTTCACCAGCACCACCATCGGCACCGTTTTCGCCTCGGCCGGCAGCTTCTTGTTGTAGTCATCCTTCATCCGGCCGCGCAGGTAGTGTTCCGGACTCGCGCTGAGCTTCATCTTCGAGTCCTCGGTGCGGCCGTCGGTATAGACCACCAGGGAGCCGGAAGGCAGGAACGCAGCGGACACCGCCACCGCGCCATTGAGCAGGCCACCCGGGTCGTTGCGCAGGTCAAGCACGATACCCCGCATCGGTCCCTGGTTTTCCTTGAAGTGTTTTTCGATCGCGCGCGCGAGCGTCTCGCCGGTGTGTTCCTGGAACTGGCTGACCCGGAAATAGGCGTAGCCCGGCTCGAGCAGCCGGGACTTCACGCTCTGGATCTTGATGACGGCGCGCGTCAGCGTCACCACGATTGGCTTCTGCTCGCCCTTGCGCACGATGGTGAGCGTGATCTGGGTGTTGGGCTTGCCGCGCATGCGCTTCACCGCGTCGTTCAGCGTCATGCCCTTCACGGAGGATTCGTCGAGCTTCACGATGAGGTCGCCCGCCTTGATGTTGGCGCGCGAAGCCGGTGAATCGTCGATCGGTGAGACCACTTTGACGAAACCGTCTTCCATGCCGACTTCGATGCCGAGCCCGCCGAACTCGCCCTGCGTGCCGACCTGTAGCTCCTTGAACGCCTCCTGATCGAGATAGGCCGAGTGGGGGTCAAGGCCGGTGAGCATGCCGTTGATCGCCTCGGTGATGAGCTTCTTGTCTTCCACCGGCTCGACGTAATCGCTTTTCACGCGACCGAACACTTCGGTAAATGCCCGCAGTTCTTCGATGGGCAGCGGCGCGGCAGTGGTCGCAGTCGCTTTCTGCGCCACTGCGGAATAATTGAGACTGACCGCGACGCCGATCAGTACGCCGGCTACCACCAACCCGATTTGTTGCAGCCTGTTAAGCATAGCCAGCTCCTTGATGAATCCCGTCAGTCGTTAAGCGTGTGTCGCGAGTCGAAAAAGCCCGGTTGCCCGGGCCACAAGTGGTTCTAACCACTACGCAATTCACCCCTTACCGGATGTTGACCCAGTCCAGGGGGTCCAGCGGCCTGCCCTGATGCCTGAGCTCAAAGTATAAACCTGAATCGGCATTGCCGCCGCTTGCGCCCACCGTGGCGACGGCCTCGCCGCCCCGGATCGGGTCGCCGACCCGCTTGTAGAGGGCTTCGTTGTTGCCGTAGAGGCTCATGTAGGCGTCGCCGTGGTCGACGATCAGCAGGTTGCCGAAGCCGCGTAGCCAGTCGGCGAACACCACCCTCCCGTCGGCGACCGCCCGCACTTCTTCGCCCGCCTTGGCGGCTATGAACAAGCCCTTCCAGACGACTCCGCCATCTGCACGTGGACTGCCGAAGCGGTTCGCAAGTTCCCCGCGCACCGGGAGATTCAGCTTGCCCTTGAGATCCAGGAACGGACTGTCCCCGCTGGAGGCCTGCGGGACGCGCTCGTTCTTCAGTCGCGGGGCGGGCTTGGATCGCGCCATCAGCTTGGCGAGGCTCTCGACCAGGCGCGTGAGCCGGCCTTCGTTGCGCTTCAGCGTGCCGATCTCGCGCCGCTGGCGCTGGATGTCGCGAGAGATGCGGGTGAGCACCTGGCCGCGCGCGCGCTTTTCGCGCTCGAGGCGGCTGCGCAGCGCCTGGCTTTCGGCGGTGACGGTGGCGAGCTCCGAAGCCTTCTGCCGGGTTTCCTGTGCGAGCTGCCGCAACTGCGCGAGGCTGTCGCGCAGTTCCACGATCAGTCGTGCCCGTGCGCGGGAAATGTAGCTGAAGTAGTGGAGACGGCGCGCGATTTCATGAGGGTCTTCGCGGTTGAGCAGGAGCTTCAAGGGCTCGGACTGCCCGCCCAGGTATTGCTGGTAGAGCAGGCGCGTGAGCCGATCCTGCTGCGCCTTCAACGCCTCCTCGCGCCGTCTCGACTCGGCGCCCAGCTCCGCAAGTTGTTGGTTGATTTCGCGCGACTGGGCGCCGAGCTCGCGCAGGGCACGGTTGGTGTCCGAAATCGCGCGTTCAGATTCCCTCAAGGCATCGGCCGCTTCGCTCTTGGACTCCTCGGCGTCAGCGAGGCTTTTCTGCAGCGCCTCGATGCGCGCGCGCAGCTCGCGCAACTCCTTCTCCTTGGCGCCGGTGGCGGCCGGCTCGGCGGCCGGGCTGGCCAGCAGCAGAAGAACAAGTGCGCCGGCGGAAAGGGACTTCACGTGAGGGTGATCAGGGGCTTTCCGGTCATCTGCTTCGGCTGCGGCAGGCCCATCATTGCGAGCAGCGTGGGCGCGACGTCCTGCAACGCACCGCGGTCCGCGATCTTTGCCCTGCGCCCGACATAGAGCAGCGGCACAAGATTGAGCGTGTGGGCGGTGTGGGCCTGATTCGTCACCGGGTCGAGCATGGTTTCGGCGTTGCCGTGATCGGCGGTGATCAGTACCTCGCCGCCGGCTTCCTGCATCGCGGTCACCGCGCGCCCCACGCATTCGTCAAGGACCTCGATGGCGCGGGTCGCCGCCGCGAGGTTGCCGGTGTGGCCGACCATGTCGCTGTTGGCGAAGTTGCAGATGATGGCCTGGTAGCGGCGGCTCGTGATTGCTTCCACCAGCTTGTCCGTTACTTCGCGGGCGCTCATCTCCGGCTTGAGGTCGTAGGTGGCAACCTTGGGGGAAGGAACGAGCATCCGCTCTTCGCCGGGGTAAGGCTGCTCCACGCCGCCGTTGAAGAAATAGGTCACGTGCGCGTACTTTTCGGTTTCGGCGATGCGCAACTGCTTCAGCCCCTTGCCGGAGATGTACTCGCCGAAGCCGCCTGTGACGCTCTGCGGTGGAAACGCGGCTGGAATGTGGGCGAAATCCTCGCCGTAGCTCGTCAGCGTGCAGAAAAAGCCGAGTTTCGGGACATATGCCCGGTCGAAGCCCTTGAAAGCAGGGTCGGTCAGGGCGCGTGTGAGTTGCCGCGCGCGGTCGGCGCGAAAGTTCATGAAGACGACCGCATCGCCGTCTCCCATGCGTTCCGGCGTTCCGATCACAGTGGCCTTGACGAATTCATCGGTCTCGCCGCGCGCATAGGCTGCGCGCAGTGCCTCGGCTGCAGTCGTGGCGCGGTATTCCGCCCGGGCCTGCGTGATGAGGTCGTAGGCGGACTGCACGCGCTCCCAGCGGTTGTCGCGATCCATCGCGTAGTAGCGGCCACAGATCGACGCGATGCGGCCGGCCTTGAGCTCATCGCATTTTTTCTGGAGGGCGGCCAACGAAGCTTCTGCGCTCTTCGGCGGAGTGTCGCGGCCGTCCAGGAAGGCGTGCACCCGGATGTCCTTCACGCCGGCTCGCGCCGCCATTGCGAGCAGCGCATGAATCTGCGACTCGTGGCTGTGCACGCCTCCGGGGGAAAGCAGACACAGAATGTGCAGCGCGCGTCCGGCGTCGCGCGCGGTGGAGGCTGCTTTCGCCAACACGGAGTTTCTGGAAAACTCGCCGGTCTCGATCGCGTTCTCGATCCGGGTGTAGTCCTGGTAGACGACGCGCCCGGCGCCGATATTCATATGCCCGACCTCGGAATTGCCCATCTGGTCCTTGGGCAACCCCACCCATTTCTCCGACGCATCGATCGTGGTGTGCGGGTAGGTCTGCCACAGGAAATTCCAGTGCGGCTTGCGTGCCTGGCAGATGGCGTTGTGCTCGCATTCCTCGCGGTGCCCGAAACCGTCGAGTATGATCAGCAGGACCGGGGTTACTTTCATGATTTCACGGGCATCGTGGCGTAGCTTTGCCTGCCGAGCATTCTAAACTATTTGCGCGTGGTGGCTTGCCGCTGATCAGGCGGATGTCGTTGTTGGCGTTCCAGCAGTTCTGCCACCATTTTCCTTCCACCGGCGTCTGCGCAAGTGGCCTGCAGCTCGAGATGCTGCCGCGCGAAAACTGGTGTGTTCGCGCCACTGCTAGAATTATCGACGATGCAATTAACCGGGCTTTCCGCGTGCAGGATAATCTTATGAGCGACACGAGAGCGACATGATTGGCGCGGCGGCCGGCGCGCCGCGCCTCACGGCGGCGCATTTCAGCCTTGCGGCAATCGGGCTGATGTGGACGCTGCCGTTCCTGCAGCCGTTTCACCAGTTTCCGCTGACTTCGTTCTACGGCGAGTGGCTGGCCCTGGTCCTGGGCCTGCTTGCATTGGTGCCGCTGGCCGCCAAATCGTTCTGGCGTGCTGCGCCATTGCCGGTGGCCGTGCTGCCATTGCTTGGATTCGCCGCCGTGTTAGTCGTACAGCACGCGGTGGGCCGTGTCGCCTACGGGGGGCAGGTGATGGCCGCGGGTCTTTATGTTGCCTGGGCTGCGCTGCTGATCGTGCTTGGCAGTGGACTTCGCCGCACGCTCGACCTGGACGGAATTGCCACGGTGCTGGCATGGTTCGTGACCGTCGGCGGCACGCTGGGCGCCCTCTTCGCGCTGATGCAGCATTACCAGATATCGGATCTTCCTCTCTCGTTGATCTTTCCCAAGAGGACGTCCGCTGTCTACGGCAACATCGCGCAGTACAACCATTTCGCCAGTTACAGCACGCTGGCCCTGGCCTCCCTGGCTTACCTTTATGCCGGGGGCCGTTTGCACTGGACGGGCGCCGCCGCCGCCGCGGCTCCGCTGATTTTCGTGATCGGGCTGTCCAGTTCGCGCAGTGCGGTGTTGTTTCTCGCGTTCATGCTCATCCTGTCACTCCTGTATGCATGGCGGCGCGGTCCGGGCGGAAGGCGGCTGGCGGTTTGCGTCGTTTTGTTCGTCAGCGGCTTCGCGGTTGCGCAGTGGCTCGCAATCCTGCCGGGACTCGAATCCAGCGGCGGGACGGAAACGGTCTCGCAGAGACTCGTCGGCGGGGCGGGCAGTTCGGGCGCGACCAACATCGCTCATCGTCTGCAGATCGCGCGCGAGGCCTGGGAGATGTTTCTGCAGGCGCCGTTCCTCGGCGTCGGCTGGGGTCAGTTTCCTCTGAATGATTTTGAGTACCGGGCTTTGCACGGGAGCACGCTCAACACCTGGCCGTTCAATCATGCGCACAACATTGTGCTGCACCTCCTGGCCGAGACGGGGTTGGCTGGCACTCTACTCGTCGCGGGCGCGGCTCTGGTATGGCTGGTGGGGCTGAAGCGAGCAACAGTAGACCTGCCGCACTGGTGGTTGCTCGCACTGGTGGGCGTGATCGCGGTCCACAGCCTGCTCGAGCACCCGTTATGGTTTGCTTACTTTCTCGGAATCGGCGCTGTCGCCCTTGGCCTGATTTCAGGTCGCAACCTGACGACGCGGCTCGAGCATGTGGTGCCGCCGCTCGTGGTCCTGCTACTCGCGGCGAGCGCGCTATATGCCGCTTCCGTGCTTTACAACTATCGCGATTTCGAGCGGCTGTTCGCGCCGGGCGCTGCCCAACCCGGCAGCGGCGAATTCGCCTCGATCGTATCGAGGGCACATCGCGAGCCATTGCTCGCACCCTACGCCGATCTCGCCATTTCAGCGGCGATGGGGCTGGATCGCGAGCGCCTGAACGAAAAACTGGAGCTCAACAGTCGCGTAATGCGATTCGCTCCCATAGCCAGCGTCGTTTACCGGCAGGCAGCGCTGCTCGCGCTTTCCGGAGAGCGCGAAGCCGCGGAGAGCCAGCTGGCGCAGGCGGCGCGCGTCTACCCGGGCGACCTGGAAATTGCGATCAGGAACATGAGCGCAGCGGCCGCGCGGAATCCCGTCGAGCTGACGCCTCTGATAAAATCGGCGGGTTCAAAGCTCGCTGATTGGCGGGCGGTCCAGAGCAAGCGCTAATACGACAGACAATAAAGGGTAACGCAGTGGAACAGTTCCTGCTTTTTTTACAGAAAAGCCCGTATCACATGCTTTTGTTCGGGCTGGCGGCGTCCTCGGGCGGCATGCTCCTGTGGCCGCTGATCTCGCGGCCGTTCCGACAGACGCACGAGATCGGCGCGTTCGAGGCGGTGCAGTTCATCAACCGGCGCGATGCGCTGGTGCTCGATGTGCGCGAGACCGGAGATTACGCGGCCGGGCATGTCACCAATGCCAGGCACATTCCCGAAGCTCAACTGGCCGAACGCATGAAGGAGCTCGACAAGCACAAGTCACGCCCCATCATCGTGTGCTGCCGCACCGGGACCCGGGCACCCGCGGTGACCGGCAAGCTGCGCAAGGAAGGTTTTTCCGAGGCGTTTGCGTTGCGCGGTGGCGTCGCGGCCTGGCAGCAGGCGAGCTTGCCGCTGGAAAAGTAGGCTCCCGAATGGCCAAGATCACGATGTACAGTACGGGCGTCTGCCCGTTTTGCCAGATGGCCGAACGGCTGCTGCGATCGAAAGGGGTCTCCGCGATCGACAAGGTCCGCGTGGACCTGGAGCCGGAGCGGCGCGTGGAAATGATGGAGAAGACCGGCCGTCGCACCGTTCCCCAGATTTACATCGGGGAGACGCACGTCGGCGGCTACGACGACCTGGCGGCGCTTGACCGCGCCGGCCGGCTGGACGAACTGCTGCAGGCGGGCTAGCCCGCACTAGCACTAACCCACGAGCGAGACTATGAGCGAACAGCAGCAGGCGGTATTTACCATCGAGAAAATCTATCTCAAGGACGTGTCGCTCGAGATTCCGAACGCGCCGCAAGTCTTCGCCGAGCGAGAACCGCCGGCCATCGACATCAAGCTGCACAACGAGGTGCGCGCGATCGAGGGGGGTCTATATGAGGTCGTGCTGACCGCCACCGTTACCGCGAAACACAACGACAAGACGGCATTCCTGGTCGAAGTGGCACAGGCGGGCATCTTTCAGTTGCGCAATTTCCCGCAACAAGAACTCGAGGCGGTCATCAACGTGATCTGTCCCAAGAACTTGCTGCCCTACGCGCGGGAAGCGGTTTCGAGCATCCTGGGACGGGCTGGATTCCCAATGGTGATGTTGCCCCACGTGGGCTTCGAGGGCATTTACCAGCAGCGTCTCCAGGAAGTCCAACAGCAATCGCGGCAGCCGCAACCCGCTGCGGCACCGGTGCTCAAAGGCTTATGACTCGCCGCTTGGTTCTATGGGCGCTCGCCTGTATCACTTTTGGCGCTGCGGGCGCCGCGGCGGCCGACTTTCGGTCGGTGGCCGAGAACGCGGCAGTACTCTACGACGCGCCTTCGGCCCGGGCGAAGCGCCTCTACGTCGTGAACCATGGCTATCCGTTCGAAGTGATTGTGATGGTCGAGGGCTGGTGCAAGGTGCGTGATGCCAGCGGGGATCTGACGTGGATCGAAAGCAAGTTGCTCGCGGACCGGCGCACGGTGCTGGTCAAAGCGCCGCTGGCCCAGGTCAGGGAGTCCGCCGACGACAACGCGGCGGTGGTGTTTCAGGCCCAGCAAGACGTGCTGCTCGATCTGCTGGAGGTCGCGGGCGGCTGGCTGCGAGTTCGCCACCGCGATGGCCAGATTGGCTTCGTCAGGGTCACCCAGGTCTGGGGCGCCTGATATCCAGTGACTGGTGACCCGTTCCGGTGACCGGTAAATTTCGTAGCCCGACTCTTCTATGAAGATCGCGGTACTTGGCGCAGGTGCCTGGGGCACGGCAATCAGTCTCGTCCTGTGCGCGCGCCACGATGTGCGGCTGTGGGCACGCGATGCCGCGCTAATCGATGCGCTGCGCGCGAATCGTGCCAACCGGCGTTATCTTCCGGGGTTCACACTTCCAGCCGCGCTTGACCTGACAGGCGATCTGCGTCGGGCCCTGGACGGAGTCGAACTCGCGCTGGCGGCTGTGACCACCAATGGGTTGCGCGCGACATTGCGCCAGGTACGGTCCTCGGGGCAGAGCGTGCCGCTGGTGTGGTTGTGCAAGGGGTTCGAGAGTGGCCAGGCGCGGCTGCCGCACCAGGTCTGCGCGGAGGAGCTGGCGCCAGGTGTGCCGCGCGCCGTGCTATCCGGTCCGAGTTTCGCGGAAGAAGTGGCGAGAGGGCTTCCCGCTGCGCTGACGCTGGCCTCGGCCGACGGCGGGTTCGCGCGCGACGCGGCGCGCGCCCTGCACGGCGCCGCCTTGCGCATCTACCCAAGCGGGGACGTGGTCGGCGTCGAAGCCGCGGGCGCAATCAAGAACGTGATCGCGATTGCTTCCGGCGTCAGTGACGGGCTCGAACTGGGCCTTTCTGCGCGCGCCGCGCTGATCACGCGCGGGCTTGCCGAGATGACGCGGCTCGGTGTGGCGTTGGGCGGGCGGGCAGAAACGTTCATGGGACTCGCCGGGGCAGGCGACCTGATACTCACCTGCACCGGTGACCTGTCCCGTAACCGCCGCGTGGGGTTGGCGCTCGCGCGCGGCGCAACGCTCGACGAAGTGCTGGCCGGTCTCGGCCATACGGCGGAGGGCGTCCACACCGCGCGCTCGGTGGCCAATCTGGCGGGAGAACTGAAAGTCGAGATGCCGATCACGCAGGCGGTGTGCCGCGTGCTCGATGATTCCCGGCAGGCACGCGCGGCCGTGCAGGAACTGCTGTCGCGCGAACAGCGGACAGAATATTGAAGCATGAGCAGTGACAGGCGCCACGTCCTGTCACGTAGGTCCGCGTAGCGGCGTTCCGCCGCGAGCCCGGCGAGCGCAGTGCGAAAATTCACCAGTGCCCGATTGGGCGGCAAATCTGAATGGCGAATCACGCCACCGGCCCGCCTGACAATGCCATTCCCGCCATGCAGAATAGTCGACGATTTGCGTGCACGAGGGGCCTGGGCAATCCCCTGTAATCCGGGATTGGCAGTCTGTGCGACATTTCACGAATGCCGCAACGATAGCTGATTACAAACAGTAAGTTATAGATTGGCAGCAGGATGCCACACTGGTAAAATGCGACATTCTCCTTAGGATTACCTCAGACACTGCGGGTACGAATATTGCGGTAGAAGCTAAGGGTTAAGGGGTTGCAACCCCTTATTTTTTTGGAACGCTTCGCCGCAAAATGAAAAGCATCAAGCACAATCAAGGGCAACGCCGGCTCATTGCCACTGCAGTGGCGGCCTGCTTTGCCACGAATCTCGCCTACGCGAATCCGGTCGGACCGGTAGTCGTCCACGGTCAAGCTGCGTTCTCGACCCAGGGCAACCTGCTGTCCGTTGCCAATTCCCCTGGCGCCATCATCAACTGGCAGCAGTTTTCGATCGGCGCCAGCGAAACGACGCGATTCATCCAGCATTCCGCAGCCAGCGCGGTGCTCAACCGCGTCACCGGCGTTGATCCTTCTTCGATACTCGGTGCGCTGCAGTCGAACGGCCGCGTATTCCTGATCAATCCCAACGGCATCCTGTTCGGCGCCGGCGCACGGGTCGACACGGCAGGGCTGGTCGCCTCAACGTTGAATATCTCCAACGAGGATTTCCTGGGCGGACGCCTGATCTTCACCGGCGATCCAGCGAAATCGGCCGCGGTCGTCAATCAGGGACGCATCACCGCCAGCCCGGGCGGAGCCGTGTACCTGATCGGCAGCGCGGTAGAAAACCAGGGCGTGATCACGGCGCCTAATGGCGATATCGTGCTTGCCGCCGGGAAATCAGTGCGCGTGACCGACGATGTCGCGGGACGGTTGCAGGTGGAGATCACTGCGCCTGTCGACCGTGCAGTCAACCTGAGCGATGCCACCTACGGGTCCAGCGGCATTTACGGCGGCCTCGTGCGAAATCGCGGCGTGATCAGTGCCGATTCGGTGGTGCGCGGCGCCGACGGCAGGATTCTACTCAAGGCCTCGAGTGATGCCGTGCTCACCGCCGGCAGCAGAACCACCGCCAGTGGCACCACCGGTGGCACGGTGACGGTGCAGGCAGGCGATGCCGTAACCGTGGCGGGTGCGGTAGAAGTGAACGGGGGCACCGGCGCTGGAGGTAGCATAGCGCTCGCAGCCGCAACGGACCTGACACTGAATTCGGGGAGCAGCGTCACGGCGAATGGCGCAAGCGGCGGCACGGTTTCGCTGCTCGCGGTAGGAACTGCGGGCGTCTCGGGCGCGATCGAGACGAAAGGCGCAACGGGTTCGGGCGGACGCGTCGAGGTCCTGGGCGATTACACCGGACTGTTCGACGGTACGCGCGTGAATGCCTCGGGCACCACCGGCGGCGGCACGATCCTCGTCGGCGGTGATGCGCATGGCGGTGCGATTATCAGCGGCGGAACAGTACTGCCCAATTCGCGGCGAACGTTGGTCGGGCGCGATGTGGAATTACGCGTCGACGCGATTGCGTCGGGTGATGGCGGCAAAGTCGTTGTCTGGGCGGACGACAGCACCCGCTACTACGGGAGCATTAGCGCGCGCGGCGGAGCCCGTGACGGCAATGGTGGCTTCGTGGAAGTCTCCGGGAAAGATTCGCTCATCTTCAAGGGCACGGTTGACACGCGCGCCCTGCTGGGCAGGACCGGAACGCTGCTGCTCGATCCCGCGAATATCGTCATCTCCGACGGATCGGGAGACAGCGCCAACGATACCGGCATTTCGACGACCTCGTTCGCCGGTTCCGGGAGCGGCACCGGGGTGGTCGTATCCGGTGACAATCCGGTGGGCGGCACCTTGACGCTGTTCCGGTCCGAGCTGGAAGGTATTGCGTCCACGACCAATATCTCGCTCCAGGCCACCAGCGCCATCACCATCAACGACCTTGCCAGCAACAACCTGAATCTGGCGCAGGCGGGCGGAAATTCGGTGTCGTTCAATTCCGCGGTGTTCCGCATGGACGCGAGCGACACGATTACTACCGCGGGCGGCGCGCTGAACATCACCACCACGGGCGGCGCGACCGTGGGCGGATTGAGCACCGGCGGCGGCGCCATTACGTTGAACCTTGGCGGCGCTTCGACGGCGAGCGGAGTCATTGCCGGAACGGGCACGACGCTGACCAAGAGCGGTGCAGGCACGCTCACGCTGTCGGGCGCCAACACCTACACCGGTGTGACCAACGTGAACGCCGGTGTGTTGAACATCCAGAATTCTGCGGCGCTGGGCTCGACCGCGGCGGGCACGACGGTCGCGAGCGGCGCCGCATTGGAATTGCAAGGCGGCATCACAGTCGGTGCCGAAGCGCTTTCGATCACGGGCACGGGCGTCGGCGCCAACGGCGCACTGCGCAACATAAGCGGCAACAATACGTGGGGCGGCACCGTGACGCTGGGGGCGGGCGGGTCGAAGATTCAGTCTGACGCCGGCACGCTCACGCTCAATGCCGCGACCGCAATTACTGCGGGCGCGGCCCAGCCGCTGGCCTTTGACGGCGCCGGCAACGCTACTGTCAGCGGCACCATCGTCACGCCGGTCAGCACCCTGACCAAGAGCGGCACCGGGACGCTGACGTTGTCGGGCGCCAACACCTACACCGGCGTCACATCGGTGAATGCCGGCGTGCTGAACGTCCAGAACGCGACGGCATTGGGCGCGACCGCAGCCGGCACAACGGTCGCTTCCGGCGCGGCGCTGGAATTGCAGGGCACCATCGCGGTGGGCGCCGAGGCGCTTACTCTGAGCGGCAGCGGAATCAACGGTAACGGCGCGCTGCGCAACGTCAGCGGCGCCAACAGCTGGGGCGGCGCAGTCACCCAGGCGGCCGCGTCGAAGATACAGGCGGACGCGGGTTCGCTCACGCTGGGCAGCACGGTGGGCGGCGCTTTCGCGCTGACGGTTGACGGCGCGGCCAACACCACGATGAGTGGCGTCGTCGGCGGCGGCGCGGCACTCTCGCTGATCAAGAACGGCGCCAGCACGCTCACGCTGTCCGGCGCCAACACCTATACCGGCGGCACGACCGTCAACACCGGCACGGTGCTCGGCACCTCTGTTGCCGCAAATGCCTTCGGTACCGGCGCGATCACGCTCGGCGACGGCACGGGCGGCAGCAGCGACGCGACGCTGCTGGTGGGCACTACCGGCCTGACGTATGCGAACGCGATCGTGCTGTCGCCCGCGACCAGCGGCACGCTGTCCATCGGCAACAGTGGCGCCGGCGTCTCGACGACTTTCAGCGGCGGGGTGACCGGCGCCAACGATCTGACGATCAACAGCGGCGGCGGCGTGGGCACGATTACGCTGTCGACAGTCGCGGTCAACAACACCGGCAAGGTCACCAATATCGGCACCGGCTCGGGTACGACCACAATCAGCGCCGCGGTCGGCGGCAACGTTACCGAAATCGTCGAGAACAGCGCGACCTCGGCGCTGACCGTGAGCGGGGCGGTGACGGCGGCGGGCAGCAAGACCTTCAGGAACTCGAGCGGCGGTTCGGTGCTGACGGTATCGGGTGCGGTCGCGGGCACGGGCGCGGTGGTGCTCGACAACGACAGCGCGCTTGCCAACGGCGTCACGGTTTCGGTCGGCGGTCTTAACAACACGGGCACCGTGGCCAACCTGGGCAGCGGTGCGGGCAGTGCGCTCGTCAGCGCCGTCATCGGCGCCAACGTCAATACTGTGACCCAGAACAGCAGCACTTCGCAATTGAACCTCAGCGGTGCCAATACGTTCACCAGCGGCCTGTTCATCAAAGCGGGCACGGTGCTCGGCACTTCGGTTGCCGCGAACGCTTTCGGCGCGGCCGCGAGCATCATCACGCTCGGCGACAGAGCGGGCGGCAGCAACAATGCGACGCTGCTGGCGGGC
>Ga0137410_10001395_pt1 | contig 16617 bp, 17 predicted proteins | sample CZODoug1_16funga_FD_108878 | JGI IMG/M metagenome (GOLD analysis project Ga0137410, IMG submission 108878) | Vadose zone soil fungal communities from Angelo Coast Range Reserve, California, USA - CZODoug1_16fungal (Illumina Assembly) | ecosystem: Environmental > Terrestrial > Soil > Vadose zone... | reverse complement strand
TTAAAACATATAAAAAATATAAGAAAGAAACATTAATTGAAAAACCTATAACAAAAAATATGTAAAAATCTAAAATAAAATTGTTATTAAAAAATTATAATAAGGAATTAAATAAAAAATAAAAAAATATATTTAAAAAATATAGTAAATTAGATATGATTAAAGATTTAAAAAATAAAATATTATATAATAAGAATAGATTTAAAAATAAATGTAGTCATATTACTGGTTATTAATAGATATTTAATAGATAAACGTGGTTATAATTTTCTTAGAAATAAAATTATTGAGATAAACGATATATCTAAATCAAATATAATTATAAAAAATTTAGAAGATATTAATAGTATAGAATGTTCAAATGTATATGATAAATAAAATTTGAATTCTCCTTTATCAAATATGATTAATAATATATAAAATAATAATTTAGATATAGAAAGTAAACAAGTATTAATAGAACATGCAATAATAAATTATGAAAATTATTATATAGATATGTGTTTGAATTATATAGAAGATGATTTTTATGTTGAAATAAAACATTATATTTTAAACACATTTGTTAAATTTTTCAAAAATAAACTTGAATAATTAGTACATCCATATATATTTAAAGTTTTTGATGAGAGAAATTTAGATATTAACTATTTTAACCCTATTTTTATATGGTAAAGTAAAATTAAATAATATTTATATAGGATTATTACCATTTCACAAAAAACTATTTATATGTCCAATATATATAATATTATATAATAAATAATAAAACTTTGCTAAATATAAAGAATATGAAATAACAGTCTGCTTATGACAGGATATAAATTTAAGAAAATAGATAATAAATTTAATGATTATGTAATTGAATTATAAAAAAAATAAATAAAAAATAAATTAATTTTTTTTATAAATCTAATATTTTTTTTTATACTTTGATTTTCATCAAATAAGCTTTGTTTGTTTTCATGTAAAAGTTTTTGAAATTATTTAGATTCATAATTCGTAAAATCACCTTTTAGATTTAAATTAAAAAATCTTTTCATTAAATATTCATTTTATACTATATCCTTCTTATTTACTTCTAATTCATTAAAATTTTTTTCAATTAATCTAGTAGAATCTTTATGAATATTTTCAGGCAATATAGTATTTAAGATACCACCTAAAAAAGGAGCAAATATAGCTTCTATGTTAGCATTTTTAAGAATTTCGTCTGTACCCAACATTAAACCTAATGTTAAACCCACAGGTTGTGCTGATTGACATATACCTTTAAAACATAATATTACTTTAGCACTTAAAGTTGCTATTCTATCAAAAGGAGAATTCCTAATATCTAATTTATCTGATTTAAGTATTTTAATAATTTCTTTAATCCTAAAATAACTTATAATAATATGATAAACGGTAAATAATAAAGCAAAAAACATAGAAATATATAAAAAATATATATGATAATTTATATAACTTTTACCTAATATAAATAAATAACTTACACCTCCTAAAAATCTAAGAATTCTAATAATAGGATATGATTGTATTTTTATTATCTCATTTGGTAATGTAGAAGTAAAAAACCCTTTTTTAAAACCTATAAATAATCTTTTTATAATATTATTATTTTTTAATATTTTTTTAATTTTCTTTTCTTTTTAATATTTTTGTTTTTCATTCTTCCTTTATTTATTTTTTTCAAGAAAAAAGGATTTGAACCTTTAATTTTAGTTTTTTTAACTATAATTTTACCAATTAAATTATTTCTCGTTTTTTTCTAAGTAAAAACATATTTTATATAATTTTTATCTAATTAACATTGAATGGGAATAAATATGAAAATTTATAATTTAGGGCCCCATAAAGGGCCCCTTTTAGAAAATTAATATGTATAGGTTTATAACCTATTAAATTGTTATCCTTATCAAAAATTGGTATTTTAACATTTTTCATATACAAATTTTTTGTTTTTATATCAATATTTCTTGATTTAATAGTTAAATCATTGATATTTTTAAATAATTTATTTACACATTTTGTAATTTCTTTACCATTATAAATATCTTTTATATCTTCAAATGTTAATGTATTAATTGGTATACCTCTTGCAACTATTTTTTCATCATTATTATATGTTTTATAACCATATAATTTAGGTGATATAAATATACCTTCTTTTATTTTATCTCCTTTTAATACATCTTTCATTAATCCTATTGAATTTGATATTAAATTTGAAGGTAAAGGTTTATCAATAATAATAGAATCAGTATCTGTATAGAAAAGATTAATATCCTTTAGAAATTTATATTTATTTATTTCAATTCTTGCATAAGAAGTAATAGCAGATGCAATAGCAATATTATTATTAATTCGCGATTTATAATATGATTTTTTATATTCTTCAAGATAATCTATATTAAACGTTTGACATATTTTTTTTGATGGTAAAAAATCTCTAATTATAATAAATAAATTTTCATCAACTATTATTTCATTATATACTTCATATTTACGATATATATCATAAAAATCCTCTAGATTAGTAATTATATCAACACTATTTATTATATTATTTCTACCAAAATAACCATATAAACCATTCAATATAAGTTTTCAAATAATATTTATTGACTGAATTCATAACATTTTTGTAATTTAATATAATATCCTAAAGAATAAGCATATTAAAATTCTTCAGAAAAAAAAGTACCATAAATAGAACCAGTAGGATTATAATTAACACCATCCCTATTTAATATAGATAATATAGTTTTTTCACAATTTTTAGGTATTTTAATATATGCATTTGCAAATCCAAAAAATTAATTTAAATCAACATCATCACCATTTTAAAAACCTAAATAATTAAAAGGCATAGGTTTTAACATTACATAAGGATATAAAGAATTAATATCATAATAATATAAATCTTTACTATAACATTTATATACATCTACCATACCTCCTTTATTACTTTGTCTTATTATATTATCTAAAAATTTGGGGAGTTTTGGTATTGGTTTTTTTAAATAATTTGTGATAAATATTTTCATAGCTAAAGATGATGTACTATATACTTTATTTAAATCTATATTATACTCTTTATGTAATTTTTCTCTAATCTCTTTCATAACTTCATATAAACAATTAAAATCATTTATAAAATATTTTGATATTTCATCTTTATTTATTAATAAATTATCTTTATTAATTTTATTATGATCAAATATAAATTTTTTATTTTTTATATTTAAACTTTTACATAAATTTTCCAAACTAAATGGAAACATTCTATAACTATCTAAAAATGAAAGAGAATTAATTTTTATATTAATAATATTATTATTATTATCCATCATTAATTTCACATCCTCCTGCCATAGGCCGTTTTATTAACATTTTTAATAAAAATATTGCATCAAAATAACCTAAATTATGTATATAATATGTTATATTATTAAATAATTTAATATCATTACAAAATTTCATCATCATATTATTACTTTGTTCATTTATATTTATACCTTTAAAATCTGTTATATAATATATTTTTATTGATTCATATTTTTTACTTGTTTTATATCCTATTGCATATGGTATTAAATTATCCTTTTCTTTAAATGTTTCTATATCTATAACACCTATATTTTCTTTAATATTATTAATTGGTAATAATGATGTAATAGATTTTCTAGAATCTATTTTATCAGTAGTTGAATAAAATCTTTTACCCATTCTTGAATAAAATCTTTTATTCATTGTTGAATAACTTCTTTTATTATTCAATTTATTATCGGCGCCATCTATTTTTCTTACATTAACTATAATTATATCTATTGAATCAATTGGATATGCTTTATTTATTAATTTATTCATATGTGGTAATATCTCATTTATAAAATCATTAATATTTGAATCAGCTGTTATTATAATACTACTACTTAATTGATATAATGTTTCATCCAGCTGTAAATAATATTATTTTAACAAATCCTAAATTTTTATATTCAGATAAATTTGTTATTTTTATATATATTGATTTTAATAAATTAATATTTTATGCCACATTTCTACAAGGATTCATATGAATATCTAATCTATCTTTTAATGTAACAACATCAATCTAAAAATCAATGAAGAATTTATTATAATATATAACCTTAAATTTTAATATATCTAATAATTTTATATTAAAATTTAAAAATTTCTTTAATACATTAATAATATGTTCTATTAATCACATCCTATTTATATTTTTGAATTTGTTTTTCGTCTCATGAATAAATTAATATAAATTATATATTAATAATATATTAATAATATTTTGCAGATTTTTAATTTACAATATACATTTGTAAAAATCTAACAACAACTACTTTTTATTATATAGTATATTTATTTATATATTTTTATAATACATTATAAATAAATATATAATATACATTTGTAAAATAGGTTTCTTCCCATTTAAATTTAAAAAAGGATGATTAAAACAAACATTTATAGAAAATTAATATTATTATTAAACAATAAATTATACGTAAAAATAATTATTAATATATTATTAATATTAGTTATATTATACATATATTTTGACGGTGGAGATGGTTCACCATATAGTAATGGTAAAAGTAGTATATTAGATTATATATATAATTCCAACTGAAGAAGAATGAAGAATCAATTATTAAAAGTACTAGATTTTCTAGAATGAATGAATACATACGGCATAATGAAGATTTACCAACAGCTTATTGATCCGATTCATGTTGTTTAGGGAATAGTATTACAAGTGAAGAATATGAAGAAATGAATAATAAATATATAGATGCTTAATCGAATCTATATCAATATTATAATAGAATGGGAATTAACCTATTAAAATAAAAAATATTTTGTATAAGTATAATAACAATATCAAATATAGCATTAAATACATGTAATAAAGTAAATTTATTCCTATAGGGAGGAGAATATGTAGGTATTTTAAAAATATTAATATGAAATTTTTTATATATAATATTATTAAATTCATTAAATACTTGATATAATGATTTTATATCATGTAATAAATATAATTTTAATTCTTCTTTTAAATTGAAATTATGATTTTTAATATTATTATATTCATCTATATTAATATTATCATAATATTTAATATCAGGTTTAATACCATGATACTCTAGAGTATCCATATTAACAAATTTATGTGGGAAATATAATTTTTTACTTTCAACATTAAATGTATTACACAATTTACCTAAACTTAAAGGTAATATTAAATAACTATCATATAATGTAATATATTTTCTATCATTATTAATTATTTTAATATATAATCATTTTTTACTTTAATTCAAATCTAATACTTCTATTTTATAACCCCCTTTTTCATTCATATACTTTATCTACATAATCTTTAAAAATATTTACACCAAGCTTAAATTTATAACAACCTAAAACACCTACCTTATAACCTTGTGTAACTGCATATTTAAATTCTTCTGAAAAAAAAAGTTCCATAAATAGAATTTGTTGGATTATAATTAACATCATTATTATTTAATATAGATATAATTGGTTTTATACAATTTTTTGATATTTTTATACTTGCACTAGCAAATCCAAAAACTTTTTTTATCTAGATTATCACCTTTATTAACACTTAAATAATCAAAAGACATAAGTTTTAATATTACACTAGGATATAAAGAATTAATATCATAATAATATAAATCTTTACTATAATATTTATATATATCTACCATACCTCCTTTATTACTATTAAGGTGGTTTAGGTAGATATGTTTTTAAATAATTTGTTCTATAAATATGCATAACTAAAGATGAAATAAAATATACATTAGTAATATCAATATAATTATCCTTATTTATTTTATCTATTATTAATTTAATTGCTGCTGCCCTAAAGGGCCTACTGAGTAGTAGACGATAGTCTATTGCCTATCGCTAAAGGCAGATAAAATGAAATTTAATTAATTATTCCCATAGGGGTATTATATAATTCATTTTTTATTAATCTTTATCTATATAAATTAAATTTATTAATTGACTAAAAATTTTTTATATTTTTTTTTATAAAATAAAAATAATAGATTTATAAAAATGATAACTTATTATTATTATAAATTAAATATTTATAGCAGGTAAAGAAATAGATAAAGAAAATTCTACTATATCTAATAAAATATTTGGAAAAATACCTATAAAAATAATAGATAATAATAAAGGTAATAATAAAGAAAATTCTAAATAAGTAAGATCAAATGTAGGTTTTAAAAATAAAGAATAAGAACCAAATACTACTCTATTATAAAATCAAATAGAATAAGCAGCAACTAAAATAATACTTAATGAAGCTAAAACAGCTAAAATAGGATTTTGATTAAAAATACCTAAAAAACATAGATATTCACCAATAAAATTACCAGTTAAAGGAGTAGCCATATTAGCTAAAGTAAAAATAAAAAAAATAATGGAGAATAAAGGCATATATATAGTAATACCTCGATAATATATAAGAGTTCTAGTATGAAATCTATCATATAAAATACCAGCACAAATAAATAAACCAGGAGAAGTAATACCATGTGCAATAGATAAAAATAAAGCACCTTGAATACTTTGAAATGAATAAGAAAAAATAGCCATTATTACTATAGCCATGTGCAATAAACATATATAAATATATATTTATTTGGACCATCTCTTTATTTACTGCCTTTAGCTCCGTAGGGGTCTGCTTTTAGGGCAGTATAAATTTATTTTATAATTTCATAAATTAATAATTTTCATGTTTTAATCAATATTTAATTATTATTTATTTTAAATATATTTAAAATATAAAAATATATTATAATACCCCTATGGGATTATTTTTTAATATAGAAGTAAATAACAAACATATGGTCTCTGAGATTTCCATTTACGTGCTAAGCGCTTTGGTTATCTGCGGATTATTTAAATATATTACAAAAATTTTTACTAAAAAGGAATATCCTGCCTTTGGCAGGGACTACTTACATTTTAGTATTTAATAATATTAAAATTAAAAAATTTTTTAAATTTCCCGCATATAGTTTATTGCGTTTATTGAGATAATATCAACGAAAGGGCCAAATAGACCAATAGAACTATAAGCTATAATTTTTTTTATATCAATTTGTCTTAAAGTAGTGAAAGATGAATATATAATACCTATAACACATAATACATATATTAAAGGTGTAAAATAATAAGAAGCATCTGGAAATAAAATTATTGAATATTTTATAAATCCATAAGTAGATAATTTTAACATTAATGCTGCTAAAATAATAGAACCACTTAATGGTGCTTCTGTATGTGCTAAAGGTAATCATTGATGAAAAGGAACAATAGGAGTTTTTATAGCAAAAGATAAAAAAAATCCTATTCATATAATAGTTTGAGCATATGGTGTAATATAAGATGTCGAAATTAATATATAATTAGTAGTACCAGTTTGAGCATATAAAAATAATATACCTAATAACATAAATAAAGAACCTGCTAAAGTCATTAAAAAAAATTGATAAGAAGCATATATTCTAGTAGATATTACTTTACCACCATTTAAAGGTAAACCTTGAGGTTTACTTCCAAATAAACCGATTAATAAAAACATAGGTATTAATGAACTTTCAAAACATATATAAAACATTAATATATCTAAAACTACAAAAACACCTATTAATATAGATTCTAATCCTAATAAACATATTATAAAATATTTAATATTATTTTTAATTGATCATCCTGCTAATATAGATATAGGCATTATAAATGTAGTTAATAATATAAATAATAAAGATATACCATCTATACCAACACTAATATATTCAGTATATTTAAAAAAAAATTGTGGATAAGGATTACTATAATCAAATTGTATTCATATTATTATAGATAAAAAAAAATTAATTAATGTACTAATTAATCCAATCATTTTAATTTTTTTTGAATTATTAATAAATAATAAATATAAACTAGTAATAATAGGTATAAATAATAATAAAGTTATCATGATAAAAAAAATTTATATTCTATTTAATAAAATCATATATATAAAATCATATATATATGGATGACAAGATTTGAACTTGCACGGTTTAATACCATTATATTCTAAGTATAAAATGTCTACCAAAATTCCATCACATCCACAGAAGGAATTATAAAATAAAAATTATACCGATTAATAAATTTATTTATTTTTACTCATATATAATCTACAAAGATTATCAAAATTATTTAATACAAAATCAAAAAAATTATTAGAAAGAAATAAACATATAATTAATAAGATTCAATAAATAAAAATTAAACTATAATTTATTTTATTTAATAATAAAATTATTTAATAATTTAATAAAATAAGGTTTAAAAATTAAAGGTAATTTATTAGATAATATATCTTTTACACGGTCTTAAATAAATTAATAAAAAATAAAAACTTATTAATAAAGAAAAAATCTATTCTAAACTCTCAAATGAACCTATAACATATAATAAATCTGAAAACGAATCTTCAGATCTTTCAAATAATACATTAAATTTTTTATTACTTATTAAAGATTTTTTAAAAAAACTTGAATCTTTAGCATTTTCTACAAATTATTTACCTAAAATTCCTAAACCACCAGCTGTAATACTCCTTTAGGAGTTACTTTTCCTATTACAGTAGGATTTTTTGCAGCCAATTTTAAACCTAAACTAATGGTAGCAGCCATTATACCACTATTTCCTAAACCTTTAGAATTTTCATTGTTTATATTTAAAATGTTATTATTTACTGTAGAGAAATCTATATTTTATTTATTGGAATCTTCTTCATAACAATAGATTTCATTAATATGAAAGAAATCTAATAAATTATATTCAATTATATATAATATATAAAATAATAATCATGTAAATAAAAATACATAAAAAATAAATGTATTAAGGTTATTAGAATTTTTCTAAACTCAAAATATATTTTTTAATTTATTACTTAAATAACCTTTTTCTATTAAATAATATAAAAATATACCAATACAAATACCAAAAGAAATTTTAGTAATCATTCATATAAAAAATAAATAATTATTAAAGTTGAACATTATTTTTGTTTTGTTTTTTCTTTTTAATGAATTAATTTAATATTTTAAGAGAAGGATAAATCTGAAATATTTACCAAAATTTTATAACATTCTGCTTATGACAGGAATTATAAAATAAAAATTATATTGTTTCTTAAAAAACATGAATTAAAAATAATATTAGAAAAAATTATAATAATATTATTTTTTATTTATATATATATTAATATAATCATTTAAATTATGATATTATTCACTTGTAAAAAATGTTAGAAAGTATAAACCAATGATTAAAATAATAAATCCTAGTCAAATATAGATATTATTAGTCAATTTAGATTATTTAATATAATTTCTTAAATAATTATTTAATAAATTATTTAACTTATATCCAATAAAACTAGACAAATTAAATTTTATAGTTTTATCATTAAAAAAAAACTTAAATAATATTAAAATAAATAAAATTATGATTATAGTAAAACATACATGACTAATAATATCTATCGAATATATTAAATCAATTATAGGACTATTTTCTGTATTACCAATAAATTTATCAACATTTTCCGGGAAATCATTAAAATTAGATTTATCTACATCAAAATTTTCTGAATAATTATCCAGATTTAAATAAGAATTCTTTCTACTAATAGAATTATAACCATAATGAAGAGCACCACCTAAAATACCCCCACTTACTACTAAAACAGTTTTTTGAATAGGAGGTAAACTAGAACTAGCTATAGCTTTACCAACAGCAGTACCTAAACCAGCAATACTAGCACCTAAACCTAATTTATCACCTACAGTAGCTATACCTTTACTTAATTCTTTAGCTGCTTCTTTACTCATTTCAATAGTAGTATTTAATGAAAGATTATCTGAAGATGTTTTATCTTTTAAATATAAACTTACATCAAATATAAAGTCCATATAATATCAAAATCAAATAGATGATATTATTAATAATATAAAACATATTATTTGTGAATATCTAATATATTTAAATACAGATAATCGAAAATCATCTAAATAAAAGGTTACTAAATTAAATGTAAGAAAAAAAGATATTATAAATGACATTTTTAATTTTTTTTTTCTTTTCTTTTTAATATTTTTGTTTTTCATTCTTCCTTTATTTATTTTTTCAGGGAAAAAAGGATTTGAACCTTTAATTTTAGTTTTTTTAACTATAATTTTACCAATTAAATTATTTCCCTTAAGAAAAAAATATAAATAATTATTATAAAGTTCACAAATCAATTATTATTAAAAAAAAACTAGATATTTTTCTTCTAATTTAAAGTACTGTCTTTAGCAGTCACTATATACTATTATTATTATATTAAATATACATAATATAATAATAATACCAACGGCTCAAGCAGACTTAAAGCACTAAATTCTATAGTAGTTAAACTTGATAACAGATCATTCTAATAATTTAAATATTTTGTAAAGTAATAAGCAATAGACTATCATCCTTTGCGCCGCCATGAATGGCAGCTACCAAACAAATTATTATCACCAAAATAATAATTTATATATTGATCTCTGCTGTAACGGTATTGAAATTATATTTTCTAATAAATTTTGTTCCAAAGGAATTTTTTTTAATTCATTAATATAATGAAATTTACTACCATTACTTAAATTATTATTTTTTAATGCTTATAAATAATAAATTATATTATCTTTTATATCTATTTAATCAGCAGTTTATCCTTCTACGGTGTTTGGCAGAAATAAAAGCCATATGTTAACATTTGATGTAAAAGTATATATTTTACAATATACATATGTATATTTTATACCTTCACTATTTGATATGAAAATATATATTTATATAATATAATTTTATCTATCTATAGATTTAATTAATTTCTATTATAAAAGCCAATTATATCTATAAAAAATAGAGAATATTATGCTAAAGGAATTATAAAATAAAAAGAAATTTTTAAATTTTATCACCGTAAGTTAAATAAAATTGCAATTTTATTAACCTATTACTCATAATATTGTTACTATAGACATAAAAACATAAAAAGGATAATTCATTTAGAAATTCCACTTTAAGGAAGGGGTAATTAAACAAATTTGTGTTTATAAATAAATAGAGCTAATATATATACTTCATGATAATAGAATTTAATATAAAATTATTATTTATAGCTTAAAATAATAATAATAAAACTTAGAAAATAAATAATTTATCTATTTAATTAAATATTACATAATATAGTTTTTTCTGCCAAAGGCCGTTTACTTAAAAAATATACTGTCTTTAGCAGTTAAAAATATAATATTATTAATATTATATATAAAAAATAAATAAATATTGAAAAATATTAGGAATTTATATTTTATAATTAAAATTTATAAAAATAAAATAAAAAAATAAATATAATTATAAATAATAAATTTTATACAAAATATTTTAAAACTAACATATAAATATTACCTAATGTAAACAATATTACTAATAAATATAATACTATTATGTAAAACCTAAAATATCCTTTATTTAATAATTGTTTAAATTTTATATATTTAGATAATTTAGGATAATTTTTATCAAGATTGAATTAATTAATAAAATTCTCACTAATATATAATATATTAATATTTAGTATTGTTACTAAAATCATAAAATATCCAAAAAAATTAAATAAAGCAACCAATTGTTCTAAACCTAAATTATTTATAAAATTTTGGTAGTAATCTATTAAATCAAAAAAAAACTTAATATATCATATTTAGTAATCTAAATTTAATAGGTGAAATTTATAAGATATGTGATATATTTATCTTTAGTATTTATCAAATATGAAAGTTCATCAGTATAATATAATTTTGCATTATAAAAACTTAAAATAGTATCAGAAATATTCGTATAATTATTAAGTTTAAAATTAACATTTTCAAGTTTTGAATTATAATATGATATTCTTTCTTCTATTTCTTTTATATTTATAGAACGGATTTCTAAATTTTCTCTCATTTTTTGAATTTATTTATTTTTCACCTCATAATTCTTGTGCCATTTTATTAATTTGTTCATTATTAATTTTTTTTGTATTTAATAGATCTTCATTAAAAATTTGTCTTATATAACATAAGGTTATAACACTAAGAATACTAGGTCCTATATATTTTTTTTTATATCAAATAATTTCATTGTTTTTATATATTTATTTTTTTTTGAAGAATAAAAGGAATTATTAGTTGATAAATCAGCTAAAATATTTTCAATTAAACTAATAAAAGGTAAAATTAATAAAAAATAAGAAAAATAATAAATAGAAGCAATTTGTCCAATAAGAATAAAAGGAGGTTCAGCATGATTAGCACCAATTCACATTAAAATTAAAAAATTAGCAACAAATAATCAAAAAAATAATTTTATAATTGGTCTAAATTGCATAGATCTAGTTTTAGATAAATCTAAAAAAGGAACAAGAAATAAAATTAAAATAGCAGCAAACATAGCAATAACACCTAATAATTTATGAGGAATAGATCTTAGAATAGCATAGAAAGGTAAAAAATAAAATTCAGGAACAATAGAAGGAGGAGTAACTAAAGGATTACCAGGTATATAATTATCAGATTCACCCATATAATTAGGAATAAAACATACAAAAAATGATAAAATTAAAAAAAACATAAATAATCCTACATAATCTTTATAAGAATAATAAGGATGAAATGGTAATTTATCAATATTACTATTAATACCTAATGGATTATTAGACCCATGTTGATGTAAAGCTAAAAAATGCATTACTACTAATGCAGCTAAAATAAAAGGTAATAAAAAATGTAAAGAATAAAATCTATTTAATGTTGTATTAGATACACTAAAAGAACCTCAAATAAATTCAACTAAATCATGACCAATTAAAGGTATAGCTGAAAATAAATTAGTAATAACAACTGCACCTCAATGACTCATTTGACCATACGGTAAAACATAACCCAAGAATGCAGTAGCCATCATTGCAATAAATATTATAATTCCAATATATCATAATAATATTCTAGGTTTTCTATATGAACCATAATATAATGCTTTACCTATATGTATATATACAAAAATAAAAAAAAATCCTGCTGTATTAGAATGTAAATATTTTATTATTCAACCATTATTAACATCTCTCATGATATGTTCTACACTAGTAAAAGCTAAATCTATATTAGGACAATAATGCATTGCTAAAGTTACACCTGTTATTATTTGAATTAATAAACATATACCTAATAATGATCCAATATTTCATAAATATGAAATATTACTAGGAGCTGGTGAATCTATTAAATAATCGTTCATTAACGACAGAATAGGATGTGTTTTTAAAAGTTTCATTTTTTTTTTTTCTTTTTTTGTATTTATATATAACCCACTTATGCTAGGAATTAGATACTATACTTTTAACAAATTAATTTATTATATATAAATATTATTTTTAATATTATTATTTTTTTTTATTTAAATTAATATTTTTCTCATAAAAATCATTTGTAATTACAAAGATATAATCCAATTATTTTATATATTATTTTATAATATATAAATAATTATATCTTTAATTATATTTCATATAAAATATATCAAATTATAAATATAATTGTATAAATATATAATATAGAAAATTCAAAGGAATTTATTAAAATTTTATAATTTATATTTTTCTTATAAATATCATAATAAATAAATTTATAAATATATTACTTAATAATTAATTTATTTATTAATTGAAGTAATTCAGATAGAGAATCTAAAGCACCGAAAAAATTTATATAAGCTAAAATTATAAAACAAATATAATAAAATTTTGAAGTTTTTTTTTTATATATTTATAAAAAATAAAAAAATTTTATTAATTCTTGGAAAATTTATTAAATAAGTTTCAATTTTAGAAAAATAATTAATAAATATTCATCTAATAAAAATAAATTTTAAACATTGTATACCAACTATTATAAATATAATACTTAGAGAAATTATTCCTATAAGAGGTACATCAGATAAAGGATCTATATTAGAATAAAAATATTCTAATGGAGAATTAATATTTATATCTTTACTACTATTTAGATTCTCTGTAATGACGGATGTAGTTTTATTAATATTTGATAAAACTTCGGCCTTTAGGGCAGTATTATTAATTATTGGCTCTTCTCCTACACTAAAATTTATATTAGCAAAAGGTCCTCAAAGTCCTCGAGATCTACCCAATAATAAAACTAAAACTCCTAATGTAGCACCTGTTATAGTACCTGTAGTAATTAAAGTAGTTTTTGCAAATAAATTAGCACTACTTATATTTTGAGCAGCATATAATCCAGATTTCATACCATATCAAGCACCATAACCAATAGATCCACCAATTAAAGTAGCACTAAAAAATATACCTATTTGTCTAGGTGTAGTTTTAATAGTAGTTTTAATAGAAGTATCTAAAATAGATTTTTTGTCTTCAAGACAAAAAATTATATCATTAATATATAATAGAGAGAAAATATTAAATAAAAATAATAATATTAAAAATAATTAATATTTTTTTTTCTTTTTTAAATTATATTTTATAGTTGAAAAAATAAAAGTTTCATTTTTTCTAATTTTTTTTTGTATTTATATATAACCCGCTTATGCTGGGAATTAGATACTATACTTTTAACAAATTAATTATTAAATTTAATTAATAATATTTTACTTCAGGGCCTCCTTTAGGGAGCCTCTGTTAAAAAATTTTTATATTATTTTTTAATAAAATTTATAATACCTTTACTTAATTCATACATAAATCCTATAGTTAATATAATAATAAAAATAATTACAATACAAAAACCAAAAATACTTAAATCATATAAAATAGAAGCAAAAGGAAATAAAAATATTACTTCAATATCAAAAATTAAATATAAAATAGCGACTAAATAAAATTGAATATTAAATTTTTCTCTAGCTGTTCCTATAGTATCCATACCACATTCATAAGGTGATAATTTAGAAAAATCAGGTTTATTTTTAGAAATTAAAAAATTTAATAATAATAAAGAAAATAATAAAATAGGTGTAAATATAATATAAAAAATAAAAGTAAACATAAAAAAAATAATATCTAATCTATATTTTATTAATCGGATAGGCAAGAATTGAACTTACAATCTTCTAATCCCAAATCAGACGCGTTACCTATTACGCTACTATCCGTAAACGGGCAGAATGGGATTTGAACCCATGAGGGTTATTTATAACCCTAATTCGTTTCAAGCGAAACACCTTAAACCAACTCAGTCATCTACCCTTAAGGAATTAAAAAATTATTAATAAACTAAATATAAAAACAAATAATCCTAAAACAATAGGTAATAAAGATTTTCAACATAAACTTATTAATTGATTAAATTTTACTCTAGGATATGTAGCTCTAGTTCATATAAATCCAAATAACAAAAAGGAAGTTTTTATACCTAATGATGTTGATTGTAAAAAATATATAAAATTTTTTGAAAATGGTAAATCAAAAGGTAATAAATATCCACCTAAAAATAATATACTTATTAAAGTACACATTAATATCATTGCACCATATTCACCCAAGAAAATTAAAGCAAATGCAAAAGAACTATATTCTGTAAAAGCACCACTTACTAATTCAGATTCAGATTCTACTAAATCAAAAGGAGGTCTATTTGTTTCAGCTAAAGCAGAAATAAAAAATATTAAAAATAAAGGTAATAAAGGTAAAGCTAATATAATAGATTCTTGAAAAATAATAATATCATTTAAATTAAAAGAACCAACCATTATAACGGCGGTTAAAATAATTAAACCTATTACTAATTCATAAGAAATTAATTGAGCTGTAGTTCTTAATGAACCCATTAAAGAATATTTAGAATTACTAGATCAACCTGCTAATATAATACCTACTACACCAATTGATGACATTGCTAAAATATAAATTATACCTAATTCCATATCTATTATTTGATATCCTTTATTTAATGGTATAGGTCCTCATGATAATAAATTTACAGTGAAAATTAATATTGGTGATACCAATAATATTAATTTATTACTTTGTGATGGTATTATTGTTTCTTTTAATAATAATTTTAAACCATCACTTAAAGGTTGTAATAAACCAAATAGACCTATTCTATTTGGTCCAACTCTTCTTTGCATTGAACCCATTATTTTTCTTTCAGCTAATGTTAAATAAGCAATAGCTAATAAAATAGGTATTATTATTGATAAAATTTCAATTATTGAAATATACATTTTTTTATTTTAAAAAATATTTTTTTATTTTACAAATTGTAATTACTTTTTTGAGATATTTCTCATTTTTTATAATTATGCTTATGGCATAATAATGTTTTATTTAATATTTATATATCCTATTAATCATATAGTAAAAAATAATATTCCTATTAAACTTAATATAATTGTTATTAAAATATATAATACTCAAAAATT
>Ga0137410_10001394_pt1 | contig 16621 bp, 36 predicted proteins | sample CZODoug1_16funga_FD_108878 | JGI IMG/M metagenome (GOLD analysis project Ga0137410, IMG submission 108878) | Vadose zone soil fungal communities from Angelo Coast Range Reserve, California, USA - CZODoug1_16fungal (Illumina Assembly) | ecosystem: Environmental > Terrestrial > Soil > Vadose zone... | reverse complement strand
TCGCCCTTGTGTCCTGCGGAGGTGGCCTGCTGTCGCAGGCGAGAGGCGCGCTAGCGCGCGCGATGGCTAGCGGGTTATCTGCCGATCTTGGCGAATAGGGTAATGATTGCTTCGTACTCTAAGATCTCTGCCGGAGAATACCCGTGACTGAGGCCGATAGATTTGTATAATTTTTCCCACTCTATGAATGTATGGATTTCGCACCCGATAGAAATATGTCCATAACTGCAATTAGTAGCCGCATGTCGTGAACCTTGTATGTATAACGGAGAAACTGCCCACGAGTCCCCGAATACCTGCGCGTTTCCGGATACCAGCGCGTTTCCGAATACCTGCGCGTTTCCGGATACCAGCGCGTTTCCGGATACCCGCGCGCTGCCGGATACGATGCCTTCTATATAAGATGTTACATCTGCGCAGGCGGTCGTCTTAATCCATCCGTGACCGTTTAGATGTTGAGTCCAGTCGCTAACTGCAGTTAGTGGAAAGATCTTCAAAATATCTTCGATAGTTCTCACGAGGAAATCTCCTTAGTAAATCTGATTTGCATTGCGCACGGCTCCTGGGTCGCAATCGGCTAGGCGACAGACTTCGATAAAGTCAGGCGAAAAAAAGTAATCGCGGAGAGCAAGTGAGTGGCGATGCGCCTTGAAGTCGATCACGGATACGCGTATAACAGCTAGCCAAAGGGCGCGCGTCGGATTGCGAGAAGGTGCGACGCGTATCGGATTGCTTTCTTCTCTCGGGTTGAGTGCGGGCCTGCGATTGTGTTTCATTATTCAGACTCCAGGTATTCGGCAAAGCTTACTAGGAGATTGCATAAATCCGACACAGCATTATCTGTGTTAGTAGCCGTAGCCGCATCGAACAATGATTCGATCTCCTCTTGGTAGTCTAGTACGAAATTAGAAACATCATTATCGAAACGCGTTGGATCTAGTAGCTTCATAAGCCGCCTTTCCGGTTCCAGAGATTGCGGACCTTGTTCCAGATGCGCTTAGCGAGGGATTGCTTGCCATGACCGAACATGGCCTGCGTATGAGTAACGTAGTCGCGGACCATGTCCCAGCGACGATGTAATTGCTTCTGGGAGCGTCGTCCAGGTTCACGACGGTAATCGCCAAAGCAGGTGGGGCGCGTGCGAGCATCAATCCAAGTCATTCTAGGAATTTCTCCACGTCGGTATGTTCATAGGTCTCCTTGGCGTATGTGTTTGTAGATGACTGCCGCTATAGATTGCATGGTTATAGTTGGGCCGTCTAGGCGAAATATCTCAAGCGCGGCCCTATGGCAGCGAGCTTGCAGCGCTGCGATTTCGTCGCAATTGATAGACGAATGCGGAATGCCGCAATCGGAGCATGGTACGACAGGTATGTCGGTCCCCCAGGTACGCCTATGCCCATCCGAGCATAGAAGGCAGGTTCCGCCTATGCCGTGCTCGCATTGCGGTAGTCCGACAGGGAGCCGTTCAGTTTGCAGGTTCCATGTCGGTACAGAGAGGGCGCAATCTGGTTCGTGCTTCAGTTCGCAGAATTGTGCTCCGCAGGTGCAGGTATCGATTCGATTGCTCATTATTTGCCTACCTCCTTAATGGCAAAGATGATTGCATCGATTGCCTTCTTATCAGTAATTAATGAACAGCCGGGAATGGATAATGCATTCAGAACCCCGTCTCCTCCTGTATTTCGCCAAAGGAAGCAAACCGTATCTCCGTAATGCTGTTCGTCGATTTCTAGAATAAATAACTTTTTGTTTTCCATGTAGCGATCATAGCAAATCTGGAAACGGAGTCAAGGCATGAAGGTAATCTACTTGTTGGTTACTAGGATACCTTTCTGGCGTCTGCAAATGTTGCAGATGCCGGCCGCGTAAATGGTATAGACGGATCGCCCGCAATCGTAGGCACATGGCTGAGGGGCCTTCTTCTGGATGTCGGTTATGCCTTTGCGCGTTTCGAGATTGCGAGCGCGCGCCTTAGCAGCAGAATGCCTTGTAGGTTTATAGGCCAGATTCGAAGTCTTCATATTCTCCTGGAGAAATCCGCACGAAGTCGGTCAGGACTGCGGCTATACGTTTCTTTTGTCCTTTGCGGCTTAGTAATCGCCATTCATTATGGAACGAAGCCCAACGCAGGTCATTAACATTGGCGATCTCGCGTGCCAATTCGTCGAAATAGCCTTCGGCGGCTAGCTTTTCGATTCGGTCGGAAACGTGTTGCAAGGTCTCCTCCCTCTTTCTCTGGATCTCTACACGCAAGCAGTAGCTATTGAAGCCTTCCGAATTGTAGCCGGTTACGAAGTCCAGATGGTCGTACAACTTCCGTCGGCGCTTGCGCCAGCCCTTTTTGGCCGCCTCGGATCTCTTGTTGAAAAGGCGAGTAACCCAGCCTTTCTTAGCGGCGCGTGATCGCTTTGCACGTAGGGCATTTGCTTGCCGCTTTGCAGGAGTGATCTTTTTTTTCTTCGACATGCCGTCTCCTATGGCACCAGCGACAGAGCGGGACTAGTCCAGAAAGAGGCCAACGATAGCCCCGAGAATGATGATACTCACACCCGCCATGCCAACCGCAGTCGGCGCATGGCATCCCGTACGAGCTATCCAGCCTGCCGTTCCGGATAGCACGATAAACAGCATTATGAGCGCGGTGCGCCAGAAGATTCTTTGTCGCCACATCGACTACTCCTTTCCGATCGTATAGCCGAAGTAGCAGGCGGCGAAAAGTACAACAAGGATCGACAAAGCCGTGATAGGCGGCATTGCGACTTGAAACCATCCGCAGCAAGGCATTTATGTACTCCTCTTCTCTATGGAACGAAGCAAGGCTTCGATGTCAACGTTTCCAGTCGGCTGTTCGATCTCTAGGATGCGTGGCGGACATGCCGAATGGTTAAGCCAATTGACTAACTCGTATGGATGATTAGCATAGCAATTCGAATTACAGTTCAAACAGACGAAATTCAATTGTAGCGGCGCATCTGGATTGTCGTACCAAGAAACCACTTTCAGGCTGAACGGGCCTTTGTGGTTATGCTTTGCGTTTTCCATTATTCCTCCGATTGGTTTTACGGTTAGCGGATCTCGGTTTACCGGGTTCACGTTTTATGCTGCGCGTATGGTTGCACTTTGAGCATATCGCGACGGTCGTCCATTTCCAGAGATTGCGCACTCGGCTGGCGATACTGACAAGCTTCATGGTCGCCCCGTGTTGCGGGCAATGCCGAGCGAGATACGGTTGCCCGCATCGACACTTGGCACGCCCGCAAAAATGGCACAGGGTTTTCATCTTACTTCACTTCGCAATTCATGAACTTGCCCTTAGCGAGCACGAGCCGAATCGTCTTGCCTTTCCACTTGTCAGTATTCTTTCCCAGGGCCTGAATGACCTGCCCGAGAATGACGGAATCGGCGCGCAGGAAAAGGGCGTACGTCTTGCCTTTCATGCTGGCGTCCATGACAAGCGAATCTCCGAAGTCGTTGGAGATCTCGCGAGGCGATTCTAGGAGTTTTACGTTGACGCTACCCTTTTTAGGTAGCAGATTCGGGGAAAGGGTCGGATTGCGTTTGAAGTCTTTCGATCCGGCACTCTCGCCTGAGTGGTATTTCTTTAGGTCGATTCCCATTTGCTCTTTCTCCAGGTTTTCTTGATGTACGGCCTGATAGCCGCCTTTGCCACCTTTTATGAATCGCCATGTCCCTAGGCAGCTACATGCGGGGCAAGGATAAAAGTCAACATATGATTGCGGTTTGCGCGTACAGCCTAGTCCGTTCGGACAATCGGCGCAAGCGCAAAGCGGACATGTCATTTGTTCCGTTCCAGTACGACCCATATGAAAGCAACAAACGCCCATGCCGAACTGACGATAGCAGTAGCTTGGGGCCAGCTCATGCGCGCCCCGAGCCTTCGATGTCGATCTGTACCGAGCCGGAAGCTTTGCTTGCAAGTTCGATGGCGCTACTTGCTAACTGTTTTACTTGTGCAATGCTTTCGCGCTGTTGTTCGTTACCGGCGGCCATGAGTACATTCTGCTGTTCCAGGTTGGCGTTCAGGACCGTAAGGCAATGTAGCAATTCTTCGATCTGTTTTTCGTTCATAGCATTCTCCTTTGGTCGATCTCTTGCAGCATTACGCAGGCTACGCAATCGCAGGTTCGTGACTGTATAGTTGCTGACAAAATACGCAGTGCTCCGAATTCTTCGCGCAATAGGCGCACTATCTCGTTTCGTCGCGCTGCGGAATCGGAAGTTTCAGTATGCGATCCGTCTGTTTTTTTGCTTTGATAATCGCGGTTTGCCATTCTTCCTCCGTGTTCTGTTCCGCCAAGATGATAAGCAAGGCAGAGCGAAATAGATTGCGGTTTTGGTAATCGTCGTACGTATCTTCGGCCTTGTGAACATCGGATATCTTGCCCGTAGACGTACGCTGTGAACGTCCTAGGAGATCCATTACTCTTCCTCCTTCCTGAGCGGAGATTCCCTCATCGATTTACGCGCAATCTTCCCTCGCATTCTAGGAGTCTTTTCCGGTTTTTTGGTACTTTTGCGCATGCCGGGAACCTTCAATTCAGATGTGATGTCATAACTGATATGGTCCTTGATGCGATGAAGAAAGAGCACGTCTGAGTCATTGACGACCGTGCGGCTTTCTCGCAGTGCATGGGCGCGAACGAGAGCGCGCATCTGTTTGCCTCGCCGAATGCCTTTTTCGCCAAGCAGTCCGCCAATCTTGTCGGCGATCTTTTGTATCTGGATTGCCTCCTTCTCTGCGATTGTAATCGCGAACAACTTGCTAGGTGTCTTAAAAGGCGTCAGGCCGTTTTTCTGTTCATAGGCTCCTGGAATGATGATCTCTTTCTTGATACGGATAAGTAGGTCTTCGGAATACTCGTAATTGAACGGAATCGTGCGAGAAGTAAAGCCGCTACTGTTCCACCAGCGACGTTGGTCGCTTACTAGTTCGGATGGTATGCAGCAAATGAAGCCGCCGCGCCTACCGCCAAAATCGCGCGATAGTTCACCCGGCATAATCTGCTTGCCTAGCCCCTCTTCCATCAAGGCGGACATTACGGCCCAGGTACGTTGATTCGTTACTGGTTTGTGAGCCATGACGGCGATCATGTCGTTAACAATGATGTGTCGTACATAAGGCTTGCCAGAGAGTTCCTGGAGCAGGCCGCTACCGATCATATCGGAGCAGATAAGGACGGAGCGTACTTGCTTGCTGGATACTACGGAAGTTTTGCCAGATTCGGGAGATGCAATCAGCATGGTCGATTGCGGCGGATCATCTTTCAGGAAACCTGTATAGATGATTGTTTCTACGAATTCATTTATCAGTTCGGTACCGATCATCATGACAGTAAGGACTGTATATGGTTAGCTAATTCTTGTCAATACACTCTAAACAATACCTACCCCATGTCCCTACTCCTGCCCCCCTACGCCAACTATGCTAACCCGGGTAGCCCTCTCGGGGGAGGGAGGGTTATACCTGGAGAGAGCAGCCGGGCCAGTTTAGTTTAGGGTATGGGGGGATTAGTTTCCACTATCGACTAGGTTACTGAAGTCATGCTATAGTCTTTTCCTGGAGGAAACAGCCATTATGGCCCGCAAAAAGAAAACCCTACCCGACGAAACGAAGCCCATAAACATTGAAGAAACAGCAGGTTCGCTCCCCGGAATTGAGCGCGAAGCTAGCGAAGGATTTCAGCCTTATACGCCATCAGACGACAGTAAGGCGAAAGCTAAGCCTCGCCTTTCGTTTGGCCTATCCGAGAACGGTACTATCGACATGGAAGGCACGCGCGCCGAGACCTTGCAGCGTGTCAAGGATTTTTTCAACGATCCGCGCAACCGTGAATTGCTTGGGCAGAACGTGCAAGTAGAAGAGATCATCAGCGAGCAAGACGTTGCCATGTTGTTCGATGGTATCGGAACAGTCGAAGCCTACATCTTTAATATGGCGGGCAAGATCGATATGGACATTGCGCAGAAGCATGCCCTGTTCACGCCCGAACAGAAGAAGATGGTCGTACCGCCTACGCAACGAATCATCGCTAAAAATGCGGGCAAACTGGCATGGGCCTTGCAGTGGAAAGACGAAATTGCGCTAGCTGGTATCATGCTTGTTCTCTCGCGCGCCAAGTTCGATGGTGCGAAAAAAGAAATGGCGGCTCGTGTCGAAGCGAAAAGGCAATTCGAGCAGGGTCAGAATCCGGCTCTCCAGAAACGCGAAATCCCTAACATGGGTCTAGATACCCTGTCAAGCGAAATCGCCAAAAACTGAAATCGCATTAGAGGCCCTAGGCGGGCTTCCTGGGAGATCGGATATGGGTTCATATGTCGAAATGCCGAAATGGCAGCTAAAACGATTTAGCTTGCCCGTGTTCGGTCTTCTGTTTTTCTTGCTAGGTTGCACTCCGAAACGGCCTATTCGCGTTCAGTACGTCATCCCGAAAGAGTGCATAACGTCGGACGTGATCTGCACGGCCAATGGCGGTCTCCGCATGGATTGCTCTTTCGACCGCTATCTACGTTGCGGATATGTGAGGAAAACAAAATGAGAATGTTCGATGATCGTTGTCCGGTTTGCGGTTCGCGCGATTGGGAATCGGTAGAGAAAGACGAAAATAGAATCAATCGCGTCATTCAATGCCTAGAGTGCCTAACTAGGCGAGAGCGTCATACGGAACCGGAGTGGACGCAATGAGCAATGTTCTGATTTGCGGTACGAGAGGCGTCGGCAAGTCAACCCTAGCTTTAAAAGTTGCGCAGGCATGGCGTGGCACTACGGTCGTATTTGACCCGCGCGGTTCTTTCGATAAAGCCGGAATCGCCTGCTACTCAACCGAGGAGTTAATGGAACATCTGCATACAGGCGATTACATCGTCAACGGACGACCCGTACCGTTAGTGCTTCGTGTAGATGGCCCGCCTGATGTTGTCTTCTCGGAATTGTGCGCGAATCTTTTTCCTCATCAGTTTCGCGGCTGGAAAGGGCGCTTGGCGCTCATCGTCGATGAATCGCGCACTTTGCAATCGGCGAATTCGATTCATCCCGGCCTGGACCGCGTCGTAGGTCAGCACCCGATTCATGATGTCCTGATTATTCAGACAACGCACGAGATCAAAGAATGGAACAGCAAGAGCAAATCCGTCATGGATGAAGTCCTGCTCTTTCACCAGAAAGGCCCGCAGAATTACAAACGTATCGAAGATCTATGCGGAACAGACGTTGCCGAAGTAGTTGGCACACATTTGCGACCGAAAAGCGAAGACGACCCTTGCAAGCATCATTTCGTCCGGTATTCGTTCTCGAAAATGTTCGGCTCGCAAGAGTGGATTTTAGTAGATCAGCCCGAGACCTGGTATACCGACCTAGGTGAGCAAAATCGTTTGCCTGGTAATCGCGAAGGAGCGCAGAACGATGACGAATCAGTTTCCGAGGAAATGTAATTCTTGCGGGCGATTATTTGGCAACGAAGCGAGTTTTATGGCTCATATCAATAAAGGCCATTTCTTGCGTACGTGTGAGGCTTGTGGCGGTAAATGCGTGCGAATTATTCGCGGCGTAGCGTCTGGGCCAGATGCTAATGTTTTTCTTATAAGTGCTTTACTTGCAACACGGAAGAGCGTTCAGGCGAGAAGATAAAAAGATTTCCTAAGTCCGCTTGACAGGTAACTATTACTTTGGTAACCTACGAAAGTCGGAGGAATAATGGCTAAGGATCAAACAAACAGGCGACGGTTTGAAGACAAAGACCGCAAGCCCTGGACGAAAGAAGAGCGCGAGGCTTACGAAAAGCGACGCGACCTGCTTGCTCCTATCATCCGCGATTTGACTACTCCTGCCCCTGAAGCGAAAAAGAAGGACTTCCTGGAGGAACTTTTCGCATGAACGCACTCGAAAGCATTTCGGGAAAACATCTGCTCGCGGTTTTCGCGGTTTTTGCGGTCGCGGGCTTTCTCGTTGTCTATGCCGATCAGTACATTTTCAGCAAGGTTGAATCCGCTATCGGCGTAGCGCCAACAGTTTTCTAAAGGGGGAAACGTGAATATCTCAGGATTAGTCAAAGGCGGCATCGTTATTATCGTCGCCATTTTCGGGTACACCTTGGGTCGCGACTTGGCCCATAAGTCCATGACTCCAACCGCTACGGCTACGGGGGCTTAACGCACATGCTTACTCGTGAACATCTTGGCGACATCTACCGTCCGCAAGGACCGAAAGCAATCGTCCTGGGACTTCCTTGGACTTCTGGCGGATCTCAGTCTGTAACGCAGGCGGTTGACCTGTCGCTTCCTATTCGCGGCATTCGCGTTGTCTTTCGCGGTCGCGTGACGGTCGGCACGGCGGCTTTTACGACCGTCAATCCGGAAGGTTTGCTTAATCTGATTTCGAACGTCTTCATCCAGGGCACGAATGCACGCCAGCAAGGCAATATGACGCTCTGGAATTGCGATCTCGCTACAGCCTTCGTCTATCAGCACATGTTCGGCGTGCGCGGCGGAGCGTATGCGTCGGTCGTTACTGCGGCTCCTGCGTTTCCGTTCCAGGACGTAATTGTGCCTGCGCCGACTTCGCCTTTTCCTTCGGCCCAGACGGCGGCCCAGGCGGCTGGCGCAGCGAGCGCGACAAACGTGTACTTCCCAGGAACGGTCAACACGTTCGATTTCCGAATCATCTGCGACTTTCCGTTCCATCCGCACGGCAATAATGCCTTCGGGAAAGAACCGTTGACGATTCCGCAATTCTTGGTTCGCAACGAAGAATGGAAAGACTCGCTCCAGATTCAGCTTGCTTTCGGTGCGCAGGCTGGCGCTGGCGCGATTGGTGTGCTTGGAACGTCGGCAGGTACGACTACGGTAGCGTTTAGCGGTTATGCCGGAGTCGGCACTACGCCTGTAGTAGATCTCTACTCGCTGCCTGTGCTGATGGGATTGACGTTGAAAGACCAGATTCTTCCTGGGGTTCTTTCGCGCGTTGCTACGCAGATCTCGGGAGGCGTCTTGACGGCGGCTGGATCGAACATCCCGTTGCTCAATCAACAGAAACAGCCAACGCCGCGTACATTGTTTAAACAAGGTACGGCGACCGTGCCGAATGCTTTCACTACTCTGAATGACAACAACGTGTCTACGCTCGGTATTCAGCTTGGCGGTAATCGCAACGTGCGCAATCGTGTTGACATCTTTACGCACAAGTTGCAGCAAGCTGATATCTACGGGCGTGATCCGATCCAGGGCTATACGCTGATGGACTTCCAGGAGCAGGGCAATCCCGATTCGGCTTATCCCGGACAGGACATCGGCGACGGCGCAACTTTCCAGCTTGTTGGCGACGTAGCGGGCTTGGCGGCTTCGGCTGCCCTGATTCTGCAAGAACAGATTCTTCACCAGCCGACTGGCGAGTTGATGAACTACTAACGCTTTCCTTCGGGGGAGGGAACTAGGGTCGTTTGTCAGCCGCAAACTGGCAGACGGCCCTCTGATCTAAAGGAGAGAATGCAATGACTGTCTCGGACAATGGCGCAGTTATCACTACATCCGGTTATTCAGATTACGGTGCAGGCTCCGATACGAGTAACGGCGGAACAGGCTCGGTAGTAGATTCCGGTACGAACATTTCCCTTTCCGGCATGGGCAGTATCTTCGGGGCGGTCGGTTCGGCTCTGCGCGGTACAGCTGATGTCATTCGTGCTCTTAATCCTGTCCAGAACACTAGTGCGGGTGCGCTGGTTTACAATCCGTCTACCGGCTCCTACGTGTCGGCTGCTGGCATTCAGGCCCAGGGCGTTGGTGCTTCCTTTACGCCGCTTTTGTGGTTGGCGGGTTTGGGTATCGCCGCGTACTTGATTTTTCACCATAGCTAAATGGAGGCGTTATGTTTGTGAGCGTTGGCGGTAGTCGCTTGCTAGGCGGAGGAAGCTACGGCGTTACGATCAAGCCGCCTGCTACGCCTGTTCCGGCATCTACTCCTGCTCCAATGCAGCCTTTACGGCCTTATCCGCCATCCGTTCCGGTTACCGGCGGCTCGTTAGCTATCAGGCCGCTTACTTCGGTGGCTCAGGCCAGTGTTCTGCCGACTACGCATCCGATGGATTTGACGGCTAGCGGCACAGCAGGCGGAGGCGGTACGTCAGTCGCGCCTAACTTCAATGTGTCCGGCGGATCGTCTACCGGCAGTACGGTTCCTGGGACGACATCTGACTACACTTGGCTACTCTACGTTGCGGGCGGTCTCGCTCTGGCTTACATTACATGGCGCGGCATGAAGAAAGGTTAACGCCATGCCAAGCGCATTGCTCATCATTGTCGCAATCGTCATCGGAGGCTATTTCGTTATGCAGGCTGGCGGGTTTGGCGATGCGCGACACATTGCAGCGGATCTCGTTAAGGGCTTTGAAGGTTGTAGCCTATACGCTTATCCCGACCCGGCTGGCCAGTCGCAAACTTTCTCGATTGGCTGGGGACATCAGATAACCGGCGCAGATGGGCTTAGTTCGCAATCGACCATCGATCAACCAACCGCAGACGCTCTGCTCCTGCAGGATCTCGAAACGGCTGCGCAGTGCGTCGAAAGTTCTGTTACCGTCGGTATCGGCGAAACACAGAAGGCGGCCCTGATTAGTTTCGCCTACAACGAAGGTTGCGGCGCTTTTAAGTCTTCAACTCTTTTGCGTAAGATCAACGTAGGCGATACGGTCGGCGCTACGGCGGAATTTTCGCGCTGGATTTATGCGAACGGTTCGCAGTCGGCTGCGTTGATTGCGCGACGGGCGAGCGAGGCTAGTCTTTTTGGGGGGCCGTCCAATGGCTAACCTTAATCTCGGCGACCAGTTGCATCCCGGACAGACTTACACGTTCCGATTTGCACCGCGCGGTTTCAATCCGTTCGTTACCGGCATCGACATAACACAAGATCTGCAAGCTATCGACTACCTTTCGGGCGTGAGCGCACAGGGTAGCGCCGGTCTCGTTGACGTTTACGTACAGTTCGCGTACGAAGGTGACGGTACTGACACGGTCGATTACGTTGCTTCGGACATCATGACTGCTGTCGCGAACGCGCATACGCTGTACACGTTGGAATTCCAGAACGCCACTATCGGAACGCAGACACAGGCCCAGGGCGCGTTAGCTTCGCTGGGCGCAAGCGCGGCAGGCGGAGCGGCTTCGGCCTTGACGCCGAGCACTACCACGTTAGTTCTGATTGTCGCGGGCTTGGTTTTAGTGGTATTCTTAGTTAGCGGTGGACCTTCGATCGCAAGGAGTTTGGCGGAATGAAGCTACTCGGGTATGCAGCTATCTTGGCAGGTGGAGCGGGTGTGGTCTCGCGAGCGGCCTTCTATGTGAAGGATTCGCAGACCGCCGCGACGGGCGCTACGCCGGCTGGGCCGTCTAGTTCGAGTACGTGGTCGATGGCTTTGTATAATCTCGACCCGCCGCAATATTTCGGCATGCCGTATTCCGGCAAGGTGCTCGATTCCGGGATGTTGATCGATGCCGCCTTACTGGCGTTCGGTATCTGGTGCGTTACGAGAGGATAGGCGAATGTCTATTGTCGTTCCCAACGCGGATTATCGGACCATCAGGCGACCTGGGCACATCGTTGTTCCCAACGCGACAGCGAATAACGTGCCGAAGGCTGGCGTCAACGGTACGGGTTCGCAGTTTCCGGATACGACGCGCGTACCTACTAAACAGGGCAATTGCTTCGGCAAGAACGGGTACGAGAATCGTACGCCCGCACAGAAGCCGCGTCCGCGCGCTTTCGGCGACCGCAGCAATGCAGGCGTAGCTACTTCGCCTACGAATCGCACCGAAACGACTGGCGCACATCCGAACGCACATTTCTTCAACACGGCGACGCTTCCAAAGCGTACGCCCCTCGTGTCGGTCGGCAATGCTACGGATGGCGTGGATCTCTCGCTCGGCTCGCCGCGTATTGCGCAACTGATCCAACCGCATGAGCGCACAGGCATCGGAGCCAACCGGAGTCGGAACCTAAGCAAGCGCACGTCCTATCGTACTAATATGGGCGCAGCACCGACGGTCCAAACGAAAGCAGCCGACACGGCCTTCCATCCGCAGACGAAAAAGGTCTTGCCGAAGCCCTTGCCGAAAGGCGCGGTCGAAGCCGTGAAGATTCCGCGCGTTTTGCAGCCGTCGTTCCAGTCGCGTTCAAATCTTTGGTATGATCCGAATAATAGTTTCTATACGGGCTGGCCACAGGCGACCAGCGGGCGTATCGGCGTAGGCCGATGGAACACGGTCAAGAAAGGCGCGGTGAAGTAACATGGGCCTAGTGCACGCAACTTATAATCCGGCGCGGGCTGGTGGCGTCGTCCAGAATGCGCATCCCGCTGTCCGTACTTACCCGTGGATACCCGTCCAGACACGCGTACGTCCTGGGACGGTCACCAGTCAACGCGGACCTGGACAGGTAGCAGGCGCAGGTACGCAGCTAGTGCAGCCGCAGGAAAAGGGTGCAACCTTTCAGCCCTATGTGGCCATGCGTCGCCAGCTCGGGCTTGCGCCGACCAGTCCTGCCCGCAAAGAGGCGTGTCCGTGTTCATGTGGCGGCGATAGCGGGAATAGCCGCTCAGGAGACAGGGGTTAGTTATGGTCGTAAACATTCCAGACACTAACGCGCACCGTTTCCAGAAGGCTTTCGATTGTGATACGCGTATCATCATTCAGGTTCGCGGCGCACAGACTATTACTCTGTCTCGCGAGCAAGGCTCTGCGCAATCGGGCATCGACGGTTTGCAATTCACGCAGACCAGTACGAATCCGCCTTACGATATGGTTTGGCAGGGCGAACTCTGGTATAAGACCGATACTCCGGGGTCTACTTTCAATATCGAAATCATCGGCACAGTTGGCGGATCTTCGACACAGCCATGAAAGCTGATCGCCAGTGGCGATTGTTTAGTTAGGTCTTATGATCGAATTGCTTGTTATCGCCGCTGGCGTCGCGATTCTTTACGAATCAGGCATGCTATCGTCCATCGGCCTAGCGCCTACGCCATCACTCGTTTCGCAAGGTCTGGATTCACCGACCGCCGCTCAGCAACGTCAGCAAGCTTTGATCTCACAGCAGAACCTTAATCTCGCTCAGCCCGGAACGCCAGCCGGCATCAGTAAGGCTGGTCTGGCCGTACAGGGCGCAGCGCAGATCGGCGGAGGCGCGGTAGCCGGATCGACCGCTCTAGCCAATACATCCATCGCCGGCGTCTCTGGCGCGGCCCTAGGGGCCATTACGGCGGGTATAGGCGTAGCTGTAACCATCTTCGCCGTGCTTTGGTCGCGCCATCAGATGCGCGCCAAGCAGGCTAAAGACGAAAACAGTTCAGTCAATCTGGGCGTCTCGGGATTCGATTCGGACGTTCAGGTTATCAATCAACAATACAATGCTGGCAACATCGATTTGCAGACGGCCCTGAAGGCCGTACAGCAGGCCTACGCACAGTTCTGGGCCATTACGACCCCTCACATCCAACCTGGGAGAAACGGGTGCACGGGTGGCTCAAGCTGTGCGGGGATGATTGCTACCGCCAAGACGGGCAAACAGTCCTGTACGGGCGATAAGGGCGCGGCTTGCTGCATTGGCTGCGTTCCGCTCTATTACTCGCTCTATGATCCAGGTAATTGGACGGGCGCGTCTCCGCAGGGTCCGGGAATCGTTACCGTCCTGATGGCGGGCGGAGGAGTTTCGACTTGCAAGACTATCGGGGCGTCAAGCTACGGTACGAAGGCAAGAACGGGCTATACCTTGACCTGGAACAAGAGTTAGGCGATACTGGAAAGCGAAAGGGGAATCATCTATGTGGACCAATTGGAAGACGACGATTTTCGGTCTCGGTGCTGGTGCTCTGCAACTGGCAGCTGGCGGAACCGACTGGAAGCACATTCTCTCTGCGGTCGCTATTGCGGCTGTCGGCGCGTTCGCTAAGGATCATACCACGGCCTAGGGAGTCGCATGAATGTTGAATATGCTTCAATTGCATTCAGCGCACTCGGCACTATCGTTGCTGGCCTTGTTGGCTATGCTGTTCGCGACGTTCGAGAGCGCTTGGTTCGCTTGGAAAGCAAGATCGCCGAACAGGGCGAAGCCATCGCCCGTGTCGATGAGCGGACAAGCGGGAGAAGGTAATGCGTTTACTCGGTTTCTTATGGCGTGGGCTGATAATGGTTGCGCTAGCCGGTCACATGCTGGCGAATCATTGTCACGGCGCAAATCCTGAAGGAGAATAGGCTATGTGGCAACATTGCGAAAAGCACAACGAAAATTATCTGCACTTTTGTACGCAATGCGGAGCAGCGGATAGCGAAGCGTTAGCCGAGCAGGTGGTTGAAACTTCGGTAGCTGCCAGCCCGTCTAGGGCCTACTCTCCAAGTATGATCGCCATGGCAAAGAAGATTCTGGGGCTTGCCTGATGACGCGCCGCACGCGGGTTCTCCTGTTCGCCTTGATTCCTTGGTTTGCCATGTTCAGCCAGAAGGCTTACGGGCAAGACGTAGTAATCCCGCAAACGAACGCCTACCTGACACTGGCACGCGGTAATGCATGGGGAAACGGAGGGGCCTGTTCCTCAGGTGCGGTTTGTGGCGTCAATAACAGCTACGTGTGGTCTCCGCCTACTCCCGATTCGACCGTCTGCGTTGCGGTCACCAATAACAACACCACGAACGCCCACAGCATCACGCTGGTCTTGAACCAAACCCTTGATGCACAGGTTTCGACCTTCAGCAGTAATCAAGGCGCGTGGGCCGTAGTGCCGTTCGTAGGGACGGCTTTCCCATCGAACATCCCAGCAGCGAGTACCGTAAGTTTTTTCTTCCGGTCATCCAGTGCGGCCCGCCTAGCGCTGGTGGTGTCCGGGACGACTACTTTAGGCGGCTCGCCCGATACAGCCAACATAACCGTCGTACAGCCTTCTACTGCGTCTTTTTGCGGATCGGCAGGCAATGCCAATACCCTTGTCAACGCTATCGGCGCGGTCGCTAACGGCTCGGTCATTCCGGCGGCCTTCCAATTGCCGCTCTTAGTCGGAGGACAGCAAGTAGTAGGTTCTAGCTTTCTCAACACAGCGCAGTATATGGCTGTCGATTCAACATCCCACGGGCTGCTAATTGGACAAGTTGACGACCTGAACGAATCGAGTAACGCGCGCGGCGTTTCGATCAATAACGGTACGTCATCTTCCGGCGGCATTTTGCATGTTATCAATTGGGGACAGCAGACGGACGGCGCGCTCGGCTCAGGCGGGGGAGATACGCACTCGCCTTTCCGTACGTCACGTCCTTACGGTACGGCGGTCGGCTCCATCTGGGAATGGGCGAGCACAAACAGCGCAGCGGCTTCCGGATCTCCTTTGCTGACTTATGTAACTCGAAATGACGTAGTCAACCCGGCGGCAGGCGCGCTATTAGTCAGCGTCAACACGACTAACGTTTCCAACAACGGACTTACTCCGCATCGCATAACTGTTAGCTGCTCGGCGGCTTGCGATTTCTTCGTACAGCGCGTAACTAATGCAGGCACGACATGCGGCGCAGGAACTCTAACTAAGACCTTTGATCCTTCCCTAGGAGGAGCGATCAACTATGCGGCAGTAATTGGCGGGTGCGTCGCCAATCCAACCGCGACGCAAGTCCTCTTCCATGTCTTCCTGGGCGCAGGGCAGGTCTATTCGTATGACTTCGTCGGCTACTGGTGGGGTACTCTATGTCCATCCGGCTCAGGCTTCGACGTACAGAACGGCGCGGTAGTCGCCGCTGGCACCGTGACGGTCACTATGGAAGTAATCCTTCGCGGAGGAAACATTTAATGGAACGGATCTTTGAACCACTGCCGCTTATCGTCGCAGCCGCCATCGGCGCAGCTATCTTCGTTTTCGTCCTGACGCCTGCCAGTACGACCGCCTTGCCGAATGCGTCAGACATGGCGACCCGCGCCGGACAAGGCGCGCTTGTCGGCGCAGCGGTCCAGGTAGGTGTCCGCTTGTTAGGGGTCTCTTAAGTGTCACGCCGTAAACATATAGGTCCGCAAACAAAGGCACAAGCCAAGAGGAATCTCAAGGCGCGCATCAAGAGACGCAAAAATTCCTCTTCGTTAGTCCGGGAATTCCTAAGGCTATTCAAATGACGATCAAGCAGATAGGACTAGCGACAGCAAGCATTGCGCTCCTTGGCCTCGTCTTCTACGGCAAATATCGACTTGCCGTAGCCAAGCCAACTCTGTTACTATTGTTCGGTGCAGGACTTGTCTTCGCTCTCACGACGCCCGCGCAAGGCACTACCAAGGATACCAGCCAATGACGCGACGATGGAAAATGACCGACATGCGATTGCGCGAACGTGTAGTCGATGCGGTCACTCAGAAACGGATCATCGAATCGAAACTAAGGACCATGTCCATTACAACACCAAAGCCGGAGACATCAGCCCACGCATGTTCGCCAGCCTCAACCGAGATCCGTGGTGTCACGTCGGCCTCTGCTCCTGTATCGCTTTTAGCTAAGACCCGCTAGCCATCGCGCGCGCTAGCGCGCCTCTCGCCTGCGACAGCAGGCCACCTCCGCAGGACACAAGGGCGAAGCCCGCCGTGCCTGCGCCC
>Ga0137410_10001393_pt1 | contig 16623 bp, 20 predicted proteins | sample CZODoug1_16funga_FD_108878 | JGI IMG/M metagenome (GOLD analysis project Ga0137410, IMG submission 108878) | Vadose zone soil fungal communities from Angelo Coast Range Reserve, California, USA - CZODoug1_16fungal (Illumina Assembly) | ecosystem: Environmental > Terrestrial > Soil > Vadose zone... | reverse complement strand
CTTCCTGCGCGAGGTCGACTCGAGCTCGGTGCTGGTCAACGCCTCGACGCGCTTCGCCGACGGCTTCGAATACGGCCTCGGCGCCGAAATCGGAATCTCGACCGACAAGCTGCACGCGCGCGGTCCCGTCGGCCTCGAAGGCCTCACCTCGCAGAAGTTCGTGGTGGTCGGCAGCGGCCAGATCCGCACCTGATGCCTGCGCGCAAGGTCGCCAAGCGCACGGGCAGCGCCCCCATCGGCGTCATGGGCGGCACCTTCGACCCGGTGCACTTCGGGCACCTGCGCCTCGCGCAGGAAGCGGCCGAGATCCTGGGCCTGGAGCGCGTGCGCTGGGTGCCCGCCGGGCGCCCTTGGCACCGCAACCAGCCGAAAGCGCCGGCCAAGCACCGGCTCCAAATGGTGAAGCTCGCGATCCGCAGGAACCGGCTTTTCGAGCTCGACGAAGCCGAGATCCGGCAGGGCTCGCCCGGCTACACCGTCGAGACTCTTGAGCGCCTGCGCAAGCTCTTCGGCAAGAATCGCCCGTTGGTGCTACTGCTCGGCACCGACGCCTTTCGCGGCCTCACGTCGTGGGAGCGCTGGCGCAACATCTTCCGGCTAGCCCACATCTTCGTCGCGCAGCGACCTGGGCATTCGCTCACCCCAGGCGGCATGCCCGCCGCGCTCGCCTCCGAATGGCGGCGCCGCGCGGGGACGCCCGACGCGCTCTGGCGGCGCCCCGCCGGGAGCGTGGTCACCTACGGCACCACGGCGCTCGACATCTCGGCGAGCGCGATCCGCGCGCACTTTGCCCAGTCGAGGAGCCCGCGCTACCTGCTCCCCTCGGTGGTCCTGGACTACATCCGAAAGCACCGGCTGTACGCAAAGGAGAACGGCGCGCAACGATGATCGAGATCCGCAAGCTGCAGAAGGCCGCGACCGCGGCGCTCGAGGACATCAAGGCGCGCGACATCGAGGTCTTCGACGTCGCCCACCTCACCTCGATGTTCGACCGCGTCATCATCGCGAGCGCCGATTCCGCCCGGCAGCTGAAGGCCCTGTCGGGCAACGTCCAGGAGAAGGCCAAGGCGGCGGGCGGCCGCGTCTTCGGCGTAGAGGGCGAGGACGGGGGCGATTGGGTGCTCATCGACCTCGGCGACATCGTCGTGCATATCATGCAGCCGGCGGTCCGCACGCATTACAATCTGGAGGAGCTGTGGGGCCAACCCAAGCCGCGCAAGCCGCGGTCGAAGCGCCCGCCCAGATGAAGCTTCTCGTAGTTGCCGTGGGCGCGCGCATGCCGGGCTGGATCGACGAAGCGTTCGAAGAATACGCAAAGCGCATGCCGCGGGGCATGAAGACCGAGCTGATCGAAATCCGTCCCGAGCCGCGTTCCGGCGGCAAGTCGACCGAGCAGATGATGGCGGCCGAGGCCGCGCGCATCGGGCGTGCGCTGCCGCACGGCGCGTTCGTCGCGGCGCTCGACGAGCGCGGCCGCGAGATGACCACGCCCGAGCTGGCGCGCTGGCTGGAGGCGCGCAGGCGTGACGGGCGCGACCTCGCCTTCCTCGTCGGCGGCGCGGACGGGCTCGCCGAGGACCTGAAGCGCGGCGCGGACGCGACGCTGCGGCTCTCGGCGATGACGCTCCCGCACGGGCTCGCGCGCGTGCTGCTCGCCGAGCAGCTGTACCGCGCCGCGTCCATCCTGGAAAACCACCCCTACCACCGCGGCTGATGGCGTCGCCTCTCAGCGAAAAGAGGATCTACCTCGCGTCGCGCAGCCCGCGACGGCGCGAGCTGCTCAAGCAGATCGGCGTGCCTTTCGAAGTGCTCCTGCTGCGCGACCACCCGGGACGCAACGTCGACGTCGACGAATCGCAGCAGCCCGGCGAGACGCCCGGTGACTACGTGCGCCGCGTCTGCCGCCTCAAGGCCGGGGCCGGCTGGGAGCGGGTCCTGCAGCGCCGCCTGCGCAAGTTTCCGGTGCTCGCCGCCGACACCGTCGTCGCGGTCGACGACGCGATCCTCGGCAAGCCGGTCGACCCCCCGCGCGCGGTGGAGATGCTGAAGCTGCTTTCCGGGCGCGAGCACCGCGTGCTCACCGCGGTCGCGCTGAAGCTCGACGACCGGATCGAGCTACTCGTGAGCGAGTCGCACGTGCGCTTCGCCGAGCTCTCGCAGGCCGACATCGAGGCCTACGTCGCGAGCGGCGAATCGACCGACAAGGCGGGCGCGTACGCGATCCAGGGGCGCGCCCAGGCGTTCGTCGCCGAGCTGCGCGGCAGCCACTCCGGCGTGATGGGCCTGCCGCTGCACGAGACGACACAGCTGATCAAAAATTTCTAGATCGGGGTATCCTCGCCCTCCCATGGCCGAGGACATCCTGATCAACTGCACGCCCCAGGAGACCCGCGTGGCGGTGATGCAGTCGGGCGTCCCCCAGGAGCTGCACATCGAGCGCGCCGCGAGCCGGGGCCTGGTGGGCAACATCTACGCGGGAAAAGTCGCGCGGGTGCTGCCCGGCATGCAGTCGGCGTTCATCGAGATCGGCCTGGACCGCGCGGGGTTCCTGCACGTCGCCGACATCTGGGAGGAGCGTCACGGAGACTCGCCGTCGAAGCCGATCGAGCGCATCCTCTCCGAAGGCCAGTCGCTGCTGGTTCAGGTGATCAAGGACCCCCTCGGCACCAAGGGCGCGCGCCTGTCGACGCAGATCTCGATCGCCGGGCGGCTGGTGGTTTACCTCCCGCAGGACCCGCACATCGGCATTTCGCAGCGCATCCAGGACGAGACCGAGCGCCAACTGCTGCGCGACAAGCTGCAGCAGCTCCTGCCTGCCGACGAAGCGGGCGGCTTCATCATCCGCACTGTCGCGGAGAGCGCCACCGACTCCGAGTTGCGCGCCGACATCGAGTACCTGAGGAAGCTGTGGCACGGCATCCGCGGTCGCGCCCTCACCTCGCACGCGCCGGCGCTGCTCTACCAGGACCTGTCGCTCGCGCAGCGCGTGGTGCGCGACATCGCGGGCGAGAGCACCGGCAGGATCCTCGTCGACTCGCGCGAGAATTTCCTCAAGCTCCAGGAGTTCGCCACCGAATACACCCCCAACGTCTCGGCCAAGCTCGAGCACTACACGGGCGAGCGACCGCTGTTCGACCTGCACAACGTCGAGGACGAGATCGAGCGGGCGCTCGCGCGGCGGGTGGAGCTGAAGAGCGGCGGCTATCTGGTACTCGACCAGACCGAGGCGATGACCACGGTCGACGTCAACACCGGCGGCTTTGTCGGCACGCGCAATTTCGACGATACGGTGTTCAAGACCAACCTAGAGGCGGCGCAGGTGATCGCGCGGCAGCTGCGCCTGCGGAACCTCGGCGGCATCATCATCATCGACTTCATCGACATGGAGTCGGCCGAGCACCGCACCGCGGTGCTCGCGGAGCTCAGCCGCGCGCTCGCGCGCGACCGCACGCGCATCACGGTGAACGGCTTCTCAGGGCTGGGGTTGGTGGAGATGACGCGCAAGCGCACCCGCGAGTCGCTCGAGCACGTGCTGTGCCAGCCCTGCCCGGCCTGCGGCGGGCGCGGCGCGGTGAAGACCGCGCAGACGGTCTGCTACGAGATCCTGCGCGAGATCCTGCGCGAAGCTCGCCAGTTCAACGCCAAGGAGTTCCGCATCCTCGCCTCGCAATCAGTGATCGACATGTTCCTCGAGGAGGAATCGCAGTCGCTGGCGATGCTCGGGGACTTCATCGGCAAGCCCGTGTCGATGCAGGTCGAGACCAGCTACGGCCAGGAGCAGTTCGATATCATCCTCATGTGAGCATGGACAAGGACAAGCTTTCCCCGCGCGAACAGGCGCTGCTCGCCGAGGCGCGACGCGAGGCCGCGACGCGCGGAGAGCCGGCTGCCGCCGTTCCGCAGCCCGACCCCGCGCCGCAGCCCGCGCGTGCTCCGAGCGCGGCCGAGCGCCTCGCACGGCTGATGGAGGACGAGCGCGCCGAAAGCCAGGAGCGAAAGAGGAAGATGCGGCGCAACGGCCTGCTGATCTCGGCCGGCATCCTCGCGGTCTTCGCTCTGTGGCTGCTCAGCACCTTCCTCAGCCGCCGCCGCTAAGGGCAGCGCGAGGAAGCCTTTCGGCGCCCCCTGGACTGGTGCCCGAGATTTTCAGTCTGCGTACTGCCCCGCTTTCTTGATGATCGGGGCCCACTTGGCGATCTCCGCCGCGAGCAGCTTGTGCAGCGCCTCCGGCTTCGCGCGGTCCGCGCTCACCGGCTCGGCGCCGAGCTTCGCGAGATTCGCCTTGAAGTCCGCGTCCTTGATCGAATCTTGCAGCGCGGCGTTCAGGCGATCCAGCACCGGTTTGGGTGTGCCCTTCGGTACGTACAGCCCGTGCCAGACCACGACTTCGAAGTTCCTCAGCCCCTGCTCGGCGAGCGTCGGGATGTTGGGCAGCGAGGGAACGCGCGTCTTGCTGGTCACGCCGTAGACCTTCACCTTGCCGCCAATGATCTGGCCGGTGGTGTTCGTGGTCTGGTCGCACATGATGTCCACCTGGCCACCCAGCAGGTCGTTCATCGCCGGCCCCGTGCCCTTGTAGGGAACGGTGGTGAAATCGGTCTCGATCGCGCTCATGAACAGGAGCCCGCACAGGTGCGAGGCGGCGCCCAGACCCGCGTTGGCGTAGGAGAGCTTGTCCTTGTTCGCCTTCACGTACGCGAGGAACTCCTTGAAGTCGTTCGCCGGGAAATTGCCGCGGGCGATCAGCGTCATGGGCACGTCGGCCACCTCGCCGATGTACTCGAAGTCCTTCAGCGGATCGAAGCTGAGCGTGCGGTAGAGCGAGGGCGCCGTCGACATGCCGATGTGGTGCAGCAGCACGGTATAGCCGTCGGGCGCCGCCTTGGCGGCGCGCGCCACGGCGATGGTGCCGCCCGCCCCGACCACGTTCTCGACGATCAACTGCTGCTTGAGCGACTTGCCCATCACCTGCGCGAGGTTGCGCCCGAGCGTGTCGGTCGGACCTCCCGCGGCGAAGGGGATGTAGAGATAGACCGGCTTCGTCGGATAGCCCTGCGCTTGCGCGCCGGCCGCCGCGAGCAAGGCCGCCATGCCCAGCCATTGCACGAGTCTCATTTCCCTGTCCCTCCAGGTTGAACCAGTCTAGTTATTCGATTACGCCGAGCTTGCCGCTGTGCGAGCCCATGTACCAGAGCCGCCCCTGCGCGTCGACGATCGCCTTGCGGATGCCCTCGTTCCGGGACGGCAACGAGAACACCTGGAACTGCCCGGTTTTCGGATCGAGCATCGCGATGGTGTCTTTCTCGATCTCGCTCACGAGCAACCGCCCCGCGCCGTCGACGGTGATCGCATACGGCCCGCCGCGCTCGCCCGCGGGCATGTCGTATTCCTTCACCACCTTGGCCGAGGCGGGGTCGACGTGCGCGATCCTGCCAACGCCGTACAGCGTTACCCACAGCGTGCCGTCGGGCGCCGCCGCGACGCGGCGCGGCATGGTTCCCGGCCCCATGTACACCTCGGAGACCTTGCCGGTCTTCGTGTCGATGATCCCCATCTTGTCGGCGCCCATGCGGCACACCCACACCTTGCCCAGCTTGTCGAGCGCGAGGCCGTAGGGACCGCCCGACATGCGGTACTCGGTGATCTTGCCGCCCGGCCGCTCGAGCTTCCCCGCGTAGCCCGACTGGCTGGTGAACCAGATGTTGCCAGCACCGTCGAGGACGAGCGTGTGAGGGCTGCCGCCCGAGGGCGGACGGAATTCGACGACTTTGCCTGTCGCGGGGTCGAGCTCGCCGATCACGCCCTTGCCGTTGCCCGTATACCAGACCTTGCCCGCGGGATCGACGAGCAGACCGTGCGGGCGCGTGCCCTCGGGAAGGTTCCATTCGTTGAACTTCTGCGTCCTGGTGTCGAAGCGCGCGATGCGGTCGGCGTACATCACCGTGATGTAGATGTTGCCGTCGGGGCCGGGCGCGGGATCGCGCGCGAACTTCGGCGTCGGCACCGCCCACTCGGAGACCTTGCCCGAGAACTCGCGCGTGCCCGGCGCGACGCCGTAGTTCGAGCCGCCGGCGAAGACGGCAGCGGAAGCGAGCGGAAGGACTATCGCGAACAGCGCGCGGATCGGCATGCAAGCTCCCGTGCAGGAGTCTGGCGCGCCCGGCGCGAATCGAACGCGCGACCTATGGCTTCGGAGGCCATCACTCTATCCCCTGAGCTACGGGCGCGGGGAGAGAAATTATACACCCCGAGATTCGGCGCTCTGCGCCGCGGGCAGGAGGGCATCGATCAAGCGCATCGTCTCGCCGACCGATGTCGCGCGGCTCAGAAACCGTGCGATGCTCGGGCGCAGCACGCCGTACGCCTGGAAGCGCTCGATCAGCGCGGTGAAAGGCTCCCAGAAGCCGTCGGTGTCGCACAGGATCACCGGCTTCGCCTGCAGGCCGAGATCGTTGAGCGTCAGCATTTCGATCAGCTCGTTCAGCGTTCCGACCCCGCCGGGGATCGCGACGAACAGGTCGGAGGCTTCGGCCATCTTCTGCTTGCGCTCGGCGAGCGTTTCGACCACCACCAGCGTGCCGAGGTCCGCGGCGGCGTGCTCGGGCCGCATGAGATGGCGCGGCATGATGCCCAGCACCTCGCCGCCCGCGGCCACCGCCGCCCGCGCCGCGACGCCCATCAGCCCGCGGCCACTGCCCCCGTAGACCAGGCGCAGGTCCCGCGCCGCGCAGCACTCGCCGAACTCGGCGGCGAGCCGCTGCGCGGCGGCAGGCAGGTCCTCCTTGGCCGAGCAGAACAGGCACACCGAGCGCTTCATCGGTTTCGAGAATATCGCAGCAGGCGCTATAATGCGCGCTTCTTTTTCCACGCTCGCGACCGACCGATGAGCGGCGGCTCGGATCAATCACCCATCAAGACCCCCAAGCAGCTGGTCATCGTGCTGGTGCTCGCGTTCGTCGTTCCGATCGTGCTCATCGTGCTGCTTTCGCAGCTCGCGACGAGCGGCCGGATCTTCGACGAGAGCAGCCCGGCCATGTCCCCCGAGGAGATCGCCAAGCGCATCAAGCCGGTGGCCGAAGTGGCCGTCGCCGGAGGCGGGGCCGGCGCCAAGACGCTGAAGACCGGCGAGCAGGTTTTCCAGGCGGTATGCACCGCGTGTCACTCCACCGGGGTGGCGAAGGCGCCGAAGCTCGGCAACAAGGCCGACTGGGCGCTGCGCATCCGCGCCGGCAAGAAGGCGCTGCTGCAGGTGGCCCTGAAGGGCGAGGGAGCGATGCCGCCGCGCGGCGGCGCCTCCGACCTCACCGATCTCGAGGTGGAGCGCGCCGTGGTCTACATGGCCAACGCCGGCGGCGCGAAGTTCAAGGAGCCGGCCGCGCCGGCCGCTGCGCCTGCGGGCGCCGCGGGAAGCAAGGCCGCCCCGGCGGTCGCCGACGGGAAGAGCGTCTACGAGTCGACCTGCATCGCCTGCCACGGCATCGGCGTGGCCAACGCGCCGAAGTTCGGCGACAAGAAGGCCTGGGCCGAGCACGTCATGCACGGCGCCGAGCACCTCTACGAGAACGCGATCAAGGGTAAGGGCGCGATGCCGCCGCGGGGCGGCAATCTCACGCTCTCCGACGCCCAGGTCAAGGCGGCAGTCGACTACATGCTCAAGGCGGCAAAGTAGCCGCCGCGCGGGACGGCATGATCGATCACCTCGATCACGTCGTGCTGACGACCGCGCACACCGAGCAGTGCCTCGATTTCTACACGCGGGTGCTCGGCATGAAGCTCGAGCGCTTCGGCGAGGGGCGCATGGCGCTCAAGTTCGGCGCCCAGAAGATCAACCTGCACGAGAAGGGCCGGGAATTCTCGCCCCGCGCGACGCTCGCCGCGCCCGGCACGCTCGACATCTGCTTCATCGCGTCGCTGCCGCTCAAGGACGTGATCGCGCGGCTGGTGGAGGCGCGCGTGCCGATCATCGAAGGGCCGGTCGCGAAGATCGGCGCCACCGGCCCGATCCGCTCCGTGTACGTGCGCGATCCGGACGGCAACCTCGTGGAGATTTCAGAGCAGGCCGCCTGAGCCTGCGAAGCAGCGGGAGAGACGCAAACCTAGGAGGAAGATCATGAGACTCGTGCACCATTCAATCGCGGCGCTGGCGCTCCTCGCATTCACCGGAGCGCAGGCGCAGCAGCCCATCATCGTCAAGTTCAGCCACGTCGTCACGGACGACACGCCCAAGGGCAAGGGCGCGCTGAAGTTCAAGGAGCTGGCCGAAGCCAAGACCGAGGGACAGGTGAAGGTCGAGGTCTACCCGAACAGCCAGCTTTACAAAGACCGCGAGGAGCTCGAGGCGCTGCAGCTCGGCGCGGTGCAAATGCTCGCGCCCTCGGTGTCGAAGTTCGGGCCGCTCGGCGTGCGCAAGTTCGAGGTGTTCGACCTGCCGTACATGTTCGCCGACGAAGCCTCCCTCGAGAAAGTCGTCGAGGGTCCGGTCGGCAAGGGCCTGTTCAAGTTGCTCGAGCCCAAGGGCATCACCGGACTCGCCTACTGGTTCAACGGCTTCAAGGAATTCACCGCCAACAAGCCGCTGAAAAAACTAGACGACTTCAAGGGCATGAAGATCCGCATCCAATCTTCCAAGGTCCTGGAAGGCGAGATCAAGGCGCTCGGGGCGATCCCGCAGGTGATGGCGTTCTCCGAGGTGTACACCGCGTTGCAGCAGGGCGTGGTCGACGGCGAGGAGAACACCCCCTCCAACAAGTACACTCAAAAGATGCACGAGGTGCAGAAGCACATGACGATGTCGGACCACGGCGTCGTGATGTACGCGGTAGTCGTCAACAAAAAGTTCTGGGACGGCCTGCCCCCCGACATCCGGAAGAGCCTCGACGAGGCGATGGCCGAGTCGACGCGCTACGTCTGGCAGATCGCGAAGCAGGAAAACGACGACGCCGTCGCGAAGATCAAGGCCGCCAAGACGACCGAGGTCTACGTGTTGCCGCCCGCGGAGAAGGCGGTGTGGCGCAAGGCCATGCTGCCGCTCTACCAGCAGTATGAGGACGTGGTCGGCAAGGACACGCTCCAGGCCATCGAGAAGACGGTCGCGCAGTCCGCGAAGACGAAGAAATAGCCGGCCGGCTTCGCGGTCGGCGGCCGCGGGAGGGGGCAATGCGCAGGTTCAACCGGGTCCTCGATCATCTCGAGGAATGGCTCGTCGCGAGCTTCATGGCGCTCGCGACGATCGTGATTTTCGTGTCGGTGGTGCACCGCTACACCGCCGACATCCCCTGGATCTGGAAGGTCACGCAGCACCTGTCGCTCACCTGGGCGCAGGAGCTGTGCATCTACCTGTTCATCTGGATGGCGAAGTTCGGTGCCGCCTACGGCGTGCGCACCGGCATTCACGTGGGCGTCGACGTTCTGGTGCGGCTGCTCGAACCGGGGAAGCGCCGCTTCTGGATCACCTTCGACCTGCTCGCCGGCGCGTTCTTCACCGGCGTGATCGCCTTCCTGGGCGCCCTGTTCGTGTGGCGCATGATGGGCACCGGCCAGGTCTCGCCCGACCTCGAGCTGCCGATGTGGATCGTCTACCTCGCGGTGCCGCTCGGTTCGGCGCTCATGTGCTACCGCTTCCTGCAGGTCGCCTGGCGCTTCCGCCGCACGGGCGAGCTGCCCGCTCACAGCGTCGCGCACGTCGACGGCATGGAAAAGGCGCACGCATGAACGGCTGGATCATTTTCATGCTCCTGATCCTGCTGATGTTGACCGGGATGCCGATCTCGATCGCGCTCGGGCTCACGGTGCTGTCGTTCCTGTTCTTCATGACCGACTTGCCGGCCGAGCTCGTGTCGCAGCGCCTGTTCACCGGCCTCGACCAGTTCGCGATCATGGCGATCCCCTTCTTCATTCTCGCCGGGACCTTTCTCACCCACGGCGGCGTCGCGCGGCGCATGATCCGCTTTGCTACCGCGCTGGTGGGCCATTTGCACGGCGGGCTCGCGATGGCGGGCGTGTTCGCCTGCGCGCTGTTCGCCGCGGTGTCGGGATCCAGCCCGGCGACGGTGGTGGCGATCGGCACCATCCTCATTCCCGCGATGGAAAAGCAGGGTTATCCGCGCAAGTTCGGCGTCGGATCGATCGGCACCGCCGGGGCGCTCGGCATCCTGATCCCGCCCTCGATCGTGATGGTGATCTACTCGGTGTCGACCAACACCTCGGTCGGCAAGCTGTTCATCGCCGGCATCGTGCCCGGCATCCTGCTCGCGACGCTGCTGATGGGCATCACCTGGGTGGTCGCGAAGAGGAACGACTACCCGCGCATGCCGCGCGCGAGCCTGAAGGAGATCTGGGACTCGTTCTGGAACGCGATCTGGGGGCTGCTGCTGATCGTGGTGGTCATCGGCGGCATCTACGGCGGCGTGTTCACGCCCACCGAGGCCGCGGCGGTGAGCGCGGTCTACGCCTTCGTCGTGGCGGTGTTCGTCTACAAGGACCTCAAGCTCTCGCAGGTGCCGAAAGTCTTGCTCGACTCGGCCAACACGAGCGCGATGCTGCTCTACATCATCACCAACGCGATCCTGTTCTCGTTCCTGCTGACCTCCGAGAACATCCCCCAGGCGATGGCGCAGTGGATCGTCGACAAGCACCTGTCCGTGTGGATGTTCCTGCTCGGCGTGAACATCCTGCTCCTCATCGCGGGCAACTTCATGGAGCCCTCCTCGATCGTGCTGCTGCTCGCGCCCATCCTGTTTCCGGTGGCGATGAAGCTCGGCGTCGACCCGATCCACTTCGGCATCGTCATGACCATCAACATGGAGGTCGGCCTGATCCATCCTCCGGTGGGCCTCAACCTCTATGTCGCGAGCAACATCGCCAAGATGGGCCTCACCGAGACTACCGTCGCGTTCGCGCCGTGGATCGTGGTGATGGTCTTGTACCTGCTGCTCGTCACCTACGTGCCGCAGATCGCGACCTGGCTGCCGAATCTGATCTACGCACGCCCGGGGTAAAATGAGTCGATGAAGATTCTCTTCATCGCCGATCCGCTCGATTCGTTCAAGATCTACAAGGACTCGACCTACGCCATGATGGTCGAGGCGGCGAAGCGCGGCCACGAGCTGTACTTCTCGCTCCAGGAAGGTCTGATGTGGAAAGGCGGGCGCGTGCTCGCCGAAAGCTCGCGCCTGACCCTGGCGAAAGACCCCTGGTACCGGGTGGACGGGGCGAAGGAAACGCCGCTCGCCGGGTTCGGCACGGTGCTGATGCGCAAGGATCCGCCGTTCGACGTCGAGTACGTCGCGAGCACCTGGCTGCTCGAGCTCGCGCAGGCCGAAGGCGCGAAGGTGTTCAACGACCCGCGCGCGGTGCGCGACCACAGCGAGAAGCTCGCGATCGCGAAGTACGCGAAGTTCGCCGCGCCCACCCTCGTCACCCGCCTCGGCGCCCAGATCCAGGCATTCATCGACGCGCAGGGCGACGTGGTGCTCAAGCCCCTCGACGGCATGGGAGGCGCCTCGATATTCCGCGTCGCCGCGGCCGACCCCAACCGCAACGTGATCGTCGAGACGCTGCTCCACGACGGGGAAAAGTCGGTGATGGCGCAGCGCTACATCCCGGAGATCCGCGAAGGCGACAAGCGCATCCTGCTGATCGGAGGCAAGCCCGTCCCCCACTCGCTCGCGCGCATCCCCAAGCCGGGCGAGACGCGCGGCAACCTCGCCGCGGGCGGCACCGGGGTCGCGAAGCCGCTGTCGAAGCGCGACGCCGAGATCGCCGGCGCGCTGGGACCCGGCCTCGCCAAGGCGGGCCTGCTGCTCGTGGGGCTCGACGTGATCGGCGACTGGCTCACCGAGATCAACGTCACCAGCCCGACCTGCTTCCAGGAGATCACCCAGCAGACCGGCTTCAGCGTCGCCGGGATGTTCCTCGACGCGCTCGAGGGGGCGGTTCGCTCGTGATCGGGATCCTGATCGTCTCGCACGGCAGCTTCGGCGAAGCGCTCGTGCACTCGGCGAGCCACGTGCTCGGAAAGCGGCCCCCGCAGGTGCGCCAAATGGGGGTGGCGCTGCACGACGATCCTGACAGGATCCTGCCCCAAGCTAGGGAACTGGTTCGCCAGCTCGACACCGGAGAAGGGGTCCTCATTCTCACCGACATGCTCGGCGCGACGCCGTCGAACATCGCCACGCGATTGCTCGCGCCCGGCCGGATCGAGGGAATCGCCGGAGCGAGCCTGCCGATGCTGATCCGCGCGCTCACCTACCGCGACGAGCCGCTCGCCGCGCTCGTCGAGAAGGCGATGAGCGGCGGCGAGGAAGGCGTGATCCACCTCACGTCCGACGTCTGCAATGGCGCAAACCGAAGCTGAAATCGTGAACAAGCTCGGCCTGCACGCGCGCGCAGCCGCAAGGCTCACGGAGCTCGCAGGCGCCTACGCGTCCGAGATCTGGCTGTCGCGCAACGGCCGCCGTGTCAACGCGAAGAGCATCATGGGCGTGATGATGCTCGCCGCGGGCAAGGGCAGCCGCGTCCTCATCGAGGCCGAAGGCGAGGACGCCGACGCCGCGATCGCGGCGCTCTCCACGCTGATCGCCGAACGCTTCGGCGAAGAGGAGTAAGGCTCGTGAAGCCCGGCGAATCCCACACCGTCGCGGCGAGCTTCACGCTGCAGGGTGCCGGGGTGTCCGGCGGCATCGCGATCGGCCACGCGCACCTGGTATCGAGCGCGCGCCTCGAGGTCGCGCACTACGAGATAGGCAAGGACGAGGCGGACGCGGAGGTCGCGCGCCTCGACCGGGCGATCGCGCAGGTCGAGGGCGAGCTCACCGCGCTCGTCGCGAACCTCCCTCCGGGGGCGCCGCTGGAGATGAAGGCCATCCTCAGCCTGCACGCGATGCTGCTCAAGGACTCGGCGCTGTCGCTCGCGCCGCGCGAGATGATCCGCAACCGCCGCTGCAATGCCGAGTGGGCCCTCACGCAGCAGCTCGATTACCTGGTTTCGCAGTTCGAGGAGATGGAAGACCCCTATCTGCGCGAGCGCAAGCAGGACGTCGTGCAGGTTGTCGAGCGCGTGCTCGCGGCGATGCTCGGCACCGGGCACGCGCCGCCCGAGCCGTCGCACGAGGAAGACGTGATCGTGGTGGCGCACGACCTCTCGCCCGCCGACATGATCCTGTTCAAGCAGCACCGCTACGCGGGTTTCGTCACCGACCTGGGAGGCGTGACTTCGCATACCGCGATCCTCGCGCGCAGCCTCGCGCTGCCGGCGATCGTCGGCCTGCACCACGCGCGCGCCATGATCCGCGAGGGCGAGACGCTGATCGTCGACGGGCGCGAAGGCGTCCTCATCGTCAACCCGGGCGAGGCCGTGCTCGCCGAGTACCGCGAGCGCGCCCTCAAGCTCGAGGGCGAGCGCGAGAAGCTCAAGCGCCTGCGCAGCTCGCGCTCGGCGACGCTCGACGGCGTGCCGGTCGAGCTCCTGGCGAACATCGAGCTGCCACAGGACGTGGAGCAGGCCGCCGAAGCCGGCGCGATGGGCATCGGCCTGTTCCGAAGCGAGTTCCTGTTTCTCAATCGCGACGACCTGCCCTCCGAGGACGAGCAGTTCGAGGCCTACCGCAAGGTCGCCGACGCGATGCACGGCAGGCCCGTCACGATCAGGACGCTCGACCTCGGCGCCGACAAGAGCATCAACGGCGCGGAGCGCAGCGGACCGAACCCGGCGCTCGGCCTGCGCGCCATACGTTTTTGCCTGGCCGAGCCGCAGATGTTCCTCACGCAGCTGCGCGCGATCCTGCGCGCCTCGCGCCACGGAAAGGTACGCCTGCTCATCCCCATGCTCGCGCACGCCCACGAGGTCGAGCAGACGCTCGCCGCGGTGCGCCAGGCGCGGGGGATGCTCGACGACCAGAAGACGCCCTACGACCACCGCATCCAGATCGGCGGCATGATCGAGGTGCCGGCCGCGGCGCTCTCCCTGCCCTACTTCCTGAAGAAGCTCGATTTCCTGTCGATCGGCACCAACGACCTGATCCAGTACACGCTCGCGATCGACCGCACCGACGACACCGTGGCGCATCTCTACGACCCGCTGCACCCGGCGGTGCTGCAGCTCATCGCCCAGACCATCCGCGGCGCGAAGAGGGCGAAGACGCCGGTCGCGGTGTGCGGCGAGATGGCGGGCGACGCGGCCATGACGCGGCTCCTGCTCGGCTTCGGCCTGCGCGAGTTCTCGATGCACCCGGCGCAGCTCTTGGCGATCAAGCACGAGGTGCTGCGCACGCATATCAAGGACGCGGAGAAGGGCGCGGCGCGCATCACCCGCGAGCACGACCCCGCGAAGGCGCGCGCGCTGCTCGCGAAGCTGAACGCCTGAGGGCGCCGTGCCCGTGAAGCAGGAAGCGCTGCGGGAAATCCTGATCGTCGAGCAGAAGGATCCGTCCCTACGGCGCCGCTGGTTCCAGAGCGACTATTTCGACCTTTTCACCTGGCAGGACGCGGCAGGGGCGGTGACGAAGTTTCAGCTGTGCTACGACGTCGGGCGCGACGAGCGCGCGCTGGCCTGGAGCCGGTCCGAAGGGACCTATCACGACGGCATCGATACTGGCGACGCCGATGGCGGACACGGCCAGACGCCGATCTTCGTCTCCGACGGGAAATTCGAATCGGGCACCGTCGTGCCCCGTTTCCGCCTCGAGTCGGCGACCCTCCCGGCGGAGCTGCGCGACTTCGTCCTCGCCAAGATGCGCGAGCACCTGCTCGCCCAGTACCGGCTGAAGGTCGGCCGCAAACGGGTCAGGCGCGAGGCGTGGCAGCAACGGCCTGCAAAGGCCAAGGACGCTCCCTAGAATTGACGCGGCGGCGCCGCTGAGGTATGGTCCCGCCAGCGCCGATTTGATGATCAGCTTGCAGGCGCCGTCCGGAGGTCCGGGCGACAAACAAATATTGCTAAAGCGAGGGCGACCCGTTTAGCAGCAAGCTGAACGGGTTTTTCATTTATGGCGCCGGAAGGCAGCGCGGTCCCGCGTTCGGTCGGAGCGGTCAAGCCGCAGACGATGCATTTCGATCAGCCGCTCGCGTTCAAGAGCGGCGCGACGCTGCCCGCCTACGACCTCGTCTACGAGACCTACGGGAAGCTGAACGCGGCGAAGTCGAACGCGGTGCTGGTGTGCCACGCGCTGAACGCCGCGCACCACGTCGCCGGGTACTACGCGGACGCCCCGGACAACGTCGGCTGGTGGGACAACATGATCGGGCCGGGGAAGCCCCTGGACACCGAGAAGTTCTTCGTGGTCGGCGTCAACAACGTCGGCGGCTGCTTCGGTTCGACCGGCCCGAAGAGCGCGAACCCCGCGACCGGCAAGCCCTGGGGCTCCGCCTTCCCCGTGGTCACGGTCGAGGACTGGGTCAACGCGCAGGCCCGGCTCGCCGACCGGCTCGGCATCCAGTCGTTCGCCGCGGTGATGGGCGGAAGCCTGGGCGCGATGCAGGCGCTGCAGTGGACGATCTCCTACCCGGAGCGCATCCGCAACTCGGTCGTGGTCGCGGCCGCGCCCAAGCTCTCGGCGCAGAACATCGCGTTCAACGAGGTCGCGCGCCAGGCGATCACCACCGACCCGGACTTCCACGGCGGCGACTACTACGGCCACGGCGTGGTGCCGCGCCGCGGCCTGCGCCTCGCGCGCATGATCGGGCACATCACCTACCTGTCCGACGATGCAATGATGGAGAGGTTCGGCCGCGCGCTGCGCTCCGACCACATCGGCTTCCACTTCGACGTCGATTTCGAGATCGAGTCCTACCTCCGCCACCAGGGCGACAAGTTCTCGGAGTACTTCGACGCGAACACCTACCTGCTCATCACCCGGGCGCTCGACTACTTCGACCCCGCGGCCGGGCACGGCGACGACCTCGCCAGGGCGCTCGCCGCGGCCAGGGCTCGCTTCCTCGTCGTCTCCTTCACCTCCGACTGGCGCTTCGCCCCGCCGCGCTCGCGCGAGATCGTCAAGGCGCTGCTCGACAACCGGGCCGACGTCTCCTACGCCGAGATCGACGCGCCCCACGGCCACGACGCCTTCCTGCTCGAGGACCCGCGCTACCACGCGCTGGTGCGGGCGTACTTCGACGGGATCCACGCGCAGCCATGAACGGCCAGGAGCAGGTCGCGCTCGCCGAGCGCTCGGATTTCCAGGCGATCGCCGCCTGGGTGAAGCCCGAGTGCTCGGTGCTCGACCTGGGCTGCGGCGACGGAGTGCTGCTCAAGTACCTGCGACAGACGCGCAACGCGCGCGGCTACGGCATCGACATCGCCGACGCGAACGTGCTCGCCTGCGTGAAGAACGGCGTGAACGTGATCCAGAGCGACCTCGAGCGCGGCCTCGCGGGCTTCGACGCCGGCTCCTTCGACTGCGTGATCCTGTCGCAGACCCTCCAGGCGGTGCGCCGCACCGAGGAGATCGTGCTCGACATGCTGCGCGTCGGGCGCGAGGCGATCGTGTCGTTTCCCAACTTCGGCCGCTGGGACCTGCGGCTGCAGCTCGCGATGGGCGGGAAAATGCCGAGGTCGGCGGAGCTGCCCTACGAGTGGTACAACACGCCCAACGTGCACCTGTTCACCATCGCCGACTTCGAGTCGTT
>Ga0137410_10001388_pt1 | contig 16636 bp, 18 predicted proteins | sample CZODoug1_16funga_FD_108878 | JGI IMG/M metagenome (GOLD analysis project Ga0137410, IMG submission 108878) | Vadose zone soil fungal communities from Angelo Coast Range Reserve, California, USA - CZODoug1_16fungal (Illumina Assembly) | ecosystem: Environmental > Terrestrial > Soil > Vadose zone... | reverse complement strand
TGACCAGACCCCGATAGCGGGCGCCCTCGCAGACTTTGGCGTTCTGGTTCAAGAGGCAGTTGGCGACCAGCGCCACCTTGCGCGGCGCCACCTGATCCACACCCGGCTCCTTCCCGCCGTCGATCCGCTGGCTCGTAGTCACTGTTTCCCCTTTTGTGTAGCAGAAGAGTTTATCGGGACTGCCGTGGGCTACAGTTGGCGATTGGCGCAAGTCCGGGGGCGGACTCGTGTTCGAGCCGCCCGCGGATGCATCGCGCTTTACTTGAGCTCCGCCACCTGCAGGGTCTTTGATCCAAGGATGGTGCGAATTTTGGCACGGTCCACCTCGGCCTGGTTGGCCTTCTCGACGGAGCCCTCCACCTGGGCACTGACCGCATCGAGCTTGCCTCCGAGCCCATCGAACGCGGCCCAGTTCTTGTATTCAACGACCAAGTAAATATCCGGGTCGTTCGGCCCCTGCGGCTGGGCGACCAAGACTTGATACTTCGTGATGAGCCCAGCCTTCTTGGCCGCCTCCTCCTGCTTCTTCCAAGTTGTTGCAAGCCATTGCATGTAGTCATCGAAATGCCCGTCCACGGTCTTGATCGACGAGACATTCACGACCGGCCCGTCGTTGTAATTGCGCCCATCGGCATGGACGATCGTCGCGAAAGTTGCGACAGATAGCAGGAGGCCGGCCGCACCGCATCGTCGAAGTGTGCACATCATGAATATTCTCCCTAAGGTAAGTTGTTGCCAAATGTTAGTGTCGTTGGGCGAACCAAGAGGTGAATTCAGGACCAGATAGTGCGCTGCGACGTTATCGTACGCCCGGCCGTATGCCCGCTGCAATGAGCCCCAAGCAGCGCAGCCTTTCGTTCTTTAAAGCACAATTGAAAAGCATACTTGCGTCTTGTGCGAAAACGGCGTTTGTAGTAGCATTGCCGAAGAGCGTAGGAGATATGAAGAAAGCGCGTCTATCGAAGGCCGAGACACGAATCCTGGGGCAGTTCTGGAAACTGGGAACCCGCTCCGTGCGCGAGATTCTCGAGAGTTTGCCCGAAGAAGAACGGGTTGCTTACACGACCGTTCAGACGCTCGTCTATAGGCTCGAGCAAAAGGGTGCTCTGCGCAAGGTGAAGAAAATTGGCAATGCTCAGCTATTCGAGCCTGCAATCGACCAGAGCGAATTTCGAGGCGGTCTGGTTCGAGACCTCTTGGATCTATTCGGCGGCTCCCCTCGCCTGCTGGTCTCCAATCTTCTCGAAACCGGCACGATCACTTTACGGGATTTAAAAGCCCTTCAAAACGCGGCGCCGAGCGGCAGGAACAGCCGCGGCCGTGGGGGAAAAGGTCATGCTTGAGCAGATCACACACGCAATTTATTACTTTGAAGTACACCTGTCCTGCGATGAGTCTGTAATTCGGAGTGGCCACGGCGGGGACTTGATTTCTGCGCTGGCAAAACTGGCCAATCGCGAGGAGGTGCTGCTGCAGGCGAGAGCTACATCGTTTATGGGCCATCGCCTTGCGCAGCTCGCCGCAGCACGCCCCCCACGAATGAGTGCTGCAGCCAATATGCTGCTAACGGTGGTTTTCGTTGCTGTATTCCTAACCGGAATTTTCGCAACAGTAGCGCACACGGCCTGTTGTTTCATTGCGAGGATGTGACTTTCGAGTCATTTTCCGATGGGGGCTACAAGAGTTGCGCTCGATCAAAACGAAGAGAGCCGCTTTAGTACTGAGTTTTAGCCTAACGGCGTTGTGCTACTGCGAACTCGCCCATGCCCAGCGCGTGGACACTCTCGCGCCGCAGGTGCGTAAGTACCTGAAAGTCAGCACGCCTAAAGTGGTGCTCGAACATGCGCAAATCATCGATGGCACGGGGGCGCCACCCAGTCCAGATCATAACATCTACATCGAGGGCGGCAACCGATCTCGGGAGCGCGATCTTGCCGCAGGCAGCGATATCATATTACTTCTAACTATATTCCATATATATATGTTTTCATTGTATTTTATCGCATCTAAGGATGCTCATTGCCAGTTGTTCCAAGGGCAGCAGCGTCCCGATCTGACGCGCCCCTCGCCCCGACGTCATCTCCGCGCACCGAGTCGCGCAAGCATCAGCGAAAGGTCATCGGGACTGATATAGAAGTGTTCGCATACCCGCCCCCACAACATCGCTGTCGGTACATTCCGATCTCCGCGTTCCTTCTGTGTCTCATGCAAAACATACAAGACCACGCGCTCTTTGCGAGTCAATCCGTCCCGGATATCGGGCGTTCTGTCGTCGTATTCGGCATCGGGGCCGTTGTCTGCCATTTCCATGAGTATCGCTTTCGCTGCTTGGCCCGACAATTTACGGTGCGGCTGTTGGGCGGAAACAGCTGACTTGGCCAGCCGTCGGCCAAAACTTTCAGTAGAGGAGCACCGCCTCGCGCTCGCTGCGCCAGCGGTTCTCGTCGGGTGCCGTCAATGCCTCCAGATCGGCCGGCGTCGCCGCCGGATCGTCGACCCAACGGCGCAGCACATCGCTCCCGTTGATCACATCGATCGCTGGCCGGTCCTTCTCGTACTCGTACGCAAAGTCGCGCCAGATCTCATAATCCGGCCGCAGCCGCCGCAGAGCTTTGAGCGCGAGCGCGAACAATCGCCAAGGTCTGAAACCCTCGTGATCATAGTACGCGGGGTCTTCGACATGCACCTGGATACCCGCGCACAGCTTCCCCGCATGCTTGTGAAACGTGGGCTCGAACCAGCAGGGCCGCAGCCGGCAGCCACTCATCCACGGCGATGCAAGCGAATGCATCTCCGCCAGCAACGCTTGCACGTCCAGATCCGGCGCACCGAGCAGCTCCAACGGCCTCGTGGTCCCACGACCCTCCGACAACGTCGTGGCTTCGAGTAATACCGATCCCGGGTAGCAGCGCGCCATCCAAAGATTGGGCGCGTTGGGACTCGGGTTCACCCACGTTCGCCCGCCGAGCGGCCATCCATATCCCGGCGCAGTATTGGGCTCCCAACCCTCCATCGGCACGACGCGGCAGTCGACGTCCAGCCGGAGAGTCTCCACGAACCACCGTGCAAGCTCTCCAAGTGTCAGGCCGTGACGCATCGGCATCGCACCAGCGCCGACAAAGCTTTCGCAGCCTGCCTTAAGCGTCAGCCCCTCCACGGGCCGGCCCACAGGGTTCGGGCGATCCAAAACCCACACCGCCTTGTGCTTCTTCGCAGCCGCCTCGAGCACGTAACGCAGCGTGGTGACGAACGTGTAGATTCGGCACCCGACGTCCTGCAGATCAACGAGCAGAACGTCAAATGTATCCATCATTTCAGGCGTCGGCCGGCGTACTTCACCGTAGAGGCTGAAGACCGGGATGCCGTGCACGGGGTCGGTGTAGTCCTGCGACTCGACCATGTTGTCCTGCTTGTCCCCGCGCAGCCCGTGCTGAGGGCCGAACGCCGCGCTCAGGCGTATATCGCCGAGCGTCGCCAGCGCATCGAGTGAATGGACGAGGTTGCGTGTTACCGAAGCGGGGTGCGCCAAGAGCGCCACCCGCCGTCCTGCCAGCGGCTTGCGCAGCTCGGTCTCTTCCAGCAGTCGGTCGATTCCAAACCTCATGAGCGCCTAACCTCCAATATGAATCCGTTCGGGTGGTGGAAATCGGGTTTGCCGGGCGGGTGCCGCAGCCCCCAGTACGAAAGCCTACCATTCTCGTCTTCAATAACCGCGGCCAGAGCGACCCGCAGGTGACGAGCGTCACGCAACTCAGCCAGATGCCCTAAGCGCACAGCCGACTGCAGCTCAAGACCATCGTCCCCTCGGTGCACGGAGATTTTGGGAGCTAGGCCGATCTCGGCGGGCGACATTCCCTCTCGGTAGGCACTGAACCGGTAGATCGCCCAGTCGAGGGAGGGCGAGAAATTGAATTCGTGGTAGGCGCGGGCATCCGCAGGCGCGACGAATGCCTCGAAGCACGTGTGCTTCCATAGGGCGTCCGCACGCCCACCCGCGCCGGAGAGGGGCACGCGTACCCGGGACATGTCCGCGTCCAGTGAATACTGGAACACGAGAATGCCGGGTTCTTCCACTCGCACCTGTACCCCGAGGCTGCGCACGGCGTCGCTGGGGGTCGAAGGGTGGGCAGTCAGCACGGCCGGTTGCGTAACGATGGTCGACATACAGCAATTGTATTCTTGCGCTACCCGCCGGTCATACGAAGTTTGTGGAAAGCGCGAACACCGTCCATACTCTCCGCGGGCAGGAAGCTCGGAAACTGGCACCCTCCCGCGATGCCCTCGCAGTCACTGCCGACCGAACAACGCTTCAAGTTCCTGCAAGGAGAAAGTGTTGAGCGGAGTAGTCCACTGTTGATCTCCGGCATTGCGAGGAACCAAACCACTGCGCGCGGAAGTTGCAATCGTATCGACGAACTCGAGATGCCGCCCTTCTCGCCAAGGCAATGTTGACTGCTCAATCTTCCATGACACGGAATCCCCTCGTACTCGCCCGACCGACAATTCGAAATTTAGAAACTCCACGATTGTTGCGCGAGTTGGATGGGTTGAGCTGATCAGCGTGTCGAGAGAGGCCGCCACGGGCAAATCCTTTTCCCGATTTCGGGCGTATACAAACTGATCGCCTACCACGACCAAAGACTGACTAAGGCGCCCGGATCGCATGGTACGAATGACCAAGTAGCGCCCCCCGCCATCCGCCAGTAGCCGCCACGCCTCCGTGTACGAACCGTCCAGCCCGTGTTCGTGCATCCGCCCTCGACCGAGCCGTTGTATTCGACCGCTATCCTCTGTGCCATCCGGCGGCTGAAACTGCATGTCGTGATGCCACGTTGCCACCGTATCCGCCATCGTGTTGAAATCGGACACGCCGAGCTTGCGATTCAGACGGGGCAAGAGCCGATTGACCTGTTGGCGCTCGCTCTCATTCTCCGGGTTCCGCTGTGCGTTTAGACAGAGTTCCTTCGCGATGTCCCAATCATGAGCACGCTCACGGAGGCCACCAGACCCACCGATTTTGTCTGGCAATGACCGGCATCGTTCGCCATCAGCAACTCGGAGCGCCTCGTCGAGCTGGGCATGATGCAACGGGCTGACGCGGATCGATTACAAGGCGATTTGCGCGAATCCGTACACAATCCCAATGCCGTCATGATGACGCCACTCGTACTGGAAATAATCGCCGAAAAACAGTAGGAAGCGGGCTGGCAGCACCGAGCCGCGCATGAGCGGATACGCACGGCGACCAAGCCGGATCTAATTGCATTCGCTTTGTACGAAAACTGGATCCATGGCTGTGAGCAATGGAATGGTCTCATCGGTAACAGACTTGTCGAGCTTGAATATCGCCACGGCATTCGCTGGACCTTCGCCGGGATAGGTCGCCGAAAGGTTGCGGCAGGAGTAGTAGAACTTTCCGCCTGGGTCTATGTGACCTGCAATCAGGTTTTCGCCATCACTGCCGAAGTCCGTGACGATTTCCTGACCTTTGTGATCAAGGATGTGAACGTAAAGAGCCTGGGCCGGAAACGTCTTCTCTATGACGTAGTTAGCAACCGCCTCGATGGATGATCCCTGCAGACCGGCATCGCCCGTCTGCAGCACTTGCTCCCACTGATAAACGAGGCCCTTGGGTGTAATCCTGAATTGTACGATGATAGGCTCCCCGAAGAAGACGCGAAGGTACACGACATACACCAAGTCGTGCTCGGGCGCGATCGACACAAGGATCGGCTCGTTTGAAACACCACTGATTGTTGGCGGAAGGACATATGGGCTACCTCGTACGAGGTCTACCCCCTTATTCGAGATCGAGTAAAGATCCAGCGCCGTCCCGGCGCCTTCGAATCCCGATCCCTTACCGACAATACCGACCGAGTAATCTGCGGCCATCGCACTTCCGAACCCCAATGAGCCGAGTACCATGACTGTCCGTAGCATGTTCATACAAATTGCTCCCTGTCGATAGTTATGGATTTCTTCTCTAGCGGATGCATGATATCCGACAAACCGAAAGTGCACCTGGCGTAGTTCTAGACAGGACGCTAGGTTTACCGATCACCACTCTTCCCAATGACGCCGCCAACAACGGCTAGTGCGAATCCGTACCCTTCAGGCCAGCCACTCAATCGCGGACCTGCGACATTCAACACCGATATCTCATTCTCATCGATGAAACGCAGCACCGCCTTAACGGCCCGCTCCACCGTTATCTGCATCGCGTCCAGCACGATGAACGGTTTCTTCTCGCGGATGCACATATCGCGCGTGAGCTTCGTCCCACCTGAGAGGGATTGATTGAAGAGAATCGCGGTTCCATCGCTCATCTGGACATTTTTGACCGTTCGCAGTCGGTTTCCGCGCTCCGTCAGCAACGACATTGGATACCGCTCCGGTATGGGTCCATCTTCGGCCTTGCGATCCGCCGGACACCAGCCGCCACAAGAGAATGCGGCTGCAAGCGCAGCATCCAGCGCGGCGCGATCCACACCGGTCTGACCTCCGGATATGATCTTCACGAGTGCCATTTGCACCTCCCTTGACGTGAATGTAAGTGCCAGCGCCATCCTTTTGCAAGTCGCCCAAATGTGCCGCAGCGCAGCCGATTACAGGGTTATAGTGGAATCGCCTGACCGCGACACTGCGCGAGCAAGCTCACGAAGCGGGGAATCGCTCGACCAGTGACCGCGGTGGCAAGTGGGACCACCAGCGTTGAAGTTACTTATGGTCCGATGACGATCGAAATTGCGGTGACTTCGCCGCCGCGCTTCTGCCGCCTGATAGGACGCATCAGATCACGGCCCAACCGCACAAGTCCTGATGAGTTCGGCGCCGCCCCAGAACAGTCAATATTCAAACTTCCGTGATCGATCACGCCGACGACCAGTAGCGCGAGACTCATCCGACGAACTCGGAATATCGTGGTGCTCATGGCCCCTACGATAGACCCGCCAGCGATCAATATACCGAGTCGATACCGAGTCGAATCAACCAGAACCTGTAAAAGCCTTATAAAGGATCCGGTGCCCTACGCCTCGTCAATGGCCTCCTCGCAGTCGATCGCATGTAATTCCCTTAAGCATCCGCGGCAAATCATCGCCTTACGACCTGCCATCATGCCTTCAACGTCCTTGGGTTCCTTGCCACAGAACCCGCATACGAATGGAATCCCATCGCTCGGAGCCGGCTTGGCTTCCAAATCACTTCGGCCAAGACTTGGTTTCGTCGGATTGTCAGACTCGATGAGCCGGATTTGAACGACGTCACCGATGGCCGCGGAACTCGTCAGCCAGTGAGCATCGGCATTGGGTTGCCCCTCGGGAGCAATCTCGCCGTCCACGTGAATCCACGCCTGATTGAATCCCGGATGCGCCGTCACCGACGCATTCAGTGTCTGCGCAATCGCCACGCCCGCACAAACACGTTGTTCGCCGTTAATCGTCACTTCTAAACAGAGCATAGCGCCTCCCGTTTGCGACAATTCAGCTGCATAGCGGAATGCCGTTCATTCGCCCAACCGCACATTCGTATCCCTCACCGCCAGAGACGATTTTACTTAGCGCCACTTGGAATGTCCGGCCCTGGGTTCACATTCAGCCCCATTTATACCGTGCTCCACCAAAATGATGTTGAAGTCGCCAGCGACTGAAATCCGTGTACCCGGCAAGGAAACTTCGCACCGACGCAACGGCAACTTCCGTCGCCAACTTGACAGGATAGGCGTACGCGCCCGTGCTGATGGCGGGAAAGGCTACTCATCGTAGTTGATTGTCCGCCGCCAACCGCACTGAACTCTCGTAACACGCAGCGAGCAACGCGGGCTCCCCGCGAGTACTTCCTTTCCAGATCGGACCAACGGTGTGAATGATCCAGTGCGCGGGTGCCGGGTAATCGCCCCTGCCCCAACCGACACGACATAAGCCGTCGGGCGGTCCCTGCGTGCGGCGTTCGCCACGCGGTTGCTCACATGCATTTCAGCCCTGACGGGCCGCCCTTCGTTGGTTTCATCGGACGGCTGCCAATTCCCTTTGTCGGCAGCACGCGACTACTGGACAAAGGCACCATCTGGTCCATGATGGCATGGCGCAGCAGCGTCATTGCTTCGTCACACCGCCCCTGCAAAATCGATGCGCTCCGACCAATTCCGCGGTTATCTCTCTGGTCACTACTATCGGCTGAGGAAATTCACGATGGAAACGCTCCCGTTGTACAAAGAGGCGTCCGCCTCATCCTCTCGGTCTGTATCAACGCAAGCGCGTCTGGAAATCAAATCCATGGAGATTTCCACAGTGATGACGAAATGCCGCGAAACCACCGACGAAGAATTGGAGCTCATCGAGATGCGCTACCAACAGGCGCTGGCACTCCTGAATCTTGAAACTCTGTTCGCCGAGGGCCTGCTCAACCGTAGGTGAAGGGGCCGATGCCTTTTCGCCGGAAATGGCAGAATGTGTGCGGCTTCCACATAGCGGGAGAGGGCTGACAGAAGTGCGAGCAATAGCGTTTGATCACGACGGCACCACACTTGTTGGCCAGATTGCAATTCCGGAAAAACGAGGGCCGCATCCGGCGGTCATGGTCATGCATACCGCGCACGGCCTGAGTGAAATGATGCGCGAACGGGTGCGTCGTCTATCTGATCTGGGATATGTCGCCGTCGCGACGGATATGTATGGTGGGGGCGAGTACCATACTGATCCGAAATCAGCCGGCGCATCGATGATGGAACTGCTCAATGCGCCGAAACGCCTGCGTGCGCGCGCCGTCGCGTGGTATAGCCAACTCAAGGCCACGCCCGAGGTGGACCCGCAGCGCGTTGCCGCGATTGGCTTCTGCTTTGGCGGCCTGTGCGTTCTCGAACTGGCACGCAGCGGTGCTGACGTGAAGGCCGTCGTCAGCTACCACGGTCTATTGACGACATCGGCACCCGCAGAGCCTGGTGCGGTTCAGGGACAGATCGCGATTTATACCGGCGCAAAGGATCCCTATGCGCCGCCCCAGAATGTAGAGGCATTGCAGCATGAAATGAGCGCCGCAGGCGCGCGCTTTCAGATCACGGTGTTTAGTGAGGCCTGTCATGCGTTCACCGACCCCAATGCAGGTGCCATGGGCCGGGAGGGCATAGCGTACGATGCAATTGCCGACAATGTGTCCTGGGCGGGCACGGTCGCCCTGCTCGAGGAAACAATTTGAGGCGGCAGCGCCTGGAATGGCGACGCTGCCCGAATTGCACTTGACCGGTGCGTAATGCGCCGTACTTGAACTACGTAGGTGCAGCGTCAGTGATTCACAATTCTGCGTTACAATCGACTCGGCAGAAAATACCCGTGAAAAGTCGACGTTTCCAAGCGGCCAATTGTCGAGGACGAAAAACGAAAGCGGTTGGCACGCCGCTTGCCTGTCTATTTCAGTGCCAGCGATAGAGTTCGAAGGACTAACCTCTACAGGGAGACGGCCATGCGGTTCCATAACGAACGGGACAAGCGTCTTCATCCGATGCGGCACTCTCAGAAGGAAGCACCACCACCGGGAAACCAAACGTTTGCAATCCGCCGGCGTGGAACTCTCGCGCAGCGTCCCATCAAAAGATCCCAGCGCTCAGAGGTCTTGTTGCAGGACAGCGAGATAGCCGACGATTCGATAATGATCAGCGTGTGCTATGAAGCCCACATATCGATGCAGCAAATGCTGGCAGCCTTCGCCGAGATGCGCGGAGACGATGCTGAAGGCCCAGGCAGTTAAACTGACCATGCCGCATGCCCATGAGGAACACATGCTCATGCACGAGCACCCTCCCCAATTTGCTGGTATCGACCGGCCCGCGCATCGTCTCGACTTGGGTCATGTTTTCAGTCCGTTCCGCGCCATATCGAAGCTGCGCGTCAGATGATCGACGTAACCCGAGGGGACGGGCGGGAGCATCCACAGCTTGCCGGGATCGCGGATGGCATCGATCCGTTGCGCGACGTCGTCGATGGACCATGACGGCTGGAACACGCCCTCCGTTTCGGCGATCAGCGCCCGCGCCACGCGACCGGCCATGGAAACCAGCATCTCTCCGGTGATCGAGCAGGATTCATGGGCAAGCCAGCCCACCACCGGCGCGACCAGTTCGGGCCCCATTGGTGGATACTGGGATATATCCAGACCATCGGCCATGCGCGTCACGGCACCGGGGAGGATGATGTTGCTCTTCACGCCCTTGGCGGCGCCCTCGATCGCGATCACATTGTTGAGCCCGATGGTGCCGGCCTTGGACACGCCGTAATTGACCACATTGTGCGTGCCGTAAATGCCGCCGATCGAGGAGGTCAACACGATGCGGCCGTAGCCCGCCCTGCACATCACCGGGAAAGCAGGCCGCACGACATTGAACGCCCCCATCAGGTGAACATCGACGACGGCTTCGAAGTCCTCGTGCGTGATTTCTTCCAGTGATCCGTAGCGGACGTTGCCGGCGTTATGGATCAGGATGTCGATGCCGCCGTAGCGATCAAGCGCCATCTGGATGATCGCCCTGCCGCCCGACGGCGTCGCGACGGATTCGGTGCACGCGACGGCCTCGCCGCCCAGCGCCTTGATCTCGGCGACCACCAGTTCGGCTGGGCCGGCATCGGCGCCTTCGCCCTTCACGCTGACACCCGGATCGTTGACCACGACCTTTGCGCCCTTAGACGCCAGCAGCCGGGCATATTCGCGTCCCAGCCCCCTGCCTGCCCCGGTGATCACGGCCACCCGGCCATCGAACCTGCGTTCCGTCACTCGCCACCCCCTCTCGTAATTGCTACACCGGCATCCAGATCGGCGCGCCGCGCTCGGCGCGCAGCGACGGGATCACCCGCCCGTCGATGTCGGTGATGCCATATTCCTGAGCCAATTCGGCGGCGATGAAAGTGCCGCCTGAGCGCTTCATCACTTCGGGATCCCGGACAAGCGCGGCGATGATCCTCCCGGGAAACTCGACGGAAGTGCCGACGGCACTGTTGAGCTGGGACGCCATACCAGCGACCGTCTTCAGATTCTCCCGCGCGCGCTCGGTGTAGGTAAACCCCTGCCACAGTGACAGCGACGCAACATTGTGCGGCTTGAGCTCGATGGCCATGTCGCGCGCCATCCGGTCGGTCGCCGTTTTGCAGGTGCCGAATACCACGTTGTAGGTATACGTGACACCCACGTACCCCGAGATGGCAACGATCAGTCCCGACTTTTGCGGGACCATGATCCGGGCCGCATGCCATGCCGCCACGAAGTTTGAGCGCAGGCCGACATCAACCATCTCCCAGTTGGAGATCGGCTTTTCCCAGAACGAGCCGGGTTGTGTCAGTTCGGCGGGAATGGCTATCGCATTGTTCACCAGAATGTCGAGACGCCCTTGTTCGCGCTTCACCTGCGCGAACAGCGCGGCGACTTGGTCGTCGTTGGCATGGTCGACTTGCACGGCAATGCCCTTGCCACCCCTCAGATCAACCTCCGCGGCAGTTTCACCAACGGTGCCGGGCAAGGGATAAGAGTTCGGAATGACCGTGCGCCCCGTGACATAGACCGTGGCGCCTTGCTCCGCCAGAGCGAGGGCTATCCCCTTGCCCATGCCGCGACTGGCCCCGGTCACGATTGCCACTTTGTCAGCCAGTGATGCCTTGCTGTGTCCGCTCACATTCAGTCCCCAAAGCCCGGCGGAACGTGCTTCGCCCGGCGGTTGGTGAGTGGGCGCTGGTATGAGGGATCGTCCTGGCTGCGCGCGGGCGCACCGTTGCCATGGATGTCCGGCACATCGGCGAAAGACAGCGGCATGGTCGGGACCACCCCGGACCATTCGATGACATTGGTTCGCAATGCGATTCGCCACGCCCCGTCGCGGCGTTCCAGCCGGTCGATGTAACGGCCGCCGGCGATCCAATTGGTCTCGTCGCGGTTGCGGCCGACAAAGAGGTAGTAGGTCTCGGTATGGGCGGTGCTGCCCTCGATCTCGCAGGTCAGGTTGAGGAGATTGTGATGCGTGGCCACCTGTCCCTGCTCGTGCAGGGCTGAGGCCCAGTCATAGAGAGGCTTCGGCCCGCCAACGAAAACGCCTGCTGCGATGGTGGCATCGGGGTGAAAGGCCGAGAGGAACAACTCCCGATCGAAGCGATCCATGCCGCGGCTGAACCGGGTGAGGCAATCGAGGATGTCCTGGCGGTCGGCCAGACGCTCGAGCCGGGCGAGGCGCTCAGCGTCCATGGCCTGGCTCCGCGATCGGGCGCCAGATGGGCGAACCGCGCTCGGCGCGCAGCGAGGGAATGACCTTGCCGTCAACGTCGGTGATCCCATAGTCCTGCGCCACCTCGGCGGTGATGAAGGTGCCGCCCGAGCGCCTCATGACTTCCGGATCGCTGGCGAGCGCGGCGATCACGCGTCCCGGATGCTCGGGCGTACAGCCGATCGAGGGGTTCGTGACGGTGAGCTTCTTCATGGCCGGATTCCTCTCCAGATTACGACGGGCCCGCTCGGTAAAGGTGAGGCCCTGCCACAGCGAGAGCGAGGCGACGTTGTGCGGTTGCAACTCGATTGCCATGTCCCGCGCCATCCGGTCGACCGCGGACTTGCAGGTGCCGAAGATGACGCCGTAGGTGTAGGTCACTCCCACATAGCCCGAGATGGCGACGATCAGGCCCGACTTCTGTGGCACCATGATTTTTGCCGCGTGCCATGCCGCGACGAAGCTGGAACGCACGCCGACATCAATCATCTCCCAATTGGACAGCGGCTTCTCCCAGAAGGGCTGCGGCTCGGTGAGATCCTCAGGCAGCGAGAAGGCGTTGTTGACCAGGATGTCGAGCCGGCCCTGCTCCCGGCGGACCTGCTCGAATAGCGCAGCCACCTCGTCGTCACTGGCGTGGTCAACCTTCACCGCGACGCCTTTGCCGCCGCGGCGACTCACCTCCGCGGCGGTCTCGCCCACCGTGCCCGGCAGCGGGTAGGAGCCGGGGGTGACGGTACGCCCGCTCACGTAAACGGTAGCCCCTTCCGCCCCGAGAGCCAGCGCGATCCCCTTGCCGATCCCGCGGCTGGCGCCCGTCACTACCGCCACCTTGCCTGTTAGCGAACCCATACTACCTTCCCTCGTCTTCGCGCCGTCATGGAACCGAAATCAATTCGGGGTCGGACGAAGCCACCGTTCGCCCCGCCAGGACTAGGCCTTCCATGTCGCCCCTATCCCGCCACTCCTGCAGCAGCCGTTCGAAGGCCACCCAGCCGGGCCCGTAGGTTTCGCCCGCGTACCATCGAAGCTTTTCCGAGCCCTCGCCGTTGAAATAGCTGGGCGTGCATTGACGCTGGAACTGCGAGATATCGACCGCAGTCTCGCGGATGGTCCTGACCCAGGCGTTCTGGGCCGCCTCGCTCGGCTCCACGACCGTCGCGCCGCGCGCCAGCGCCTGTTTGATGATGTAAGCGATGTGACGGCTGTGCCCACTCATCTGCTCCGTGGTGCTGGCGTTCAGAGCGCTTTGGATGAAGCCGGTGAAGAACTGGTTGGGGAAGCCGTGGGTCATCATGCCATGGAGCGTCTTGTAGCCATCGGCCCAGTGATCGTAGATCGACACCCCGCCCCGCCCTTCGATCACGTCGATGCCCCAGCGGCGGTCGAGGTCGCTCGTGACCTCGAAGCCGCTGGCGAAGATCATGCAGTCGATCTCATATTCGACGCCATGGGCGACGAATCCTTGCCCGGTCATCCGTTCGACGCCCCGGCTCGCTGATACGTCGATCAGCTTGACATTGGGACGATTGAAGGTCGGGTAGAACTCGTCGTTCGAAGCGGGACGCTTGCACAGGAAGCGATACCAGGGCTTCAGCGCGTCGGCGGTTGCCCTGTCCTTGACCAAGGCTTCGACGCGGGCACGGAGACGTTCCATCACCCGGTAGTCCACGACTTCGCGCCGCGCCATGAATTCTTGAAGCGTCAGTTCGGGCCAGCCCTGGGACTCCAGCTCCGCGGAGAGGTTGCGGTTGATCTCGGTCCAGATGTCGCAGATCAGGTCCGGCTCGCCCGGCGCGAGCCGCTCCATCGCGGCATGCAGAAAATTCATCTGCCGCTCGTTCTGCCAGCCGGGCTTCAAGGTCCTCACCCATTTCGGATCGGTCAGCGGGTTGTGGCGTTCATCGACCGTCGAAGGTGTGCGCTGGATGACATAGAGCTGCTTGGAGTGTCTGCCGAGATAGGGAATCGCCTGGATCGCCGTCGCCCCCGTGCCGATGATCGCGACGCGCTTGTCGTCGAGCTTCTCCAGGACCGGATGCTTCTGGGTTCCGCCGGTGTACTCGTACTCCCAGCGGGCAGTGTGGAACATCTTGCCCTTGAACTCGTGAATGCCCGGGATGCCCGGCAGCTTCGGGATGTTGAGAATTCCGCCCGCCATGACGACGAATCGGGCGCGGATCTCGTCGCCGCGGTCGGTGCTGAGCCGCCAGCGATCGATCTTGTCATCCCAGCGCAGCGCGGTGACCGTGGTGTGGAACAGCGCGTTTTCATAGAGGCCGAAGCGTCTCGCAATGCTCTGGGCATATTCGCGGATTTCAAAGCCGTCGGCGAATTTCTTCGATGGCATGAAGCCCATCTGTTCCAGCAGCGGCAGGTAGCAATAGGCATCGTTGTCGCACTGGAGACCGGGGTAGCGGTTCCAGTACCAGACCCCGCCGAAATCGCCCGCGTGATCGATGTTGCGGAACGTCGAGACGCCCGCCTGCTTCAAGTGATAGCCTGCGAGGATGCCCGTCCAGCCCGCCCCGAGGATGGCGACGTCGAGATTCTCCGAGATCGGATCGCGCGGCACCACCGCCATGTGCGGGTCGCCTTCATAGGCTTCGTCGTCGCCGGCAGCCCCGGCGAGGTTGCCGGTGGTCCGCACATACTGGTTCGTGGCTTCGCGGATAATGCGCTTGTCGCGCTCCTGGCGGTATTTTTCCCGGAGAGCCGGAATATCGATTTCCTCAGGCACAGGGTCCTGGGTGGGGTGGCAGCTCATATCGCTCCGCGGTCAAGATCGTGCTGGAAAGCCAACCCTACTGTCCGGACGGTCGCTTGCCGAAGAAAATTTCACTGTAATCGCCAACCGCCCTGCCGGAATAATGCCCGGCACTGAACGGCAGGCCCATCACGCCCTTCGACCAGTCGATCGACACACCGAAATCCTGGAACCAGTCATAGAGCATCGTGCGTTTCGCGATGCGCCATTCACCGCCGCGCTCTTCCATCCGGTCGAGGTAGCGACCGCCGATGATCGTATCGCGCTGTTCTTCGCCCATCACGACCCGGTGGTAGGAAATGACCTGCGTCTCGACGAGAGCGGTATCGCCGTTCAACTCAATCACACTCTGCCCCAGGACATGTTGCGTCACCGGTATTGCCGGCGACCCGGGAACGACCCAGGCGAGGTACTCGTCGAAGGATCCGAAGAATACGCCATAGTCGCTCGTCGAATCGGCCCAGTAGCATGCGCTAATGAGCTTGGCGTCGCGCCGATCCTCGCCCCGGGCAAGTCGGCCAATGCAGTCGCGGATTTTCTCGCGTTCGAGAAAGGTCTTCAGTTCCTCTGTGATCGAGTCCAATTCCGCCCCCCGTCCGTTGCTCGCCTGAATTCGTTTATCTTTGATGCTCGGTCCGTTCGCAAGGGACCATATAATCCGCCAACTCGGGTACGGCGCTTGACAAATTTGGACAAATTGCCCGCTCGACCAGCCAGTAGGCGCGCACTACCGTGGCCGGCAATTGCAGATCGCAAGGGCGTCGTCTCATCGCGCGCTGCCTCGCTTATTTTGTCGAAATTCGTCAAGCACAAGCAGCATGTTCTGCTGCATACCAGTCACCACGGGGCGCGAGGATTCCAGCCAATGCTGATTCCCGCGCCGATCACGCAGCAGTTAGTGACTGGAGAGTGCAGTGGCGAATGCAGAATCGGTGGCGAAGCTTGACCTCAGTGATGTCGAACACCGGCCGGGCCAGAAGGTCGGCGGCGGGCAGCTGTGGGAACCCTGCAACAAGAACGACATCCGCCGCTGGGTCATCACTCGCTTGGCACGAATATCCACAGCAGTACGTACAACAGCAGGCCCGCCCCCGCGCAGATAAACAGGACTGCAAACAGCAGCCGCCATATCCAGGCTTCAATTCCGGTCGAGCGCGCGATTCCGCCGCAAACGCCGCCGATCCACCGGTCTGTGCGGCTGCGTCGAAAGTTATTTACAACGGACGCGAACTGGTCATTTGAGCGTGATTGCTCCGTGTTGAGGAGCCGTTCCTTCGCGCGCTTAAACTCCTCTTCCGTCAAGCCACCGTTTGCGCGCAGCTCCGAGAGTCTACTAAGTTCATCAGCCAGTGTCATGGGCACTCCTTGAGAAGGCTTTATCCCCCTAGAACACCGCAATCGAGAAAAAGTAGCACATTCCGACGCATAGCTGGATTCAATCGCACGCGTCACGATCGGCGCACGCACTATGCATTCTTTGGCTTGTAACGCGCCTTATCCCGTACATCCGAATAGAGAGAGTCGTCCGCGACCCAATTTAGCTCCCACGTCTTGCCACCATCATCGGAGAATGACTGCTCAAAGTGGCATGTTGCCGCTGACCTGTCTTCCAAGTGCCAATCTCAAAGTCAAAG
>Ga0137410_10001387_pt1 | contig 16637 bp, 12 predicted proteins | sample CZODoug1_16funga_FD_108878 | JGI IMG/M metagenome (GOLD analysis project Ga0137410, IMG submission 108878) | Vadose zone soil fungal communities from Angelo Coast Range Reserve, California, USA - CZODoug1_16fungal (Illumina Assembly) | ecosystem: Environmental > Terrestrial > Soil > Vadose zone... | reverse complement strand
GCACGGCGCGCACGACGTGACCGCGACCGTGATTCGCCGCGAGGCCGACCAGCGCCGCGCGAATGTTCGGATCGCAGTGCGGGGTCCGCTCGCCCATCAGATACGGCGCCCAGAGCACCCCGTCGGCCCCCGGCGGCACGCGCGCGGCCTCCGCCGTCAGGTCGTCGTAGCTGACGCCGCCGTTCGACGCGACCAGATCGCGCAACCACCGCAGCGACAATCCGGCGGCCTGCGTCACGCCCATGACGTGCCACGTTCCCGGCACGGCGTGACAGAACGTGTGCAGCCGCCCGCGCGGATCGGTCACCGGCCGATCGGTCGCGGCGAACACCACGCCGGACGTTCCGATCGTCGCGCTGACCGCTCCCGGCCGCGTGATCCCCATCCCGACGGCGCCGGCCGCCTGGTCGCCGGCACCGGCGACGATCGGCGTCCCGGCGGGCACGCCAAGCGCCGCGGCGGCGGCGCGAGAGACGCGAGCGCAGATCTCCGGCGACTCGAACACGCGCGGCAGCAACCGGACGTCGATCCCGACCTGGTCGAGCACGTCCGACGACCAGCGCCGCCGCGCGACGTCGAGCATCAGCGTGCCGGAGGCGTCGGCGACGTCGATCGCGTGCTCGCCGCTCAGGCGCCACCGGACGTAGTCCTTCGGCAGCAGCACGTGCCGCACGCGCGCCCATGTCTCCGGCTCGTGCGCGCGAACCCAGATCAGCTTCGTCAGCGTGAAGTTGGTCAGCGCCGGGTTGGACGTCAGCTCGAGCAGCCGGCTCGCGCCGATGGTCGACTCGATCCAGCGGCACTCGGCTTCGGTCCGCTGATCGCACCAGATGATCGCCGGCCTGAGGACGGCGCCTGCTGCGTCCATCAGCACGGCGCCGTGCATCTGGCCGGACAGGCCGATCGCCTGGACCGCGGCGCCGCTCGTCCCGGCAGCGTCGAGCGCGCGACGGACCGCGGTCTGACACGCCCGCCACCAATCATCCGGATCCTGTTCGGCCCATCCTGTCTGGGGCGACCGGAACGCCTCGTGCTCGGCCGACCCGGACACGGCCCGGCCCGCCTCGTCGAGAACGAGCGCCCGCGATCCGGTGGTGCCGACGTCGATGCCTAGGACAGCCATGCCGCGACCCGTTCGTGCCCATTCATTGGCGCCCGACGTTCCGATCCATCCGCAGCAGGTCGGCTCGATAGACGACCGCGTCGCGCTCGCTCGGAAACGCAGCCGGAATCTTCTGCGTGACCTTTCCCGTCGCCGCCCATTCCGTTCCACGCTGCAGCGTGGTGACGAAATCGATCGAGCTCATCGCAGCGACATCGTGGCCCTCGGCGGTGTGAAAGATCCGGCCTCGGCCGTAGGTGACCACGATCAAGATCGGCTCGTCGCGCGCCGTCTGGTCGGAATAGGCGGTCGCCAGGATCGTCATGTTCTTGCCCGGCCCGCGCAGCGTCGCGTACAGCTCGTCGTTGTGATGCATCCAGATCGCCGGCAGCCCGCTGGTGATCGGATGCCTGCCGTCGCGCACCGCGACCTGGAACGGCAGGCGCGCACCGTGCGTGCCCGCGCGCCCCGGCGACTCGTCCTTCACCAGCGTGTTGTTCTTGAAATACCAGTACGGCCCGCTGCGCTCGTCGCGGTTTCCCCAGCCGCCGACCGCAATCATCTCGTTGAACTCGGGCCACCCCGCGAATCCGTTGTCGGCGGCGTGAACCGATACGAGGCCGCCGCCCGTCGACACGTAGCGCTCGAACGACCGCTTCGTCTCGGGCAGCCACCCCGGCGCATCGCCCGCGATCCCCGTGTTGTAGTTCAAGACGACGACGTCGTAGCGCGACCAGTCCGGCTTGAAGCCGTTCAGGTCGGCATTGTCGACGGTGACGGTCGTCGTGGTGAAGATCGTCGCCTCGTCCAGAATCTTCCTGATCACCGGGGAGGTCGACTTCCAGTCGTGGTTGTTCGCGCCGTCGAGCAGCATCACCCGGATGGGCGCGGCCGCGCGCGGCGACAGCGACGCGCTTGCCACGGCGGCGGCGACGGCGGCGAGCGTCACGATCATCTTCCGCATCGCGCCGCTTGTAGCATCCGTTCGTCGCCCTGTCAATCGGCGAAACGATGTCCCAGGTGGATTGGGAGGCCGCGTTTCGTCGGCCCGCGAACCGTTTGCGTGCCGCGCACCGAGGCGCTACTCTCTGTCGCGCGGGACCGAAACCCGTTCCATTCGGCCGAGGACGCTCTGATGACTGTCGAGCATTGCCATTTTCACCGGCGGGCGGTCCGGACAATGTCTGCCGTGGCGATCGCCCTCTTCATGCACACGCTGCCGCTGGCGGCGCAGGCCCCGGGCGATCGTGACGCCGCGCAGCCCGGCCAGTCGCTCTTCACCGCGCGCTGCGGCTTCTGTCATGGCCGCGACGCGGCAGGCGGTGAAAGCGGCCCGGACCTGACGACCTCGGCGCTCGTCGCGAAGGACGTCGGCGGAGACACGCTCATTCCCGTCATCCGCGACGGGCGCGTCGACAAAGGCATGCCGGCGTTCGCGCTCGGCGCAAGCGATCTTGCCGCGATTGTGACGTTCATTCACGACCAGAAGAGCAAGGCGGAATCCCAGCCGGGACGGCGGCGCAGCGTCGCCGTCACCGATCTGCAGACGGGAAACGCCGAGGCGGGCAAGGCGTACTTCAACGGCGCCGGCGGCTGCGCACGATGCCACAAGCCCGACGGCGAGCTCGCCGGCGTCGCAACAAGGCTGCAAGGGCTCGGGCTGCTGCAGCGGATGCTGGACCCCAGCCGCGGTCGCGGGCAAAAGCCGAATCCCGCTACCGTCACGGTCACGACGCGTTCCGGTGAAACCGTCACGGGCCACCTCGCCTATCGCGACGAGTTCACGATCGCGCTGACCGACGCGTCGGGATGGCACCGCTCGTGGCCGACCGGACAGGTCGGGTTTACCGTGGACGATCCGCTCGACGCGCACCGGGCGCAGCTCGGGAAGTACACGGACGAGGACATGCACGACGTTCTGGCGTATCTCCAGACGCTGCGGTGAGAGGAGCGACGAAGATGACGCGTCTACGGTCAGCCGTTCGTCTGGTGCTTGGCGCTGCGGCCGTGCTCGCGCTGGGTGGCCGCAGTGCGGGCCAGGGGCTCGACCCCGCGGCACTCCTCAAACCTGCCGCCGATTCGTGGCCGACCTACCACGGCGACTACTCCGGTCAGCGCCACAGCCCGCTCACGCAGATCGCACCAGCGAACGTCTCGCAGCTCACGCTTGCCTGGGCGTTCCAGACCGGACAAAGCGCGCAAATCAAAGCCACGCCGATCGTCATCAACGGCATCCTGTATGTCAGCACGCCCGATAACCTCTGGGCAATTGATGCGCGGTCGGCGCGCCAGTTGTGGCAGTACCGATATCCAGACAACACCGGCTTCCACATCGGACACCGCGGCGTCGCCGTCTACAAAGACTCGGTGTATCTGACCACGCCGGACGCTCACCTGGTCGCGCTCGACGCCCGGAACGGCACGGTGCGGTGGAATGTCGAGATCGCCGACGCGAAGAAAGGCTACTGGTCGACGAACGCGCCGCTGCTCGTCCGCAATCACCTGCTCGTGGGAGTTGCCGGCGACTTCGACAATCTGCCCGGCATGCTGACGTCGATCGATCCCGAGACCGGCAAGACGCAGTGGGTCTTCTACAGCACGCCTCCTCCGGGCACGCCGGGCGCGACGAGCGGGGGCGCCACGGGCGGCCAGATGTGGATGACCGGCACCTACGATCCGCAGCTCGATCTCGTCTACGTCGGCACCGGCAATCCGACTCCGGTGCTGAACGGCGACGCGCGTCCCGGCGACAATCCCTGGACGTGCAGCATCGTCGCGATTCATCCCGAAACGGGAAGGCTCGAATGGGGGTTTCAGGCGACCCCTCACGATACGCACGACTGGGATGCGGCCGAAGTACCGGTCCTCGTGGACGGCACATTCGACGGCGTGCCGCGGAAGATGCTGATGCAGGCGTCTCGCAACGGATATTTCTTCGTGCTCGATCGCGCGAACGGGACGAATCTGCGGACCGTTCCGTTCGCCACCGTCAACTGGGCCACGGGCCTCGACAAGGCGGGCCGGCCGATTCCGAATCGCCAGAAGGAGCCGGCGCGCGATGGACGGCTCGTGGCGCCGAATGAAGGCGGTGGGACCAACTATCGCTCGCCCAGCTTCGATCCGGCGAGCGGCCTCTTCATCGTGAGCGCGCAGGACAGCTACGGGATCTACTTCTTCAAACCCGAGCACGGCGCGTACGGGTGGGCGGGCGCTGATTACGGCGTCTTCGGACGTGGATTTCTGCGGGCGATCGACTATCGGACCGGTGCGATGCGCTGGACGCACGATCTCGGCAACGGCGCGTCGGCGGCCGGCGTGCTGACCACCGCTTCCGGACTCGTATTCACCGGCGATTCTTCCGGGAATGTTCTCGCGCTTCGGACCGCTGACGGCGCGACGTTGTGGCATTCTTCGATCGGCACCGTCGGCAACTCTCCAATCACGTACGAGCTCGATGGCCGACAGTACGTCGTGGTGGCAGGCGGCGGCGTGCTGTTCGGGTTCGTGCTGCCGGAGGGAAAGTAGCGCTTTCCGGAATTAACAGTCCGTGGCGAAAGTCTGGCTGCATTCGACGCCAGACTTCGCCACGGGCTGTTAAGCTACGAAGCGCCGAATGCCCACTACCGATGGAAAACTTGGCGTGGCCGTCTGCGGTGTCGGCTGGTGCGCGTCGCAGCACATCGCGGCGTTTCTGCGCAACCCGCGCACCGAGGTGACCTGGCTGTGCGCGCGCGACGCGGATCGCGCCCGCGCGAACCTCTCGAAGTACGACGTCGCGCTGCCCGACGCACGGATCACGACCCGTTACGAGGACGTCCTCGCGGCTTCCGACGTGGACATCGTTTCGATCGCGACGCCGAACCATCTGCACGCGGATCAGGCGGTGGCGGCGGCGAAGGCGGGGAAACACCTGCTGCTCGAAAAGCCGACCGGCCTCGATGTCGCCGAGCTCGTGCGCATTCGCGACGCGGTGCGACGCTCCGGCGTACGGACGATCGTCTCGTTCGAGCTGCGATACAACCCATTTCTGTCGTTCGCGCGCTGGCTGCGCAGCGCCGGCTGGCTCGGCGACATCCGCTTCGCGCGCACGCAGTACCTGTCGCGGGTGACCGACTGGTACAGCGGGTGGTCCTGGATGCGGACGCGGGCGAGCGGTCGCAGTCACCTGCTCGCCGCCGGCTGCCACGCGGTCGATGCGCTGCGCTGGTGTTCGGGTCTCGAGCCGACGTCGGTGAGCGCGCTTCACACGCACTTCACCGAGGGGTACGAATGGCCGACGTCGATCGTGGCCAACATGACGCTCGAGGGTTCGGCGCTCGGGCACGTCACGAGCTCGACCGACTTCATGCTGCCGTATACGTTTCTCGTCGAGCTGATGGGCAATCGGGCGACGCTGCGGCAGGACCTCCTGCAGTCGCTCGACACGCCGATCGATCTGGGGCGGCTGGCCGCGGCGAACCCGTTTCCGGACGTCCGGCTCGCGGACGCCACCGATCCCGCCGGCCGGCCGGCCATCCGCATCGTCTGTCCGATGCCCGGCTCGGCCGACGTGGCGCACCATCCGTTCCAGGCGGAGATCGACGATCTGGTGGCCTGTGTGCTCGACGGCCGCGAAACCTCGATCACGGTGTTCGACGCGCAGCGCACGATGGAGGTCTGCCTCGCGGCGGACAGGTCGGCGGAGCTTGGCGGCACGCCGGTATCGCTGCCGCTCATCGCGGATTGATCGGACAAAATCCACGAGCTCGCCGATCGCGTCAAGCGGTGAGCAGGTGCCGGTCATATCCGGCTTCGACCAGCTCCTCGTATGCCCGCCAGACGTCGTCGGGAATATCCTGGTGGATCTGAAAGCCTTTCGCCGGATACACGCGGATCCGCTGCAGATCGCCGACCATGATGCTGATGACGTCATCGGTCGAGAGCGCGTCGTGTGAGCACTCGCGCAGATACGCGTCCATCGACACGCGAGGCGACGTCACGAGAACCTCTTTTTCGGGCCAGACCCTCCTGAACGTCGCATAGCTCCGGCGCTCCATGTACGGCTTCTGCACGACGATGAACGCCCGAGGGTCGAGCCCCTTCGCGGCCAGCAGCTGTTTCGTGAACAGGACGTTGTCGCCGGTATTGGTCGACCTGTTTTCGATCAGAATCCGGTCCTCCGGAACGCCCATCTCGATTGCGATGCCGGCGAACTGGTCCGCTTCCGGCTCGTGCCACAGGCGCCGTGTGATCGCTCCGAGCCCGCCGGCGAAAATCAGGAGCGGCGCCCAGCCTTGCAGGAAGAGCTCGGCGCCGCGCGCCGCCACGACCTTGTCGTGACTGCAGAGGACCAGAATCGCATCCGCATGCGACAGTTGGTGATTCAGATGATGGTAGTCCCAGATTTTCTCGACGAGGGTATGTATCCGATCGTCCATCAGTTCGCAGCAGCGTGCGATGCCCGAGACATCACGAAGCGAGTTCCAGGACGACGATCGTGTCGATCGGATCGACCGCGTCCTTCGGGAGCGTCACCACAACGCCGAAGTCGTGCTCGGAGAACGCCGCAGCGCGTCCGGTGCCCAGGAACCGGGCAGCGCGAACCTTGCCGCCGGGCGGCGGCAGGAGCAACGCCCGGTCCGGCGCGTCGAGGACATGGATGTAGACGCGATTCCCCTTGCGCGTCGTCACGCCCCAGGCATGTGGCGCGATCGGTCCGCCGCGCGTCCCGTAGATCGCCTCGCCGTTCTTCGCCAGCCACGTCCCGATCTCGCTCAGCCGTGTCACGAACTCCGGCTGGATGCGGCCGTTCGGCATCGGACCGACGTTCAGGAGAAAATTCGCGTTCGAACCCGCCGCGCGCACCAGATACCGAATGAGATCACGAGTGGACTTGTAGCGCCGGTCGGTGATGTTGAATCCCCACGCGCCGTTCATCGTCTCGCACGTTTCGAGCGGCAGGTCGCCGATCTCCGAATCCTTGTTGAACTCGGCCGTCCTGCCGCCCGGCAGATCCTTCTCGAACATCTGGAAATCCTCGCCGGCGAACGGACGGCGATGATGGTTGGCGCCGATGAGCGCCTGCGGCTGGAGCTGGTGGATCAATGAATAGGTCGCGTCGAGCCGCCACGGCGCGTCGGGCTGGTCCCACCAGCCGTCGAACCAGATGCCGCCGATCTCGCCGTAGTTGGTCAACAGCTCGCGAAGCTGGCCGTTCATGTACTCGATGTACCGGGACCACTCGCCCTGTTCCGGCCGCCCCGCATCGCGGCCCGTGCGGCCGCGCGGAAAGTAGTCGGGATGATGCCAGTCGAGTTGTGAGTAGTAGAAGAACAGTTTAACGCCCTGCTTCCGGCACTGTTCGGCGAGCGCCTTGAGGACATCCTTCTTGTACGGCGTGCGCGCGACGATGTTGTAGTCGGACACTTTCGAGTCGAACATCGCGAAGCCGTCGTGATGCTTGCTCGTGATCGTGATGTACTTCATGCCTGCGGCCTTCGCGAGCGCGACCCATTCGGCCGGATCGAACGCCACAGGGTTGAATTGCGCCGGCAGCTTCTCGTAATCGGCGACAGGGATTCTCCTGTTGTTCATCACCCATTCGCCGTCCGCGAGGACGCTGTAGACGCCCCAATGGACGAACAGGCCGAAGCGCGCGTCCTGGAACCACTCGCGCGCCACCAGGTTCGCTGCGCTCGGGCGATACCCCGTCTGCGCGCCCCCGGGCACGCCGATCGCCAGCGCCGCCGCGCTCGCCACGACCAGCCGGATCGCGCGTTGCTTCGTCACAACCGATCTGATGCTCATGGTGTGGCTCAAGATATCACCAGGATCGCGAGCGTTCTCAACATGGTGTCGCGCAAGAGTGTTACCGGGTCGCGCGGCAATCGGAGCCACGCCCGCCCAAAGGGCTTCGCGCAACAATCGTCAGGGCGAAGGCCTCAGCCGAGCCTCTCAGACCGGCTTCTGACCGGACAGGAACCGGTCAACACGGTCTGCCAGATCCTTCAAGTACACGGCGTCGCCGCCCGCGACTTCCGTTGTGAAATAGCCTCGATACCCGACGTCGTCGAAGGCGCGAAACACCTCGCGCCAGTCGATGTCGCCGTCGCCGAGGTTCGTCCAGGCGAAGCGGCCGTTCGGTCGATCGAGGTGAAAGTCCTTGAGGTGCACCTTCGCGATGCGAGTGCCGAGCGAGCGAATCCAGTCCTGCGGGTACCCGTAGAACACGATGTTGCCGACGTCGAAGTACGCCTTCAGCCATGGCGAGTCGAGCTCGTCGACGTAGCGGGTGAACTCCAGCGGGCTGAGGAGGAACTTGTTCCACACTTCCTCGACGGCGACGATCACCTTCAGCTCGCGCGCGAGCGGCAGCAGCCGCTCCCGGATGGCCCGCTGCGACCTCGTCCACGCGTCACGATACGAGGTCGTCTGGTCGACGACGGCCGGCACCAGCAGCACGGCGTCGGCGCCCCACAACGCCGCATTGCGCAGCGATGTGTCCATGCCGGCCACGCTGCGGCTCACGACGTCGGGGTCGCTGCTCGACAGCGGGAAACGCCAGTGATCCGCGTTCATGACGGAGTGAATCCGCAGCCCGCTCTTCAGGGCTGCCTCACGAACCTCCGCCGCCTCGTCTTCGCGCGCGATCGTTTGCATCTCGACGGCGTCAAAGCCCGCGTCGCGCGCGATTGCGAAGCGCTGCGCGTAGGAGACATCCTTCGGCAACATGGAGATGAGGACGGCTTTGCGCCCACCAGGGTCGGGACGGTCTGAAGACCGTCCCCTGCCGATATGTGGTTGGGAACGGCCCTCGAGTCCTGCATCGATATGCGCTTGGGAACGGTCTTTGAGGCCGTTCCACAACGGCGCGATCGAGAGCGCCTCCAGAAACGCACGGCGATCCATCACACGTCGCCCGCGCGCAGGCGCTCTTTCAGATAGTCCATCGTCCGCCACGCCATCGCGAGAATGGACCAGGTCGTGTTCTGGGTGCCGCCGCACACGAACGGCGCCGCGTCGGCGATGTACACGTTTTTCGCATCGTGCAGCCGGCAGAAGCGGTCTGTGACCGACGTCCGCGGATCGTCGCCCATGCGCGCGGTGCCGATCTCGTGAATCGACCAGCCGGGCGGCAGCGGCTCGCGCTCGATCTGGATGTCCTCGGCGTGCGCGGCCGTCAGCATCTCCTCGAGGGAGTCGGCCATGTCCTTGGCCATCTTCAGCTCGTTGTCGCCGAATCGGTAGTCGAACCGCAGGACCGGGATGCCCCACGCGTCCTTCACCGCCGGATCGAGCGTGACGCGGTTTTCCTTGCGCGGCAGCACTTCGCCAAACCCGCCGAGGCTGATGATCGCGGGATAGTACTTGCGCACGCTCGACTTGAACGACTTCCCGTAACCCGGGATGTCATGCGCCATGGACGGGAATTCGGCGCAGCCTCCGCCGCCCTGGAAATGGTAGCCGCGGATGAAGTCGGGATGACGATCGGTGATGTTGCGAAACCGCGGGATGTACGGCGCTACCGGACGGCCATCGTCGAGCGTCGCTTCGGTGCCGATCCGCGCCGGGATGTACCCGCTGCCGCGGATGCCCATGATGTGCTCGCTCAGATAGCAGCCGAGGACTCCCGACGAATTTCCGAGGCCGGTCGGATGCGCGCCCGACCGCGAGTTGAGCAGAATGCGCGTCGTATCCAGGGCGCCGGCGCCGAGGACGACGACCGGCGCGGTGAAGTCCATCACCTCGCGGGTGTTCGCGTCGATGACGCGCACGCCGGTGGCGCGGTTCGACGCCTCGCCGACGAGCACTTCGGACACGATCGAGTACGGCCGCACAGTGAGGTGGCCGCTGTCGCGCGCCGGATAGATGAGCGCCGCCGGCGAGTGGAACGCCGCCTGAATATCGCATCCGCGGCTGCATCGGCCCCGGCCGGCGCACCGCGCGCGATACTTGTTGTTCAGGACCCCTTCGGTCGTGACGCCTGCGCGGCCTGGAATGTAGTGGCGCCCCATCTTCGCGATCGAGCGCTTGAATGCCACTTCGACGCAATTCAGCTTGGAGGGCCGCTGGAACACGCCGTCCGGCACCTGCATGAGCCCTTCGTTGGTCCCGGAGCATCCGAGCAGCACGTCGACTTTGTCGTAATACGGCTTCACATCGTCGTACGAGATCGGCCAGTCGATATCGAACCCGTCGCGGCTCGCGGCGTTGAACTGCAGCGGACCGTAACGCAATGCGCCGCGGCCCCAGAAGTTTGTCTTCCCGCCGAGGATACGCGAGCGCACCCAGGCGTAGGGCGTGCCCGTGGTCGGGTGCTGCCGCTCGTCGACCACCCAGTTGCGGGTGAACTGATTGCCAGCGTACGACATCACCTTCTTGTGCTTCTCGAACGCGGGATTGGATCCGTACGGGCGATCGAGAAAGCTGTACTCGGCGACGTCGATCGGGCGCTCGCCGGGCGGCAGCCGGTTTCGCCGCATCGACGCGTAGGGCCACTCCATCGTCCGGTACTCGGTGCGAACGTCGATCATCCGTCCGGCTTCGAGCAGCAGCACCTTGACCCCGGCCATCGCCAGCTGGAATGCCGCCATGCCTCCCGCCGCCCCGCTGCCAACGACGATGACGTCCCAGCGATCGCTGCCCGGTTTGATCGAGTCGGCGAGGCGCCTGGACTCCTCGAGCGCGCGTGTCAGATTGACGTTGAGCGTCGGATCAGCCTGCATCAAGGCCCCTTCTGGAGATTGAGAGATTGCTGATTGCTGATTGGTGATTGCTGATTGATTGCTGATTGATGATTGATTGGGAAATCAATCTGCAGTCTGCAATCCGCAATCTGCAATCTCATCTAGAGATGTTTCTGTCCGCAGTGCGGGCAGTCTTTGCCGTCTTCGGTCTGGCAGCCGACGAACTCGCGGAGGAACTGATTGCCCTTGTAGCGCAGCTCCTCGTGAATGCCGACGTTCGACGTGTAATAGCCGCGAACCGTCGCCTGCTTGACCATCACGAAGAAAGTCCCGAGCGGCGTCTGCGGCGTGCGCTCGTTGCGGCTGATGCTCTGGAGGATCGCATCGACCTGACCGGCGCCGAGCCGGGTGAACGTCGCACGGAACCGTGACGTCGCTTCGGCGTCGATCGCTGCGAGCCCGCCGAACCACTGCAGGGTCAGCTCGCGGTCGACCTCGCTGAGCAGCAGGTCGATGTAGTCGGCCACGCGGGCGCGCTTCGCGCCAGGAGACCGAGCATCGGCTGGAATGATCGCCTCGACGAGCACCTCGAGCGTCTCGAACTGCGACGCCGAGAGCACCTTGAGCTGTCGCGCCGCATTCGTCTCCTGGATGCGGGCGAACGCCAGCAGCCCCTCGTCCGACAGCCACGGCAACGCCGCCACCGTGCCGATGCCGGCGCCGAGCGCTCTGAGCGCTGTTCGCCGGCTGACTCTCGCGGGCGTGCGCTCGGCGGCATTTTGCATGGCACATCATGCTGCCGAGGAAGGGTCGTGATCAAGATAAAGAGATTGCGGATTGCGGATTGCGGATTGAAATGCGCTCATCGCCGTCCCGAGCCGCGGCGCAGCGTAACCAGGCGGTCGCCGGCGACGTCGGTCCAGCGCTCGCGCTGGCCCTCCGGCCACTGCACGACGACCGCGCTGATGGCGGATGACGAACCGAGCCCGAAGTGCACGCGGATGTCGCTCGCGGACAGGTAGCTGCCGTCCGTCCGCACGCGGCGCCAGAGCGTGGGACGCCCCGTGCGCTCGACGCCGATCCAGGCGCCGATCGCGAACCGGTTGCCGGGCCGCTGGTCGAGGCGGACCTGCAGCCAGTGGCTCTCCGCGCCAGCCTGGTTGAGCAGCAGCCGCACCGGCCCGTTGTTGTTCACGACGACAATGTCCACGTCGCCGTCGTTGTCGATGTCGCCGAATGCGGCGCCGCGGCCAGTCTCGGCGCGGGCAAACGCGGGGCCCGCGATGGCGCTGGTCTCCTCGAACCGCCGGCCCGCCAGATTATGGAACAGTTGATTCCGCATCCGATACGGTGACGGCTGTCCACGCTGCGCCTCGACGATGTTCACGGCGCCGTTGGCGACGAAGAGATCGGGCCAGCCGTCGTTGTCGTAATCGATCCAGTCGGTGCCGAACCCCGTGAACGCCGCGGTGAGCGGCGCCAGCCCCGAACGCGCGCGCGCATCCTCGAAGTTGCCGCGTCCATCGTTCACGTACAGCACGGACGTCTCGCCGGCGATGTTCGTGACGAACAGATCCTCGTCGCCGTCGAGATCGAAGTCGCCGGAGGCGATGCCCATGCTGCCCTCGGGATTGCCGGCCGCGCTCAGCGCCGATCCCGAGATCAGCCCTTCGTCGACGAACGTGCCGTCGCGGCGGTTCATCCAGAGCTGGTTCGGCGTAGCGTCGTTCGCCACGTAGAGATCGAGCCAGCCGTCGCCGTTGTAGTCGCCGACCGCGACGCCGAGCCCCGCGCCGTCCGCTTTGGTGATCCCCGCGCGCTCGGTGACGTCGACGAAGTGCCCGTGGCCGTCGTTGTGAAACAGCCGATCCGGCACAGGCCGGTACGCGCGAGGACCGCAATAGTCGCGCGCGCCGAGGGGATCGGTGCACTGCTTGTTGGCGCCGGGCGTGAAGTCCACGTAGCGGGCAACAAAGAGATCGAGAAAGCCATCGCGGTCGTAGTCGAAGAACGCGGCGCTCGTGCTCCACAGCGTGTCGGCGACTCCGGCCTGCTTCGTCACGTCGCTGAACGTCCCGTCGCCGTTGTTGTGGAGCAGCGTCGTTGCGCCGAATGCCGTGACGAAGAGGTCCAGGTAGCCGTCGTTGTCGTAGTCGCCGACCGCCGCGCCCATGCCGTAGCCGCGCACCGAGATGCCGGCCTGCTTCGTGACGTCGGTGAAGCGCAGCGTCCGGCGGCCGTCCGCCGATACCGTGAGATCGTTGCGAAACAGGCGGCAGGCGGCAGGCGCGCCTCCGCCCGCGTCGATCGCGCCGCTCTGGACGAGAAAGACGTCGAGGTCACCGTCGTTGTCGAAGTCGAACAGCGCGACGCCGGCGCCCATCATCTCGGGCAGGTAGTACTTTCCGGTCGCGCCGTTGACGTGCGCGAACACGAGCCCCGTGGCGGCGGCCGATTCGACGAACAGCGGCCCGGAGGCGGAGGGAGAGGGCGCCGCCGCGCCGCCAGCAGTGGCGTGCAGCGCGAGCGCCGCCGCCGCGCAACACCAGAATCGCCGCGGCGTGGATGCGCCGCCAGTCATTTCAACCGCGCCAGATCACGCTCGATCGCCGCCGCGAGCTCGTTTTGCCCATGCGCCAGGGCCAGCATTCTCGCGTCGGTCGCCCACCTGATGCCCTCGTCGCGATGGCCGGCGCGGACATGCGCAGTCGCAAGCGCGAACAGATATCGCGGCGCTTCGCCGTCGCGCGGCTCGGTGAGCTTTTCGAGCTCCGCGATGGCTTCTTCAGGCCGTTCCAGCGCCAGGAGCATGCGTCCCAGATTGAACCGGCCGAGCCGGAACGCCGGTTGACTGTCGACGGCCTGGCGATACGCGGCGGCAGCCTCGTCGAAGCGGCGGTCGCGCTCGAGAATCTGTCCCAGGTTGTTGTGCGCCAGCGCGTGACGGGGATTGATCGCAATCGCCTGCCGGTACGCTTCCGCAGCGGGCCCCCACCGTTCCCGCAGGCCGAGCAACACACCGTAGTCGTAGTGCGCCTCGTCCAGATTGAAACCGAGGGTCACGACGGCACGGTAATGGTGTTCGGCCCTCTCCCAGTCCTGCGTGCGGCCGTACAGCGAGATCAAGTTCACATGTGCCTGAGCGATCGACGGATCGCGAGCGAGCGCCGCTTCGTGCGCCGCGATGGCGCCCGCGAGATCGCCTGCCTCGGCGAGCTTCAGTCCCCGCTGCAGATCCGTCTGCGCATCGTCTCTGAGCGCCGTCACGGTGGCGTACACCGGATCACTCTGCGCGGGCCAACGCGGACCGTACTGGGCGTTCCGCTCGAGCGCGCGCTGCGCTTCGTCCGGCCGACCGAGCGCGCGATACGAGAGCGCGAGCGCGTAGTGCGCGGCGCCCCACTCGGGGAAGAGTGCGACGGCGCGCTCCAAATGCGCAACCGCGGCGGCGTGCTGACCTCTGGCCGCCGCGATCCGTCCGAGACCGAGCTCGGCGGCCGGTTCGGACGCCGGCTCGCGCCGCAGCGCGTCGAACAATGGCTCCGCCCGATCGAGGCTGCCCGTCTCGAGCAGCGACTCGGCGAGCTTCACGCGCGCCGGCAGATAGCCGGGCGATCGCTGGAGCGCCTCGTCGAAATGCGCCGCAGCTTCCGCGTGTCGAGCGAGGCGCTGCAAAGCGAGTCCATCGAGGTACTGCCATTCGAACGCACGAGGCGCCAACGCCTGCGCCCGTACATAGGTTTCGTGCGCCGCGCCCCATTGATCCCACGCGTGCAGTGTTTCGGCCAGCCTGGCGACGACGGCGGGATCGGTCGATCGCGCCGCCGCATCGCGATACGCGCGTGCGACCGCCTCACGCGCGGCGATCGGATACGCGTCGAGCGACAGGCGTGGAAGCGGCGGCAGGGCAGTCTGCGCCAGTGAACAGACGACCGCGCAGACGCGAATTGCGGAGTGCGGATTGAGGAATGCGGATGTCAATCCGCAATCGATCCGCAATCCGCAACCCTCAATCCGCAATGGCTAGAAGGCGAATCGCACGCCCAGGCGGATTTGCCGTTCGACGTACGCGGCGTTGGTCAGAGCCGTTCCACCCGCGATGCCCGTGATCTGCCCGAACGTGCTCGACGTGAGATTCCCGTTCGGATTGGCGAAGACCGGAACATTCAGGATATTCCCGGCTTCGATCCGGGCTTCGAGCCTTCTCTGGCCGCCCATCGGGAACGCCCGGAACAGCGAGAGGTCGAGGTTGTAGCCTCCCGGACCGTAGAACTGATTTCGCCCGGTGTTGCCGATACGGATGCCGGTCGGCTGCGCGAATTGTGTGGTATCGAACCATGCCCCGGCTGAGCCGATCTTGTCGTTCACGATGAACGAGCCCTTGAGGTCAGCACTATTTGCGCCGCCGCTGGCAACGCCGGTGAACCCGTTGTTCGGCGTATTCAAATCCGTCCCGGCGGCGGAGACCGTGAACGGATTGCCGCTGAACGCCGCAAAGGTGCCATTCAGCTGCCAGTCCTTCACGAGAGCCTGCGCGAGGTTGCCGTAGCCGCTGCCGCTCTGCCACGGCAGTTGGTACACGAACCCCAACTGGAAGTTGTGCCTGCGGTCGAATCCCGCAGGCGCCCAGTTGCGATACAACTCGCTGGGTGTGTTGTAACTCAACGTGGCCCTGCCGTCGTTGTCGCTTTCGTTCATTGCCTTGCTCAGGGTGTACGCGCCCTTCACCAGCAGCCCGTGCGACATTCGCTTGTTGAGCGCGACCTGCAGCGAGTTGTACTCGGTTCGCAGCCGCATTCCCCAGGAATTGACCGCGTTGAAGCGGCCCAGCGACGCGTAGGGCCGGCCGGCGTCGCCGACGCCGAGCGTCTGCGGTGCGTTGATGTCCAGCCCGGCGTAGCCGCCGACGCCTTTGGCTCCTACGTACGCGAGATCAATCGAGGCATCGAACGGCAGCATCCGCTCCATCGCAACGTTCCACGTATGGATGTACCCCCGGTCGATGTTGTCGATTTCTGGCGTGTACTCGGCGGCCGCGCGATCCAGCGGCACACGGCCCGAGTTCAGATCGGGCCCGACGAGTTTGGGAATGCCCTGTTGGAGAGTGCCGTAGTACGCGAACTGGTCCGGGTTGATGTAGGTCGACGCAATCGTCACCGGATAGTCGTTGTCGCCGCGCACCGCGCGCGCCCACGCCTGCGCGTTGTACGTCAGGCCGTAGCCCGTACGGAAGACCGTCTCGTCGTTGAGCCGGTAAACGCCGCCCACACGTGGGGCGAAGTTGTTCAGGCCCGCTTTCATCCCGTTGGTCTGAGGGTTCCCCCCTCTCCCGGCGACGATGACATCGAGGGTGCTGAGATCGAGCCGGTCGAGGCCGCGCCCGTCCGCGCGATGCATGATCGGGTAGAGCTCCCAGCGCAGCCCGAGGTCGAGCGTGAGCTTCGCGCTCGGCGTCCAGCGGTCGCGGAAGTACAGCGCGTGCTGCCATTCCCGCGAGGTCATCAGCTCGTTCTGCACGCTCTTGTTGGCCGTGCCGACGAGACCGAGGAGGAACGAGGCGTAACTGTTGTAGAAGTTGGCGGTCTGGCCGCCGTTCAGTGCAGTCGTGTTCGCAAGGAAGTTGAACTGCCCGCGCGGGTTGCCGGTTTCGGGCTGCCAGTGATCGAGGTACAGGAAATTCAGGAAGTAGCCGCCGCGGAGGTCGTGTTGACCCTTGATCTTGGTGAGGTTCGTGGCGATCGAGTAGGTGCGCTCGTCGCGGAAGATCGGGTTCCAGCCGTCGCGATTGCCCAGTTAGCTGAAGAAGCCGGTGCCGGTGCCGCCGAATCTGAACTCGGGATATCCGGCATAGCGCTGGTCACCGATGCCTT
>Ga0137410_10001386_pt1 | contig 16642 bp, 12 predicted proteins | sample CZODoug1_16funga_FD_108878 | JGI IMG/M metagenome (GOLD analysis project Ga0137410, IMG submission 108878) | Vadose zone soil fungal communities from Angelo Coast Range Reserve, California, USA - CZODoug1_16fungal (Illumina Assembly) | ecosystem: Environmental > Terrestrial > Soil > Vadose zone... | reverse complement strand
GTGCGCGTTCGGTGGGCAGCCGGCCGAAGAGGACGTCGCGGCGCTGGCCGAGCTTCTCCACGGCTGGGCGGTCGTCGCCGGCCACGGCGGATTCGCCGCGCGCGGCGAGCCGGCCGGCCGCTGGACGGGCAGGCTGCACTCGGCGGCGGTACGGCTCGACGGAGCGGAAGTCGTCGCGGCGCTCGACCTGGGGACCTGCCCGCCCGCGGCCTTCGACGTCCTCGGCGACGCGCTCGCGGCCTTCGCAGGGGAGCGGACCCAACTGGCCCGCGTCGTCATCGGCGGAACGCGACGCGAAGACTCCTGACACGCGACGTCAGCAGGCCGCGCTACAATCCCACCGTGCTGAAAGGCTTCCATCCCACCGTCGCCACCTGGTTCGAGGGCCGCTTCGGCACGCCTACCGAGCCGCAGTCCGCGGGGTGGCCACGCATCCAGGCCGGCGAGGACACGCTCATCGCCGCCCCGACCGGCTCGGGCAAGACGCTGGCCGCCTTCCTCGCCTGCCTGGACGCGATGATCAAGCAGGGGGAAGCGCTCCCGGGCGAGACGCAGGTCGTCTACGTCTCTCCCCTCAAGGCCCTCGCCAACGACGTGCGCAAGAACCTGCTCGAGCCCCTGGCCGAGCTGCGGGGCATGGGCGTGCCGGACATCCGCACCGCCGTCCGGACCGGCGACACGCCGCAGGCCGACCGCCAGCGCATGATCAAGGCGCCGCCCCACGTGCTGGTCACCACGCCCGAGTCGCTCTACGTGTTGCTTACCTCCGAGAGCGGCCGGCGCATGCTCTCCACGGTGCGGACCGCGATCGTCGACGAGATCCACGCCGTGGCGCGCGACAAGCGCGGCGCGCATCTCGCTCTCTCGCTGGAGCGGCTCGAGGCGCTCTGCAAGGCGCGGCCGGTGCGCATCGGGCTGTCCGCGACGCAGCGTCCCATCGAGGAGATCGCGCGATTCCTGGTCGGGACCGCGCGGGTCGACGCGGGCGGGAAGCCGCGTTGCGCGGTGGTCGACGTGGGCCGCAAGCGCTCCTACGACCTGCGCGTCGAGGTGCCGGGCCAGGAGCTGTCCGCGGTCGCCTCCAAAGAGCAGCGCGACGAGGTGTGCGACCGGGTGGCCCAGCTGATCCGGGAGCATCGCACCACGCTGGTCTTCGTCAACACCCGCCGGCAAGTGGAGCGGATCGCGCACGCGCTGGGCGAGCGCCTCGGCGAGGACCAGGTCTGCGCGCACCACGGCAGCCTCTCGCGGGGGATGCGACTCGCCGCGGAGGAGAAGCTGAAGCGGGCGGAGGTGAAGGCGGTGGTCGCCACCGCCTCGCTGGAGCTGGGCATCGACATCGGCGCGGTGGAACTCGTCGTGCAGCTCGACTCGCCCCGCTCGCTCTCGGTGGGGCTGCAGCGCATCGGGCGCGCGGCGCACACCCGCCACGGCGTGCCCAAGGCGCGCCTGTTCCCGCTCACCCGCGACCAGCTGGTCGAGTGCGCGGCGCTGGTGCGCGGCGTCCGGGCCGGCCGGCTGGAGGAGACGCGCATCCCCGCGCACCCGCTCGACGTGCTGGCGCAGCAGATCGTCGCCATCGCGGCCTGCGAGGAGATTTCCGAGGACGCGCTCTACGCTCTGGTGCGCCGCGCCTGGCCGTACCGGGAGCTTTCGCGCAAGGACTTCGACGCCGTGGTCGAGATGCACGCCGAGGGGGTGGCGCGCAGGGCGGGGCGGCTGGTCGGCGCGCGCCTGCACCGGGACGGCGTTTCGCGGACCGTGTCCGGCCGCCGGGGCTCCCGCCTGGCGGCGATGACGAGCGGCGGCGCCATTCCCGATACGGCGCAGTACCAGGTGGTGGCGGAGCCCGAGGGCGTGGTCATCGGACAGCTCGACGAGGACTTCGCCATCGAGAGCCTGGCCGGCGACGTCTTCCTCCTGGGGAACGACTCCTGGCGGATCCGCCGGGTGGAGTCGGGCCGGGTCCGGGTCGAGAACGCGCACGGCGCTCCTCCCACCGTGCCCTTCTGGAACGGCGAGGCGCCCGGGCGCACCGCGGAGCTGTCGCGGGTCGTCTCCGAGCTGCGCGCCGAGATGGACCCGATGCTCGGCGACCGGGCCTCGGCCGCTGCCTGGGCGATCGGCGAGTGCGGCCTTGCGGAGGCGGGGGCCGAGCAGGTCGTCTCGTATCTGGCCGCGGGCAAGGCGGCGCTCGGCGCGCTGCCCACCCAGGACGTCTTGGTCGCGGAGCGCTTCTTCGACGACGCCGGCGGCATGCAGCTCGTCGTCCACGCTCCGTTCGGGGCGCGGCAGAACCGAGCCTTCGGGCTCGCGCTGCGCAAGAGCTTCTGCCGGACCTTCGACTTCGAGCTGCAGGCGGCCGCCACCGACGACGCGGTGCTGCTCTCCCTGGGCCCGCAGCACAGCTTCCCGCTGGAGAGCATCTTCGACTTCGTCCACCCCGCGCGCCTCGACGAGGTGCTCACCCAGGCAGCGCTGCAGGCGCCCATGTTCGGCGTCCGCTGGCGCTGGAACGCGACCCGCTCGCTGGCGCTCCTGCGGCACAGCGGAGGCCGCAAGGTGCCGTTCAACATCCTGCGCATGCGCTCCGACGACCTGCTCGCGCAGGTGTTCCCGGCCCAGGTCGCGTGCCAGGACAACGCCGCCGCCGGGCCGCTCGAGCCGGTGGACCACCCGCTGGTCAACGAGACCCTGCGCGACTGCCTGCACGAGGCGATGGACTCCGAAGGGCTCCGCGCGCTGCTCCAGAGGGTCGTGGCCCGCGAGGTGCGCCTGGTCGCGCGCGACCTGCCCGAGCCGTCTCCCCTTGCGCACGAGGTGCTGAACTCCGCGCCGTGGGCGTACCTGGACGACGCGCCGCTCGAGGAGCGCCGCTCCCGCGCGGTGTCGCTGCGCCGCACCTTGCCCGAGAAGGACGGCGACCTGGGCGCGCTCGATCCGGCCGCGATCGCCGAGGTCGCCGCCCAGGCGTGGCCCGAGGTGCGCGACGCGCGCGACCTGCACGATGCCCTCCTTTGCCTGGGCCTTCTGCCCGACGCCGAGGTCCCCGACGGCTGGCGCGAGGCGCTGTCGCAGCTCGCCGGCTCCGCGCGCGCCGTCCGGCGAGGGGAGCACTGGGCGGCTGCGGAGCAGCCCGCGCCGGAGCTGGTCGAGGTGGCGCGTGGGTGGGTGACCTGCATCGGCCCGTTCACGCAGGGCGGCCTGGCGCGCCGGCTGCGGCTGCCGGTGTCCGAGGTCGAGCTGGCCCAGCTCGAGTCGCAAGGCGTCCTGCTGCGCGGCCGCTTCACCCCGGGCGCGGGCGAGCAGGAGTGGTGCGAGCGGACGCTGCTCGCCCGCATCCACCGGCTCACCCTGGGGCGGCTACGGCGCGAGATCGAGCCGGTCGCAACCGCCGACCTCTTGCGCTTCTTCTTCCGCTGGCAGCACGTCCACCCGGGTACGCAGGCGCACGGGGCCGCCGGCCTGTCCGAGGTGCTCGGGCAACTGCAAGGGTTCCAGGCCGCGGCGGGCGCGTGGGAAGGCGAGATTCTCGCCGCGCGGATCGCCGGCTACGCGCCGGCGTTGCTCGACCAGCTGTGCCTCTCGGGCGAGGCCGCCTGGGGCAGGTTGTCCTGCGCGCCGCTTGATCCCGACGCCCCGCGCCGGCGCGCCGCGCCGAATCGGCTCACGCCCCTCGCCCTCTCCCGCCGGGAAGACCTGCCCTGGCTGCTCGACGCGACGCGCGGTCCGGCGGAGCCGCTGGGCGATCGCGCCCGGCGCCTGCACGCGCTCCTGGAGCAGCGGGGCGCGCTGTTCTTCCACGAGCTGCAACGGCAGAGTGGCCTTCCGGCCTCGGAGCTCGAGGCGGGACTGTGGGACCTCGTCGCCGCTGGTCTCGCCTCCTCGGACGGATTCGCCGCGGTTCGCTTCCTCACCTCGCCGCATCGCCGGCCCGCGTCGGCCGGCCATCCGCTCTCCGCGGCGGGACGCTGGTCGCTCCTGCGCCCGCTCTCCGAGGAGGCACCCGCTCCCCGCCCGGCGTTCGGCGACGCGCCGGCGTACCTGGAGTCGCTCGCGCGGCAATACCTGCGCAGGTACGGCGTGGTCTTCCGCGACTTGCTCGCCCGCGAGCCCCGGCCTCCGCCGTGGCGCGAGCTGGTCAGGGTCTACCGCCGCCTGGAGGCGCGGGGCGAGCTGCGCGGCGGCCGTTTCGCGCAGGCCTTCTCCGGCGAGCAGTTCGCGCTGCCCGAGGCGCTCGACGCGCTCCGCTCGGTGCGCCGCACCCGCCCAGCGGGGACGGAGCGGGTGTCGGTCTGCGCGGCCGACCCGCTCAACCTGGTCGGCATCCTGACGCCCGGTCCGCGCGTCCCGGCGCAGTCGGGCATCCGCATCACCTTCGTGGACGGAGCGCCCGAATCGCAGCCGGCGCTCGCTTCTGCCTAGCGCGCGCGCCCTCCCGCTCCGGCCGACGAGTGCCTACCGTCGGAACTCAGAGGCGTAGCGGTGAAGCCCCGCCCCCAGCGCTGCGTCGTGCTGCTGGTGCACGAGGATACGGGCCGTCGCCTGGGCACGCGGGATCGCTTTTTCCGGAACGGCTACACGGTGCTCGTCGCCGGATCGCTGACCGGAACCCGAAATCTATTGGCGGACCTGATGCCAGTGAGCGCCGTGGTGGACATGGGCGGCAACGTCGACCGGGCCGTCGAGCTTCAGGCGCAGCTCGAGCAGGACCCGCGGTTCAACGGGGTGCCGATCATGCTGGAGATCGATCTGGAGTGACCCCCGGCAGCCCGGCTCCCCGGCGAGTCAGTTCGGCGGGGTGGGCGGGACGGTCGAGGCCGACTCCCGCTTCTGCAGCTCGGCGATCTTGGCGGACAGACCCTCGAAGACGCGCTCCAGCTCCTCGATCTTGCCCTGCAGCTTCTGCACGTCGCCGGCGGTGGGGATGTTCATGGTCGAGAGCACCGTCTGGACGTTGCGCTCGACCAGGCCCTTCGCCTCCAGGGCGGCGCTCACCGTCTTCTGCAGCGCGCCCATCAACTTCTCGTTGGCGAGCAGCTGCGTGGCGAGCTTCCCGACCCGCTCCTCGCCGGTCGCGATCATCTTCTTCAGCACGGGATTGTCGCGCAGCATGGCTCGCCTCCCCGCCGCGCATCCGCGCAGCTAGCCGCGACCCTAACGGCACGGCGCGGGACGCGTCAAACGGAAGGCCCGGGCGCGAGGTCGAGGTCGGGGTCGAGGTCGGGGTCGGGGTCGAACTCGAACCTCGAAGTCGAAACCGGAACCTCGAAGCTCGCAGTCGAAGCTCGAACCTCGCAGTCGAAGCTCGAAACTCGCAGTCGAACCTCGAACCTCGAGTCGAACCTCGCAGTCGACCCTCGACCCTCGACGTTCGTTGACACCCCACAGAGCCACAACTACATTCCCGCGCTCCCGTGCCACCGGCCGCACCAGACGCTCGCGCCGGGCTGCTCGACCGGCGGCTGGTGGTGTTCACCGGGAAAGGCGGAACGGGCAAGAGCGCCCTGTCCGCGGCGCTGGCGCTGGCGGCTTCGCGGCGGGGCAAGCGAGTCCTGGTGTGCGAGGTCACCGCGCGCGAGCGCGTGAGCGAGCTGCTCGGCCGGCCCGCATCGGGCACCCAGATCCACGAGCTGGCTCCGAACCTGTACTCGGTGCATGTGCGCCCGCCGGAGGCGATGCGCGAGTACGCGCTGATGATCCTGCGCTACGAGACGCTCTACAACCTGGTGTTCGAGAACAAGGTCGTGCGCTACTTCCTCACCGCGGCGCCGTCGCTGGCCGAGATCGTCATGCTCGGCAAGGTGTGGTGGCACGCGACGCGCGAGATGGAGCGCGGGCGCCCGCGCTGGGACCTGGTGGTGCTGGACGCCCCCGCCACGGGCCACGGCCTCACCCTGCTCACCGTGCCGGACGTGTTCCTCTCGATCGTGAGCGAGGGGCCGCTCGCCCGGGACATGCGCGACATGCAGTTGCTGCTCAAGGATCCGGCGCGCTGCCGCACCTGCATCGTCACCTTGCCCGAGGAGATGCCGGCCAACGAGGCGATCGAGCTGCACCGGGCGCTCGATCAGCACGGCCTCCCCCAGGGCGCTCTCTTCCTGAACGGGGTCTTCGAGCCGCGGTTCGCCCCGCAGGAGCGCACCCAGGTCGCGCGCGGCGGTCCCCTCCTGGCGGCGGCGGCGGACGCGATGGAATCGCACGAGGCGCGCGCGGACCTCTCCGTCCGCTACGAGCAGCTGCTGCGCAACGAGGTGCGGCTCCCGCTCTTGGCCGTGCCGTACCTCTTCGATCGGTCGTTCGGCCCGCAGGCCATCGAGAAGGTCGCGCGCTCGATCGAGGCGGCGCTGTGAGGCGGCCGGAGGATCGCGCGCTCGCGCGCCATCCGCTCCTGGACCAGGTGCTCGCGCGCCGGCGGGTGGTGTGCTGCGTCGGACCCGGCGGCGTGGGCAAGACCACCACCGCGGCGGCGCTGGCGCTGCGCGCCGCGATGGCCGGGAAACGGTCGCTGGTGCTGACCATCGATCCGGCGCGCCGGCTGGCGAACAGCCTGGGGCTCAAGGCGCTCGGCAATCGGGAGACCCGCATCGACGACGCGCTGTTCCGCGCCGCCGGCCTGCACCCGCGCGGCGAGATGTACGCGATGATGCTCGACCTCAAGCTCACCTGGGACGAGCTGGTGCAGCGGCAGGCGCCCTCGCCCGAGCGCGCCCGGCAGATCCTGGAGAATCGCCTGTACCAGAAGCTGTCCACCGCGATGGCGGGCAGCCTGGAGTACATGGCGATGGAGAAGGTCTCCGAGCTGCGCAGCTCGGGGCGCTTCGACGTGGTGGTGCTGGATACCCCGCCCACCACCAACGCCCTCGATTTCCTCCGCGCGCCCGACCGCATCCTCGACGTGCTCGACAACGACGCGATGCGGATCCTGCTGGGGCCGATGCTCAAGGCGAGCCGGATCGGTTTGAAGCTCTTCGCGCTGCCCACCGGCCTGGTGCTGCGCACCCTGGCCAAGTTCACCGGCCAGGACTTCCTCCGCGACCTGGCGCACTTCATGGTCGCCTTCGAGGGCATGTACGAGGGCTTCAAGCAGCGCGCCAGCCAGGTGAAGCAGCTCCTCGCCGGCCCCGAGGCGGCGTTCGTGCTGGTCACCACCCCCAGCCCGCTCAGCATCGAGGATGCGCTCTTCTTCCATCGCGCCCTGCAGGCCGACGGGATCTCCACCGCCGCGCTGGTGGTGAACCGCGTCCAGCGCGACCCGCACCGGCTGGGAGGCCCGGATTCGGCGCCCGCGCTGCGCGAGGCGCTGCAGCTCGCGCAGATCGCCGACGGCGGCGATCCGCCCCTCTCGCAGCGACTCGCGCGTACGCTCGCCGAGCAGGGCACGCTGGCCGACCTGGACCGGCGCCAGGTGCAGGAGCTGTCGCGCACGCTGCCGGAGGTGCCGCTGTACGTCGTGCCGCGCCTGCGGAAGGACGTGCACGATCTCGCCGGTCTGTGGCAGATCGACGAATACCTGTCCGCCGCGGAGGAGTGAATGGCGTTCTACCTGGGCACGGTCGAGCTCCCCACGCAGAAGAAGCAGCAGATGGTGGACATCACCGCGCGCGTCCGCGCCGAGGTGAAGAGCAGCGGGGTGCAGAACGGCCTCTGCACCGTGTTCGCGCCGCACTCCACCGGCGCGGTCACCATCAACGAGAACACCGACCCCGACGTGCAGACGGACATCTTGAACGCTCTCGAGCGCGCCGTCCCGCAGAAGGGGAAGTACTACAAGCACGAGGAGGGAAACGCGCACGCGCACGCCAAGGCGGCGCTGGTCGGCGCTTCCGAGACGGTCCCGGTGCAGGGCGGAAAGCTGCTGCTCGGCACCTGGCAGGCGATCTACTTCTGCGAGTTCGACGGCCCGCGCAACCGCAAGCTGACCGTCACCGTGGTGGGCTGATGCGCGCCATCAAGGCGCTCGTCGCCTGGAGCGGAGGGAAGGACGCCGCCTGGGCGTTGCACCGCGCCCGCCGGCAGGACCTCGAGGTGGCCGGGCTCTTGACCACCATGGCCGGAGATCGCGTGGCCATGCACGAGGTGCGCAAAGCGCTGATCGAAGCGCAGGCCGCGGCGGCCGGCCTGCCGCTGTGGACGGTGCCCCTGCCCTGGCCGTGCTCGAACGCCGAGTACGAGTCGGCGATGAGCCGCGAGCTGCTGCGGGCCCGCGGCGACGGAATCGAGGCCGTCGTCTTCGGGGACCTGTTTCTGGCGGACATCCGCGCCTACCGCGAGTCGCTGCTGGCCGGGAGCGGCATCCGACCCGTTTTTCCGCTCTGGGGCCGCGACACCGCCGCGCTGGCGGAGGAGATGATCGCGGGCGGACTGCGGGCCACGCTCGTCTGCGTCGACCTGGCCAAGCTGCCGGCCCGCTTTGCCGGACGCGATTTCGACGCCGGCTTGCTCCGGGAATTGCCCGCCTCGTGCGACCCCTGCGGCGAAAACGGCGAGCTCCATACCTTCGCCTGGGCGGGCCCGATGTTCCGTGCTCCCGTGTCGATCGCGCCCGGGCGGGTCGAGGAGCGCGGTGGATTCGCTTACGCCGACCTCCTGCCTGCGGGGTAGCCGCCGTGTCCCTCCTGATCGCGCGCGGCCTCTCGCTGCGCTACGGAGGCAAGGTGCTGCTCGACGGCGCCGGCTTCGTGCTCGGGGCGCGCGACCGGGCCGGCCTCATCGGGCCCAACGGGTCGGGCAAGTCGTCTCTGCTCAAGGTGCTGGCGGGCGCCTTGGAGCCCGACGCCGGCCAGGTCCAGCTGGTGCGCAGGTCGCGGGCGGGCTACCTGCCGCAGGAGCTGGCCGAGCTGCCGCCGGGCTCGATCCTCGAAGGCGTCCTCGCCTCGGTGCCCGGCCGCAGGCAGCTGGAGGCGCGTCTGGTGGCCGCGCAGGCCGGGTTGGAGGCGGCCACCTCCGAGGAGGAACAGGTCGAGCTGGGCGGCGAGCTGGCGGAGCTGCACGAGGAGCTCGCGCATCACGAGGAGCGCTACGGGCGGCACCGGGCCGAGGAGATCCTCACCGGGCTGGGATTCGCTCCCGCGCAGCTCTCGCGGTCCGCCGCCGAGCTGTCGGGCGGCTGGCGCATGCGCGCGGCGCTCGCGGCCCTGCTCCTGCAGGATCCCGAGCTGCTGCTCCTGGACGAGCCGACCAACCACCTCGACGTGCCTACGCTGGAGTGGTTCGACGACAGCTTGCGCCGCTCGCGCAAGGCGCTGGTGCTCGTCTCGCACGACCGCGAGTTCCTCGACCGGCACGTCTCTCGTGTGCTCGCGCTGGAGCCCGAGGGCCTGCGCACGTATCCCGGGAACTACGAGGACTACCTCGCCGCGCGCGCCGCCGAGGAAGAGCAACTCCTGGCGAAAGCCGAGCGGCAGCAGAAGCGCCGGGCGCAGACCCTCGCCTTCATCGAGCGCTTCCGGGCCAAGGCGACCAAGGCGCGGCAGGTGCAGAGCCGGATCCGGCAGCTCGACAAGGAAGAGCGGATCGAGGTGCGCGAGGAGCGCGCCACGGTGCGCTTCCGCTTTCCCCAGGCGCCGCGGAGCGGGCGCGAGGTGGCGCGCCTGGCGGGGGTGGACAAGTCGTACGGCGAGCGGCCGGTGTACCGCGGTCTCTCCGCCCAGGTGCTGCGAGGCGAGCGCATCGCCGTCATCGGCCTGAACGGCGCCGGCAAGACCACGCTGCTGCGGCTCCTCGCGGGCGAGCTGGCGCCGGACGCGGGCACCGTCCAGCTCGGCCACAACGTGCGGCTGGGCTATTTCGCGCAGCACCACACGGACCAGTTCGACCCTTCGCGCACCGTGCTGGAGGAGGTGGCGCGGCTAGTCCCGGATCAGCCGCAGAGCTGGGTCCGCGGCGTCCTGGGCGCCTTCCTCTTCTCGGGCGACGACGTCGACAAGCCCATTGCCGTGCTCTCCGGAGGAGAGCGGGCCCGGGTGGCCCTGGCGAGGCTGCTCGTCCTCCCCTCCAACTTCCTGCTCATGGACGAGCCCACCAACCACCTCGATCTGGACTCCTCCGAGGCGCTCATCGAGGCCCTCACCGGGTACGAAGGGACGCTCCTCTTCGTCTCGCACAACCGCTCGTTCGTGAACGGGCTCGCCACGCACGTGTGGGAAGTGAAGGACCTCGGCGTCGACGCGCAGCCTGGCGACCTCGACGACTGGCAGCGGCGCCGGGCGGAGTCTGCGCAGGCCGCCGAGCCTTTGCCCCACCCCGAACGCGCAGGCGGGCAGGGAAAGGACGCGCGACGCGAGCGCGCCCTCCAGCGCGAGAAGCGGCTCCGGGCGCTGGGGCCGCTGCTCGAGGAGATCGGGCGCATCGAGGAGCGGATCGCGCGCCTCGAGCAGGAGAAGAAGGACGCGGAGGCGCAGCTCGCCGATCCGGGTGTGTTCGCCGACCCAGCGCGCAGCACATCGGCGGCCGCCGCGTACCGCGACGCACAGCGCGACCTGGAAGAGCTGTACCGGGGCTGGGAACAGCGGCAGGAAGAGCTGCAACGGGCCGAGGCGCGGCTCGACCAGGGATGATACGCTTCGAGCCGATGAAGCGTGCCGTGCTCTGGCTGTTCGGGCTGATCGTGATCGGGGCGATCGGGTTCGCCGCCTGGCGCCTCTTCGACGAGCGCAGGTTCGCCGCCACGCCGTTCGGACAGGGTGCGCGGACCGTGGTGGTTCCGCCGCGGAGCGGCCCCCGCCAGCTTTCCCAGCTCCTCGCGAAGGCAGGGGTGGTGTCCGACGCCCGCCGTTTCTACGTCCACCTCCACTATTTCCGCCGCCTCGCGGTTCCACGGGCGGGCGAGTACGAGTTCGACGGACCGCTGCTCCCGGACGACGTGATCGGCAAGCTGGTCCGCGGGGAAGTGAAGACGTATCGCTTCACCGTGCCGGAGGGGCTGCGCGCCGACGAGATGGCTCCCATCGTGGGAGCCACCACCGTGTGCCCCGCCGACGAGTTCCTCAAGCTGGCGCACGATCCCGCGGTGGCGAAGAAGCTGGGGGTCCCGGCGCAGGGGCTGGAGGGTTTCCTCTTCCCGGACACCTACTCGGTGCCGCGCAGCGCGGGCTGCACGGGCATCGTGCAGGCGATGGTGGGCCGCTTCCGCGACGAGTGGCACAAGGCCCAGGCGCAGCGCGCCCCGGACGTGACGCTGGGCGAGCTGCAGGCGGTCACGCTGGCCTCCATCGTGGAGAAGGAGACGGGCCAGCCGGTCGAACGGCCGCGCATCTCCTGCGTCTTCCACAACCGGTTGCAGCGGAAGATGAAGCTGCAGACGGACCCGACGGTCATCTACGCCGTCCTGCTCGAGCACGGGTTCAAGTGGGACGGGAACCTGCACAAGAGCGACCTGACGCTCGCGCATCCCTACAACACCTACTACGTCAAGGGGTTGCCGCCGGGGCCGATCGCGAACCCAGGGGCGGCGGCGCTGCGGGCGGCCCTGAACCCGGCGCAATGCAACGACCTGTTCTTCGTCTCGAAGAACGATCACACGCACGTCTTCTGCCCGGACTTCGCCTGCCACGAGCGCAACGTTCGCAAGTTCCAGATCGAATACTTCCGCCGCAAGCGCGGGTAGGGACCAAGAGCGTTTCACGCGGAGCACGCAGAGAGCGCAGAGGTTCATTTTCAAGAAAGAAAATTCTCTGCGTTCTCGGCGCGCTCTGCGAGAAACGTTCGTGGGTCATCGCGCGGCGGCGGACGGCAGATCGCAGCGGCGGTACATCGTCGCGTAGATGAAGCGCTGCGCCAGGCAGAAGCGCAGATTGCGGACGGTGAAGGCGTCCGACTCTTCGCCGGCGGCCTCCGCGCCGGGCTCCCAGCGCAGCTTGCCCTGGTAGAGCAACACGGCGAGGGTGGGCGGGCTCCGCGCGAGGCGGTCCGCGAAATCGGGCCAGCGCAGCCTCGCGATCCGTTCGTCCGGGAGCCCGGAGGCGAAGGCGAGCGGGATGTCGAGGTAGTGCCAGGCGCTGTCCAGGAGCAGCGAATCGTCCGGCCGGGCGTTGGCGCGCAGCCAGCGCGAAGCCTGCGCGATCCCCGGGGGGACGGTGGAGATGGGCGAGAGGGGCCGCGCCCATTCGGCCAGGCCGCCATTGCGCCCGTAGGAAGCGAGCACGAGGCCCGCCGGCGTTCCCACGAGGAGCAACCCGGCGAGAACGGCGGTGGCGATCCGCAGGCGCCCCGGCAATCCGGCCAGCATGGACCAGGCGAACGGGAACGACAGCGTTGCGGCGACGAGCACGAAGCGCGAGAGCGGCCGGAAATCGGCCAGCACGACCCCGCGGAACGTGAAGTAGGCCGCCGGGATCCAGGCGACCGCGGCGAGCTCCCACCCGGCCGACCGCCGCCACAGCGCGCGCACCGCGCCGGCCAGCGAGAGCAGGCCGAGCACGGGGCTGCAGAGCAGCAGCATCGAGAGTGGCCAGTAGGCGAGGCAGTACGCGCGCCAGCGGAGCTGTCCGAACCAGCCCAGCGCCATCGCGGCGAGCGCGCGGTGGTCCTGGTCGATGTAGTGGATGGGCGCGAGCCAGTCCCCGCCGAAACGCGCGTTCTGCCACAGCCAGAGAGGGACCGGCAGCGCCGCCACCACACAGAAGAGGACGACCCGCGACAAATGGACGCGGCGGAGCAGGAGCCAACCGGCGAGCAGCGGCAGGTAGAGCCAGCCGTCGTAGCGCACCATGCCGGCGGCTCCGAGCAGCAGCGCGGAGGCGACCAGGCGGCCCCCCAAGAGCAGATCGATCGCGCCGAGGAGGAGCGCGAGGAACGGCGCCTCGCTGGCGGCCGTGGTGCTGGCCTGGATGTGCAAGGGAGACAGCGCGAGCCCCAGCGCGGCGACGAAAGCGGCCTGCGGGCCCACGAGCCGGGCCGAGATCCGGAACAGCAGCCACACCGCGGCGAGCCCGCACAGGAGCGAGAGGACGCGCGGCGCCCAGAGCCGGTCCGGCCACAGCTCGAGCGCCCCGCCCAGGAGCGTCAGGTGGAGCGGACCGAACTGGTAGGCTTCCGAGAATCCCCGCCAGAGGTGGGGTGCCTGGGCCCAGCGCTCGGCGATCTCCACCCGGACGGGCCCGTCCCCGTAATGCTCCATTCCGAGCAGGAGCGCGGGCAGGCGTGCCGCGGCCGCGACGGCCAGCGCGGCGAGCAGGAGGCGGCGCGTGGACACCGGGCCGCTTCGACCATACCGGCCACCCGGGCGCAAGCTGTCCGTCCCGGGCCCCGTCAGTTCACTTGCCGACCGCCTGGAAGAAAGCTGTCCTGGCGGGGTGTTCAGCGTCAGAATGGTTGTCATGCGCCCCGCGTTGCTCCACTGGACCCGCCCGGCTACGTTTGAACCCACCCGCGTGACGCGGGGCAGCCTCCGAGGGGAAACCTAATGCAGAACTTCCGCGAGACGGACAGCAGCCTGGTCGGACGGATCGCCGCGCTGCAGGACAAGTCGGGCTTCAAGGAGCTCCACTGGGAGGGGTCGTTCGAGGAGTACCTCAAGATCGTGCGCGAGAACCCTCGCGTGACCCGCACCGCCTTCCAGCGCATCTACGACATGATCCTCTCGCACGGGAAGACGGAGTACATCGACAACAAGAAGAAGCTCATCCGCTACCATTTCTTCCACGACGAGCATTTCGGCGGGCGCGACGCGGTCTACGGACTCGACGTGCCGCTGATGAAGCTGGTCAACGTCTTCAAGAGCGCGGCCCAGGCCTACGGAACGGAGAAACGCGTCATCCTGCTGCACGGACCGGTCGGATCGTCCAAGTCGACCATCGTCCGCCTGCTCAAGAAGGGCCTGGAGGAGTACTCGCGGACGCCGGACGGCGCGCTCTACACGTTCCTGTGGGTGCTGGATCGGAAGGGGGAGGCAGGCAAGGGTCAGGAAATCTACCACACGCCGATGAACGAGGACCCGCTGCTCCTCATCCCCGAGGACTGGCGCGAGAAGGTCTTCGCGGACATCTCCCCGCCCGATTCGGGGTTCCAGATCCCGTCGCGCGGCGATCTGTGCCCGGCGTCGCGCCTGATCTTCCGGGAACTGATGGCCGAGTACAAAGGCGACTTCGCCAAGGTGATGTCGCACGTGCGGGTGAAGCGCCTGCTCTTGAGCGAGAAGGACCGCATCGGCATCGGCACCTTCCAGCCGAAGGACGAGAAGAACCAGGACTCGACCGAGCTGACCGGGGACGTGAACTACCGCAAGATCGCCGAGTACGGCTCCGACTCCGATCCGCGCGCGTTCAACTTCGACGGCGAGTTCAACATCGCGAACCGCGGCATCATCGAGTTCGTCGAGGTGCTCAAGCTCGACGTGGCCTTCCTCTACGACCTTCTCGGCGCCTCGCAGGAGCACAAGATCAAGCCGAAGAAGTTCCCGCAGACGGACATCGACGAGGTGATCATCGGGCACACCAACGAGCCCGAGTACCGCAAGCTCCAGAACAACGAGTTCATGGAGGCGCTGCGGGACCGCACCGTGAAGATCGACATCCCCTACATCACCAAGCTCAACGAGGAAGTGAAGATCTACGAGAAGGACTACAACCCGCACCGCATCCGCGGGAAGCACATCGCGCCGCACACGCTGGAGATGGCGGCGATGTGGTGCGTGCTGACGCGCCTCGAGGAGCCGAAGAAGCACAACCTGACGCTCTTGCAGAAGCTGAAGCTCTACAACGGCAAGACGCTGCCGGGCTTCACCGAGGACAACATCAAGGAGCTGCGCAAGGAGGCGGCACGCGAGGGCATGGAGGGCATCTCCCCCCGCTACGTGCAGGACAAGATCTCCAACGCGCTGGTCTCCGACAAGGGCGAGGGGTGCGTGAACCCCTTCATGGTGCTGAACGAGCTGGAGAGCGGGCTGCGGCACCACTCGCTCATCTCCTCCGAGGAGGTCCGCAAGCGCGACCGCGAGCTGCTCTCGGTGGTCAAGGGCGAGTACGAGGACATCGTGAAGAACGAGGTCCAGCGCGCCATCTCGGCCGACGAGGACGCCATCGCCAAGCTGTGCGGGAACTACATCGACAACATCAAGGCGTACACGCAGCGGGAGAAGGTCCGGAACAAGTACACCGGCCAATATGAGGAGCCCGACGAGCGGCTGATGCGCGCCATCGAGGAGAAGATCGACATCCCCGAGTCGCGCAAGGACGATTTCCGCCGCGAGATCATGAACTACATCGGCGCCCTGGCCATCGAGGGGAAGACGTTCAACTACCGGACCAACGAGCGGCTGCACAAGGCGCTGGAGCTGAAGCTGTTCGAGGACCAGAAGGACTCCATCAAGCTGAAGAACCTGGTCTCGTCGGTGGTGGACAAGGACACGCAGGAGAAGATCGACATCGTCAAGGACCGCATGATCAAGTCCTACGGCTACTGCGAGATCTGCTCGACGGACGTCCTGAACTACGTGGCCTCGATCTTCGCGCGAGGGGATGCCAAGGACTAAGATGGGGTCGTTCAACGGAGGAGCTGCGTGCCGCTGAAGATCAAGCAGGACCACAGCCGCTTCCGGGAGATCATCCGCGGGCGCATCAAGAACAACCTGCGGAAATACATCCAGAAGGGGGAGATGATCGGGAAGAAGGGGAAGGACCTCATCACCATCCCCGTCCCGAGCATCGACATCCCGCACTTCCGCTACGGGCACAAGGACCAGGGCGGCGTGGGCCAGGGCGACGGCGAGCCCGGCACGGTGCTGGCGCCCGGAGCGGTCGAGGGCGACGGGCACGGCAAGGCGGGCCAGGGCGAGGGGCAGCACGCGCTCGAGGTGGACCTCTCGCTGGATGAGCTGGCGGAGATCCTCGGCGAGGAGCTGGCCCTCCCGCGCATCCAGAACAAAGGCAAGAAGAACCTGGTCACGCCCAAGGTGAAGTACTCGGGGGTGCATACCACCGGCCCCGAGTCGCTGCGCCACTTCAAGCGGACCTACAAGCAGGCCTTGAAGCGGAGCATCGCGAGCGGCACCTACAATCCGGCGATGCCGATCATCGTCCCCACCCGGGAGGACAAGCGGTACCGCAGCTGGCGCGTCCAGGAGATGCCGCAGTCCAACGCCGTGGTGATCTACATGATGGACGTATCCGGCTCGATGGGCGACGAGCAGAAAGAGATCGTCCGCATCGAGAGCTTCTGGATCGATACCTGGCTGCGCGCGAACTACAAAGGCCTGGAGACACGCTACATCATCCACGACGCGGTGGCGCGCGAGGTGGACCGCGAGACCTTCTTCCACACCCGCGAGTCGGGCGGGACGATGATCTCGTCCGCGTACAAGCTGTGCAAGGAGATGATGGACGCCGACTACGACACCGGCTCGTGGAACATCTATCCGTTCCACTTCTCCGACGGCGACAACTGGAGCGCGGACGACACGCGCACCTGCGTCAACCTGCTCAAGGGAGAGATCCTCCCCAAGGTGAACCAGTTCGCCTACGGCCAGGTGGAGAGCCCCTACGGCAGCGGCCAGTTCATCAAGGACCTGCGCGAGGCCTTCGAGGCGGTCGAAAACGTGGCCCTTTCCGAGATCAGCAACAAGGACGCCATCTACAACTCGATCAAGGACTTCCTCGGGAAGGGGAGCTAGCGTGAACGAGCACCGGGACACGCAGCTCCCGCC
>Ga0137410_10001384_pt1 | contig 16648 bp, 15 predicted proteins | sample CZODoug1_16funga_FD_108878 | JGI IMG/M metagenome (GOLD analysis project Ga0137410, IMG submission 108878) | Vadose zone soil fungal communities from Angelo Coast Range Reserve, California, USA - CZODoug1_16fungal (Illumina Assembly) | ecosystem: Environmental > Terrestrial > Soil > Vadose zone... | reverse complement strand
TCGTCTTTCCGGACTGCTTCACGGCGCTCGGCGGCAACCAGTACGTGAACTCGCCCGCGATCGGCGACTACGCCGACTACCTCACGCGCGAGATCATTCCCTTCGTGGACCGCCGGTTCCGCACGCTCGCGAGCCGCGAGCACCGCGGCTGCTTCGGCAAGTCATCGGGCGGCTACGGCTCGATCATCCACGGCATGAAGTACGCGAAATACTGGGGCGCGATCGCGAATCATTCCGGCGACGCTTATTTCGATTTCGTCTATTGGCCCGACTGGCCGAACACGCTCAACGAGCTCATGAAGCACCGCTCGCCGCGGCGCAGGCCCGGGCGCTACGACGCGCTCCGCGACTCGAAGCGAAAGGGCCTCGCGGCGGGGCTGGACGACGGGCGCATCAAGCGCTTCCTCCAGCGCGTGTGGGGGAGGGAGAAGGTTTCGGCGACGGAAGGTCACTGCATCATGAATCTCTGCATGGCGGCGACCTACGACCCCGACCCCCGGGCGCCGCTCGGATTCCGCGTGCCGTTCAACCTGGAATCAGGCGAGCTGATCGAGGAGCGGTGGCGGAAGTGGCTCCGGCACGACCCGGTCAATCTCGTCGCGAAATACCGCGCCAATCTCAAGTCGCTGCGCGGCATCTACATCGATTGCGGCTGGCGCGACCAGTACCACATCCATTACGGCTCGCGCATCCTGTCGAAGCGCCTCGCCGCGGCCGGCATCCGCCACACCTACGAGGAATTCGACGACAACCACTCCGATATCGATTACCGGATGGACACCAGCCTCCCGTTTCTCTACCGCGCGTTGCGCTAAAAGGAAAAGAGGAAAGGGAAAAGGGAAAAGGGTTTTGTCACCCTTATCTCATCACCCGTAATCGTCACCCGTATCTCGTCACCAATCCAGGCGGTTGAGAATAAATCGCTATGTTTCAGTTGGTTAGAGAGTGATCAATAGTAGCCCTTGACAATAACTGCCTAGGCAATATAATTGCCGCCATGTCACCGACCCTCAAAGAGAAGCCCGCGCTGGGCGAGATCTACGACGTGAAGAGCTTCAAGCCGGAGAACTCCGTCGGCTACCTGCTCAAGCGCGTGCTTGTCGAAATGCTCGGCGCCGTCGACCGCGAGCTCGAACCGTTCGACGTGACGAGCGCGCAGTACACCATCATGGCGCAGCTCGCTTATAGCCTGGCCGATTCATCTTCGGGACTGTGCAAGGGCATTGCGTACGACCCCGGCGCGATGACGCGCATGGTGGACCGGCTCGAAGCGAAAGGGCTGATCCGGCGGGTGCGCAGCGAGGACGACCGCCGCGCGGTGAAGCTGGAGCTGACGGACGAAGGCAAGGCACTGTTCCCGAAGATGCGCGTCAAGGTGATCGGGGTGCTGAATCATTTACTGCGCGACTTCACCAAGAGCGAGGCGCACCAGCTCGAGAACCTGCTGCAACGCATGCTCAATAACGTCTGAAATTTTTTTGAATTATTAATTGCCTAGGCAGATTCAGCTAAGGCAAGTAACTCGACAGCTGAAAAAAGGTACGACGATGAATGCCCCGAATTTGAACCTGAGCCTGAACCTGAGCCGGATCGGCACCGGTCTCAAGAAGCTTAGTCCCTATTTCCTGCTGGAGCTGTTGCTCCCGGGCGGCTCGGTGTTCGCGCTGCTGCTGTGGATGCGCCGGCGCCGCAAAAACAGGACCGTCACAAATGAAACAGTCGCTGATACGAAATTGGAACGGGAGGGGCGTATTCCCTCAATTTGTTTTCGGCATTAGGAAGACCTGACATGAACGCTAGCTTGAAACTCGCCGCCGCCGCGCTGACCGCGATGCTGATCGCCGGCTGCGCCAGCATGGATGGCCTGACGACGCATTCCACGAAGAACGACCCGGCCAAGCTCGCTGCGGGCCAGTCCTTGGCGGCTGCAAAGACGTCTGCCGACGCCTGGCCGCGCAGCGACTGGTGGAAGCGCTTCAACGATCCGCAGCTCGATCAGCTGATGGACGAGGCGCTGGTGGGCAGCCCGACACTGCGGGTGGCGCAGACGCGCGCGCGCCGGGCGCTGGCGATCGCGCAAGCGACGGAATCGCTGCTTTACCCGCGGGTGGACGGCAACGCCAGCATCACCCGCCAGCGTTTCCCCGAGCACGGCTTGGTGCCGCCGCCGTACGCGGGCTCGTGGCAAACGCAATCGCAGCTGGAGGCGACGCTCAGCTTCGATCTCGATATCTGGGGCAAGAATCACGCGGCCTATGCGGCTGCACTGGGCCTCGCGAAGGAAGCGGAAGTGGACGCTTACGCCGCCCGGCTGGCGCTGTCGGTCAACATCGCGCAGGCGTACGTCGAGCTCCAACGTGCCTACCTCCAGCTTGACGTCGCGCAGAAGGCCCTTGCCGAGCGCGAGCAGATTTACAAGCTCACGCAGGAACGTTTCGACGCCGGCATCGATTCACGGCTGGCGGTGAAGCAGGCGGAATCGGCGCTGCCCGCGACGCGGGAAGGCATCGCGCAGCTGAACGAAACCATCGGCCTGACGCGCAACCAGATCGCCGCGCTGCTCGGCCAGGGCCCGGACCGCGGCTTGGCCATCGCCCGGCCGGCGCCGAGCATGCTGGCCGACGTGGCGATCCCGTCGGCTCTCCCGGCCGAACTGCTCGGCCGCCGTCCCGACATCGTCGCCCAGCGCTGGCGCGTCGAAGCCCTGACCAAGGGCATCGATGTTGCCGAGGCCCAGTTTTATCCCAACGTGAGCCTGGTGGCGTTCGCCGGCCTGCAGAGCATCGGCCTGTCGCGCCTGGTCGAGGCCGGCAGCCGCACGCTCGGCGTCGGCCCCGCGGTGACGCTGCCGATCTTCGATGCCGGCCGGCTGCGCGGGAATCTCGCCGCCGTGCAGGCCGACTACGACGCCGCGGTCGAGCGCTACAACGAGGCGCTGGTGAACGGGCTGCGCGACGTCGTGGACCAGCTGACGTCGTTCCGCAGCCTCGACGAGCAGGCGGTGCAGCAGGCGCATGCACAGGCCACCGCGCAGGAAGCGTTCGATCTCGCGCTGCTGCGCTTCCGCGAAGGCATCGGCAATTACCTGGACGTGCTCGTGGCCGAGCAGCAGTTGCTGGCCCAGCAAAGCCTGGACGCCGACCTGCGCGCGCGCCGCCTGGCGCTGTCGATCAACCTCGCGCGAGCGCTCGGCGGTGGTTTCGACGACGCGACGACGGTGCAGTAACGGATCTATCGCAAGACATCACGCAACGGAGATGCATATGAACAAGCAAACCAGCGAAAACACCCCCATTAATGGCGCGGCGGCCACTGTCGCGACCGATCCCGAAGCGGTGCTGAAGTCGAAGCGCAAGCGCTGGCTCGGCCTCGTCATCGGCGGATCCGCGGCCATCGGAATCGCCTACGCCGCTTACTGGGGTATTCACCTTCGCCACCTGGAATCGACCGACGACGCCTACGTCGGCGGAAACGTGGTACAGATCACGCCGCAGATCGCCGGCACGGTGGTCTCGGTCGGCGCCGACGACACCGCGTTCGTGAAGGCGGGGCAGACGCTGGTGCAGCTCGATCAGGCCGACGCGCAGGTCGCTCTCGAGCAGGCCGAGGCGCAGCTCGGCCGGGCGGTGCGCGAAGTGCGCAGCCTGTTCGCGACCAGTGCGCAGCTGCAAGCGGCCGTGGACATGCGGCAATCCGACGTCGCCAAGGCGAACGAAGACCTGGCCCGGCGCGAACGGCTCGCCGGTTCCGGCGCGATATCCAAGGAAGAAGTGCAACATGCGCGCGACGCGGCACGCAGCGCCCAGTCGGGACTGGTTGCCGCGCAGCAGGAACTCGCCGCCAACCGCGCGCGGGTTGACCGTACCACGGTTGAAAACCATCCGGACGTCAGGAATGCCGCCGCCCGGGTGCACGATGCCTACCTGACGTACGCGCGCACCGCGCTGCCCGCGCCGGTATCGGGCTACGTCGCGAAACGCAGCGTGCAGCTCGGCCAGCGTGTGAGCCCGGGCACGCCCCTGATGGCGGTGGTCCCGCTCGACCAGGTGTGGATTGACGCCAATTTCAAGGAAGCGCAACTGGCCGGGATGCGCGCCGGGCAGCCGGTGAAGGTCACCGCCGACATCTACGGCGGCAAGGTGGTGTACCACGGGCGCGTCGCGGGCTTCGGCGCCGGGACCGGCGCCGCGTTCGCGCTGCTGCCGGCACAGAACGCCACCGGCAACTGGATCAAGATCGTGCAGCGCGTGCCCGTGCGCATCGCGCTCGACCCGCAGGAGCTGTCGGATCACCCGCTGCAGATCGGGCTCTCGATGCAGGCGGAAGTGGACACGCGCGAGCGCGGCGGCAGCCGCCTGCCGGAGATCGCGCAAGGCACGGTGTACTCCACCGACGTGTTCAGTTCGATCGAGGAACGCGCCGACGCGCGCGTGAAGGCGGTCATCGCAGCGAACGAAGGCGCGGCCGTTCCGCGTAGCGTAGGAAGCGCTGTGAGCGACAAGGATACGCGTCCCCGGAACCTTGCGCGTTTCGATCATCGCGCGCGTCCGGCCGGAACGGTCATCGCGCGGTAGCGAACGCTGACGGATACCGCCATGGCGAATCCGACTCAAGCTTCGGGGCCCGCTGCGCCGCTCACGGGCGGCACGCTGGTCGCGGGCACCATCGCGCTGTCGCTGGCGACGTTCATGAACGTGCTCGACATCTCGATTGCGAACGTGTCGATTCCCGCGATGGCCGGCGATCTCGGCGTGTCGCCCGACCAGGCGACCTGGGTCATCACTTCATTCGGCGTCGCCAACGCGATCTCGCTGCCGCTCACCGGCTGGCTCACGCAGCGCTTCGGGCAGGTGCGCCTGTTCATGGCGTCCGTGCTGCTGTTCGTCGTTGCGTCGCTGCTGTGCGGCTTCGCGCCGTCGCTGGAGTGGCTGATCCTGTTCCGGGTCGTGCAGGGCGCAGTGGCCGGACCGATGATCCCGTTGTCGCAGTCGCTGCTGCTGTCGAGCTATCCGAAGGAAAAGGCCGGCATGGCGATGGCCATGTGGGCGATCACGACGATGGTCGCGCCGGTGGTGGGGCCGCTGCTCGGCGGGGCGATCACCGACAATATCGCCTGGCCGTGGATCTTCTACATCAACATCCCGGTCGGCATCCTGGCCGCCGCGGTGACCTGGATGATCTACCGCAAGCGCGAGACCCCCACGCGGCGGCTGCCGATCGACGCAGTCGGCCTCGGGCTGCTGGTGGCCTGGGTGGGCGCGCTGCAGTTCATGCTCGACAAGGGCAAGGACCTCGACTGGTTCCACAGCGGCCAGATCGTGATCCTCGCTATCGTGGCCGCTGCCGGCTTCGCGCTGTTCCTGGTGTGGGAGCTCACGGAAAAGCATCCCGTGGTGGACCTGCGCCTGTTCGGGCAGCGCAATTTCTGGACCGGCACGGTCGCGATCTCGCTCGGCTACGGGGTGTATTTCGGCAATCTCGTGCTGCTGCCGCTGTGGTTGCAGCAGTACATGGGCTACACGGCCACGCTGGCGGGCATGGTGCTGGCGCCGGTCGGCCTGCTCGCGATCCTGCTGACGCCGGTGGTGGGGCGGACCCTGAACAAGGTGGATCCACGGATCTTCGCCACGGCGTCGTTTGTCGTATTCGCGCTGGTGCTGTACATGCGCGCGCACTTCAATACCGACGCCGATTTCGACACGCTGATGGTGCCGACTCTGATACAAGGCGCGGCGATGGCGCTGTTTTTCGTGCCGCTCATCACCATGGCCATGTCCGGCCTGACGCCGGAGCGCATCCCCGGTGCCTCGGGCCTGATCAACTTCGTCCGCATCACGGCGGGCTCGTTCGGCACCTCGATCACGACCACGTGGTGGGACCGGCGCGCGAGCCTGCACCACGCGCAGCTGACCGAGCACATCACGTCGTTCGACTCGTCATCGGGGATTGCAAATCTTCAAGCGCAGGGGTTCAGCCCAGAGCAGAGCCACGCGCTGCTCAACCGCCTGGTGGACCAGCAGGCGTTCATGCTGTCGTTCAACGATATTTTCTACGTCTCGGCCGCCATCATGCTGGCGCTGATTGCGGTGGTGTGGCTCGCGCGCCCCGTAAACGGCAAGGCGGGCGCGGATGCGGCGGCGGGAGCCCACTAACTCCAAGGGAAAAGGGGAAAGTGAAAAGGAGGGTTCCGCAGTGCGGGAGACCCTCCTCATCACGAGTGCTACTTGGCTTTCTTCAGCTTCTCCGTCTTCTTATAGGCCTGAATCAGGCGCTTCTTGGCCAATTGCTTGATACGTCTTCTCCGCACCATCTGATTGTGACCCGTTTGACTACGACCACTCATACCTACCTCCCGCTGTTGAACGGTTGAAAAGGGCGTCAGTTTGCCCGGTTTTTTCGTTCTTGTCCTGCTTCGCGACCTTTGGTGACCAGTGGCTAATGTAGCCAGACGATAGACGACGGACCGGCCGTTTGCCCGTTCGCCGTCCGCGGCGTCGAGATTCACTATTCTCAACACTTCGTGCCCGCGCGTCGTCCAAGATACGGACCGGGGCGGCCCCATGGCGATCGTGCTATAAATCCCAACCGATGCCGTCGGCAGCAGACGTCATCGCGCAGCACCACATCAAGCGCTACCGAATCGTCACCGGAGGGGGTCGGACCATGCGCGGTTTCGTCATGAATGCTTTAGCCGGCGTCGCCGTTGCATCTGCTTCGGTATTCGCCGCGTTGCCCGCGGCCGCCCAGTGGAGCCCGAGCCGCAATATCGAAATCATCGCTCCCGCCGCGGCCGGCAGCGCGATGGACAATATGAGCCGGCTCCTGCAGCGGGTCATGCAGGAAAAAAAGTTCACGACCTCGACCATCACGGTGGCCAACCGGTCGGGCGCGGGCAATGCCGTGGGGTTCAACTATCTCGCGTCGCATGCCGGCGACGCGCATTTCGTTCTCGTCACGCCGCTCACTCTCATTTCGAACCGGATCACCGGCGGCAATCCGCTCAACTACGAGGATTTCACGCCGCTGGCGATGCTCGCCAACGAGTATCCCGGGTTCGTCGTTCTGCCGGATTCGCCGATCAAGTCCGGCCGCGACCTGGTCGAGCGTCTGAAGAAAGACCCCGAGTCGGTCAGCATGGGACTGGCGACCGGCCTGGGCAACGCGAGCCACATCACCGTGTCCCTGGTCGGCAAGACCGGCGGCGTCGACATCAAGCGCTTCAAGATCGCCGTGTTCAACGCCGGCAGCGAGTCGGTCAGGGCGGTGATGGGCGGCCATATCGATCTCGCGCTGACGGGAACCGGCGCGCTCGGGCCGCACGTGACGGCAGGGCGCCTGCGGGTCATTGCCGTGGCATCGCCGCAGCGCCTCAAGGGCGAGTTGTCTCAAGTCCCGACGTGGCGCGAGCAGGGGGTCGACGTGGTATTCAGCAACTGGCGCGCCCTGATCGGTCCGCGCGGGATGAGCGCGGAGCAGATTGCCTACTGGGAGGCGATGCTCACCCGGGCCACGTCCCAGGAGGAGTGGATTGCTCAGCTCGACAAGACCGGGCTGCAGCCCGGGTTCGTGGGCAGCGACGCCACCCGCAAGATGTTCGTCCAGGCAGACGTGCAGCTGCGCGCGACCCTCACCGAGCTCGGGCTGGCGAAATAGGGAGACCTGTGGTGAATTCGGTGAGTTCCAGGCTTCCGCTTTCCGGCGTCGTGGTTCTCGACGTGACGCTTGCGCGCGCGGGCCCGACCTGTTCGAGGCACCTCGCGGACTGGGGCGCGGACGTGATCCGCGTCGAGCCGCCCGTGTCCCATGGGGAAGATGTCGTCGGCCGGCGCAACGGCCCGGATTTCCAGAATCTCCATCGCAACAAGCGCGCGATCCACATTGACCTCAAATCGGACGCGGGGCACGCGGTGTTCGCGAAACTGGCCAAGCGCGCCGACGTCCTGGTCGAAAACATGCGGCCGCAGGTCAAGAGCCGCCTGAAGATCGCCTACGAGGACGTCAAAGCGATCAATCCGAAGATCGTCTACGGCAGCATCAGCGGCTTCGGGCAGGACGGCCCCTACGCCACGCGCGGCGGGGTGGACCAGATCGCGCAGGGCATGGGCGGGCTGATGTCCATCACCGGCATCCCCGGCCACGGCCCGGTGCGCGTGGGCATCCCGATCAACGACCTGGTCGCCGGCACCATGCTGTCGCTCGCCATCATGATGGCCTTGTTCGACCGGGAGCGCACGGGCGAAGGCCGGTGGGTGCATACGAGCCTCCTCGAGTCCCAGATTTTCATGCTCGACTTCCAGGCGGCCCGTTACCTGGTGAAAGGCGAGGTGGCCAAGCAGGAAGGCAACGATCACCCGCTGATGACGCCGATCGGGCTGTACCCCACGCAGGACGGGTTCATCAATATGTCGGCCAGCTGGGGACGCTTGTGGGAGCGGTTGTGCGACGTCATCGGCAAGCCGGAGTGGAAAGAGAAGCAGGAATGGTCAACGATGCCCGGCCGCACCAAGGACCGCGCGAACCTGACTGCGGCGCTCAGTGAAGTGCTGCGGCAACACCCCTCCGCTTACTGGTTTGAGAAGTTCGAGGAGGTGGGCATTCCTTCGGGCCCCATGTACACCATAGACCAGGTTTTCGCCGATCCGCAGGTGCAGCATCTCGGCATTGCCCTGCCGACAAAGTCATCCCTCTACGGCGACACGCGCCTGGTGGGGTCGGCGATGAATTTTGCCGGCGCGAAGAAAGAGATCCGTAGCCAGACGCCCGATCCGGGCGCGCACACCGACGAGGTGATGCAGTGGCTCGGTTACTCGCAGGAAGAGATTAAAAAGCTCAGGGCCAGCGGTGCGATCGCGCCACCCGCTGCATGACCCGCGGAAACCGCGCAGGATTTAGCGGATATTGCGCAAACCTGCCCGCTCGACGGTACGGGTCCATCGAGCCTGCTCCAATTTCAGGTGGGCAATGAGCTGCTCCGGCGTGCCCGGGCTGGCTTCGGCGCCGTCGTTGGTGAGATGCGCGGCCAGGTCGGGATCCTGGATTGCGTCGACAAAGGCCTTATTGAGCCGGGTGACGCGGGCGCGGGGCGTGCCGGCCGGCGCGAGGACGGCGTACCACTGGGTCACTTCGAATCCGGGCAGGCCGGATTCCGCTACAGTCGGCACCTCCGGCGCCGCCATCGCGCGCTTGGCGCTTGTAACGGCCAGCGCCCGGAGGCGGTTGGCTCTGACGTGCGGCTGCGCCGACACGATGGTCGCGAACGTAAACTGCAGGCGTCCGCCAATCAGGTCGGGGTAAACGGGGCCGGTACCCTTGTAAGGTATATGGACGGCGTCGATCTGCGCCTGTTCCTTGAACAGCTCGCCCGCGAGATGGGTCAGGCTGCCGGTGCCGGCCGAACCGAAGTTCAGCTTGCCGGGGTTGGCCTTGGCGTGAGCGATCAGCTCGGACACCGATTTTACGTTGAGTGACATGGTCGCCGCCAGCAGGTAGGGCTGGCTCACCAGTTGCGCCACGGGCAGGAACTCGCGCAAGGGGTCGGGCGTGCCGGACACGATAGGCTGGATGACGTTGCTCGAGCTGATCATCGCCAGCGTGTAGCCGTCCGGCGCCGCCTGCTTGGCGACGTTGATGGCGATCAGGCCGCCGCCGCCGGGACGGGTATCCACGATCAGGTTGATGCCGAGTGTGGTCGCCATCTTGGGCGCCATCGCGCGCGCGATCGTCTCCTGCCCACCGCCGGGCGCCACGCCCAGGACCAGGCGTATCGGCCGCTCGGGGAAGTTCTGCGCCGCGCCAGGCAGGGACAGCGAGCAGAACAAGACTGCTGCAAAGAGTTTCCCGGTCGTGGACATGGTTCTCCTCCTCTTGTTGCGTCTGGCCCCGGCGCGCAGCGTCGACTATTTCGACAGCCGGTTGGCCAGCTTCATCAGCTTGTCGTTCGTAACGGTCGCGGCATCCAGCATGCCGTGAACGGCCTTGTCCTCGCGGACGTGTTTTTTCCGCCGGGCGTCGATCATCTGCCGGACTCGCTGCGGAGCCGTTCCGCCGTAGCCGTTTCTCGCTTTGACGAATTCGCGGGGATCGAGCGCCTTCTGGATCTCGCCGGTGTTCATGCCCGTGGGCTTGCCCGTGATCTCGCGCGCTGCCTCGTCGAGCAGCGTCTGATCCACGTCCTGGTAGCCGAGCTCGCGCTCGGCCGCCAGGCGCACCAGCCGGCCCATGATGTGGTGCGCCGTCCTGAACGAGAGGCCGCGCTCGACCAGCGTGTCCGCCAGCGCGACCGCGGTGGTGAAGCCGTCTCCCGCGCGCTCCAGCATGCGCTCGCGGTTGACGATGAGCGTCCTCACGAGGGGGGTGAGGAGCGCCACCATGTCCGCCGTGCGGTTGACGGCGTTGTCGGCGATCTTGGGACCGGTGAGCTTGATGTCGAACGCCGTGCCACCGGTGTCGCCTTTGAAGATTTCCAGGGTCGCGGCGTAAGCGCCCGAGATTTCCCCCGTCCGCGCCCGGATCATCTCGAGGGAGTAGGGGTTCTTTTTCTGCGGCATGATGCTGCTGCTCGCCGCGAACGCGCCGTCGAGCTCGACCAGCCTGAATTCGTAGCTGCACCAGATGTAGAGATCGGTCGCGAAGCGCACGACGTTGCTCATCAGGATGCCGGTGGCGGCGAGCACTTCGGGCAGCCAGTCGTAGTTGTGGGCCGCGTCTTTCGCGTTTTCCACGACGTCCGAGAAGCCCAGGAGCTCGCCGACGCGCTGGCGGTCGAGCGGCCACGAGGTGCCGGCGGATGCCGCCGCCCCCAGCGGCGACATGTTGGTCGTTTCGTACGCGCTGAGCAGGCGCCGCAGGTCGCGGCCGAGCACGTCGTGAAATGCCAGCAGGTAATGACCGAATGTGGCGACCTGGGCCGGCTGCAGGTGGGTGTACGCGGGCATGACCGCGTCGGCCGTGTCTTCCGCCTTGTCGAGAACGATCTCCTGCAATTTCAGCACCAGCGGAATGATGCGGGAGAGGTTCTTGCGCACCTTCAGCCTCATCAGCGCCGCGATCAGGTCGATGCGGCTGCGGCCGATGTGCATCTTGCCGCCGGCGTCGGGACCAGCGTGCTCGATGACGTAAGCTTCGACGTTGAAGAAGAGGTCGCCCTTGACCGGGTCAAACGGGAAATCGCCCTTGCGCTGATCGAGGCGCTTGAGCGCCTTGAGGATCTTCGCGGCGTCGCGCTTCGAGATGATGCCCTGCTCGCGCAGCATGATCGTGTGCGCGAGGTTGCAGCGGATCATCGCCCGCACGTTCTCGTCGTCGATGTCCGCGTAGGGGGTCCAGACGTATTCGAGCATCTCGGGGGACTGCGCCTTGCCGAGGCGCGCCTTGGATACTTCCGCGAATCCCGTCTTGCCGCCTTTCCGGGCGGGTTTTCTCGTGTCACGCACTGGTGCTTGCTCCTTTGCAGAACAATTGATTGGGGGGGCGCCCGTCCGTGCCGGCGGGGGTGCTATGCCTTGCCCGGCGCGACGAACGCCGCCGTGATCTCCCGCGGCGTGGACTTGCCATCGAGGCCGGCGACGAGGTCGATGACATTCTTAATGGACTGCGCGGGCAAGTCGCCGGCGACCGTGTCGCGGAAGAGGTCGCTGATCTCGTTCCACGCCATCGGACGGTGCGGGCTGCCGCGCGGGTGGTCCACCTTCGCTTCGAGCGTGCGGCCGTCGGCGAGCTTGAGCGTCACGCGGGAGGGCACTTCTTCCGTGTTGGTCTTCGCTTCGATTTCCGCATCCACCACGCAGCGCACGCGCATGGACAGGGCGCGCACAGCCGGGTCGGCAATGAGGTTGTCGTAGTCCGCCGGCGTGACGCCGGCGGCCGGACCGCGCACGCGCCCCAGCGCGAGCGCCATTGCCAGGCTGAAGGGCACGCTCAGCATGGCGCTTTGCATATCCTTCGGGTCGTTCTGGGTGAGCATGCCCTGGATGACTTTCGGGATGCCGACCTCCGCGTCCACGATTTGCTCGGGCGTGAGCTGGTGCTCGCTCGCGAGCGCGAGGCCGGCATCGTTGGTCGCCTGCAGTCGTCCCGCGCCGGCGTGCACCTTCGTGCTCACTTCCATCAGCCGGTAGCCGCGCCCCAGGTCGTCGGTGACGCGGGACGGGTTGGGCTTGTCGGAGAACGCTTTGAAAAAGCCGGCTTCCTTGCCTTCGAGGATGTCGCGCGGGCCCCAGACATTGTCCTGCGTGAGCAGCGCCGAAATCACGCCGCATTCGGCGGCTTTGCCGGCATTGATGCGCTTGATGACCGATCCCGACTTGTAGAACTGCGCGAGGCCGCCCGCATAGGTGCAGGCCGCTCCCAGAGCGCCCGCCATGTCTTCCGCCTTGAAGCGCAGGATCTTGGCTACCGCGAGCGCCGCGCCCAACGGGCCGACGGTTGCCGTGGCAAGGAATCCCTTCTGGAATAACTGCGGCTGCACGGCAAGACCGATGCGCAGCGCGGCCTCGTAGCCGACGATCGCTGCTTCCAGCAACGCGCGGCCGCTGGCGTTTTCCCGCTCCGCGACTGCAATGGCCGCCGGCAGTACCGATGCGCCCGAGTGGTGCATCGAGCCGACGTGCGTGTCGTCGAGATCGCAGGCATGCGCGAAGGAACCGTTCACGAACGCAGCGCGCGCGGGATCCATACGATCGCCGTAGAACAAGACCGTGCTGGTCGGGTTCCCGCCGAGCTTGAGCGCGTACCTCCGCGCGTCCTTGCTCCATGGCAGCTTGGCGCCGACGGCGACGACCCGCAGCAGGTCGAGTACCAGCGCCTTCATTCTTTCCACGACCGCCGGCGGCGCATCCTCCAGCTTGAAATTCGCCGCCCACTCGGCAAGGTACGCAGTGGTCTTTTCGCTGCTGACTGAACTCAAATTTCTGCTCCTGTGAATCCGAAGGATGAGGGATGAGGGATGAGGGATGAGGGATGAGGGATGAGGGATGAGGGATGAGGGATGAGGGATGAGGAGATCAGGATCAAGTTACAAGGTTCAAGGTACTACCCCTTGTCCCTTACTCCTTGTGGCTTGCACCGGAGGTTCCCCGTCGCCCGTGTCTTGTCACTTTGCCGCTGGCGCTCTTCAATGCTGCAAATCCTGTCCATTTCGATTGCGGTGACTCCCGGCTCGCGGACCGTGTTTTCCCATAGGCTGAAAATTTTCTCTGCTGCTCGCATGCAATTGTCGCCAAATGACGACGGAACAGCATCGATTTGTTGAATAGATATTGACCGATCGGGATTCCGGAAGTAACGTCCTTCAAGCAAAAATAAAACGTTGGAGGCAGTACCGTGGAAAATAATGGTCAGATACAGACCGACCGGTTTTTCAAGTGTCTGAAGTGCGGCCACGTCACCAAGGTCTCCAAGGATCCTCCCAAGTGCGAGCGCTGCAACACGGGCTCCGGAGTCATCTCCGAGATTTCATCGCAAGTACCGTCGGCGACAAGCTCGGAGACCATTACCAAACGCACCTGAGAAACGAGCCAGAGTAATTCCTGCAATGCGCGACTTCGCTGCTTGCTGAATTCAAAGTTGGCTCAGTCCGGTCTCCTGGTGATATCGTCAAAAAGCTCGTCCACCGAGTAGCGCTTCGGGATGAGTTTTTGCTGGTGGACATAATTGATAGCGATGTCGAGGTCGCGGCGCATTTTTTCCAGGCCGATGGGGGTCATGTCGATCTCGCCGGGTGCGGGCGGGGGAGCGAGGCGCTTGCTCTCCTTGAGCAGCCGGTAGACCTCGCGCACCGCGTCGGGGCTGGATTTGGAAACCGTGTTCTTGACCACCACCATATGGTTGATCTGGATCGTGCCGTTGCGGGCGTGCCATTCCCTGGCGGCTTTCTCCGGATCCGGGATGAGGCGTTTCAGGCGCGGATCTTTCAGTGTCTTGTCGCCGAGCACGACGGCGTCGAGTTCTCCGTCGTACAGCATCGAGAGCTGGTCGCGACCTGCGGGCGCGCGCTGGACGTTGGGCGGGTCCTTGAACTCGGCCACGTGCGCTTCTTCGGACGTCACCCATTTCACGGTGTCGATGTCGAGCCCGTAGTCGTTCATGAGAATGCCGCGCAGCCACATCGTTGTCGTCACCGAATAGGAACGGATGCCGACGCGCTTGCCCTTCAGGTCGCCGGGTTTGAGCTCGCCGCGCTCGCCGTTGTAGACGAGAAACGGGTGCTGGAAGCGGCTGAGTACCACCACCGGCAGCAGCGTGTACGGCTTGCCGTGTGCCTTGGCCATCAGGTAGGTGACGATCGCCATCTCCGCGACATCGAACTCGAGATCCCGCACCACGCGCTTGAACGCGACGAACGCCATCGGGATGTCGGCGATGTCGAGGACGACGCTGGGCGATTTGATCTCGCCTTTCTTGAGCGCCAGCGTGGTGGCGTGGTCGCCAAGCAACGTCTTCAAATGGATCGGTGTAGGTGGCATGAGATCGTTTTCTCGCATAAGGCGAAAAGGGAAAAGGGGAAAGAGGAAAGGGTTTTTCGTCACCCTTAATCGTCACTCGTATCTCGTCACGGGTTACAGGCCTTCAACGATCCGCAAGTCCCGCACCGCGCCGTCGCCGAGCGCCTTGAGCGCGGCCTGATAGCCGGGGCTGTCGTGGGTGGCGATCGCTTTCGCGACGCTCTCGAACTCGATGACCACGACGCGCTCCATGGCGCCATGCTCGAACACTTTCGCCGGGTCGCCGCGTACCAGGAATTTCGCGCCGGACGCTTCCATCACCGGCCCGGCCAGCTTGCGGTAAGCATCCACTTTCGCCTGGTCTTTGACGGAGCGAAACATATTGATCCAGTATCCCTTGGCCATCTCGAGTCTCCTTTTCTGGGTAATGCGTGATAAGTGATAGGTGATGAGTGCTTTCAGTTCGGCCGGATGTTCGCCGTTTTCACGATGGTGGCCGCGACCTTGGCCTGCGCCTTGACGTAGGCGTCGAATCGCTCGGGCGTCATCACGACGATTTCCGCGCCGAGCCGGGTCAGCCGCTCACGTACTTCGGTGCTCTGCATGGCCTTGACCGTTTCGTCGTGGAGCTTGCGCACGACGGCGCGAGGAACGCGGGCGGATACGAACAGGCCGACCCAGAACGGGAAGTCCGCGTCCTTGAGGCCGGCTTCGGCCAGCGTCGGCAGCTCCGGCAGTTGCGCCGAACGACGTTCGGCGCTCAGCACGAGGGCCTGGATCCGGCCGTCGCGGATCTGGCCGAGCGCGGTCGAGAGCGGAACGACGGACCAGTCGATGCGCCCGGAGATGATCTCGACCAGGACTTCGGGCGAGCCTTTGTAGGGCACCTGCACCGCGTTGAGGCCCGCGCGCATCCGGAACAGCTCGGCGCTCAGGTGCGTGCCGGTGCCACTGCCGCCGGTCCCGTAGCTGTATGCGCCCGGCTTCGCGCGCGCGGCATCGAGCAGGTCGCGCAAGCTTTTCCATCCGCGCTGCGGCGGCACGATCACCACGTTGGGCAGGACCGCGATTGGGCCGATGCCCGAGAAGTCGCGCAACATATCGAACGCGAGCCCGGAATAGGTGAACGGGGCGATCACCTGCGCGGAGGTGTTGACGAGTGCGACATGCCCGTCGGCCTCGGAGCCGAGCACGATGCCGGCGGCCAGGGTGCCGCCGGCGCCGGCACGATTGTCCACCACCACCGTCTGCCCCACGGATTTACCGAGCGGATCGGCGATGGCACGCGCATAGATGTCGGTCGGGCTGCCGGGCGTGCTGGACGCGACCAGCCGGATCGGCTTGCTCGGAAATCGCTGCGCGGCCAGATCCGGCGCGAGCAACACGGCGGGCAGCAGCAGTGCGGCCAGTACGGGCTTCATGCGTGGTAGTTTCCCCGGCGGAACGGTCCTGGAGCGACCCCGCTATTTTGCCCGTGGAGCGCCGGTCACGCGAGTCCGGCGCCGGGGTATTATCAAGGTCATCGCCATCCCGCCGGTTCCAGCAAGTGGACCATGCTGCATAGCACCGATCGCATCCTCACGACTCACACCGGCAGCCTGCCCAGGCCGCAGCCGCTGCTGGAGATGTACGGCCGCCGCTCACGCGGCGAGCCGGTAGACGCGGACGCCATAGCCGTCGCCGGGCGTGAGGCGATGCGCGCCGCTGTCCAGCGCCAGGTCGAGACCGGCATCGACGTCGGCAACAACGGCGAGCAGCAGCGCGAGGGTTTTTTTCTGTACGTCCAGCATCGCATGACCGGTTTCGGCGGCAGCTGGAAGCGCTGGCCGCGCGCGGACGTGGAGCGCTATCCCGCGTTCAAGGAGATGCACGAGTCGCGCAACGCGGCCAACGTCGGCGTAAGCAGCCTGGTGCCGCCGCGCGTCACGGGTCCGGTGCGCTACCGCGACCCGGGCGAAGCGGAGACCGAGCCGCGCGAGCTGAAAGAAGCGCTGGCGGGGCTGAAAACCGGATTTGCCGAAGCGTTCATGTCGGCGCCTTCGCCCGGCATTCTCGCCTCCGCGTGCAAGAACGAGCATTACGCCAGCGACGAGGCGTACGTCGAGGCGCTGGCCGAGGCCCTCCGGGTCGAGTACGAGGCCGTGGCGCGCGCCGGGCTGATCCTGCAAGTGGACTGCCCCGATCTCGCGCTGGAGCGGCACCGTTCC
>Ga0137410_10001383_pt1 | contig 16649 bp, 42 predicted proteins | sample CZODoug1_16funga_FD_108878 | JGI IMG/M metagenome (GOLD analysis project Ga0137410, IMG submission 108878) | Vadose zone soil fungal communities from Angelo Coast Range Reserve, California, USA - CZODoug1_16fungal (Illumina Assembly) | ecosystem: Environmental > Terrestrial > Soil > Vadose zone... | reverse complement strand
TCGCCTCCAAGAACTACTGGGCCGGGCACACCGGCCAGGAGTACCCTCCGGCGCCGTCCTACCGGGAGGTGAAAGGCAAGCTCAAGCTGGGCCGGTACATGGATCCCTACGGCTGCGAAGCTCACATACGGGGCGTCAAGAACCGCTGGGCCGAGTGGTACACCGGGTTCTTCATCTCGGCGGGCATTGGCGTCCTGTTGGGGACGGTGGACTGGGTCTTCATCTTCGTGGTCGTGCCGATCTTTGCGGCCTGGTACTTCGGGATCCGGCGCACGTTCGTCAAGCAGTACGACCTGTACTACCGGATCGAGGAGCGCCTCCTCGCCACCGACCAGCCCGAGTGGGTGGCCTACGACCGAGACAGGCTGAAGCTGCTGGACCGTAACCCCCTGGCCGTGTGGCCGTGACCGCCGTCCTAGCAACACTGCTTGGCGTGGCTCTCGCTGGCCTCCTGGGGTTGATGCAGTTCCAGTTCAGCCAGATCAATCACCGCCTCGATCGCATCGAAAGCCGTCTTGATGAACTGACCAAGCAGGTCGTTGCCATAGGCCAGCACATTGACGATCACATCACCGACCATCCCGGCCCCGGCAAACGGGTCGCCATAGAAAGGAACCCATGACTCCGAGAAAAGCAGCACCGAAACCGACACCGCCGCCGCCGCCAGCAACGATGAACCCGAAGGTGGTGCGTATCATCCCCCTGGGGGACAACAGAGAGATACGGATCCTGAAGATCCCAACCGGCGTTGGCGAGAGCCTCATCCGAGTGGGGGTCAACCTTATGCCCAGCGGAGAGAACATGAGCGGCGCCGTCTTCCCTGAGTCCTCTGTGGAAGACGTGATCAGTGGCCTCCTGGGAGTCCGAAGTGCCTAGCGTCGTAGAACGTCGAGCGAGGGTGAAGGCCATCCTGAACAGTGACCTCTCCGAGGTGCGGTGCCGTTCCTGTGGCACGTTCCTCGGTTACCGGCGCCGCAGTGGCATGTTCCTGTTCTGGTGCAGTGAGGAGTGCGCCATGACCCTCATGGCGAAGTTCGACAAGGACCAGATCCGTGACGAGGTAGCGGTCGAGATGTACTTGAGGGGCGACGGCATCGTAGAGATCGCCCGCTTCACCGAGTCGCCCTACACCAGGATCCAACAGGTGCTGTGGCGACGAGGGATCGACCTCCTGGGACGCCGGATACCAGAGCAGAACACAGCATGAGTGAACCTGAACCTACCCTCGCTGATCTCGACCGTCATCTGATTGCCATCGATCGAGACCTCGTCAGCTATGACCGACGCTTCGCTGCCCTCGATGAACGGCTGAGCGCCATCGATGAACGGCTGAGCGCCCTGGACAGTCGTATCCTTACGCTGGCCGGACAAGTCGCCGCTGGCTTCGAGGCGATCGGTGGGCGCTTCGATACTCTCACCGACTCGATCGCCGAACTGGGACGACTGCTGCGTGAGCATCACCACGGTGACGACGGTCGAGCGATCGTCGAATGAGTCCGCTCAGCAACCTGCCTGGACCCTGGCGGTGGGAACAACGGGGCGATCGCTGGTGGCGGATCCATGACCGGCTCAACGTCGAGGACGGACCGCACCCGACACCGCCGACAGACTCTCTCCCTCACTACGCTGGCACACTGGTCGGTGGACCGGAGTTGATAGACGTGTGCTGCTGCCAGAAGCACGCCGGGGCGAACATCTGCCCCGACTGCCCTCGGCATGGGGAGGGACTGACGTGACCCGTTACCTTGTCCAGATCCGCCTGGTCAGATTGCCCAACCCCGATGACGAGCCGGATCGGTGGTCGTCAGCGACCTCGACGATGACCGATCAGGAGGTATCGGTCCCCTTTGACGCTGAGGACTCACCGGAGTTGACAACATCACATGCGTATCTTGACGCTGTGACGAGGGCCATCGGTCTCCTAGCGAACGTCGGGAAGAAGCGCCCCTGGCCGGACTTCCTGGTGGTCTGCGACTACGAGAAGATCAAGCCGCACGAACTGAACGACGGGCACCTCGATTCGGAGCAACCGAACGGTCGGGTGTGCCACAACCCACGGCCAGCCCCGTGACCCCGAACGCCGACTCATGGACACCATGCACCGACTGCCCCGACGAGGACCCATGTTTCGATGCGACCGAGTGTGCCTCTGTCCGAGCGGCCATTCGGGCCGATCATCAGCACGAATGGTCTGACTGGGTTACGGGCATGGTTGCCCAGCATCGCTACTGCCGTTGTGGTGACGCCGAGTCCCGACCCCTGCCCCAAGAACGACGGGAGTGAGGCGTGACCCCGAACGCTGAGACAGGGGGGCCGCAGACGAGCGGGATTGTTAAGTGGCTCAGATGGCTGATCGTGCGGGCGCTCGAATCATTGTGTGGTCTGTTCCACCCGGTCACGCACCATCGCCCTTGGTTGTGGCTACCCATTCATAACGTCTGGTGCCTGCCCGCAACGTGGTCATCACAACTTGAGGAACGGTGGCACACAGGAGTCTGGACGGACTCACAGTCGGGCCGTCAGGGAGGCGAGGATGGATGACCTTCCCGAGTGGGTGACCCCCGCTGACGCCAAGCTGACGCTCGAAACCGACCTCCTCGTCGTGGTCACGAAGTACGGCGGCGAGCCAATCGTGGCAGGCCCGTGCATGGACCAGATGAACGCCGATCTCTACGACCTGATCGTCAGCGAACGCACCCGTCAACTGGTCGAGCGTATTCAACACACTGGCCGTCAGGGAGGCGAGAATGCCTGATACCAAGAGCTTTCCCAAAGGTTCAACCTGGGATCAGACGGACCCAGACAATCCACAACCATTGATCTACCCAGTGTGCGGAGACTGCGACGTGGCATACGTCTACACCCGGTGCCTGTCATTCACAACGGGTGGCTACGTGTGGGCGTGGATCAAGCCAGCGAAGGTACCGAAGGGCTGCCGACATAAGAGTCCCGCCAAGATCCATGAACCCGCACAAACAGGGGCACGGTGATGGCCTTCACCTGTCCACGATGTGGCGCCGTCAGCCACAATCCGACCGACCAGGCCGAAGGGTACTGCGGGCGATGTCACGACTGGACAGCACCAGTCGACTCAGAGCCACTGTGGGAGCGGTGCGCCGAGTGTATGAGGTACTACCGAAGTCAACCGCACTTGCTTGGTGCTTTTGCGTCGGTCGGTATAGAACACGGCAAGTCGACCTATCAGATGGCCGTGGACTACTTCGACTACTACCACTCCTCCCATCACAGGAAGCCATCATGACCTCCGACGTCGAGTCAGTGGGACACCTCGCCTTGAGAGCCTTGGTTGGTGTCATCGCTGTCATAGCCGCCATCATCAGCATCTTCGGATCCATGTCGTTGACTGCCCACACTGCACTAGCGGTCGTGAGCCTCATCGGCGGGATCGTGAGTATCCGTTGGATGATCCTTGACATCCGAGCGACCCAGTGACTCCGACCCCCGACACCGGAAGCAACTTCGTGAACGATCGCCACGCTCTCTATGTCGGATGGGTGCTTGGCATCGCCCGAGAGAATGGTCTGGATGTCTGGCCGACCATGGACGAGGCCGGGAACTACACCGACCGGATAATGCTCCACCTGGACGCCGAGACCTTCACGATCAAACTGGTCGTCCCGCCGCCGCCAGACGACTGGAACCCTGAGTGATGCCGCCTAACGCCGAGACGGGGGGACACCTCGTAAAGTGTCCGGGGTGCGATCTGACGCTTGCCGAGGATGATGTCTACGGGCAGATGCGCCACATGACCGCCAGCCATCCCGAGATCATCGCTGAGCGCTGCGCCGAGGCCGCTCGCTGGGACGGATGGGAAGATCAGTGATCCCGAACACCGACTCAGGGGGACACGTCAACATGGGCTGGCACCACCCATGCGAGCACGTGGGACACCCCTGGACACCGTGGATTCCGTTCGTCATGGTCGAGTGCGGCGAATGCTCTGCGCTCGTCATAGACAAGCCCGAAGCCCGCACCAACCACGAAACCTGGCACAAGAAGGCTGACACATGACCCCGAACGCCGATTTCAAGGCACCTGCCATGGAGCTAGGTCTCATGCTCTTACGGCTGCCACCGCCCTGGTTCGTGCCTATCGAAGCACCCGCCTGCGGTGCGGTCCTAGATGTCCCGGCCGAGCGCACAAAGGACAATCTGGCCCGCCGGTTCGTATGTGACAAGCAAACTGGACACGACGACAAGCACCGCCAGGTGACTGACAACGAGCTAGGGCACACCATTGAGTGGGGCGTACAGATCGACGGAGCGCCATGATCCCGAACGCCGATGATGTGGACATCCTCACTCGGATCGAGGAGGCGCTGGCCGAGGTCTACGACCCCGAGGGCGTCGAGATCTGGATGATGGCCTCGCACAAGCAATGGGACGGGTGGACCGTGTCGGAGATGCTGAACCACGGTCGAGGCGATGAAGTTCTCGCCGCAGTCGAGAGGCTCGCAACGGGGGCGTTCGGATGACCCCGACCGCCGATTATATGGACATGCCCTGGCGGGTCGGTAGCCAGGTTGGCCGGACCATCTACGCCCAAGCGGAGGCCGACGACAAGGGCGTGCTCATCGGGGTGATGGATACTCCGGAGCTGGCCGACGACGTCGTCAAATGTCACAACCGGCTGCACGGCCTACCGACGACGGGATGGAGGCACCGTGAGCCGCTATGAGCACATTTGTTGGATCTGTGACCACTGCGGGGCGCATCTAACAGATATCCAGCCTGATCGACATAATCCGGGCTACCCGTGGTGCCCCGGATCGACGGGAGACTGACGTGGTCCCGAACGCCGACACTGGGGCACGGTGCTCGATGTGTGAGGAAGGTCCAGCGACGGTCTTTAACAAGTGGCCCGCCCCCGTCTGCGCCACCTGCGACGAATGGCTTAGCGGGTTGGATCAAGACCTCGACCAGATGGAGAAGGATGATCCTGCGTTGGGCAAGGCAGCAGGCGAGATTGCTGACGCTATCCAACAGTTGGGCCGATATGACCTGCCGCCGATCGACGGGACCGAGCCATGACCCCGAAGGCCGACTCAAGGGCGCACTATGCCGTCCAGGTCACGAACATGCCCCCGACGGAGATCGTCTGCAAGTGCGGCGAGCGCTTCGTGTCGGGCGACGTGATCGGGAGGATGAAGGCCCACATGGACGCTCGCAACAACCCGCCCCCTAACGACGGCCCAAGGACAGAGTGATGCCGAAGCGTCTCTGGCACTACTGCTGTGATCACAGCCTGGAGTCGATCAAGGCCAGCGGAGTGCTGAAGCCCAACCCGCACGCCGGTTACCAGGAGGGAGTGAGCGTGGCGACCGGCTTTCGGATCACAGCGCTGCCTGTCATCTGGCTGACCGACATCGATGTGACCAACGCCGAGGACGCCGAGTTGATCGGCCTTGGTCCCAATACCGGCATCGTCACCTGTAACCGGATCGAATACCGGTTCCGGGTGTCGTCCCTGGCCGGGATCTGGTGGCCGACGTGGGCCGACGCCGCCGTGGAGCGGGAGTTCATCACGCCCAAGTACCGGGAGCTTCTAGAACTGGGTCGTGCGCCACAGCGGTGGTGGGTGAGCGAACTACCTATCTCTTCGCCCCGACTGGATGAGCGCTACCGTGCTCCTCTGATGACACGGTGACTGAGCCAAACGCCGATTTGAGACCGCATGTCAAGCGGCACAAGCACCAGTTCGCTGCGATCTGGTGGCACTTCGGTCAGTATGGCCGACAAGACGTCCACGTCCATAGCTGCTGCGCCGAGGATTGCGATCGGGTGCTTGTCGGCGCTGGGCGTGACTGCGATCCCGAGGACTGCGATCACCACAGGGAGACGCTTCATTGACCACACTTATCGAGCGTCAAGCCGAGTTCGTGTATGAGGGGGCCAGGCTGGCAGCACGGGCAGCCAACGCCCCCATCGTCCCCGCACCGTGGGCCGAGCGTGAGGATGCCTTCCGATGGCAGTTCCGCAAGGTCATCGACAGACAGTGCGGCCCCGATCGTTCGGGATCACCCGAGGAACTGCATGGCTCATGGATGCAGGCCTACATCATGATGGGATGGCGTTATGGCGACACGTACGATCCAGTCGCCAAGACTCACCCCGACATGGTCCCGTACGCCCAGCTTGGTCAGTTGGAGCAGGACAAGGACTCGGTCTTCGTGGCGCTGTGCGAGATCGCCCGCCAGTGGGTATACGACCTACCCCAGAGCGACGGGAGTGGGGCATGAGCATGGGGCCAACTGCTAAGGGACCGGTCGAGGATTACATCATCTTCCAGGTCCCCGATGAAGTCGACCCGAACGAGCCCGAGCAGCGCAACCGAATGGACCGAACGGCAGAGGCTCAGGTCATCGCCCAATACGAGCGCCCGCCGAAAGCGGTGGTGATGGACTCGATCGACTGGCTGGTGACTTCCGACTGGCGGGAGGTCGAGCGCTTCCAGCCAGCCCACGACTGCGCCACTTGCCGAGCGGCCAATGACCAGGCAGTGGCCTTTCTGAAGGAGCATCCCGAGGAGCGCCTTGCACTCGGCAACCTGCGCTACTGGGAGGTCTGGTGATGGTTGAGTGGTTCGACCGCCAGGGTCGGCCGATCGACCTGTCCCAGGCCGAGGAGCTACTGGGCGACTACGACTACAAGCGGGTGGCCGAGGACATCTTCGTCTTCGAGGGCGAGCCGGTGCGGATCTCCACGGTCTGGCTGGGCCTGAACCACAACTGGATGCACCCGCAGATTCCGCTCATCTTTGAGACCATGATCTTTGGCGGCACCCTCAACCTGGCCCAATGGCGCTATGGCACCGAGACACAGGCCCTGGCCGGACACGCTGACGCTGTCGCCCTCGTGCAGGTGAGACATGGACAACCCCAGACCGATTGAGGGGCACCTGGCAGCCATGGGTCTCGATCCCGGTCGCCTGAGCGACGAGGAGCGTGTCCAGATCGCCATGGTGATCATCGACGCCTACGTCTTCGGCAGTGGCTACCTGGTCCGAGACAGGACGGCCACAGATCCCGTCCGCTTCCTCTGGCGCAAGGATCCCACTCGCATACGGATTGCGGTGGATCCATGAGCACTGATCCTCCCGAGAGCGTGCGGAAGTACCCTGACGCCGCAATCATCACTTCCCACTTCACCAAGATGATCGCCGAGAACCCTGGGGCGGAGATTGATCAAAGGGTCATTCACAAGTGGTTCTCTGAAGCCATCTCAGGTGGCTTCGCCTACGGCAGGGAAGCCGCCGAGAAGGAAGCCGCCAGGAACCATCCCCGTGGGCCGGTCATCGATGCCATCAAGGAGTCCCAGGAGGCACTGGAGGGCCGTATGTTCGCCATGAACAGCACCCTGATGGCGATCCTCGCCAAGCTGGACGAGTTCGAGTGAGATTTTCTGGTAAGCTACAACCATACGGAATGGTAGCCGTAGCCATGTGGGAGGCCCTCCGAAAGGGGGGCCTCTTCGCATACCAGGACGTGGGAAAAATGCGCTACCCTGGGTAGCGTGATACCGGTAGAAAAAGCAGGAGCCTACGGCATGATCGTCCAGCACGAGATCCTGGCTGCCCTGCCGTCGGCTGAGTACGACGAGTTTTTCCGGCTCGACAAGCGCAAGAAGCGCACCCCGGCTCAGGACGAGCGCATCAAGGAACTACGGAGTCTGGCGACCAGGCTGCATCGTGAGCAGCGGGAGGCTGAGGACGCCGAAATCGCCGCCAACATCGCCGCAGAGATGGAGGACGACCTCAGACGGGCTTCCGCTTCAGGTATGCCTCCTTCAACTGCTTCGTAGATACGTCGGAGATCTTGCCCTGGGGGGCCTGCTTCCGCAGCTTCGCCATCGATAACTCCGTAGCCTGGTGCTGCCCCGGCTCCTCCGGCTTCATGAACATCTCTTCCTTCTCGCCGATGTTCCAGATTGCCTTCTCACCCCGCTGCTTCACGCCCCTCTTCCCCATGATGGGCTGAGCCTGGGCGATGGCCTTGATACCGCCTGCGTAGGTGGGCGGGTGCACATCGGTGACGTCCTCGTAGACACCCTCGTCCGGCTGGTGCCACAGGCCGAGGTGCCCGGCCTCGTTCAAAGCCGGGGCCTTATCCCTGGCGTAGTCCTCCAAGGCCTTCTGGCTGTACTCAGCGGTAGGCACGATACGTCCATGAGGAGGCCGGGCGACGGCCCAGCCTGACGTCGGCTGCGCCCCTGTGTGGACGTTGACCGTAGCGCCAGAGTCAGGCTCCTTGGTGCGCTCGTAGATGTCCTTGAACTGGTTCGGGTTGAGGCTGACCACGCCTCAAGTCTTGCGGCGCCGCCGGGGCGCCCCCTGACCACCCGATGATGGATAGACAGTTAGTAACTGTCCTCACTACACAATCAATCTGTCACAGGTGGGCGTGCGGGGCCTCGATCCCGCCCCGACTTCGCCCACGACTACGCCGTTGACGGTTCAGGGACCGCCCACCTGGACCTCCGTGTCCATCCGTCTTAAGTGATCAACTTCCCACCAGCAGTGAGAGAGACGGCCTGATTCGTTCCCATGCATCCCCTGCGGTGACTGGGAGTACACAGAACTTCACGCTATGCGGTCCTGTTAAGCCCAAGGTTCTGGGTTCGAGTCCCAGCCCCGGAGCCTGAAAGGGCAGGTCAGAGGGGGTGCGGGTTGCTCCTGAGGAAAAGAAAGTCCCGACTATATACGACTAACCCACGACTACGAAAGGTTTTTTGATATGCTGTAGCTATGCCTAGAGCGCCCCAGGTACACCTAGTCGCCTACGAGACCCAAGCTGGGATCCGTTGGAAACTGCGCTGGCACGCCCAGGGCAGAGACCAGGAGGAGAGGGGCTTTGACGACGAGATGGTCGCCAAGTTGCGCCAGGCACAGATCCAGACCGAAGTACTCCAGAACATGGCACCGCTGTCCAGCCGAGGACGCCAGAAGCTCTCCGACTTCGCCGAGCGCTACCTCGCCACTGCCAGCTACCTGCGCCCGACCACACTGCGCCGCTACCGGGGGTTGGTCAAGCTCAACATCGACGCCATCCTCACCTACCCCGACCCGCTCGAACCGCAGCGGACCAGGACCATCTGCCTGGGACAAGTACCACTGAAGAAAATCGACACCGAGATGGTGAAGGAGTGGAACTATGCGGTCAAGACCACACGGGGGCCGACCGAAGCGGCCAAGTCGTACCGGTGCCTGTCGGGGATCATGACCGAAGCATTCAGGATGGGCCAGATCTACGCCCACCCCTGCAAGGTGAAGAAAGCCAGCGAAGAGCCATCACCGCCCCGCAGGCTGCCCGACGATGACGTACCGGGACTGCTCTTCGAGGCCTTCATGAACTACCGAAACCGGTTGGGCAACTCCAGCCGACAACGCCTCGCCGCCATCCCCGTCTTCGTCGGCTATGGCACCGGCATGCGGAAGTCAGAAGTACGGGGCCTAAGGCGCCGGGACGTGGACCTCGATGAGGGCCGTATCCGTGTCGAATGTCAGGCCTTCTACGACCCGACCAACGGCTGGAACACCGAGGCGCCCCTCAAGACCAAGTCGGGGAGGCGCACGATCTGGATCGAGGGACCAGCACTGGAGGCCCTGGCCTGGCACATGGCGACCTTCATGCGCCCAGCCAGCGCCGACCCCGAAGGCGAGGACCTGATCTTCACAGGCGAACGGGGCATGGGGCCGATCTCTGACACCGGTTGGCAGCGGGCCTGGACCAGGGCCAAAGCCGACGCCGGGGTCAACCCCAAGCTCAACCTCCATGACCTCAGGCATCGAGCCGCCACCACCGTGGCCCAGGATCAGAAAGAGGTCAAGGTCATCCAGGAGTTCCTGGGCGACAGCACCGTGGCTGCCACCATGCGCTACCTGCACGCCACCGATGAGTCCAAGAAGGCGTTGGCCGGTTCATTGGCGAAGAGCGCTTCAAAGCACTTCAGCATGCCCGGCACCGAGCAGCCCGACAACGTGGTCCCGATCCGGCGGGGCAGTCATGCCTAATGCGAGTTTGAAAAGCCTGCCATGCTTCGCATTCGTGGGTTCGCTGGAACCCTGTGGTGTTCATGTCCATGGCGATCTTGCCACCGGTCTACAGCCGATGTGTTGGCGCCATAAAAAAGCCATCGAGAATGAGATGCGAAGGCGCTCCTCAACGGTGTGGTCAGACAACACGTTCGCCTACCTCGTTAGTAAGGGATTTGGCTGCGTGGCATTTATCGGCAACGAAGATGACGGGAAGCTCATCCGCTGTGGGGGAAAACCACCGAACTGCCCACTCGGAGGACAGCCACTGTGTGAAACGCATTGCCGTGCCATCGTCAAGGCTTTGGTACTGGAGAATGGAAAGGACTGGTACCGTGCCCGCTAGCCGCTACGGGGAAGGAAGTGTCTATCAGGATCGAAAGAGAGATCTCTGGGTCGGCCAGATTCTGATCGGCACCCGACGTAGGCGGGTCACAGCCAGGCGCAAGGGCGACATGCTCGTCAAGATGCGGGCGCTGCAGGCCGAGAAGGACAACGGCCTGTCCCTGGACGGCGGCATGACGGGTGCCTGGATGAGCCACTGGATCGAGCAAGTGAAAAGAAGGGTGGAAGTTTCCACCCATGAGGACTATGCCCGCTGGAACCGGTTGTACGTGGAGCCTCACGTCGGATCGATCCCGCTGCGACGGCTGTGCGAGGAAGACGTCGAGGCCATGATGACGGCCCTTGAGGTCAAGGGTCTGGCCCCGAAGACAGTACGCCTGGCGAGGACGTTGTTGATCCAGGCGCTCGACCTGGCCGTGCGCCGGGACAAGGTCAGGAAGAATGTGGCGAAGCTAACGGTGGCACCGAAGCAGGTCAAGACGAAGACCTCCGACCGGCTCGACGCCAAGCAGGCCCAAAGCGTGCTCAAAGTCCTATGGGGCGACAGGCTGTACAGCCTGGCCCTGCTGGCGCTGTCGTTGGGTGTACGGCCCGGCGAGCTATATGGATTGAAGTGGAGCGCAGTGAAGCTAAGTGAAGGCAAGCTCTCCATCCAGAGCACGCTCAAGCGCAACGCCGACGGCTGGATCCTGAAGGGACCGAAGACCGAAGCCGGGCGGCGCACCCTGGTCCTGCCCGACTACCTGGTCGATGCCCTCAAGCAGCACCAGGACGGGCAGAAGGCTGAAGGCCTCTGCAAGAAGGATGGCTTTGTTTTCTGCGACACCGAGGGCGAGCCGCTCAAGCAAAGGGACGTGTTGGCCTGGTGGCACAACGCCACCATTCGGGCGGGCGTGGGGCGGAGGCGATTTTATTGCAGCAGACACTCGGCGGCAACGATCATGCTCAACCACGGTGTGCCCTTGGAGACAGTGTCCAAAATTCTGGGCCATGCCGGGCACGCCATCACCTCCGACGTATACGCCGAGGTCGGCGAAGAAATGCAGCAGGATGCAGCAGGCATCTTGGAAAATATTTTCGGCTAATCTCAGCCGAACGACAGGCCATCCCTTTCCGAGCCATGCCACCCCTCTCCTGACTACCCCGCCCGACCCAAGCCAAGCCCGTCCTGACTACCCAACCCAACCCATCAGGCCGGTGTGGCCTCGTAGTGCCCATCGTGGATCAGCAGACGACCGGCGCACTCGGTGCAACTGATGTGTCCACGAGCACGAGCGTGCTTGACCCGGACGCCATTGCACAGGGCGACGTAGGGGCGTCCGTTGTGACGGAGAGCATGCCACCGACCCTGGCGGTCCTGGCCGATCTGCATCTAGATATTTCCCATGGGGCCGATGTTCGCACCGCCCGCTCGTTGCTGCCTACTCTGCATCATCCCCTGGCCGACACCGGAGATGACGGTTCGACCAGACCTGGAGCCGACCACCTTGCCCACCGGGGAGTCGTTGAAGTCCCGGATCATTCCTTGAGCACGCTGAAAGACGGTGGATCCTCCACCCCCAGCCTCCGCCGCACCGGCACCGACAGCACCGGCTCCGGCCCCGGCTTCAGCAGCCCCGGCACCGGCAGCAGCGACACCGGCCCCGGCTTCGGCTGCTCCGGCAGTGGCGGCAGTAGCGGCGCCAGCTTCACCGATTCCAGCTAATACTTCTGGAGCAAGAGCAAGAAAGGCCATACACCGAAGCCTATTCGGGTGGTCATGGTCCTCCTGGGGCACTGGGTAAGACTGTGGGCATGCCTGAAGAGCAAGACTCGTCATACCAAGCCATGACCGTTGTGGAGTTGAAGGAAGAACTCGAAGACAGGGGACTTCCGACGTCCGGTCTCAAAGATGAGCTAATCGCCAGACTTGAGGACGACGACGCCAGCGAAGCTGCGACCGAGGAGACTCCAGGAGAACCCGAGGTACAAATAGAGGGCGACGAGCCCCAAGCTCAGGACGAGGCGCCGTCAGGAGATCCCTACAAGACCGTCTACAGCCCTTTTGAACTTCCGGCTGACCCTGTGGCGGCTCAGGCCTACTACGACGCTCATCCCGAGGCGGTGGACCAGAACCTCCTGATCTCCCAGGAACGCCAGGACCAGGCCACCACCAATATTCAGGACTCCATGGCGATGCACGCCAACGCAGGCACCCCCGTACAGGATCCCCGTGTGCCCGGAGGGACCGATCCGATACCGGACCCGTCGCTGACCTCCATTATCCCGGAGTCCTCAGAGGTCGGACCCCCTGAGAACATCGTGCTGAACGTCATCGGGGCGAACTTCTTGATCTCGACCCAGATCGGCTTCGGGGTGTTCTCCCAGGACGAGGCCGACGCCGGACTGGGCGAGGTCGGAGAGCCCAAGTGGGAGAACACCGTCTTCGTCAACGGCACCACACTGACGACCATCATCACGGCCGGTCTGTTCCCCAGCCTCGACGCAGCCATCCCCGTGGTCGTCGGCGAGCCGGGCGGGACGGTGTCGGATGCGGTCAACTTCGCCTTCACCGAACTCGCCCCGCCCGCCGAAGCCGAAGCCGCCCTTGTGAACGGAGACAAGTAACCATGCCACCGTATGACCCCAACGCCAACCCGTACATCATCAACCCTCTGGAGCTACCGTCCAACCAGACGGCGGCAGCCATGGTTCCGGCCAAGAACATCGGGACCACCGCCCAGTGGTGCCAGTCCCCGTACTACACGCCGAACTGGGGGAACCAAGTGCCGACATCAACGCAGGCGACCAGCCCGGTGTGTACGGCGTCGGTGACCTCGCCCGACGTCACCACCGCTGACCGTACGGCGTGCGCCCAGGCGGCGCTGGCGGCCGAGCAGGCTCGACTCCAGGCCCGCACCGACAACCTAACCCAGGACATCGCAGCAGTGACGGCAGTGCCATGACCGCCACGACCGCCTTCCGAACCGAAGAGCAGCCGGTCTGGCCCCGCTACCGGGCGAACCTACCCGCTGACATCACCGGCAAGACGGCTTGGACGCACTCGATCATGTCCCCGGCCACCCAGCCCAACGATGCCAGGCCACTGACCCCCACCCCCTTCACGGATGCCACTGACGTCTCGGGGGCCAACGCCGTCGCACCGCAGCGACCGGAGTGCGCCACGGCGACAGGGGCGGCAGCGATTGCCAAGATGACGGCAGAGCAGACCACCGTGAACGCCCAGTTGACAGCCATCGCCGCTCTTCTCCCGGCGCCAACCACCACGCTCACGACCGTCGCTCCGGCCACGGGGACGCTGGCCGGTGGCACGGCGGTGACCCTGACCGGCACCGGCTACGCCGCCCCGGCCAGCGTGACCTTCAACGGGGTAGCTGCGACAAATGTCGTCGTCGCCAGCGCCACCTCGATCACCTGTGTCGCTCCCAAGGGACTGCTGACCGGCGTGGTGGGTGTGGTGGTCACGGTGCCTGCTGGGACCTCGCACAAGTCGGGGTCCTACACCTACACCGCTCTCGCCGCCACCGCCACCGGTTGCGTCCCGGCCGTCGGCCTGGCAGCCGGAGGCACCACCGTCACCCTGACCGGCACCGGCCTGGGTGGCACCACCAGCGTCACCTTCGGAGGCACAGCGGCCACCAACGTTGTTGTGCTTAGCAACAACCTAATCACCTGTACGACGCCTGCTCATGCCGTCGGTGCGGTCAACGTCGTCGCTGTCAACCCGGCGGGCAACGGCACTATGACCAACGGCTTCACCTACCAGTAGTGATCGAGAAGGGCGTCCGCACGTCACAGGATCTCTACCCCTCGGGGCGCAGCTTCCAGGTGGCCGACAGCCCACCACCCTGCTTCAAGGACAGGTGGGGGGAATGGTTGTGTGAGTGCGAGCACGACCATGAGGCTGACATGCCTCTCCAGGACGTCTACCAATGGATTGAGGGCTGGACCGTCCAGGGGTAGTGTGGCGGCGGATTCGATGGACCTCTGCGACCCATAGCGGCCCTCCGGTCTTGCTCTGAAAAGCCGCATAGGCCGTTGCCCACCAATGGAGCACGAACTTCGAGCGTCCTACTACAGAGCCGTCAGGGGTCCGACAGATGACTTCCCATCGGCGGATCACGACTCGACCCCTTCAGGACCCTGGAGACGAGTTGGCCTCAGCCTGCTGTTGTAGCTGCCGTGCTAGGACGGTCTGGAACGACACGACTGCCTCGGCGCATTTGATCGCTGCATAGTCGGCCAGGATGTTCGCCAAGCTGGGATAGACGTCCTTCGGAGTGGCGAGACGCTGGGCAGTGAAGCGAGCTTCGGGGTCAAGCACCACCCGGCTCTGACCTTCGGTGTCGAGGACCACCAGGAACAGCGTCTGGACCTCTTCGGTCTGTGGCTCCGACCCGTTGGTGCTCACCCTGTTTCCCCCGGTTCCTTGCGGTACAGCCCTTCCTTCCAGCGCTGCTCCATGGTCACCGCCGCCGACACCGGGCAGAAATCGCAGAGGTAGATCTCCCGACCCTTCCAGGTCACCGGAGTGAGCCGCTTGCTGTCATCGTGATAGTCGACACAGTCGGCCCCTTTGGGGCGACGGTGGCGGTTGAAGCAGTACCCGGCATCCTCAACATATGTATCTTTAGTAGCATAGAACTCGGGATTGAAGCCGGTCCAGCGCTCCTTCAAGCCCCCCAAAATCTCGTCCTTATGGCCTTCCCAGAAGGTGTGCCGCCCCCGAATCCTGGAACGACCCTTCACCGCTCCCCTTAAGTTCACCACTGTCTTCTCGCCGCAGTTACACGGCTCCTCCGAAGCCACCAGGAGAGCGGCGCCGTCAGCTTGAATGTCGCCATGCTTCTGGACGTGACGGCGAACGAGGCCATCCAGGACCGGATCCTGAGCCTCCAACTCCGAGGGGCCGTCGTACAGCGGGAGGACCTCGATGGTCTGGCACTTCCGACAGACAAGGAGCCTGGGCACTACTTGCAATACCGTCCATCTGGCGTGCGCTTCTCCGGCGCCTCGAAGATCCCGTAGCCGTTGCCACCACGGTTGAGGTTCATACGATCGGCCACCTGGAGACGACGGTCAGGGTCGGGATAGTTGGAGCGGTCCATGACGATCCGCTTGTAAGTGCCGTCCACCGTTCCCTCAAGGAGTTCGGACTCCATAGAGCGATCTCTGACTACAGCCATGCTCTCCTCCTACACCTGTGGTATCCAGGAAACGTCTCTGACCGGCTTACCAAGCTCAGTACCGACGGTGCTGGAAACGGGTTGGTCGTTGTGGTCCTTCGCTGCCTTCTTCTTTAGCGCCCGTGTCCGCAGCATCTTCTCCGCCGCCAGCGGACCGGCATCAGCCACCAAGTTACCCATTGCGTGCAGCCCAACGATGCGGCCTTCTATCCTGCCGACCGGGCCGATGTCATGGGGTACTGGCATAATCCCTCCTCACCAGACGTCTTCGCTACCCACATTACGTGCCGAGGCCTGCCAGCCTGCGACGCCGCCGGAAAGATCGTCCCGACGGTTCTGGTAGTAGCGGTCGACGTTGAGCACCACCGTGATGCCGGGCTGGCGGTCGGGGTAGTCCTCGTAGCCGAAACGGGGTCGGAAGGCGATGATCTGGGGCAGGGGCGGGCGGATGGCGGCGATCTCGGCACCGGGAACCGTGGCTGTCCGCAGCGCTGCGGTGACCAGTCTCTCCTGGTTGGAATAATTCGGCCCAAGCTCGTAGTAGATGTCGCCCGAGTTTTGTAACTCGACAGGCCGAGGGCTGGTGATCACGCCGTCATTCTAGGCGCCATGACCGGCTGGTTGGCTCTCCTCCACATACTCTCGACCCCATCCCAGTTAGCCTGGACACCAGCCAGGATCATCTGATCGGTGACACCGTCGTTACCATCTTGCTCGTAGGCGTCCGAGAAAATCTGGTCGGTGGTCATCAGCGGGACGAACAACCCGACGACACTCATGGAGTTGGTCTTGATGGCCTCCACAAAGGGACTGTCCGGCTTGGTCTGAGCCTGCTGGATCACACAGGACTGGATCCGGCTGTTCAACAGCGGGTCCAGTCGCATCTGGGCCATCGTTTCGTAGCTTCCCATCAGTCCTCCTCTATGACGTTTTGCATTCGGCGATTGTCCATGAAGCGACATCGTTCTGGTCGGTGGCGATGTTGGAGGTGGCATTGGACACGTACATAAACCATTGGACGACCATCGAACCCGTGGTGTTGACCTGTGAGTATGCACCAGGCAAGTA
>Ga0137410_10001382_pt1 | contig 16656 bp, 19 predicted proteins | sample CZODoug1_16funga_FD_108878 | JGI IMG/M metagenome (GOLD analysis project Ga0137410, IMG submission 108878) | Vadose zone soil fungal communities from Angelo Coast Range Reserve, California, USA - CZODoug1_16fungal (Illumina Assembly) | ecosystem: Environmental > Terrestrial > Soil > Vadose zone... | reverse complement strand
CGGCTCACTGCTTCACTCCAACATTTTCAAGGAAATAAACTACCCTAGTTACTCTATTCCCATACCAATGGCATTTAGTTCCCGGCCCGTGTTCCTCTCTTCTCGTGTGCGGTGCTGGCAACCGTCCTCACACCAGGATGCGGTTGAGACATTCCGGGTAAGGCAAATGCTACGAGGGAGATCGAGAGTCTCAACCTGTGCAGATAGGGGCAGTAATGAGTAACATGCCTGGCGTCAACACTTTACGCAGAGATTCTGGTTGAGCGCTCCTAGACTCGTGTGACGACACAACTATCTGCCGCTTATGGCTCGCTATCGGCAGTTTCGCGAACCTTCTTGCGCCTGGGCTCTCATCCCATTTTCCCTACATTCTGCTACCCGCCGGCCTTGGGGAACTATCGCTGACCTGTGGCTTCTCGTGATCGGAGTGAACGTACCGAAGTGGGAAGAGAAAGCAAGCGCTTGGCGAGTTAGCGGAGCGTAAAGGAGTGCGGAAACATGCGATTTTCGCCCGTATTGGTTTTTCATATTTGCGCTGGGACCTTAGGGTTGCTGTCTGGTGCCGTAGCAATGTCTTTCCGCCGACCAACTGCGAACAACGGCAGTTTCCTTTGGAGGGCGCAATGCACTAGAGTTCCGTGATGCGTATCGCAATCCTATCCGACATCCATGGGAATCGAACGGCCTTTGAAGCAGTCCTCGCGGATCTGCAACAGACCTCTCCCGACTTGGTCCTCCATGGCGGTGATCTCGCAGACGCTGGTGCTAGCCCCGTGGGGATTGTCGATCGCATTCGCGATCTCGGCTGGCAAGGTGTGGTGGGTAACACTGATGAAATGCTTTTCCGGCCCGAGTCGCTGGAGGAGTTTGCGAGTCAATCGTCGGCCCCGCCCTCCCTCTGGACGGCGATTCGTCAGATGGCGGCGGCGACCCGCACCATGCTGGGAGAAGAAAGGATCGCGTGGCTGAGCGGGCTGGCGCGCGTTCAGATTCGAGGTCCGATGGCGCTGGTGCACGCGAGTCCCGAGAGTCCTTGGCGGGCTCCGACACCAGAAGCGACGGATGCTGAGCTGGAATCGGTTTACGGACCGCTGGGCCAGCCGGTTGCCGTCTACGCGCATATTCATCGCCCCTACATTCGGAACGTTCCAAACCCACAGGTTCGAGAAAGGCTTGTCGTCAACACCGGCAGCGTTGGTCTTTCGTATGATGGCGATCGCCGGGCCTCCTACCTGCTGTTAGATGGGCCAAGTCCAACCATCCGACGAGTGGAGTATGACGTAGAGAAGGAGCTGAAGGCTCTTTCCTCTTGTGGTTTGCCTCACGCCGATTGGACTGCGAAGAGTCTCTCTACGGGCTCTCCACAGATGCCGTAGCAATTCGCTCAACGTCCCGCCTGATCGGCAAGGTTCATCGTGGGTTCTGGGTAGTTGACGATGGCCTTGTGCCCGTTGGAGGAAATGCGGTGCCACGGGGTGCAGTCGGGCTCCGATCTCTTCGAACGCGCTTCCGACCAGCGCCGGTTATGCGACTTCGTGCGGAGGAGAGTCAGTGCCCAAGACGCGTCGTCACTCGACCTGCCAACCCAGCAAGTTCATTTGATACTATTTGGAGCAGCAGGAGCACCTGGCAGAAATCCGGCAACCAGCTCGAGGCTGCGCGAGCGGCGTTTGGCGATCTAAAACAATTTGGGAAGAAGATCGAGTCCTACTCGAGGCAGGGCAGCTTCCAGGTCGGCGTTGCCAAGGTAGGTCAGGAAGCCGCGGACAAGAATTACGCCATTCGCAGGGTTTCTCCGGGCGAAGCACTTGCCTTGCACGGGGATTTTTATTCGCACCAGAACCGCGTGGTTCAAGCGCAGCCAGTACTCGAAGAGGTGGTCAAGACCGAGCCGAGCTATGCTCAAGCAGACCTGGACAAGGTAGCGCTGCGCCTAAATCAACGCCCGCGAAAGACTTTAGGTTTTGAGACTCCTGCGAGTAGACTGCGAGCTAGTGTTGCGCCGACCCATTGAGCCCGCAGCGTTAATCAGGTCGATTAGTTCCGAGCGCGCCGTGGTTCAGGCGCTATCCGGCGAAGCAAGCTAACTCTGCGAGGAAGTCACCAGCACCTGTTCGAGATTGGACCGCCAAATAAGATTGAACGCGGCAAATAGAACGTTCTTACGGAAGGATCGTTTATCCGCAGTTGGTCTACTTTCGAAACTCTAAGTTTATTTCGAGACCAGTTTTTCCGCGGCAAGCTTTTGAGCCGTGGCGAGGGCCTCGGCGGCGGGAACCTTCACGTCGGGCTCGACACCGGTTCCTTCCCAGTTGGTTTTGGAGATGGGGCTGATGGCGCGTGCGAAGGGCACGCCAATCATAAAATGGTCGTCAATGCGGTGACCTGAGACCGGATGTGCGCCGCCTCCGGTGGTCTCGCCAATGATGGTGGCACGTTTCAGGTTCTTGAGGTTGTAGCTGAACTCCTCGGCACCAGAGAAAGTCTGCTTGGACGTGAGCACTTAGGCCGGTTTCCCGTCCAATCGCTTGCCTGGCACGTAGGGCAAAGTCCAATACTGGTGGGTGCTGTCGCCCTTGCGCTCCCAGAGATCATTCAGGTGGGTAGGCCCTGAAAACAGGTAGGTGGAGAGGAAGGCAATCATTTTCGGATCGCCGCCGCCGTTTTCGCGCAAGTCGAAAATGATGGCGTCCACGTTGGCGAGGAAATTCATTGCCGCAACCGCGGTGGGCCCGCACACCTCCGGATCGGCGAACATACCAAACTTGAGATAGCCGACGTTGCCGGAAAGAATCTCCACCTTGTCAAAGCCGCAGTTCATGCGTTCCATGTCTTTGCGGTAGCGGGCAAGGGCTTCGGGATCGGGCGGGCCTTCCGGACGGTCCGGCATAGGCGCAGGGCTGAAGTTCACGCGGAGATGCTTGTCGTGGCTCACTTCCTGGAAATTGTCGGTGAGCATTTTGGCGAAGGCGTCACCGTCGGTTAGGGAATCGTACTCGCCCTTTTTCTGCCGGGCCTTGACGGCTTCGCCCATCTTTTTTGCTGTTTCCGGAAAGACGTAAAACTCATTGAGCTGGGCGATGGCGTTGTCGATTACGCGTGTTCGCGTTGCTGCATCAATCTTGAAGGTCAAATCAGAGACCGCAGTGCCGGGAGGGATCGCGCGCAACCCAAAGCTGGCGACCTGGGCGGGATCGCCGTCTTTCACTTCTAACTTTCCAAAAGCGGTTGTCTCGTCGCCCCGCCCCTTGACGAGGAATTCGAGATGGAGCGGTTCGCTACTGACGATTTGGAGGAGGTTAAAACCGCCGGTCATGCGGCGGAACTGCATCTCGTTGTCCAGCGACTTGCTGGGATCGTACTTATGGAGGTAGGCGTCCAGCAACGCCCGGTCACCGCTGTTGAACGCTTCCAGCCAGGCCTTGAACGTCCGGCCAGCCGGGGTATCCGGAATCGCTGGTTGCGCCCGCGCTTGAGGCTGGGGAGGGGGAGCCGTTGGCTGGGCCAATGCGGCCGCCAGGCCTAAAACCAAAGCCAAACATGATCTAGAGAACATGGGCACCTCGGCGAGGATCTCCTTTTTGGACTTCCGGCCGACGGAATATACCACCAGGGTCACAAGCATCGGCAAGGGGGAGAGTTTCGAAGACTGCTTGTTGGTAGCAAGGCAAAGCGGGCGGATTGTCGGACTATCATGCGGAATCCAATTTTCCAGTGCGTTTACCATGCGCTACTCCGGTTTCTGCGTTATACCAGGGGTCGAGGCTAGTTGGTGAAGCGGAGAATTTTCGATTACTATGCTGGTACGTGCAACGGACGGGGTGAGATACCTCGGGCCTTTGATGAAGGCCACTACGAAGAGTCCGAAGTGCGTGGGTGTGGCTTGAAGCCTTTACGGATTCTCGCGAGCGGGACCCTCGGGGCCGTGCTGGCGACCTCGGTCTTCATGACAGGTTGCGGTGGCGCCGGATCGAGCAGCAGCGGGCCAGGGACGCCTCCCGGACCGCTTACGGTGTCGCTTTCTACAAGCACGGTGGTTGCGCCTCAGGACGGAACGCCGGGGAATGTCAATGTGACCGTCAGCGGCGCAAACGCGGGAAGCTCGGTCTCGGTAGCGGCGAGCAATTTGCCCAGCGGCGTCACTTCGCAATTTGCTCGCGTCGCCGGCGGATTCAGCGGAACACTCTCTTTGGTCGCTGGGAGTGCGGCACAGGCAGGTACGTACCCTGCGAGTGTTGTAGCGACGAACGGGACTCAGACCACGAGCCAGTCGTTTGTCTTGGTGATTGCAATCGTGGCGTCCATTGGGAATAGTGTGGATACGACCCTGGGGGTTGGCGGGAAGTTCGAACAATTCATTTCCACGTCATTCCAGCCGGCGGAGTGGGACTATCAGTTCTTTCAAAATCACGCGGCCACCGAGCCGGCGCTACTGAACAAACTGGGCCCGCAACACATTCGCCTGCAGGGGCTCAGCCAAGCCGTCCCAATGAAGGCCAATACCGGGTCCGCGACGGACTGGGACTTCAGCATCTTGGATGCGATTGTGCAGCCGGTATTGACCGTTGGGGATAACAGCCCGGAGTTTCAAATCGCGGCGGCGCCCGCCTTTCTGAATGATCCGGCGAGCGGACATTTTGTTTTTAGCACAGCAAGCGTGCAGGCTTTCGCCGACTACAGTGCGAACTTGGTCAGGTACTATAACAAGGGCGGTTTCACCTGGGGCGGGAAGAATTTCGTTTCACCCAGCTCTCCGCAACACCAGATCACATGGTGGGGCATCTATAACGAATACACATCAACGGCATGACACCGAGCGAGTACATACAGCTTTACAACACGCTGGTTCCGGCGATGCTCAGCGTAGACAGCACGATCAAGATTTCCGCCATGGAACTTTCCGTGGCAGACCCAACTACGGACCTGCCGCCGTTCGTCGCACCTCCGGCCAGCGGAGGGGTGAATGCACAGGTGAATGTCGTCGCGACGCATTTCTATCCAACCTGCAACCAGCGAGACGTGGATACCACGTTGTTCGATCGCGTACCGCAGATGGTCCAATACATCAACTACGTCTATCAGGAATTGGGAACGCGAGCGGATCTGAAAAACGTGCCGATTTGGGTTACCGAAAATAACGTGAACGCAGATTATGATAACGGTAATGGAATGAGCAATTGTATTCCGGCGCAGAAGTTCGTGCTGGATCCACGCGGTACCAGCACGTTTTTTGCGGCGTGGCGGCCCTACGTTTTTTCACAACTTGGGAAAGCCGGCAATCAGGCGCTGTACCACTGGGACTATGGCGCGGATCCGCAGTATGGCGAGGTGGATTACGGCACCGGGAGCACGTATCTGAGCTTCTGGGTGGACTATTGGTTGGGGCAGATGTTTCCTTCGACGCTGGGTTTTCCTGGGCCAAACATTTTGCAATTAATCGTGACGGAGACGTCGAGCGCGGAGATTCTTGGGACAAAGAATGGCGATGGATCTGTGATCGTTATGGTCGTGGATCGTGCAGTGCATGCATCCACGGACAATAATGGCACGGGAGATCCGCGAACTGCGATTGTGGATGTTTCGGCTTTGGGGACGTTCTCTGGTGTGACGTCGATAACAATTGACGCGAAGACGAACGCGACTAGCGGTCCGGCCTCCCTGAACATCACGCCCGCGCAGAAAATCTCGGTGACACTGGGCGGATACGGGGTGACGTTTCTAAAGTTGAAGCCCTAGTCCCACCTTCGGAGTTACGTGTTTTGCGCTAAGTGGACGAGCTTGTCACAGGCACTCGCGCCTGGTGACGCGCTTCGAGTGCACTTCATTGACGGCTTTACAGTCGTAGCGTAGTGCCCGATAAGTACCCAACTCACTAAATTGATGCGATAATTACTCCACTGTCCCCCTTACTAGGTCGTCCCCATCTGGAGTTTGGATGCCCCTACCCTTTAGCATCTTCAAAGTGCTGGGCGACGGAAGCCTGCATTTTGTAGAGAAAGCGCAAACCCTCGAAGACGCAACAGAGAGCGCCAGAGACCTCGCACGGTTATGGCCCGGCGAGTACATCATTCAAAATGAGGAAACAGGGGAGCGCGTGGTTATTACTTCAGGCAGAACGATGACTTGAACTGAATACTCGCATGTGGAAGCGACGCCAGAATATCAGCATCACCGACATGGGCAAACGAGATCGTGACTAGCGACTGGCCATTTTCTGGACCGTGTGCAGAAGCAGTTTCCGGTCGTCGGGGTTCATCTTAGCGAGAAGACTTGCCAACTTCCGCAAGTAGCGTCCCTCTTTGCCCCGAAGCCCCCGCATTTGTGGCCCATCGCCATTCGAAGTGATTGCAGTAGGAGCCTCGGGCGGTTTGTCGCCATCGTACATGAGTTGGTAGAGCGGAAGCTCCAGCGCCCGGGCCATTTTTTCCAGCGTTTCGATGGCCGGGACGGTATGACCATTCTCTACGCGGGAAATGTAGCAACGAAGCAGGCCGGTACGCTTTTCGATGTCGCCTTGGGAGAGGTTCTTTTCTTCGCGGAGTGCGCGAAGTCGCTCGCCTATAATCATGAGGTTCTCCTTACTCCGACGTCGTTTTTCCCGTTAACTACGATAGACCTATCCCATATAGATATATTTGTCAAGCGATTGGAAACGAGGCGGAAATACCCGAGGTGCTGAAGTCGTTCAGTGGGCCGCCCAAATCCGAGTCATCCAAGCACGACGAACTGGTTTCTATCACAAACTTTGAATGCCATACTCGCTCAGTTTCGATGTCTACACATACATGCTGAGTTCGGACTCACGGACAACATAGGCAATAACAGCTTGGCAGGCTTTACACTTCGGCAGATGCTTTTCGAAAGCTGTTGTCCAAGCCTTCTGGTGGCCAAAACGCTTGCACGGTTTCGGTTCTGGTCTAGCCATTCGAAGAGCCTAGCACGGTACTGCGATTGCAAGACAAACTATGCGGGTGTTGGGCTCTCCGGGCCGTGGTCGAGTGTTACCGCAATCTCTACCTGTTAAACCGGCTCCCACCGAATCTGCCCTCGCCCTACCTTTCCGACAGATTCCAGTCTTCGCAGAGACTTGTAAACGTTCTCCCGGTTTCTGTTCAACTCGCTTGCGATGTCAGCGATCTTGAAAGGATGAAGGGCGATGTTCAATCCAGGGTGTTCCAATCTCGCCTGCCTGCCGGCTTCTTCAATAAGACTAAAATTGATTCAAAGGAGACTAATGACCGTGCGCCAGTTCCAACCTCAATAATCCACTCGTACCTTCGAACGTTATATCGGTCCTTGGCAGCGAATGTGTTCACAATTGTAGGGCCATCTCGCATCGATTCGTTCGAGGATGAACACAGCATCATCGATGGCGCGGTCTACATAAAATCCCTTCGCCATATTCAGTTTGTTTGGGTCCATGTCAATAAGCTTCCGCGCAGCCAGAATCGTTGCGGCAAACAGGATGGCGAATTCCCGCTCCTCCGTCATCCCACTAGTGACTGGGATGCCTGCTTCCAACAGTTATAAAGTGGCTCACCTGAGCGGGGACAGTCAGCGATTGGATTCAGCAGCTTCTTTGTTAGACTCTCAGACGTTGAATGCTGCTGGTTGACATGACGCCCGACCAAAGACGCGCTCTTGCGATCTTTCTGCGACAGCATTTGAGGAATCTTGCCGATATACAAACCTTGAGAGCCACTCTGGAATTGTCTAGTCAGCGAGGTTTTGTTCCACTTGACTGGGAGCAGAAGTTGGAGGCATTCGGCCAGACACCGCAGTATCGTGCCATGCTCGATGAGTTTGAGCCCCTGTAATAATTGTACAATTTGAACAAGGCACTTCTGAAACCGCTCTGATTGAGCTGCTTCAAAAAACGCTGAAGGGAAGGCCAGTAAAGTAACGGTGCCGTGGACAACCAAACAAGCTTATTGTTGTGAGATTGTTTTGCATAAGTGATGCTCGATGGTCCAAAGAAACAAGCCTTTGCAACCAGCTAAACAGCGTTCCGTCCGGCGCTGCCCGCTCGTCGCATCTGCGGAGGTGACTGAGCTGAACTCCGGAACGCTACTTTCAGGGCGTACCTCAGAACTGGGCCTTGGGGGCTGCTATGTTGACTCGCTAAATCCGTACCCCGAGGGGACGCTGGTCGTGTTGAGGATTCTCAGGGATCAGGGCGTCTTCGAGACCAAGGCCAAGGTAGTCTACTGCGACGCGAGATTCGGGATGGGCCTTGCCTTTACAGACATGACGCCCGACCAGCGGTCACTACTAGAAGCGTGGTTAACCGAGATCGTTAGCCAACTCAGGCCGGTTTCGTAGGTTGTGCGGACGCTCCTTCAAAACCCTTCCGAGGCTTTCAATCCACTTGCCCGCAACTTCGGACCGCCGCCCCCCGATATGGGTTACCGGTCGTTGAAGATCATATGGCCGATAGCGCGTTAACGAGGCATCACATAATTGCGTGGTGCTAAACGATGATTACCCTGTTGCTGTGGCCCTATTGAAAGATGCGACGGCGTCTTCTGTGCTGTCGAATATGTCAAACACTGTCACGAGCCTTGTAATCCGCAGTGCCTCTTTTATGTGGTTGCCGAGGTTGGCGAGCCTGATGTCACCGCCGACCTTCCCGGCCGATGCGTAGAGAGCCACAAGAGTCCCCAACCCGCTGCTATCGATTCGAGTGACATTCCCTAGGTCCAACACGATTTGGTGGGATTTGTCCAACAAGGCCTTCACATGAACGCGCAGAAATGTCGATTCCTCGTCAAAGAATATAGCGCCGCTGAGATGGACGACGATGACGCCATCTATCCTGTTGTCGGTGATGTTGAGTGCCATGACACCCTCCCGCCACAACCGCGCGACGGCCCGGATGTGACTGTCGGTTGGACCCTGAGAGAAAAGGCCGATAGTCACAACGTATTCCCTCTGAAAGAGGATGGCAAGCTCCGGGGAATCTGCCGGCGGCCCTGCGATACGCGCTATCGGCACATCCTATCAACAGTGAACGAGCCTCCTCGACAACGCGGCTAAGTCCCGATAAGTTCTATAAAGAGCAGGGAGAAGTCAAGAAAAAACACATCTCCTTCGGCTGGAATTTTTCTTGCTTCTCAGCCCACTTGATCGAGCGAGATCTGTTCTGACCTACCGCGCCATGTGCTAGGTGGCGGGGCCATGCGACCCCGTGGTTTGAGTTTTCTCTGCCAGCGGTTTCCCCGTCGGCTTCCTGTGTAATTCCCGTGTTGCACTCTATCGCTGTCTTTTCTCATTCGTTCGCCGTTACCTACCGAGCATTACATTGATAAACGGCTTGCCCATCGCCTTCAGTTCAGAGAGTGAGATTTGAGATCTTACCACCGACAGTGCGTCGATGGACGCTAACGCAACCAACTCGAACCGATCAAACGGGGTTTCCCAGTGAGTGAGGATGAAAGTGAGCCGCATCTGGCCGTGGCCAGCGAATTTCCTCCACCGCGAAGCTTTCGCGAAGGCTCGCGGCCCCGGCTTCCGGAAGTGGCCCTCTCTCTGGACGGCGGAGAATCTTTCCGCATGCATCTCGGAGATCTTTATCTGGCTTCTGTCGATCCCACGACGGGCGTCGAAAGCGTGTATCAATTTCCTCTGCGCATCGAACCGCGTGCTGTGCTCGGCTCAAGTGTGACGTTGCACCCCAGCGGCTTCCTATCTCACGAGATCTATTTCGGCACGCTACAAGCCAATTTGCCTGCGGGCGAGGATCCCGGCCCGCAGGTGGACCGCATCAAGAAGCGCACGGCTGGTTACCAATTGGAAGGCAATCGCGGTGCTCCAACCCTTGCTCGGCGATACCAGTGCGGGCACCGTGCTAGCTGCGGAACGCCAACCAAGATCTCCACGACACCTGGATATTCCTCTGCGGCGGGAGAAAGAGCGTTTGTGTCCAGGATCAATCCAGTATCACCGGGGCCCGCATCTCGGGGCCTCTTCGAAGGCCTCTTCGATGACTTTGTTAATCCGTGCAGTCTCCCTGCGCAAGTCTTTCAGCTTGCAGAACTGACGTTATACAAGCTGCCTGCGTGCAAGACCATTCACAATCCGGTCGAAGATACGCCGGATCAGTATCGGTTTGGTTCGTCAAAGAAATCGCTTTAGAATCGTCGTTACCTGTCCGATTACCTCCGCATCAATCCCATTCCTAAATTGTTGCGTGCCGATCGGCCCGCCAGGATAAGCGTGGACGACGAGACTGTCCTGCTGCAAGGTACAACATCCGCACAGATAGCTGCCGTCCCGTTTGAGAATAAGGTAGAGAGGTGCTTCGCGGACGACCTTGGCCGTGGATTGGGCGGGTTTTTTGACCCGGCGATTAACGGCAACAAAAGTGGCATTGATCAGCAAACGGTGGCTTGGCGTTTTATCTCCGCCGACCCAGAACACATCGGAACGAGAGAAGTTCTTGAGGCCGGTAAGTTCGTTGAGTGAATGTCTGAGGAAAAGCGGAATTTCTTCCCATTGCTTCATGAGCGAGTCTAGGAGTCCGTGACGCTGGCGGCTTTCTTCTTCGCTTGGGACGCGACCGTGGCTCTGCTTGGGCAACTGCCGAGGAACAAGTTCGTCGGGGATTGGATCGCGGCCCTCATAGTCTAACGGGAGTCCGGAGGCGCGCAAAAATTCGCGGAAGTCGATGCAGTACAAGACGCACAGCGTGATGATCTTTTGGATGTGCCGTGGCGGGACCGAAAGCGTCTCGTAGTCGGAAAGAGTGCTTGGCGCCGCGAAATAGTGCTCGTCCGAGAGTGTGCTCGCAACCCACCGGCTCATGCCTGATGCCTCCCTGAAGGACAGTCCCACGCGCAAACGAGAAAGCCTGAGAAGATCCTTGAGACTGGTTTGAACGTTTGGCGCGAACAGATGTTGTCGCTTTAGAAGAGCGGCCGATCGGTGCGGCATTCGGACAGTCTGATGATGCGTAATTGGCCGAATTTCGGCGTCCACCACCCCGAGGATTCGGGCTTCCCTGCCTAGCCTTAGCTCGAGTTGTGCGCAATGCTGCTGCGGCGAATGCAGCATTATCCCGTCTTTTCCGAGCACCACGAGTTGCGAGCAGGTGAATCCGAGGCCATGCTCCACAAGGAAAAACCGTCCTTCAGCATTGTTCTTCGCGTCTGCCACCAGTTCTTCGGAACGCCGTTCATCCACTCTGACGATGCTGCCGGGCGCAAGGTGTGGAAACGCGTGGACGTCTTCTTCGCCGACCTTGGCATAAAGAAATTTTCTCTTGTTCAGCGTGAGTAATTCCCTTGCACGTCTAGGCGCTGCCGACCCCAGGAACTGTCCCAGTGGAGCGATCGGTGGTACCAGTCCTCCTTTGAGCCTTTCGGCAAACCACGGAATCCATGCGTACAGGTCATAGACAGACGAGTCCAAGAGAGTTGTTCGTTGCCTGGGAATCAACAGCTGGAGCCGGGAAATTTGGTCCAGGTCGAATCCGAACACTGCTAGCCAGTCGTACAACCGGTAGTTTGTGATATGGCTGAGGGCAATAATTTGGTGAATCGTGGGGATCAAAGGAGGATTGCAGAAGTCGTAGTATAAGTTGTGGGGAACGTAGAACCGGGAGGAACGGCCGAAGATCTCAGCGGACTGCTGACATACGCGGTAGAGAGTTAAGCCTCTAGTAGAAAGAATTTGCCGTACTTGGTTGGCCCGGTCCATTCAAAGGGACATTAATCTTTGGCCGTATAGCCAAGATTCCGCCCACGGTGCAAACAATCGCTACAGTGGCCGCAATTGCGACCAGTCGCGAGGTTTTCAACAGTCTGCACTAAACCTGTGTATGGATAGATGAAGAGTTACGTGGCTGGACATGGACGAGCCACCAGCGTAGGATTACCCGCCAATGGACGCACGGAAGCCGAGTCCGAGTGCCGGAGAGCGCCTGAAGGCACTGCGCGAAAGCCTTGGATTGACCACACGCGACGTGGAGGAGAAGAGCCAGGGGATTGCGGAGGAAAGACACAACCAGGAGTATCACATTTCCCATGCCTGGGTAACGGACATCGAAAACGGAAAATTCACTCCCAGCATTTACAAGCTCCAAACGCTCAGCGCTATCTACAATCGAAGATTCACGGAACTGACTTCATATTACGGAGTGCCGGTTGGCGAGTTAAGCCGCTATCGCACGTCAATCGGTGTTCCCAAAACGCATCTGTTGGACATCGGGTCCGATCTGGAGACCGAGAATGTGTCATTGCCGACGCAGTTTAAGCCGGAATTTCGATTGGAGAAAACAAATCTGCTTGCCCGAGTCGTGGAAAAGTGGGATCAGATCCCCGTGGGTTTCTTGCAACATCTGGATTTGCGTAAATCCGTATACGGCTATATCGGGCTGGAAGACTACACGCTCTTTCCACTCATCCGTCCCGGTTCGCTTGTGGAGATTGACGCAAATCAAAGAAAGATCAGCACCGAGAAATGGAATACGGAGTTTGACCGTCCCATCTACTTCGTGGAACTGCGAAATGGTTATGTTTGCAGTTGGTGTCAGTTGGACCGGGGGCAGCTGATCGTAATTCCCCACCCTCATTCCCACCAGGACGTTCGCCGATTTGACCATCCCACTCAGGCAGAAATCGTAGGCAGGGTGACCGGTGTAGCAATGAGAATTGTCCGCGAAAAAGAGCCGGACGCAGGGGAGCACTCAACGGGTGCACCTCGTTGACACCACGCAAAGTCGGCAAACAAAAGTTGGCCGTGCCGGAAACCTAAATGGGCCATGGAAAAGAAACTAACCTGCGTCAATTACGCCGATGGCAAGACCGAAAAGTGCGACCTCGACGGTAGCGTTTAGACCGATAAGAAATGCTTATTGTGCCTTAGGTTGTTTCCACGCGGAAAGCGGGTTGGCGCCGTTTTAGTGAACCGCGAACGGGTTCAGGTGTAACGGGGAAAAGCCACCTCGCCAGCTAGTTTTTTGGGGTCAAGATAATCGGAATTCGAGATCCAAGGACCCCAACAGGGCCGATATCTCCTGCTATGACTAGACGAGGAGTCCCGGCCCGTCCGGACGAGGTCAAGGTCGGTGTGTCCCGATCCCAACTACAAGGTTGAGTTTTGCAGCCTCGGTGAACGCGTGGAAGTCCCGGTCCCGCGTGATGAGAGGAATGCCTTGGTCGATACAGCTCTGGGCGATCAGGGCGTCCCCGAGACGACAAAGCACGATCGAGCAGCTGTACATCCTGACCACTGCTCCCTTCCAGAAAGGCAATCCAACTACTTGTGTCGGCCGCGATCACCGGTCGGCCTTCAGCTCCGCCAGCGTGCGCGAGAAGCGAACCTTGCCTCGGAGTTTCCGCAGGCGAGCATAAGTCCGGGACGCGGCAACCAGCTGTAGCCCCGTGCGGACGGTCTGGGTGACACCCGTACCACTAGCTCGCTGCGCCTTTTCAAGAAGCACCCGCGGTACCTCCACTGTAATCTTCCGCGCAGTATCCATAATGCCTCCATCGTACCGTATTCGATACCAGCATCGCATATGGTGTCTCGTTTCCCGTTCGGCTTCCGAGTGCCGACGATTGAGTCACGATCCGCAAATGAGGATGCGCGCTTCTCCGCGCCCGATGTCATACACGCGAGCACTATCAGGAAGCAAAATGGACGGCTTGTCTGCACCGGCACCTTTGAGATCAGCCGTTAGAAGCCACGAGCGGTGCAAGGCCCGCATACCCTACGAATTCGCGTCGATTCATGTTTTTCTCCGAACCGTAAGACCCGGGATCACGGCGTACTCTGGCACAATCGAGCAGCCTGACGTTATCCGAAGGCGACCGCAAAGCACCGATCGCCTTTCTCAAAACCGTGTGACTGGGCCCATCAAACAACAATACAAGGGAGCACGACGTGTGAGCGCGAATTTAGTGTCTGGACGGCACAAAAATTTCGGCCTGCTTCGGATCGCCGCTTCCTGAATAACGTGCCAGGATTGGATAGGGGTAGACAGGTCGCGAGCGCTCTACGACAGCGTTGCTTAGCCTCGCGGCAATCAGCTTTTCGGGCGCCTGTCCCTTCTCTACCCAAGGTTAAGGGCAGTCGGAAAACTACTTCGGAGGGGCACCGTTCAGGAGTGTCTGTACGTGTTCCGGTTCTCATATCCTGGAGCTCGCGGCCGAAGTCACAGGTTGAGGACGAACAAATCGCATGTGGAGGCATCGTGCCCTCTGCTTGGCGCTAAATACTTTTACAACCTGATATGTGCTAAGTAAAGTTGATATAGTGGCTGTAATCTGCCTGGATTGTGTAAACGGCGCGAGGGAAAAAGCTTCGCAGGGTTCGAGAACGACTCTGCTGAACTCCCCAGATTCTGTCTGGGGGTTAGCCACGCCAATACTGCTTGGCACAGACGGCCTGACGGGACGGAAACAAGCATTAACTGCTGAAGACGTTCGTGCTCAGGAATTCATTGCGGAATTTGCCCTGCGCGTCGTACTTCTTGCTCAATTGAATAAAGTCGGGCAGCTTCTGATAAATAGATTTCAGCTCCGCCGGCGACGTCGTAAACAGCTTTCCCCAGTGCGGCCGAGCCTTAAATGGAGCTAATTCTTTTTCAATCACCGGCAACAGCTTCCTGACCGCTGGCCAGTCCTGTTTCCAGGTAAAGTGAATGCTTACGCAAGGCTGTTCGTAACAGGGGCTCAGCCATAGATTGTCGGCGGCAATCGTACGAATTTCCGAAATCATTAAGTGCGGACTGACCTGGTCGCGCAGTCGTTCAACCGCCAGAATTGCTTCGACCGCATGCTGACGCGGCACGAAGTACTCCGATTGCAACTCTTTACCAGCGCTAGGCGTGAAGCCCATGCGAAAGTGCGGCAGCCGTTCGTACCAAGGGCCAGGCACGCCCATTTGCTCCGTACAGTTCTCGGCGGAAAGTTCAGCAATGGGGTGCAGATTCTTGGTAGCACGCTTCGCCCCGAAGAATTCCGTGGTTGCATCAAACGCTTGCCCTTCTTCATCGCGGCTTTTGATCCAAACTTCGCTGACAAGTTGATTCCGCCAGTCAGTAAACAGGCTGACGCTATAGGCGCTTGATTCGATAGCATCAAAGTGGTCTTTCACTTCACCGAGCGGCAGGTTTTCATACACGTACTGCCGGACCATGTAGGTTGGCTGAATATCGAGCGTGACCTTTGCGATGACCCCAAGCGCACCAAGCCCGACAGCGGCTCCCAGAAACGCTTCGCCGTCTCGATGGCGGGACAGTTTAACCACCTCGCCGGCCGCCGTGACGATTTCAAGTGCTGAGACCGCCGTTGCGAGGTTGCCATTCTTTTCGCCCGAACCATGTGTTGCGGTGCTGCACGCTCCAGCTATAGAAATATGGGGCAACGAGGCCAGATTGTGCAACGCAAAGCCCTTGCTATGGAGGAGCGGACAGAGTTGACCGTAGGTCATGCCTGCATCGACTGTCACGGTGCGCGCCTCCGGCTCCAACGCAACCACCTTGTCCATCGACTTCAAGGATAGGAAATTATCCGTGCTATCTGCTATGTTGTTGAAGCAGTGGCGCGTTCCCAGAACCTTTAGTTTGTTCTGTTTCTTGACATAACTCCGCACCTCTTCAAGCGAGTTGGCGGAGTACAAGCGGTCAGTACTGTATTCGAGATTGCCCGCCCAGTTCTTCAGTTTGTCCTTTGTCGCCCAGGCCAACAGAGGCGAGATAGCCGGTCTTGCCATCACCGCAGAGAAGAGCTTGATAAAAGTTCTCTTATTCATAGCTTTAGCCCAAGCAGAGTCGACATTGACCGCCGGAATTTCCTCTTCCTTGGCTTCGAAAACGCGGCAATTGTACACCTGTTTCTTGTCCTTTCAGCGCGCGCTGATCCGGTTGTTCGAGCTTGAATGCGCTACGCGGACGACGCTGAAGAACTATTTCTGCCAGTCTCCTGCGCCGAATACTTCTCCTTGGGGCAAACAATAGGGACTACCAGTGCCGCTCTATTAGAAGGCAGGTGCCACGGGATCAAGGAGCTGTGCCCTGCCCTGCATCAAAACCTGTCGCACTTGGTAGCAATGGAAAAGGCGAGCAAATCGCCCATAGTAGGGCGAAGAATCAACGCTATAGCAAACCATCGCACCTGGTGGCAAAGATGAGCGCCGCAACTGTTAACCGAAGGGTTGCTAGTTCGAATCTAGCCCGGGGAGCCAACTCTCTTGCATTCAAGCGTTTATGAAGTTGCATTCTCATGATTTGCTTCCAGAAAATCATACTGTCATGTAAACGAGTTTTTTCTTGTTCACTGTTAAACTCAGGCGACTTCATCAGGCCAGCAAACAACCATTATTTCTCCTTCAAGAACGTTGCCATAACCCTGACGGCCATCCGAATTTGTACGAGCTCATCCATAGTTTGTCCTATGCGTCCGCCGGGCAAACTGCTCATGTGAATCGACAAGAAATGTGCCCTTCACGGAGCTTTCAGGACACCAAGGCAGGCGCAGGGTGCACCTGACGCTCTATCTCGGAGATCTTGCCAGAACGCCTTGTAAGTTCCAGATCAAAGAAAGTTTGGAGGTTCAGCCAGAACTCGGCGTTCGTGTTGAAGTATCGTGCCAGGCGCAGCGCAGTCTCCGCCGTGATTCGGCGCCGCTCGTGTACTATTTCACCGATGCGAGT
>Ga0137410_10001381_pt1 | contig 16658 bp, 11 predicted proteins | sample CZODoug1_16funga_FD_108878 | JGI IMG/M metagenome (GOLD analysis project Ga0137410, IMG submission 108878) | Vadose zone soil fungal communities from Angelo Coast Range Reserve, California, USA - CZODoug1_16fungal (Illumina Assembly) | ecosystem: Environmental > Terrestrial > Soil > Vadose zone... | reverse complement strand
CGGGAGAAATACACGGGGCGCTTGCCCATCTGGTCCCGGATCGCCTCGAGCACCACGATGTCAGCCTTCTCGAGGTAGCCCTGCCCGTTGGCAATGGGATGGATCTGCTCCGGATCGAGCGTGACCTGCACGCCGCCCAGGTTCAGCACCTGGCGCTTGTCGAACGGATAGTAGAGCTGCAGGCTGTCCAGCTGCCGCATGGAGAAACTGAGCACCGGCCCGGTCGGCTTGGGCCATTGCCCGGTGCGGTAGATCGCCGGTCCGGCCGTCGCATCGTATTCGTAGATCGGCCGCCGCTGCATCTGCCGCAGATACCAGTCCGTGTTGGCGAGCGACAGGTTGATGAGGGTGACGTCCTTGCGGATGCCCTCGACCTCCTGCGCGTACCACAGGGGGAAGGTGTCGTTGTCGCCCGCCGTCACGAGCACGCCATAGGGCTCGACCGACTGCAGCAGGTCGTACGCGAAATCGCGGGCCAGGGTCTCGCCCTTGCGCGAGGCGGTGAGATGATTCCCCAGCAGCGGGATCAGCGCGAGCACCAGCACCGGCGTCGCGAGCATCCAGCGGCGGGCGCCGTCGGGCACGCGGAGCTCGAGGCCCTCGCTGATCCATTCCATGATGGTCGCGAGCCCCATCCCGACCCACACGCCCCACAGCGCGAACGACGCGATGAAGAAGTAGTCGCGCTCGCGCACCTCGCGCGCCAGCTGTTTATCGGGCTGCCACGAGTAGCCGTACTTGAAGTTCAAATAGAAGATCAGGAGCAGCGTGAACGTGGCCATAAGCACCGTCATCGCGATGGCGCGGCGGCGGTCCGCCAGCCAGTGGCGCACCGCGCCGAGCAGGCCGAGCGCCCCGAACACCACCCCAAACCCTGCCTGCATGGAGCGGGGGAAATCACGTCCCCACTGCCAGCTGAAGTACTGGAACCACATCCCGAGCTGCGCCCAGAGCGTCGCCTGCCGCTCCCATACCGGCGGCTTGCCGTACTGCTGGCGGGTGAGCACGTCCCACAGCGCCTTCAACGTCGTGGGCTCACCTTCGTTGATCGGTGGGAAGTGCGCCGCGCGGATCGGGAGGAAAACGTAGACCGACACGCCCACGATCGCGACCAGCAGCACCGCGACCGCGAAGTCCCAGTTGCGGGCCTGGATGAACGCGTACGCCAGGGCGCCGAGGAACAGCACGGCGGCGAGCTTCAGCGGACCGGCGTTCTCGAGCCCGCTCGCCACGATCAGCGCGTAGACGCTGCAGAACACGAACCATTGCGACCACTCCACTCGACGCGCGGCCTCGTCCGCCGGCCGCTGGTCTTTGAGGAGCGGGTACAGCAGCACCACGACCGCCGGCCCCACGAGCACCCCCATCATATGGTTCGTGGAGGTCAGGGCCAGCAGGAACACGATCATCAGGAGGTGATGGTCGTGCCCCTCGCCGGCGGGCTGATCGTCCCAGCGCACGATGAGCCACAGCACCAGCGCGATCGAGAGCAGCGACAGCGTGTAGACCTTCTCGTTCACCACCGACTGGTTCCACACCGTGAACGCCGAGGCTGCGACGAGCGCCCCCGCCACCGCGGCGAGGCGGCGCGGCAGCCGCGCGGGAACCCACGCGCGCATCCAGCGCTCGCTCACCAGGAACCAGCACCCGGCCGCGATCGCGCTCGTGACGGCCGCCAGCAAATTGATCCGCATCGCGTATCCCGCCGCGAGCGGCAGCAGACCCCAGACGTGGGCGATCAGTACGAACAGCGGGTTGCCGGGCGGATGCGGGATGCCGAGTACGTAGGCGGCGGCGATGTATTCCGAGGTGTCCCAGAACTGCGTGGTCGGCGCCAGCGTCAACACGTACAGGACGAGGGCGCCCAGGGACACGAGGCCTGCCAACCGATAGGGAGGCCGCTCCGCTTCGACGGACGACGTCTGCTGGTCGGTCATGCTCGCTCGATCGGGGATCAGTTGTCGATGGCGCGCCCGCCTGCGGGCGCGTATGTCGTGTTGGCCAGGATCGCATCGCGCAGCGCGACTGCCCGCGTGGCGCGCGCCGGGTCGCTCTCGCGCAGCGCTGCGGCGATCGTATCGTACGCGAAGACGTATCCCAACAGGCCGTTTTGCGACGGCACGTCCACCCAGCCGCGCGGTCGCGGTCGGGCGGCCGTCTCACCGCCCCGATACACCTCGAACAGGAGCGCGGCCGATCGCGGCACGTTCACGAAACCGCGCCCTTCCACGAGCCGCACCCCGTCGCTCGCCGCGACGGGCCGGGGCACGAGCCGGCGCACCAAACCTTCGCCGATCAGATAGGGAGAGAGACCGAGCTGGTCCGCGTAATTGCCCGTGGAGGTGGAGAAGTAGATGGGGCGTTTGCCCAGCTCATCCTTGACGATCTGCAGCACGGCCAGGTCCGAGCGCAACAGATACGGGCGCCCGAGCGCGCGCGGGTCGAGCTGGACCGCGATCGGTCCGAGATAACCGGTGACGGGCTGCGCCAGCGGTACGTACTCCGGGAGCGAGTCCGCGGGGCCGCCAAGATAGTAACGGCTCATCCAGGGCGTGGTCGGGCGTGGCCATGCGCGGCCTCGGTACAGATCGAGCGCGGCGCCCGCATCAAAGGCCGCCGGTGTTCGCCGCTGCAGCTGCCGAAGATACCAGCTGGTGTTCGCCAGGGACATCACGAGCACGCTCACATCCTTGCGGACGCCCTCGACTTCCTGCGCGTACCACAGGGGAAACGTGTCGTTGTCACCCGCCGTAACGACGACTGCATAGGGATCCACCGATTGCAGCACATCGTGGGCGTAGTCACGCGCCAGGGTCTCGCCGCTGCGAGGCGCGGTGAGTCGGTTGGCCGCGAGGGGGACCAGCGCGATGAGCAGCACGAGCGCCGACGGCGCCCACAGTCTCGCGGGTGGGCGCGCGGGAGCTCGCGCGGCGACGGCCTCCTCGATCCACTGCATGAGAGTCGCGATGCCCATCCCCACCCACAATCCCCACGCAGCGAACGACGCGATGAAGAAGTAATCTCGCTCGCGGACTTCATGCTCCAGCCCCGGTCCGCGGAAGGGCTGGGAATAGCCCCACTTGAAGTTCAGATAAAACACCAGCGCGACCGTGAGCGTCAGCATCAGCGTCGTCATGGCGAACGCCGCCCGGCGATCGGCGCGCCAGTGTCGCCGCGCTCCCAGGAGCCCCAAAGCTCCGAACAGGACCGCCACCCCCCGCTGCAACCCGGGAAGCCAGTCCCGGCCGAATTGCCAGGTGAAGTATTGCACGTAGTTCAGAAGCTGTTGCCCGTACAGGACGAGCGTGTGGCCTGGGTTGTCGGGGCCGGGCGGATACATCGGGTTGTCGAACACCGAGGGCTTGCCGAACTGATCGCGCGCGAGAACCGCTTTGAGCGCCGGCCAGGTGGTCGCCTCACCCTGGTTGAGATACGGGTCGAGGTGCGCTCGAATCGGGATGAAGAGGTTGACGCTGGTCCCAACCGCGACCACCAGCGTCGCCGCAACCAGGAACCGGGGACGGAGCAGCGCGCGCGGGTCGGTGAGCAACACGTACACCAGCACCGCCGGTGCGGCCAGGACGCCCATCAAGTGGTTGGTCGCCGTGAGAGCGAGCAGGTAGGCGATGAGGACCAGATAATGATCGCGTCGGGTGCTCGCCGGCTGGTCCGCCCACCGTACCACCAGCCAGAGCACCAACGCGATCGTCAACACGCTCAAGGTGTAGACCTTCTCGTTCACCACCGACTGGTTCCACACCGTGAACGCCGTGGCGCCGACCACCGCACCCGCGGCCGCGACGAGTCGCCGCCGCCGTGCGGACGTCACGATGGCTCGTAACCAACGCTCTCCAATGAGAAACCAAATGCCCGCCGCGGCCGCGCTCGTCACAGCCGCGAAGAGATTGATACGTCGGGCGTAGTCGGCGCCCAATGGGAGCCACCCCCAGGCGTGCGCCAGAATGACGAACAGCGGATTCCCCGGCGGGTGGGGAATCCCCAGTGCGTGCGCGGCGGTGATGTACTCGGAGGCGTCCCAGTATTGGGTGGTGGGCGCGAGCGTCAGGACGTACAGCGTGAGTGCGCCCAAGGCAACGAAGCTTGCGAGCAGATAGGGCGGCCGCTCGCCTACGACGTCCGGAGTCAGCGGGTCGGTCATGCGTTGGTCGCGGGTTAGTGCCTGAACTGTCGAATGCCGGTGAACACCATCGCCAGGTCCGCCTCATCCGCCGCCGCCACGACCGCGGCGTCCTTCACCGAGCCGCCCGGCTGGATGATCGCGCGCACGCCGGCTCGAGCCGCCTCTTCTACCCCGTCCGGGAACGGAAAGAACGCGTCGGAAGCTAACACGGCGCCCTTGGGATCGTGACCCTGCTGGCGCGCCTTGTGGATCGCCAGGAACGAGGCATCGACGCGCGACGTTTGCCCCGCGCCGATCCCGATCGCGGCCTCGTCACGGGCGAGGAGGATCGCGTTCGATTTGACCGCTCCCGCGGCCGCCCAGGCGAAGCGCAAGTCGCGCCACTCGCGGTCGGCCGGCGGGCGGCGGGTCACGACCTTCCAGCCGGTTTCATCCACCACTCGATCGATGCGGGAGCGCTGCTGCGCGAGGAACCCGCCCCGAATCCGCTTCCAGTCCCAACCCCCCCCGGAGGCCTCTCCGCCCGGGAGCCGCACCACGCGCAGGTTCTTCTTCTCCCGGAACACAGCGATGGCCTCGTCCGCGAACGCGGGTGCCACCACCACCTCGACGAACAGCTCCCGCATCGCCTCCGCCGCCGCGCGGTCCACCGCCCCGGTGAAGGCGATCACCGATCCGAACGCGGACGTGCGATCCGTGGCGAGGGCGCGCTCGTACGCCTCGCGTGGCGAGCGGCCCAGGGCGATGCCACACGGCGTGGTGTGCTTGATGATGGCGCATGCGGCGCGATCCCCGGGCCCAGCGCTCCACGGCGCGATCGCCAGGAGACCCGCGTCCAGGTCCAGCAGGTTGTTGAACGACAGCTCTTTGCCGGACAGCTGCTCCAGGTCGCGGATGCCGGGCTCCGCCGTCGCGTAGAGCGCCGCGGCCTGGTGCGGGTTCTCCCCGTAGCGCAGCTCCTGGACGCGCTCCAGGGCGAGCGTGATGCGCTCGGGCCACCCGGGCGCGTCCTTGGTGAGGTAGCCGTGGATCGCGGCATCGTACGCAGCGGTGTGGGCGAATACCTTCGCCGCGAGTTCCTTCCGTAACGCCGGGCTTGCGCCCGGGGTCAGTCCTTCCTCCTTCAGCGCGGCGACGACCCGGGGATAATCGTCCGGGTCCACGACCACGAACACGTCGTGGTGATTCTTCGCCGCTGAGCGGAGCATCGAGGGGCCGCCGATGTCGATCTGCTCGATCGCCTGCTCGAAGGCGACGCCCGGCTTCGCGACCGTCTCGCGGAACGGATAGAGGTTGACGACGACCAGGTCGATCGGCGTGATGCCGTGCTCGGCGAGCGCGGCGCGGTCGCCGGGATGGGCGCGGCGGGCGAGCAGGCCGCCATGCACCTTGGGGTGCAGCGTCTTCACGCGACCATCCATCATCTCGGGGAATCCCGTGACCTGCTCGATCGGGATCGCGGAGACGCCCGCCTGGCGCAATGTCTCGGCGGTACCGCCGGTGGAGACGACCTCCCAGCCGAGCGCGATCAGCTCGCGGGCCAGGTCCACGATGCCGCGCTTGTCCGATACCGACAGCAGGGCTCGTGCCGTCACCAGGTCTCGGCCACGGCCCGGATCATGTCGGCGAGGCTCACCACATCCCTCAAGTCGATCACCTCGGCCGGGGAATGGGAGTAGCGCAGCGGCCAACCGATCGGCACATCCACCACCCCATAGGGGGTGAATACGGATCCGTCGTTGCCGCCGTTGGTGGTGCCGACCTGCAACGCGATGCCGCGCGCCCGGGCGATCCGGACGAGCGAGTCCACGTAGCCGGGCGGCGTGATGGACGAGTTGTCGAGCGCTCGTGCCACCGCGCCTCGCCCGATCGGTGCCACGGCAAAGTTGGGCGGCTCGAGCGGTGAGTCCGCGGACACGAACGTATCGATCGCATGGACGCGTCGGGGAGTCGTGCCGAGCGCCGCGGCCGCCGCCTCCGCTCCCTCGAGCCCGATCTCCTCGCGCACGCTCCAGATGAAAATCACCTGGTGCTTGAGCGCCGCGCGGTCCAGGCGCCGCAGCGCGATGAGCTGCGCGGTCGCACCGACGCGGTCGTCGAACGACCGCCCCGTGGCGCGCGTCCCCGAGAGGCGGACGTACTGCTTCGGCATCGTCACCGTCGCCCCGGGGCTTACGCCCCGGGCCATCGCGTTGGCCCGCGATCCGGCACCCACGTCGATGCGGAGCGGGGGAGGGGTGCGGCGCGTGAAACCGGAGTCACGCGGCAGGAAGACGCCGGCGACGTCGCCCTGGTCGGTGTGCACCAGCGCCGGCTTTGCCTCGAACAAGGACGGAAAGAATCCACCGCGGTTCTCGAGCTCGAGCGTGCCGTCGTCGCGGATCCTGGTCACCCGGAAGCCGATCTCGTCCAGGTGCGCGACGACCACCACCACCGGGCTCCCCTGGCCGACTCGCACCCACAGATTGCCGGCGGTGTCGGTCTCGCTCCTGGCCCAGGCGGGCAGCAGGCGTTGAACCGCCTCCCGCACCGGCCCCTCGGCGCCGGAGACGCCGTAGGATTCGACGAGGGGGGCGAGAACGGTCTGCGCTTCGGCGACGCGAGCGGCATCCTGGGCGGCAAGATGGTAGGGCAGCGACGCGGTAAGCAACGCCGCTACCGCGACGAGCGCCCTCATCTTCCCTCCATCCATTGCGCTATATCCCGGACGAGTCGGTCCGCGTCGGCGAGCGCCACTGTCTCCACCGCCGTGTCCGCGTAGCGAGCCGGCAGCACCGCGGTCTTGACGTCGTCGAACGGCCCGAGCAGCGCCTTCACGCTCGCGAGGCCGGCGTCGCTCGCGTAGAGGCTCTGCACCGTGAACGCGACGACCACGGTGCCCTTCACCGTAGGCTTGGCCTGCACCGCCGCGGCGAGCGCGGCACAGGCGGCGCGCCGACCTGCGGCCGGCGCGGCGAGCAGGCGCTCGCCGTACAGCTGCGGCCGCTTCGCGAGCGACACGGGGGCCAGCACCGTGATCCCGAGACTCTGTACCTCGGCCGCGGAGGTCGCGCCCACATCTACGTAGGCGTTGTCCACCGTGAAGACGGGATCGGGCGCGCCCCCCCCGGTCGCCACGCGGCCGCGCGTCAGGTGCGTCGACTTCACGGCGACGACACCGGGCACCGCGCCCCTCGTTCCGAAGACGGTCACGCGGTGACCTTCGAGCTGCTGATCGAACAGCGGCGACGCCGATCGGCCTCCACCTCCCACGCGCCGCAACAGCAAGTAGCCGTCGGGCAGGATGTTGCCCACGACATAACCGACTTCGTCGAGCGGGCAGGTGCAGAGGCGCTTGGGGGAGCCCTGACCCAGCGTGAGCGTCACGTTGCCCGCCCGATCGCGCACGCTGCCGGGGAACAGCGCCCGGAGCGAGTCGGTCATCGCCTGCTCGAGACCGGTGACGGCGGTCATGGAGGCGAACCGGATCGCGAGGCGGTCGAGGTCCCCCTGGGCGGCAAGGGGGTAAGCCGGTAAGGCGGTCAGCAACGCGACCGCGACCGCGACCGCCTTACCGCCATACCGCCCTACCGCCCTATTCGATTTCGACGGCAAGTTTGTCTCCCGTGACGAATGCCGAACCTTTCGAGGAGAGCCGCACCGGCCTCTGCGGCACGCCCAGCCGCGCCAGCTCCAACACCATTTGCGGCAGCAACCGATGCTCCACTGCGAGCACGCGTGCGGCGAGCGTCTCCGGCGTGTCGTCCGGACGGACCGGCACGGGCCACTGCGCGATGATCGGACCCCGGTCGTACTCCTCGTCCACGTAGTGAACGGTCGCTCCGGAGAGCGTGACGCCGCTCGCGAGCACGGCTTCGTGGACGCGGCGGCCGTACATCCCGGGGCCACCGAACGCGGGGAGCAACGCCGGATGGATATTAATCACCCGCCAACGAAGCTGCGCGACCGCGGCGGGCGGAATGCGCTTCAGGTATCCCGCGAGCACGACCAGCGGGGCGTCGCCGGTGGCCGTCACGACCTCGGCGGGATCCTCGGGGTCCGTGAGCACGACCGTCGGCACCCCCGCCCGCCGCGCCCGCTCGAGCGCGCCCGCGCCCGCGTCGCTCGCGACGACGCGGGCAACCCGTGCGACGGGCGAGTCACGCAGCGCGTCGAGCAGCGCTTGCAGGTTCGTGCCGCCGCCCGACACGAGCACGGCCACCGGAACCGGCGTCACCGATCGCAAGGGGTAAGCGAGCGAGGTTTCCGCCCGGCGACGACGCTGAGCGTGAACGCCCCGGTCGCGAAACGCTCGCTGCTCGTCACCACGATGAAGTAGTCTCCGGTTCGGGGCAGGCGTAAGGTGAGCCGGGCGTTGCAGTGGCCGCCCGAGTCGTCGTCCTGCGGCGCGGCGGACTCGAAGCCAGGGCCGAGCAGGTAGGCGTACGCGTCGAAGGCGTCGCCCGCCACGTCGATGGTCACCGTCTGGCCCGTTCGTCCCGCGAGCCGCCACTGCTGCGCGTAGGTGCTCTCCGCGGGAAGCAGTGTGTCATGCCGCGTGAGCGAGTCGCGCACCGTGTCACCCACCACGATGGTTCGCTTCCCCTGCGCGGCGAGAGCGCTCGCGCTGAGCGCGAGCAGGGCGACCAGTCTCCACGGTTGCATGGCGCCCCGCAATTTGCGGGCGCTATCCGCCGCGCACAATCTCGGCGGCGGCGGCCGCGAGGCCCGCCACAACGGGGACGCCGAGGGCGCGGGCCTTCCCGGCGTGCGCGGCGCCGCTGCCGGTCTCCACTAACAGCGCGCGCCCACCGAGCCGGCGCGCCGGCTCGACGTCGCTCCTGCGATCACCCACCCACACGCAGCGCGCGAGCTCGAGGCCCAACGCGGCCGCGGCCTCGCGGAACAAGAGCAACCCCGGCTTGCGGCACTCGCACGGTCCCGTGAACTCGGGATGGTGGGGACAGAAGTAGGCGCCATCGAGGCCGGCGCCATGCGCCGCCAGCAGCTCGACGAGTCGGCGCTGTACGGCGCCGTACGCGGCCGCGTCGTACAGGCCGCGCGCGATGCCGGACTGGTTGGAGACGGTGATCACCAGCCAGCCCGCTTGGTTCAACTGGTGAATCGCTTCGCCGGAGCCTGGGAGCAAACGGACCTTGCCGGGGTCGTGCAGGAATCCCGGGTCTTCCACGATGGTCCCGTCGCGGTCGAGAAACACGGCGCGGCGGCCGGCGTCCACGCGGGCGTCAGGCATCCAGCGCCGCCCGCACCGCGTGCGCTACGCTCGCCAGGTCGTCGGGGAAGATGGTGCGGGGATCGAGGACCACCCGATCGTCGGCGATGCGGGCGATGACAGGAGGGGCGCCTCCCCGCAGCCGCCCGGCCAAGGTGTCAGGTGGCAGGTGTCGGGGGTTGAGCTTCACGAGCCAGGTTCTCAACTTGGCACCCGGGAACGACCCGCCGCCGACTTCAGACTCGCCCTCGACGAGATCTGCGTCTTTGCCAACGCCTCTGTGCAACGCCTCTGCGCGTTGACGTATTTGCTCGATGTCTTCGGTTAGCATGCGGAGGACGGGAATTTCGCGGCGGCTCGTTGCGGGATCCCGGTACAATGCCAGCGTAGCCTCCAGGGCGGCAAGCGTGAATTTGTCGGACCTCACCGCCCGCGCCAGCGGATCCTTGCGGCACGCGGCGATCGCGTCTCGGGTGCCCAGCAGGATCCCGGCCTGCGGGCCGCCGAGCAGCTTGTCGCCCGAGAAGGCGACGGCGTCCACGCCGCTGGCGAGCGCCTCGGCCACGGTGGGCTCGCCGGTGAGGCCCCAGGGCGTGAGGTCGGTCAGGAGCCCGCTGCCGAGGTCGTACAGGCTCGCGGCGCCCCGCGCGCGCGCGACCCTCGCGATCCCCTGCGCGGAGACCTCCGCGGTGAAGCCCGTGACTTGGAAGTTGGAGCGGTGCACCTTGAGCAGCAGCCTGGTGCGGTCGGTGACCGCGCCCTCGTAGTCCGTCAGGTGCGTGCGGTTCGTGGTCCCCACCTCGACCAGTGTGGCCCCCGAGCGGGCCATGATGTCCGGGATCCGGAACGCGCCCCCGATCTCCACCAGCTCGCCCCGCGACACGACCGCTTCGCCGTCGCGGGCCAGCGCCGAGAGGGCGACGAGTAGGGCGCCGGCGGCGTTGTTCAGGACGATGGCGTCTTCGGCGCCCGTGAGCTCGATCAGCAGATCGCGGCATAGCGCGTGGCGCGAGCCCCGGGTCCCCTGCGCCAGGTCGTATTCCAGATTGGAGTATCCAGCGGCGATGCGGGTCATCGCGTCGCGGGCGGCGCGCGCGAGCGGCGCCCGGCCGAGGTTGGTGTGCAGCACGACGCCGGTGGCGTTGATCACCGGCAGGAGCGACGGGGCGGCGAGGCACTGCACCCGCGCGCCGACGGCCGCGCCCCAGCCCTCAGGCGGCGCAGTGCCGCCGTCGGCGCGCGCGTGCTCGATCGTGTCCCGCACGGCTCGCACCACCAGGCCCCGCGGATGTGCGGTCAGGAGCGCCGCGACGTCGGGCTCGGCGAGCAGGGCGTCCACCGCGGGCAGACTGCGCCGGGGGTCACGGGGGTCGCTCATCGTGCCTTGGCCTTGGTGGTGTCACGCGGCGCGGGCTTCGGCACGGGGATCTCGACCACGCCGACGCCGTCCCCGGCGACGCCGCTGAGGCTGATCGCCCCGCGCACGCGCACGAGGTACTTCGCACCCGGGGTGACCGGCCGCGCGGTCTGCACGACGAGCCGGTCGTAGGGCACGGGGCGTTGTGCGAGGAGCTTGCGGACGCGGGCCGTGTCGACGCGCGCCGTGGAGGTGTCTCGAGGCGTCCGCTGGGCCGCCGGAGGCCGAGCCCCCGGGCGGGCCGTCGTATCCCGCCGTGCCGTCGTATCTCGCCGCGCGGTCGTATCCTGCACGCGCTTGAGCGAGTCGGCCACCGCGCGCGCCCGCGCCTGCAGCGAATCGAACTGCGCCGGGCGGTACAGGGCCCGCACGCCGACGGGGGTCGTGTCGGGCAGGGCGAACACCCGCACCATGGCCGTGTCGGGCGAGCGCGCCGGATCGAGCGGCTGCGACAGGCTGATCCGGAGGGTGACCGAGTCCACCGCCTCGATGGTGCGAATCCGCGGGCCGACGGTGTCGTGCGCGAACGGCCAGAGCACCACACTCGCCGTCGAGTCGACCGTGACGGTGACCGTGTCGAACGGCTCGCGCCGGTCCAGGCGGCGGTTGTTGTTCTGGTCCTGAAGGGCCCACACGCGATAGCGCCCCGGAGGGATCTCCCGCAGCCGGAAGTTTCCGGCGGAGTCCGTCAATGTGACGTAGGCGGCGGTGTCGGGGAGCGGGGCGGCCCGGATCACGGCCTGGGCGAGCAGCCGCTGCTCGACCCACAGCAGCACGGTACCGCTGAGCCCGGCTCCGGGCAGAGGGCCGCCGGTCGAGAAGACGATCGTCGTGCCGGTCTTCGTGACGTTCCGGCGCAGGTCCGCGATCCCGGGCAGCACCTCGAGGTGGTACACGCGGTTCGGCTTCCACCCCTCTTCCGGCTGGACGTGAATCGCGCTGCGGTGCCAGGACACTTTGACGTCGCCCGCCACCGGCGACAACACGATCTTCTGCGCCAGTCCGGTGATGGCGCCGCCCGCTCCCGCGCCTCCCGGCGCCTCGTCGATCACCTCGTCGAACTGGACGACGGCCTTGCCCCGGAAATCGGGCACGACCGCCCCCGAGTCAGGTGTCGTGCGCAGGATAGCGGCCGGCGTGGTGCGGGGCGGGCCGCCCGGTGGCGCACCCAGGCTCGCGCAGCCGAACGCCAGGGCGCTTAGGAGCAGCCCAGCGACTTGAGCTTGTCGGCCAGCACCTGCCGCTGGTCGTGCCACGCCCGCTCCTTTTCGCGCTCCTTGGCGACCACCTCGGCGGGCGCCCGAGCGACGAACTGCTGGTTGGTGAGCTTGGCGGCGAGCCCCGCCAGCTGCTGTTCGAGCCGGGTGAGCTCGCCCGACAGGCGCCGACACTCCCGGGTGACATCGATGAATCCTTCAAGCTGTACGAACGCGCTGCTTCCATCGGCCAGCACAGCGTGTCCTCCGGCGACGTTAGGTGGCGTCCCCAAGATCGCGTTCGCGCTGCCTGACAGGATCGTAATCATTTGACGCTCGGCCTCGAACGTCTTACGAGCCTCCTCGGCGAGGGCGCTGATATAGAAGATCGTGCGCACGTTCGGCGGCACTTTGTATTCCGCTCGGATGTTTCGAGACGCAGCAATCCATGCCTGGGCGCGCAGGAACTCGCGTTCGGCCGTCTCGTCCACGAGATCCGATCGCACCTCCGGCCAGCGCGCCACCGCGAGCAGCTCCTTTGGGTCGCGACCTGGCAGCCTCTGCCATAGCTCCTCGGTAATGAATGGGACGACGGGGTGCAGCAGCCGGAGCGCCGCGTCGAAACAATAAGCGAGCACAGCGTGTGTGACGGCGCGGGAGGCGGTGGGGTCCCCCGAAGCGGCGGGTGCCCGCTGGGCTGCTGCGGAGGGGGACCCCGCCGACCCCGCGCCGTCACTCCCGAGGCGTGGCTTGACGGCCTCCACGTACCAGTCCGCCAGCTCCTTCCACACAAAATCGAAGCACCGTTTGGCCGCTTCGTCGAGCCGGAACGTCTCGAGCGATGTCGTCACCTCGCGGATCGCCCCCTGCGCGCGCGACAGGATCCAGCGATCGGCGAGCTGCAGACGGTTCTCGTCGAGCGCCTCGAGCGGCTGTACCCGCTCCGGCAGCTGCGCCAGGATGAAGCGTCCGATGTTCCAGAGCTTGTTCGCGAAGTTCCGTCCCGGCGCGAAGGTCGTCTCGAGGTCGTTGGGGTCGAGGACCAGGTCGGACCCGAGCGACACGCCGGCGATCACGGTCCAGCGCAGCGCGTCGGCGCCGTACAACCGCACGACGTCGAGCGGATCGATCCCGTTGCCGAGGGACTTCGACATCTTGCGGTGCTGCGTGTCCCGCACGGTGCCGTGCAGGTATACCGTGGCGAACGGGCGTGCGCCGAGAAAATGGTACCCGGCCATGATCATCCGGGCGACCCAGAAAAACAGGATCTCGGGGGCCGTGACCAGCGTGTGGCCGGGGTAGAAGCGCTTCAGGTCGGGCGTCTCGTCGGGCCAGCCGAGCGTCGCGAATGGCCACAGCCACGAGGAGAACCAGGTGTCGAGCACGTCGGGATCCTGCTCCACCGGGCCGCGGCACTTGCGGCACTGCTTCGGGTCTTCGCGATCAGCCCACTGCTCGCCGCACTTGGCGCACGTGAAGATCGGAATCCGGTGTCCCCACCACAGCTGCCGCGAGATGTTCCAGTCGCGGATGTTCTCCATCCAGTGCTGGTACGTCGCGCCCCAGCGCTCGGGCACCAGGCGAATGGCTCCGGTCCGGTAAGCCTCGAGCGCCGGCGCCGCGAGCGGCGTCATCTTCACGAACCACTGATCGGACAGCCGCGGCTCCACTACCGAGTCGCAGCGATAGCAGTGGCGCACCGCGTGCCGATGGGGCTCGATCTTCTCGAGCAGGCCGCGCTCTTTGAGCAGGTCCACGATCCTTTCGCGCGCGTCGAAGCGGTCGAGCCCGGCGAGCGCCTTGGGCACGCGCGTCGGATGCTCCATCCGAGCGTCCTCGGTCATCACGAGGGGCATCTCGAGCTTGTGCCGCAGCCCGATCTCGAAATCCGTCGCGTCGTGCGCCGGGGTCACCTTCACGAAGCCCGTCCCGAACCCGGGCTCGACGGCCTCATCGGCGATGATCGGCACCGGCAGATCGATGATCGGCAGCCGGGCGACCTTCCCCACGAAGCCGCGATGGCGTGCGTCCTTGGGATTCACCGCCACCGCGGTGTCGCCCAGCAGTGTTTCGGGGCGCGTGGTGGCCACGGTCAGGGAGGGCTTGGGACCGCCCTCCACGGGATAGCGGATGTAGTACAGCTTCCCGTCGATGTCCTTCGATTCGGCCTCTTCGTCCGACAGGGCCGTGAGGCAGCGGGGGCACCAGTGGATTACCCGATGGCCACGGTAGATGAGCCCCTCGTCCCACAGGCGCACGAACACTTCCCGCACGGCCCGCGAGTAGGCCGGGTCGAATGTGAACCGCGTTCGGGTCCAGTCACAGGAGGCGCCGATCAGCTTGAGCTGTTCGAGAATCGTGGCGCCGGTCTCTTTCACGAAGGCCCAGACCCGCGCGACGAACGCCTCGCGGCCCAGGTCGAAGCGGGTCTTCCCCTCCTTCGCGATGAGGCGCTCCACCACGTTCTGCGTGGCGATCCCGGCGTGGTCCGTGCCGGGGAGCCACAAGGCTTCGCGGCCGCGCATCCGCTCGAACCGGATCAGCACGTCCTGCGTCACGTTGTTCAACCCCTGGCCCATGTGCAGCACGGCCGTGACGTTGGGTGGGGGGATCACGATCACGTACGGAGACTTCGGTGAGTCCACCCGGGCCGTGAACACGCCGCGCTCGAGCCAGCGCTGGTACAGCGGGCGCTCGACGGCGTGGGGGTCGTACTGCGGCGGCAGCTCGAAACGGGACTCGGCCATTCCTTATAATAGACAGGTTGGTGGAAGTTGGTGGAGGTTGGTGGAGGTAGAGGAAAGGACCTGCACCATCCTCCTCCATCTTCCACCACCCTTCACCATCCTTCTGTTTGTGCTAAAATACGCTCCCATGCCCGACGAGTCTCCGGTGCTCGCCCCGAGCCGCATCGCGCGCTGGTTCGCGATCGCTGCGGTGATCGTGTTCACCGTCGCGCTCTACTTCCGCGACGGGCGCCGCGTGCCGCCCCTGACGGGTACGCCCGCGGCGACCGGCCAGTCGGCCAACTGAGCTGATGCCTCCCGAAATCCGCGTCACGCTCCCCGACGGGAGCGAGAAACGCGTCCCCGCCGGCTCGACGGGCGCCGACCTCGCGAAGGCGATCGGACCGGGGCTGGCGCGGGCGGCCTTGGCGGTGCGCGTGGACGGCCAGGTGTGGGACTTGACGCGCCCGCTGCCCGACGGCGTCAAGGTCTCGATTCTCACCGACAAGGATCCGCAGGCGCTCGAGGTGCTGCGCCACTCCTCGGCTCACGTCCTGGCGACGGCCGTACGGCAGCTGTTCCCCCAGGCGCAGATCGGCTTCGGCCCGCCGATCGAGGACGGGTTCTACTACGACTTCGCGGTGGAGCGGCCCTTCGCGCCGGAGGATCTGGAGGCGATCGAAAAGAAGATGACGGAGGTTGTGAAGGCCGACTACCCGTTTGTGCGTGAGGAGGTGGACCGCGCGGAAGCGAAGCGCCGCTTCAAGGATGACCCGCTGAAGCTCGAGCGCATCGAGGACCTCGGACCGAACGAGGTGATTTCGGTCTACACCGACGGTCCGTTCGTGGACCTGTGCCGCGGGCCCCACGTGCCGAGCACCGGGCGGATCAAGCACTTCAAGCTGCTGCACGCCGCCGGCGCCTACTGGCGCGGCGACGAGCGCCGCCAGATGCTGCAGCGCATCTACGGCACCGCCTGGTTCAGCAAGGACGACCTCGAGGGCTATCTGCGGCGTCTCGAGGAAGCCAAGAGGCGCGACCATCGGGTCCTGGGGAAGCAGCTCGATCTCTACTCGATTCAGGAGGAGGTGGGCCCGGGGCTGATCCTGTGGCACCCCAAGGGGGCGATGCTCCAGTTCCAGCTGCGGCGTTTTATCGAGGACACGATTCTCGAGCGAGGCTATTCGCTGGTGTACACGCCGCACGTGACGCGCGAGCAGCTGTTCCTGCGCTCCGGGCACCTGCCGTTGTACGCCGAGAATCAGTTTCCCCCGATGGCCGCGGGCGAGGGTGAGGCGGAGGAGGTGCGCTATCGGGTGAAGCCGATGAACTGCCCGATGCACATCCTCATCTACGCGTCGCAGCAGCGCAGCTACCGCGACTTGCCGATCCGGCTCGCGGAGATCGCCAACGTGTATCGCAACGAGCGGTCGGGGACGCTGCACGGGATGCTGCGCGTGCGCGGTCTCACGATGGATGACGCGCACATCTTTCTCGAGCCTGAGAAGGACGCGATCGAGAAGGAAGTCTTCGAGCTGCTGGACATCGTCGAGTTCGTGCTCGGCAAGACGTTTGGACTGTCGTACCGCCTGGATCTCGCCACGCGGCCCGAGAAAAAGCTCGGCAGTGACGCGCTCTGGGACCTCGCTGAGACAGCCTTGAAGGATGCTCTTGATTCTCGGCACATCACCTATCGCATAGATCAGGGCGGAGGCGCATTCTACGGACCGAAGATCGACGTCAAGTTCAATGATGCCATCGGGCGCGAGTGGCAGGGTGCGACGATCCAGCTCGATTTCCAGTTGCCCCAACGGTTCAATCTCGAGTACACGACGCGCGAGAATAGGCCCAACACACCGGTCATGATCCACCGCGCGATCTACGGCACGTTGGAGCGGTTCGTCGGATTCCTGATCGAGCACTTCGCGGGGGCGTTCCCCCTCTGGCTCGCCCCCGAGCAGGTCCG
>Ga0137410_10001377_pt1 | contig 16690 bp, 19 predicted proteins | sample CZODoug1_16funga_FD_108878 | JGI IMG/M metagenome (GOLD analysis project Ga0137410, IMG submission 108878) | Vadose zone soil fungal communities from Angelo Coast Range Reserve, California, USA - CZODoug1_16fungal (Illumina Assembly) | ecosystem: Environmental > Terrestrial > Soil > Vadose zone... | reverse complement strand
TACCAACGTCGGCTTTGAATGCTTCCACGCGGGTGCCATGCTTGCCGGCTTCCTGCTGGACCTGGAGTGCGGCATCCTTGGCTTTGGCGTAGTTGAAAACCACGTCGGCGCCGGCCTGCGCGAATAGTTTGACGGCTGCCGCGCCGATGCCGCGTGAACCGCCGGTGATGAGTGCCGCCTTGCCTGCCAGAGAAATCATCAAGCCCCCAAGAAGTTAAAAGTTGACAGTCCCGACAGGGTCGGGATCTTCGATTGAAAGTCGAAGGTCAGCAACCTGCTGCGTCGGCGTGGCTGTCAGCTTTCGCAATGAAAGATTCATCTATGCGCCGTGGCCGCGCGGGTGGCCTGCACCAGCGCGCGAAACAGCGCTGCCGCTAGCACGTCGCCCTTCATTCGCTCCGGATGCCACTGAACGCCGACCACCCAGTGCTTGTGCGGCTCGTGCTCGACGGCTTCGATCACACCGTCGGGGGCGATAGCGGCCACGCGTAAGCCATGGCCCAAATCCCGGACTGATTGGTGATGCGAAGTATTGATTTGGACGTCGAACGCGCCGTTTTGACTCGCGAGGCCGGAAATGGCTGCAAGCTGAGCGATTTCGCCGCCAGGCTCGATCCGCGCAGGATGGATGGGGTCGGCCGCATCGGAAGGCAGGCCTTCCCTGCTGTGCTCAATCTTGGTGTGCAGTTCGGTGGCGATGTCCTGGTAGAGACTGCCCCCGAGGCAAACATTGAGGCTCTGGCAGCCGTAGCAAATGGCAAGAACAGGTTTGGCGGAGGCGAAGGCGTGCTCGAGGATGGCTAAATCGGTTTTTTCGCGGTTGGCGTCGGCATCGTGCGTCTTTTCATGGCGCGCGGCGTGGTAGAGCCCCGGATTCACGTCCGCGGGGGCGCCAGGCAGAACGAAAGCGTCCAAATCTTTTATCTGTGCGGAGAGCTCGGTTGGCGAAAGTTGGAGAGACACAGGGACGGGCTCGCCTTCGGCGGCGGTAACAGCGGCGAAGTAATACTGAAGCTTATTCGTGATGCGGTTGGCTTCTTCGTGAGAAGTCCGCCAGGGGATGCCCACACGGGAGCGGGAGGCAGCGCTCAGTTCGGGGTTAGCAGGGGTCATGGAACACCAAATCGTAGCATTCGGAGGGTAGGGCGGCAACCAGGGATGAGACGGCAAGAAAGAAACGGGTTTGGAGCCCCGCCACCTACGACGAGCAATGACTCGGGACGTGCCCGAGGGCAGTAATGGCGCTAATCAGGCGGGGAGGGAGGCGGAGTGGGCGAGGGCGGCGTCGAGGCAGAAGTCGGGGCTGTGGAAGAAGGCGGGGAGTTCGGAGAGGCGGAGGGCGAGGCGTTCGGGGGAGGCAGCGCGGAGCGTGACGTGGCCGAGTTTGCGGCCGGGGCGGGGAGATTTACCGTAGAGGTGGAGGTGGGCGTCGGGGACGGCGAGAACTTCGGCGGATTCGGGGATGTCGCCGATCAGATTGAGCATGGCACAGTGGCCGGCGGGTCCCGTGGAGCCGAGCGGGAGGCCGAGGACGGCGCGAAGATGATTTTCAAACTGGCTGGTGACGGCGCCCTCGATGGTCCAGTGGCCGGAATTATGGACGCGCGGGGCCATTTCGTTGGCAAGAAGCTCGCCCTGATGTTCGAAAAATTCGATAGCGAGGACTCCGACGTATTTCAAAGATTCAAGGACGCGGTGGGCGACGTTTTCGGCGGCACGCTGGATGGGGGGATCGAGGCGGGGAGCAGGCGCGAGCGAGAGCCGGAGGATGCCGCTGCGGTGGTGGTTTTCCACGAGCGGGTAAATCGCGGTTTCACCATTGCGAGAGCGGACTGCGAGGACGGAGAGTTCGCGGGTGAAGGGGACGAAACGCTCCAGGATCAGTTTCACGGAAGGCATCTCGGACTTGGCTTTCGCGACGTCCTGCGCGGTGCGAAGAATCCACTGCCCTTTGCCGTCATAACCCATACGAGAGGTTTTCAGAACGGCGGGAAGGCCGAGCGTTCTTAGGGCCGCGTCGAGTTCGGTCGGGTTCGAAACAGCGGCGAATTCGGCAGTGGTGATGCCCAGTTTGCGGAAGAGGCTTTTTTCGGCGAGGCGGTCCTGCGCGGCTTCGAGAGCGGCGGGCGGAGGATAGACGGGAACGCGTTCGGCCAGAAAATTGGCGGCTTCGACGGGAACATTTTCGAATTCGTAGGTGACGAGTTCGAGGCCGCTGGAGAATTTTTCGAGAGCGGCTTGATCCGTGTAATCGGCGGTGACGCGCTGGGCGATGCGGCCTACGGGGGCTTCGGGGGAGGGGTCGAGAAAGCGGAAATGCAGGCCGAGGGGATAGCCAGCGAGAGCGAGCATGTAGCCGAGCTGTCCGCCGCCAAGGATGCCGATGGTCACGCGTGCTTGCCTTTCTTCTTCGCTGGAGGCGGAGCGACGGAGGGATCCGGATTGGCGAGGACGCGGCCGGTCTGGTCGGTGCGGAATTTGCGGAAAGCCTCGCGGATGGCGGGATGCTTCACGCCGAGGATGGCGGCGGCGAGAAGCGCGGCATTGACCGCGCCGGACTTGCCGATGGCGAGCGTGCCGACCGGAACGCCGCTGGGCATTTGAGCAATCGAGAGGAGCGAATCGAGGCCTTTCAACGTTTTCGATTCGACGGGAACGCCGAGGACCGGCAGAACTGTTTTTGAGGCGGTCATGCCAGGAAGATGAGCGGCGCCGCCTGCTCCGGCGATGATGACTTCGATGCCGCGCTTTTCGGCGTGGGAAGCGTACTTGAAAAGCAGGTCGGGAGTGCGATGAGCGGAGACCACGCGTGTTTCATGTGGAACACCGAGCTCGCCGAGCGTCTTGGAGACGAATTTCATGGTATCCCAGTCGGAACCGGAGCCCATGATGATGCCGACGAGAGGATGGGTGTTCGACCCACCTTCCTTGGCTGCGTGTCTCAAGCCTTTGGGTTTCTTCGGTAGCATAACCATCCGTCGTAGTAAAGAAAGAATGCCGGCTGGGAAGCCGGCGCTACAAAGACTCGATCGAATCCTGAGGGCGATATTCTACCGCCGATATCAAGCGTGGCCATAATCGAAAAACAAAACCCACGGGGCTGAAGCCCCGCGCTACAGCGCGACTTAGCGCGTGGCGACTTGCGCGCGCTGCTTCCAATAATGGCGGAGTTGGCCAACCAGATAGAGCGAGCCGGTGACGAAAATGGCGTCTTCGGGCGCAGCGTGCGCAAGGGCGTGTTCGAAGGCGCATTCGGCGTCGGGGATCACGGAATAATGCGCGGCATGATGACCGGTAATCTCCGCGAGCTGGGCGGCGGAGACGGCGCGCACGGTGCGCGGCGCGGTGAAGATAACTTCGGCGGCGCGCGGGAAGAGCAGGCCGGCGACCTCGTCGACGGCTTTGTCGCGAAGGGCAGCATAGAGCAGCCAGAGTTTGCGATTTCGGAAATTTTGCTCGAGGAAATGCGCGAGCTCGCGAGCGGCGCCGGGATTGTGCGCGCCGTCCAGATAAACGTCGGGGGCGGATTGCAGTTTTTCGAGGCGGCCGGGCCAGATGGTATTGGCGATTCCATTGGTGAGGGCTTCATCGGGGATTCGAAAGCCACGGTTTTGAAGGAGCCGAGCGGCGGCGACGGCATTCAGCGCGTTCTGGAGCTGGAAGCGGCCGGGGAGGCTCGGGACGATATCGAAGACTTTGCCGGACTCAGCTTCGCGGATACGTGCGCGGACACTGCCATCTTCCATCGATTCGCGATCGACGCGAAAGGCTTTCGCCGGCTCGGTGACAGGAGAATCGAGTTCCGTGGCACGAGCAAGAATCACTTCGCGAGCTTCCAGGGGTTGTTCGGCGAGGACGAGCGGAACGCCAGGCTTGAGGATTCCAGCTTTTTCGGCGGCGATTTCCTTGAGGGAGTGGCCGAGGAAATTTTCGTGGTCGAAATCGAGGCGCGTGATGATGGAGACAACCGGTGAAAGAATGTTGGTGGCATCGAGGCGACCGCCGAGGCCGACTTCGAACACTCCGAATTCGACCCGCTCGCGGGCAAAATACTCAAAGGCCATAGCCGTGACGCACTCGAAATAAGTGGGATGCGCGCGAAGTTTGGCGGCGGCGAGGAGTTCCTCGATCAGAAGCTGAATGCGAGTGAAGGTTTCGGCAAAGGCTTCGTCGTTGATTTCCTCGCCGTTGATGCGGATGCGCTCGTTGATTTTCTCAAGGTGCGGCGAGGTATTCAGCCCCGTTCGAAAGCCGGCGTGGCGAAGGATGGATTCGAGGAACGCGGCAGTTGAGCCTTTGCCGTTGGTGCCGGCGATGTGGACGCTGGGATAGGCACGGTCGGGGCGACCGAGACGCTCGGCCAGGATAGTAATGTTTTCGAGATCGAACTTTGCGGCGGCGGCTTGCGTGGGCGCGGCCAATTCGCGGCCGAGGGAGAGCAGGTAGCGGACCGAAGATTCGTAGTTCATCTCAGCTCAAGAGCAAATCGAGAGAGCTGGCGATAAAGGACTTGAGGTCCTTGCGATGGACGACGGCGTCGAGGAAGCCGTGTTCGAGGAGGAATTCGGAGCGCTGAAAGCCTTCGGGGAGTTTTTGGCGGATGGTCTGCTCGATGACGCGCGGGCCGGCGAAACCGATGAGTGCGCCGGGTTCGCCGATGTTGAGGTCGCCGAGCATGGCGAAGCTGGCGGTGACGCCGCCCGTCGTGGGATCTGTGAGCACGGAGATGTAGGGGAGCTTTTCGTCGTCGAGCTTGGCAAGTGCGGCGGAAACTTTGGCGAGCTGCATGAGGCTGATGGTGCCTTCCATCATGCGCGCGCCGCCGGAGCAGGAGACGGCGATGAACGGCTGGCGGGTTTCGATGGCTAGCTCGATGCCGCGAGTAACTTTTTCACCGACCACGGCGCCCATTGAACCGCCTATGAAGCCAAACTCCATGGCGCACATGACGACGGGCCGGCCGTTGAGCTGGCCTTCGGCGGTAATGACGGCGTCATTCATGCCGAGTTTTTTCTTTGCTTCCCTGAGGCGCGTGGCATAGGGCTTGGTGTCGACGAACTTGAGCGGATCGGTGGAGGTCATGCCCGCATCGTGCTCGGTCCAGCGGCCGTCGAGGAGCATTTCGAGGCGCTGCTTGGAATTCATTTTGAAATGAAACTGGCACTTGGGGCAGACGAAGAGATTGGCTTCGAGGTCCTTGCGAAAGACAATGTTGCGGCAGGACTCGCACTTGACCCACAAGCCTTCGGTGCGCACGCGGCGCTCTTCGGGCGGGGTGGTTTGTTCGATCGATTTTTTGTCGCGCTTGAACCAGGCCATGGAAAAGTTGACAGTCGAAAAATTAAAGTTGAAAGCCCGCGAGCCCTGAATTGGCAGCCACGGCGCGGCGCTTGAGATCCTTCGTGCTAATAGTCGATCCCCCGTTGAGCCAGTATACCCTTGGTGTAGGGGTGTTTCACCTCGCGCATCTCGGTGACGAGGTCGGCGAGCTCGACGAGCTTGGGATGAGCGTTACGGCCGGTGCAAATGACGTGGACACGCTCGGGGCGTTTCTTCAGGGCTTCGGCGACTTCGTCGGCGTCGAGCATTTTGTAGCTGATGGTGTAGTTGATTTCGTCGAGGACGACAAGGTCGTACTTGCCGCTGTAGATAGCGTCGCGCCCCGCTTGCCAGCATTCTTGCGCGAGCTTGATGTCTGCAGGATCGGTTTCGGCGCCGCCGATTTTGACGAATCCGCGGCCCATGGGACGGATTTCAAACTTGTCGTCGCCGAGCATTTTGGCGGCGTCCAGCTCGCCGTAGTGCCACGAACCCTTGATGAATTGGACCATTAGTACGCGCAAACCCTGGCCCACGGCGCGGAATGCGGTGCCGAGCGCGCAAGTGGTCTTGCCCTTGCCCGGTCCGGTGTAAACGATGAGGAGTCCTTTTTCTTCCGGCATAATCTGGCGGCTCGATGAACCCTTTCAAGACACGGCGAAAAGAATAGAGTTTGCGAAGTCACGGGCAAAAGGTCAAGTTGGTGTACCTGTCTCGTAGCAGTCCACGTCACGCAGGCGGTTCGTGATCCTGATCGCCGGGCTCTCGAGTGCTCGATATCAGTCCCAGACTCGGCATCTCAGGACTGCCCGGGCTCAACTGACGAAAGCTCAATACATCTAACAGTGCTACCGTACCGATCGTCGCCAGAAACCCGCCGACGTAGGCAACACAAAAATTCACCAAGCTATCCGCGGTTCTATCAGGAGAAAATTCCAGAAAGACGCCAAGAAACACGACCAAGCCCGCAAAACACAGAAACCTCACTAGAGGCATGCGCCAGCTCGGCAAACCGATCACTTGGCGGCACTGCGGGCAGGTGAACGACTGCCGAAAACGAACTTCCTCGCGTGTAAGGCCTCTGCCGCACAGCGGACAATTGGCAACGGACGGCAAGGAAAAGTCCGGGGGAGCCGGCACGGTACCCTGAAAAATGACAAACATACCAAGCTCGCATACGAGCCGAGCGGCTAGGGGAGCAACCAGACTGCCGAGCCACACGTACAAGCCACCGAAGACGAGCCCCTCGAAAGCCCCATACGCTACCCTGTAAGGCCCGCGAGGAAACAGTCGCAGCGCATAGACTCCAGCGCACAGAAGAATCGCAGTACCGGGCGAAATCGAATCATTCATCAGCGAAGTGATCGAAGTGGCTCGCCAGAACTCGAGAGCCGCCACGCCAAAAAGAAGTAAGATCCACCGCGTATAACCAAGGGCGTAGAGGGCGGGAACTTCCCACAGGAACTGCCTTTGCGGAATGAGCTTCTTCTGAAAGGCGGCCAGCAGAATAAGAGCACCGAAGAAAGCGATACCACAAGCTGTTCCCAGGACCAGGTTGCCCAGTTTGAAGACCGATGCTATTCCCACCTGCTGCCACGTAAAGTTGTTGAACCAAAGCCACATCGCTGCTCCGAAAAGCACTACTAGGTAGACCAGAAGGTTCGCTCGACCACTAAAGAGAAAGACCTTCGTGAGCGATTCTTTTAGAGGAGGAGGTGAAATAGCTCCCTGCTGCGCCGCTGCATTTCGAATCGATGGGAGAAATGCTGACCATAGGAGCCATTCGGTCAACGGAAAGAGCAGCAAGAGAGTCAAAGATGGAATAGTCATGTGTAGTTCGTCAGGCTCTTGGCTGGCCCCCATTCTCAATCTGCCAGATTTAGGCGTTTGACGAGCTCGGCGGCGATGGAGGCGACGCGTTCCTGCGACGCAGAAGGAAGTGAAATTCCCGGCTTGGCGTGGGGATCCTGGAGAACGATCCACAAGCCAGGGCGGTAGCTCTCATCGCCACCGGGGCAGATGGCGCCAGTGAGTTGCGTCAATTCGAAAGGCAGCGGGGCGGAGTGAGTGAAATCGAGATTGGCGTGCTCCGGAGAGTTCGCCTGGTACGGGGGATGGGCAAGAAGATCCATGAGGACGCCGCGGGCGTCATCAACGAGGTCGCGGAAACCCTGCGAGACAAGGACAGCGTCCACATCACGTGGCGTGGGCTGCTCGAGTTGGAGAAGATCGTAATCGGGAAGAGGATTCTCAAGTGGGATTTCGATCGTAGCGGAGGGCCGATTTGCGTCGTGGGAGATATGCACGGACATTATGCTCCTAGTTTGCACCACGCGGGCTATTTCGGATAGGGGCTGCCGGAGAGGATGGCGAAAGCGCGGTAGAGCTGTTCGGCGAGTATGACGCGGGCGAGTTCGTGAGAAAAAGTCATAGCGCTGAGAGAAAGTTTCTGGTGGGCGCTTTGGCGGAGCGCGTCCGGGAAGCCGTCGGCGGCGCCACAGACGAAGATGAGTACGCGCGTGCCGCGGTCGCGAAGTTCGCCGAGCCATTTGGCGAGGGCGTTCGAATCGAGATTTTTGCCGGCGGCATCGAGAAGGACGACAGTGGCGGCGTGATCGGCATCGAGCTTTTTCAGAGCGGCATCACCGTCGCGGACTTCGGTGATTTCGATGGGGCACGATCGGCCGATGCGTTTCACATAGTCGTCGAGGACAGCGCGCATCTCAGGGCGGCGGGTTTTGCCGAGCATGAGAAGACGCAGCTTCACTTGAGCCCATACTTCTTGCGCTTTTCGAGGAGGGTCTTGCGGCTGATGCCGAGAGCTTCGGCGGAGCGGCTGATCTGGTAATGCGTGGCTTCGAGGGTAGCGGCGATGACTTCGCGCTCGACTTCCTCGAGGGAACGGAAGCCGGCAGCCGGGCTCGCAGCGCCCGGCGCGGCGGCGCGCACACTTTCCGGGAAATTTCCGGGCTCGAGGAGGTCGTTCTTGCTAGGCGCTGCACTGCTGCCGGAACCTGAGAAAACCACCGCGCGCTCGAGAGCGTTGCGGAGTTCACGGACATTCCCGGGCCAAGAGTAGGCGGCAAGCATGCGGCGCGCTGAATCGCTCAGTTGTGCGTGGGGGCGGCTGTGGACGGAGCGAATGGTCGCGAGCAGATGATCAGCGAGAGGAAGAATATCGGCGCGACGGCCACGGAGAGGAGGAACCTCGAGAGCGAGGACGTTCAACCGGAAATAAAGGTCTTCGCGAAAGCTGCCGGACTTCACAGCGGCGGGAAGATCGACGTTGGTCAGTGCAATCAGGCGCGCTTCGATGCGCAAGGTTTCCGTGCCGCCAAGGCGTTCAAACGTGCGCTCCTGCAAAACCCGCAGCAATTTTCCCTGCGCCCCAGGCGAGAGCGCGGCGACTTCATCGAGAACGATGGTGCCGTTGCCCCCGAGCTCGAAGCGGCCGAGTTTGCGTTCGACCGCGCCGGTAAAAGAGCCGCGTTCGTGGCCGAAAAGTTCGCTTTCGACAAGCTGCGGAGGAAGGCTGGCGCAATCAATCTTCAGGTACGGCGCGTCGCGGCGCGGGCCGAGTTCATGAACCAGGCGGGCGAGGTGGTCTTTGCCGCTGCCACTTTCACCGGTGATCAAGAGAGTGGCGGGAGCGGCAGCGTCTTTCTGGGCGAGTTCAAGGAGATGGAGCGATGCGGGATCGGCGGAAATCCACGGCAATCGTTCCGCGGTCATTGCCGCGAGCGGCCGCCGTGGGGCCGGCTGGAAGAGGCTTCACCGGAAAAGTGCTGATGCCCGAACGCAGAATCAGGCATGTCTCGCTCGGAGGTAGGACCGTCAGGCTGGTCAGGGAGTTCGAGCTTGGGTGCCATGCGCCAGAGTCGCTCGAGATCGTAGTAACGGCGGGCCTGCTCGCTGAAAACGTGCACGACAAAGCCGCCGAAATCGAGCAGCGCCCATTCGGCGGAGCGATGACCCTCGCGCTGCTCAGGCGCGCGGCCGAGATTTTTATGGAGTTGCGCCTCGATTTCGGTGCAGATGGCCTGGACCTGCGGGGTGCTGAAGCCCGTGCAGACCACGAAATAATCGGTGAAGGCGGCTGCGGCCGTGAGGTCGAGCACAGTAATGCCCGCGGCTTTCTTTTCTTGTGCGGCTTCAACGGCGAGGCGGACGCCCTGGGGCAAGGATTCGAATTTCATCTGAGATCCCGGTATAGGCCCTGCTTGAGAATGTATTCCTCGACGCGCGCGGAAACAAGCCCATGGATGGACTGGCCCTTGTGCGCCTGGCGGCGGACTTCGGTAGCGGAAACATCGCTGGAAACGTTTTCGAGCAGATAAATCGTGGTTTTGTGAAGTTGCGCGACGACCTGCGAAGGAGGCTCGGCCTCCTTTTTTGCATCCGGTCGCGCTATCACGTCCGGCGGAATGACGAGGCGGAGGGCTTCCGGGCGGATGCCAGGGCGATTCGCGATGATGAAATCGCAGAGTGTGAGCAGCGTTTCATATTCCTTCCACATGGGAATATCCAGGAACGCGTCGGCGCCAATGATGAAAAAAAGCCGGTCGCCGTGGTAAACGTGGCGGAAGTATCGCACGGTGTCCACGGAATAGTGGAGTTGCGTGCCGCTGAAATCCTCACCGGCTTCGGCAAGCGAGGGAACGAAGTGCGGATGCTCGGTGCAAGCGAGGGAGACCATGGCAAAGCGGTGCGGGAACGGCGCGAGGTGTTGCTTCAGCTTGTGCGGCGGCCGACTCGCGGGGATGAAGTGGAGTTCGTCGAAATTGAAACGCCGGTCGGCGGCGCGGGCGGCGGAAAGATGGCCGTTGTGGATGGGGTCGAAGGAACCGCCGAAAATCGCGATGCGCCGAGGATGATGCTTTGCGGCGGTGCGGTGCGCTTGCGCGGTGGTCAATGACGCTCCCAAGAAAATGCCGGCGGCCCGGATCGAATCAGGGCTGTAGACGATATACCTAATTCTCTCACGAATCTTGTTCTTTGTTGGTGGCGACCGCCGAGCGGTCAACAGGCGCCGATGATGGGTGTTCGCTCTCGTCCTCGGAAGCCAGTGTGTCAATGGAGGAATCGTGGACGGGGCGCGGAATCTTGTCCAGCGCATCGGCGATGGAACGGACCAGTTCCTTGACACCGTCACCCGCGACGGCTGAAATAGAATGGAATTCAACATTGTGCTGCCTGCAATAATCGCGAAGAGCCTCGAGGCGCGTGGTATTAGTTGTAGCGTCTAGCTTAGTGGCGACGACAATCATCGGTTTTTCCATGAGGGACGCGCTAAAGGCTTCGAGCTCGCCGTTGATGATCTCGAAGGAATGGACGGGATCATCGGTGTTGGAGTCGCTCGTATCGATGAGATGGACTAGCAGGCGCGTGCGTTCCACGTGGCGGAGGAAGCGGATACCAAGACCAGCGCCCAAATGCGCGCCTTCGATGAGGCCGGGTAGATCGGCGACGACAAAAGTGCGGCCGAGCTCGGTGCCGTGCCCGCCGTCGGCGTTGACGACGCCGAGGTTGGGCTCAAGCGTGGTGAACGGATAGTTGGCAATTTTGGGACGCGCGGCGGAGATCACGGAAATCAAAGTGGACTTGCCCGCGTTGGGGTAACCGACCAGGCCGACATCGGCCAGAAGTTTCAGTTCGAGGCGAAGATGGCGCTCTTCGCCGGGAAATCCATCCTCATGTTCGCGCGGAGCCTGGTGCCAGGGCTTGGCAAAGTGTTGATTGCCGCGCCCGCCGCGCCCGCCGTGCGCGATAAGGACGCGCTGGCCGGCAGTGGCGAGATCAGCGATGGTCGCGCCTTGCTCGTCAAACACCAGCGTGCCGACGGGAACTTGCAGGATCATATCCGTGCCAGAATGGCCAGTACAATTGGAGCCCTCGCCGTGACGGCCGCGATCGGCCTTGAATTCGCGATTGTAGCGGTAGCGAAGCAGCGTGTTGTCGTTCGGGTTGGCTTCCAAATAGATGTTGCCGCCATGGCCGCCGTCGCCGCCGGAAGGACCACCGCGAGGAACATATTTTTCGCGCCTAAAGGCCACGCAGCCGTTGCCGCCGTCGCCGGCCTTCACGAATATTTTGGCTTCATCAACGAACACAGGAATAAAACTCCGTAAGAGTTAACCGCGCTGCATTACCAGCCAATAGCAGCGCTGAAAAGAAAAACGCGGTCCAATGTGGCCGGACCGCGGAAGAGAAGAAGGGCCGACTAAATCCCCCCTGCAAAATGCAGCTCCAGAGTGCCGCTAATTCGCAGCTGACTTGGCTTGCTCTGCTGGCTTAACACTGATAAAGCGGCCGTGACGGCCCTTGTCTTCAAACTTCACGAAACCGGTCACGAGCGCGAAGAGCGTGTCGTCCTTGCCCTGACCGACGTTTTCGCCAGCCTGGTGCTTGGTGCCGCGCTGACGGACCAGAATCGTGCCTGCATTGACGAGCTGCCCGCCGAAACGCTTGACGCCCAGCCTTTGGCCGTGTGAATCGCGGCCGTTTGTCGAGGAGCCGCCGCCCTTCTTATGTGCCATGATGTAATCCTTTTCGAGAAAAAGTGCCGGGTTGCACCCGGCGGAATGTGAAGAGTGTTAGAGCTTAATATCGCTGACCTGCACGGCTGTGTAGTTCTGCCGGTGGCCGCGCTGAATCTTGTACTGATTGGTCTTCTTGAACTTCAGGACGGTGACTTTCTTCGCCCGCCCCTGCTGGACGATCTTGCCGGTTACGGAAGCTTTACCAGCATCGGCGCCCAAGAGAACCTTCTTATCGTCCGTATGGACGGCCAAGACGGAACCAAAATTCACTTTTTCCCCAACCTTGCCATCAACCCGCTCAATGCGGATAGTGTCGCCGGGCGCGACGCGATATTGCTTTCCCCCGGTCTGAATAACAGCGTACATCTGTCCTCCAAGCGCTAAAGACAAACCCTAATTATAGAGGTTCTTCACCCGAATCGTCAACGAACGAAATCGCAAGGAAATGCGCAATGCTACGTCGCGTTCTCAGGCGCCTACGCGACGATGGAGATCATGCCGAGGACGTGGAGGCCCAGATCCGCATCACCGGAGACACGCACGTGCTCTAAAGCGGACTCGCGGCTGATGCCCTTGGTGAAGATGCGCCAGGCGATTTCCTGGGGAATGATTGTCTCGGAGGTTCTCTCGCCGAATGGCTTTAGGAGGAGGCGCCACGTTTCTTCGGCGCGATAAAGATACCAGCTGCCACCGCACTCCCCCGAAATGATGATTTGAGCGTAGGTTCCTGGCTTTGCGGAGATGCCGCGATATGCGAAAGGAAGAGCACGCAGAAAACAATCCAGAACAGGAAAGTACAACTCACGCGTCATGATGCCCGGCTTGTCCACAGCCAGCCGAATCTGTTGCTGGTGATGCCAGCGCTCGGTAAATTCGCGCGCGGTGTCAAACCAGTTTGCGGATTTTTCCTCGCCTGCCCAATTCACACCGTAAGGAGCCATCGCGTATGGGTCGCGGGAAGCGTGATACTCCGCCAATAATTCAGTAGCAACTTCCATCAGGTGAATCAAAACCGGCGGGCTCAACCGGCGGTAAACGCTGACGCCTTCCTGATTCAACCGGTTGATGAAGGCCGCCAAATCAGCAGAAGAGTTGATTGCTGGATTCTCAGCCACATACCCGTCTCGACCGATGGAAACTCCGCGAAGCGCCGTGTCCAGAAGATGCGCGGCCACATCCTTGACTCTCCATCTGGGCGAAACGGTTTGCTTCTCCCAATCTGCCGGAACGAGGGAGCGCAAGAGGCCGAGAAGCATGCCATCCAGCTTCGGAAACAGACCGGCAGTGAGAATCGGTTTGAGTGGCTCAATTCCTGCATTCATCACATGCACCAACGTGGGAAGAATCCTCACATCACGAGTGTCGAAATGCAATCATGATCGCCTTAGTTCCAACTGAATCAATAGGATGCCCGTCTCGAAAGGAGATTGACTGGACGCCAGAGCTTGGCGCGCAGTATCTTCGCGCACAGTTTCCAAGGGTCGGATTACAACTATTTTGCCTGCCAAGGGTTTAGTTAAGTGGATGCCCCGGGCGAGACCTAAGGCATCCAATGGCAGTGAAGGTTCTTGTAGTTGCAACATTGGACTTTAGAAGGGGTCCAAACATGCGTTATCTAAGGGTTCTTGCTTTGCTCGGCATCATTTTGGGTTCGGCATCGTTTGCTCATGCACAAAGAGTGGTCGTGGGTGTTGGAGTTGGCCCAGCATACGGATATGTTGGCCCGGCGCCTGTTTGCGCGTACGGCTACTATGATTATTACCCATACGCTTGCGCGCCTTACGGTTACTACGGCCCGGATTGGTTTCTAGACGGAGTCTTCATCGGGGCTGGCCCGTGGTTCCATGGATACTACGGTCGCGGCTTCTATGGCCGGGGCTATTACGGCCGCGGCTTCTACGGCCGTGGTTACTACGGCAGGGGCTATTACGGTCGTGGTGGTTATGGCTATCGCGGCCGAGACGGGTTTGATCGCGGAGGCTTCCGAGGGGATCGTGGGTTCCACGGCGAGCGCGGTTTCCATGGTGGTGATAACGGATTTCATGGAGGAAGCGGCTTCCATGGTGGTAATGGCAGATTTCATGGAGGAGGAGGCTTCCATGGCGGTGATGGCGGATCCCATGGCGGCGGGTTTCATGGTGGCGGTGCGGGTGGATTCCATGGCGGCGGTGGAGGCCACGGAGGCGGGCATCACTAACTGCCAAGAATCATAGAACAGAAATCAGGAACGGCTGACAGCTCCGCTGCCAGCCGTTTTCATTTTCGGCTTCCGGCAAAGCAAATTTTCTACGCGCAGACGCCTTCGTCCGTACGCTGAGAGAATTGCTGCGAAAACCAGAACGAATATGGAGTCGCGCCGTGCGACTGGTAATGTTCCAACCGCTCGCGGCCTTCACCCACGGTAGGAATGTGGCCCGCCGGAATCCACCACAGGCAGTAGCCGGGCTTCTCCGCCTTCTCGAACCACATGGCCCGACCACGAAAAACTTTCATGTGATCTGATTTGTAGGCGAATTCGCGCAACGCCTCGACGGACTCCCAGACAGACATATTTACAATCACGAAGGGATCGTCACTGTACGCAATGTCCGTGGCGTTGCCCGATCCCGACTGGAGCCGCCAAACAAAGCCCCGAGCTTGGTCCGCGAGCGCGTTGATGGGGCCCAGCTGAGCGACAAACTCTGCAATCTTGGGATCATCAATGGGGGCGACGAGGCGGCCGATATTAATCTGTGCAAGTTGATAGGCCATGCCCGCTCCTGGTGACTCCTGATAAAAGACGCCTCAGAAATCGAAACGGTAGCCGAGAATCATCTTGGCAAGCAAATGGTCCGTGGCACGTGTCACGCCCACACCTACTCCAAAATTGACTTCCCACTTGGGCGAGAGATTCAGATCAATGGCAGGGAGAATTTGCTGTTGCTGCTGGCTGATGGGGTCGAAGCCTGTGACTGGACCCAGCGAGCCGTAATACTCGATGCCTCCCGCGATTTTCTTGGTGAAATCATAGCTGAACTTGAAGTTGGGCGAGAACACGAGCCCCTGATTCACGCCCGGCCCATGAAACGACCGGTCAAACGTGGGATTGAAGGAAAGATACCACCGGCCGAGTTGCTTATCGATGATGGGACGAATTTCCCACGTCCAAGTGTCCGCTGAGTAGCGGCGGCTCTGCCAGCCAATCTCGTTCGAGAGGCTGACGCCGACCGGCCAGTGCCACTTCGGCGGAACGCGCACGCGGGGACGGATGTGGCTGCCGACGTAATCCCAGCCCTGGCCGCTCTTCGCCGAAGTGAAAATGTAAAACCCAGTCTCGAACCAGTCATTGAAGCCGTGGGTGATTTCAATCGTTTCGTGCAACTGATGATTCGTGGGCAGTGTGCCGTCATCAGTGGATTTGGAACCTTGAAATGTGAAATTGGAATGGAGCTCAATCATGGTATGGCGAGGCGCGACTGTTTCGTATGGATACACCTGGATTTCGTAATTCCCCTGCGCGCTGGCGGGAAATGATAGAGCCGCGCATCCCAGAAGACAAAGCGCAATCGAGAACGCGGTTCGCAGTCGCATATTCAATATCTAACGGCTCCCAAGCGTAACTCAGCACTGGTGCTCGACAAACTGGAATAGATGCAGGAATCAGGCGTGCGGGTGTGCCTTGTCGTAGATGTCCATCAACTGGCGAATGGAAGCGTGGGTGTACTTCTGCGTGGTGGAGAGCGATTGATGGCCGAGAAGCTCCTGGATGGCGCGAAGGTCGGCGCCATCCGCGAGCAGATGCGTGGCGAACGCGTGACGCAGCGAATGTGGATGCAAATCCCAATTGACATTGGCCATGCGCACGTATTTCTTGACGATGCGCCCGACGGAGCGCTGCGTCAGCCGCCGCCCTGAATAATTGAGGAAGATCGCTTCGGCGTGCAGGTCTCGCCTGCCGCTGGCTCGGTCGGTTTGCTCCAGCAGCTGTTCGCGCACCGGCCAGTATTTTTCCATGGCTTCCTGGGCCTTAGCCCCGTAAGGAACGATGCGTTCCTTGCTGCCTTTGCCCCGGACGCGGAGAATGCGTTCCTTTTGCTCCATGTCGGGAAGATTGAGGCCGGTGAGTTCGCTGACGCGCAGGCCTGCGGCATAAAGAAGTTCGAGCAGCGCGCGGTCGCGCCGAAGGAGCAAGCCTTCTCCGGCGCGCATGGAACGAACTTGTTTGCCCGGGAGATTCGTGGAGGAGGCGCGTGCAAGCAATTTTTGGGGATTCGTCCGGCCAGGAGCCTCTTGCCCCGCCCCGCCCAGCTGATTGAGGAAACCGTTCATTTCTTCGGCGGAAAGCACCGAAGGGATGCGCTTCGGCAGCTTTGGTGTTGGAACCAGACGTGCGGGATTCTCCTTCAGATGACCTTCGCGGACACAATACTTGAAGAATGAACGCAGAGCCGCGAGCTTTCGCGCAATAGAGCTTTTCTTAAGGCCATAATCGTGCAGATGTGCGACGAATTCGCGAATCATCGAGTGCGTAACTCCGGTGAGTCCGGGCGGCCGGGCTCCGGGCGGCGAGAGATACGCGAGAAATTGTTCGAGGTCCCTGCGATAGTTCAGAACCGTATGCGGAGAGGAATTCTTCACCGACTGAAGATATTCAAGGTACTTCGCAATCGCTTGAATCATTCGCGGCTACAGCTCCCGGGGAGAGGCCCGAGTACAGTATAGACGCGGGCAAATCCGCGGAAAGCAAAATCACGGCGCTGTTTCTTCAGATGCAGGTGGGTCAGGACTTGGCTGCCACGGGTACGGGGATTTCTTCGCGCTGAGTTTGCGGCGGTGCTTCGGGAACGAGCATC
>Ga0137410_10001372_pt1 | contig 16715 bp, 18 predicted proteins | sample CZODoug1_16funga_FD_108878 | JGI IMG/M metagenome (GOLD analysis project Ga0137410, IMG submission 108878) | Vadose zone soil fungal communities from Angelo Coast Range Reserve, California, USA - CZODoug1_16fungal (Illumina Assembly) | ecosystem: Environmental > Terrestrial > Soil > Vadose zone... | reverse complement strand
CTTACTTAAGTTAGATGCAATCGAAGCCGCTATCCGTGACCCGGCTCACGAGTCTCTGCGCGGCTCCGGCGTTGCCTCTAGCCCAACTGGTTCCCTTTTTCGCCCGAACGTTGCCGCTCGTCTTTTGGGCGATTATTGAACCATTTCGAACCACCAGCAACTCTAATTAATTGTGTAACTTACGGTGGGATCTTTCTACGCACCGACGATGAGGGAGACCGTCGGGCTTGCCCACCTGCCTCTAAGCCCTACTCGGTGCAAACTTCGGGCCAAATTAGCGCCAAAAAAGGACAGGTACGCGCGGGGGCTATTCGAATCGCAAAATCTCTACCGGCAGCAACTTCGCCGCTGCCCTTGCCGGAACCAGTGTGGCTCCCACGGAAATGAGCATTGCTGCCAGTGAAATCCACAGGCCATCGAGAAGGTTCGCATGAAATGGGACAAAGGGCACCGCGTATACCTGCGGGTCGAGTGGGATCCAGTGCCAGGTACCGGCACTCCAGGCAAAGACATAGCCGAGCACCAGCCCCGCTAGCGTCCCACTGGCACCGATTGCAATTCCCTGCCACAAGAATATGGTCCGAATCTGCTCGCGGCGCGCACCCAGCGAAAGCAGAACCGCCACATCCTTCGCTTTGTCCGTAACCGTCATCGACAGAACGGCAAGAATATTTAATCCGGCAACAAAAGTGATCAAACCAATAAAGATTGCAGTGACCAATTTCTCCAATCGCAATGCTCGGAACAGCGGGCGGTTTTCTTCCATCCAGGTCGCGGCTGAAAAACCTGGTCCAGCCAGCGACTTAATCCTTTCGGCGACTTGCTCGGCTTGCTCGGGATCGCTCAAGCGAAACTCGATGACATTTACGACGTCGCTCGCGCCGGCCAGTTCCTGCGCGGACTTGATGTCCATAAAACACCAGTTCGCGTCGTAGTCATAAAACCCGGAATCAAAAATCCCGCTAACCCGAAATCTCCTCGTCCGCGGCAAAAGACCAAATGGCGTGAGCCGGCCCTGCGGGCTGGTCATCGTCACAAAATCGCCGGGAGAGATCCTCCACTCATCTGCGAGCTGTTTCCCTACCAAAATACCTTCGGCGCCGTCCCGATCGGCGGAAAAATCCAGTTTCCCGGCCGAGAGAGTTCTCAACGCTGCGCCGTTGACCGCTTCGCTTCCGGCGTAGATGCCTTTTGCGACGATCCCACGTGCCTGCCCACCGAAGCTAAGTAACACGGTTTGATACACGGCTGGCGTCGCACTTCGAATTCCGGGAATCGTCGCCAGCTTTTTCGCCAGCGCGTCATAGTCATGGATACCGGACGAGCCCGGCCTCGTCAGCGACACGTGCGACGTGACACTGAGAAGATGCTCCTGCAGCGTTTCACGGAAGCCGGTATTCATCGCGAGCGAGATCACCAGCGTGCAAACTCCCGCCGCCACACCCAGGACGCTGAAAATTGTTACGAGGCGTAGCACTGCCGGTCGGTTCGGTGACCGCAGATACCGCTGCGCGACAAACCATTCAATCGACATAAGCTATGGACTTTATCCGGCGTGGTTCGCCGGTTCAACCTGCATCACGCTCCGTGACCCTCGGACGCCGCTTTTTCCTGCTCTTGATTGACCGGCCGCAGCAACGGAAAAAGAATTACGTCGCGGATAGATTGCGTGTTGGTGAGCAGCATCGTCAGCCGATCAATGCCAATGCCTTCGCCCGCCGTCGGAGGCAGGCCATGCGCCAGCGCACGGATATAATCAACGTCCAACTGCTTTGGCACTTCGTCTCCGCCTTGCGCCATCTGTGCAAGGAATCGCCGTTCCTGCTCCGCGGGATCATTCAGCTCCGAGAAACCGTTCGCGATCTCCATTCCCGCGACATAAATCTCGAACCGTTCGGTCAACGACGGATCGTCCGGCTTTTGCTTCGAGAGAGGTGAAATGTCCGTCGGAAAATCGTACAGAATCGTCGGCTGGACGAGATGATGTTCCGCCATCGTTTCAAAGAGGAGTCCCGTCCACTCCCCATCGCTAAGTTGGCCTTTGCTCGCTGCGTAAGCGGCACCCGTCGTTTTCGCCCACATGTTATAGCGAGCCGTGGCTTCGCGCGCCCCGCCGGACGCGGCAAGTTCGGCTAGTGTCGGCGCAACGTCCGCGCCCTCCGGCCAATATTTCTGAATTGCTTCGCGCATCGTCAAGCGCTGCATCTTGCCGAAATCCAGCTCGGTATCTCCGTACTTCACAACGGTCGAGCCACTAATTACGTTCGCAAGCCTCGCAAACAGCGCCTCGTTTAGATCCATTAGATCGAGGTAGTTGCTGTACGCCTCGTAAAACTCCAGCATCGTGAATTCCGGGTTGTGCTGCGTCGAAATTCCCTCATTACGAAAATTCCGATTGATCTCATACACCCGGTCGAGTCCGCCCACGACCAACCGCTTCAAATACAGCTCCGGCGCAATCCTCAGATACAAATCGATGTCCAAGGTGTTGTGATGAGTCACGAACGGCCGGGCTGCCGCGCCACCTGCAATCGGGTGCATCATCGGCGTTTCGACTTCTGTGTAGCCGCGTTCGTCGAAAAACCGCCTCAGCTCCTGCACAATCTTCGCGCGAGTCATAAATACCCGCCGCGAATCCTCATTTGCAATCAGGTCGAGATATCTCTGCCGGTACCGTAGCTCGACGTCAGTTAACCCATGCCATTTTTCAGGCAGTGGCAGCAATGCCTTGGACAGAACCGCCAATTCCGTCACCCAGACTGAAAGCTCACCGGTCTTCGTTCGAAACAGATGGCCTGTTACGCCAATCGAATCTCCCAAATCGAGCAGGTGAAAGACCTCGAAACTCTTGTCTCCGACCGCATCCTTACGAACATAAACCTGTACGCGCTTTCCGTTGCCCTGCAGGTGCGCGAATCCTGCCTTACCCATCAGCCGGTACGAGACCATTCGCCCTGCAACTCGCACATTAACTTTATGCGCTACGAGTTCGGCGGCGGTGGCCTGACCGTACTTGACTACAAGGTCTGCGGCAGTCGCCGTCCAGCGGAATTCATGCGGGTAAGGATTTAGCCCCGCCGCCCTCAGCTGTTCGAGCTTCTTCAGCCTTTGTTCGTACTGGTCCCTCGGCTCAAATTCCAAGTCGGCTTCCTCATTTCCACTGAGTTATCAGGGAGTGATAGCGAGTATAGCGGCCAGCCGCCGCTAGCCGCAACAAAGCTCTGGTTCTATTTTGGGACTCTGCTATACTTCCCGAGCCTCAAGGGGACTAGATTGAGCGCCCGCCCTGCTTCTCGACAAGGTACTACTGTGCGCGATGATTGGCGCGCATGGCTGCCGGAATCGAAATCACGTCTCAACGACCAATTCTCCAAAGAATTAGAGACTTTTTACTCGATCTTTAGCGTTTCACTCGATCAAGCACTGGAACTTCGTCGCACCGGGTCGATAGCCAAAGCATTTGAATTGGCCCATGTTTCGCAGGGAGCTTGCCGCCGCTTTTCACAAACCCTGGAGATGCTTCTTTCCACCTTGCATCGCCACGCTAAGCACTTTGGACTGGTGCCCAATGCAGCCCCGTTGGATGTGGGAAACTTTCGTGGACCGCGTGGCCAGCGCGCCGCCAGGATCGCCGGTTTTTTGAACCGCGTCCTTCTTTCGCAACGGTCTCAGTTCATTCACAAGGCAGCGACACTGCGTGACTTGGTGAACGATTTGAATGGCGAATTCTCCAAGGCAGCGGACGACTTGACAAGTGGCGAGTATCGGGAAAACGAGGCTTTTTGGGATGCGCTGGACAAAGGCCATTTCGATCTGAATACGTGCCTCCGCGAATCGATTGTTCTCTTGAAATCTTTCCTGGTTGTTTTGCCCGATGAACAAGTTACCGCCTTCGAAGCGGCAGTTAACTTTCGCTTCGAGGGAATGCCCGTGCCGGCCCTGGCTTTCCGCGATAGACGTTTCGCTGCAGTTCCGGGAAAATAGCTCTACCCGCAGCTGACCAGAGCCCAGTGCAAAGTTCTGGCATACTGCCGTAACCTTTACGTATCTGCGCGCATCGCAGTGCAGCTCAGGGACAACTCGAAAGGGGATTCGCGGCATCCGACGGTTTGGATGCGCCGCAACTGGACCGTTGGCCCGAAATCGACCAACCGAGCCCAAACAGGCAGTCGGTAAATCGCCTGTGACGCTCACGGAAGCGGAAGCCATTCGCCTGGCGCAAGCCGGAGACGGAGCCGCGTTTGACTTTCTCTATCACCTTCACAGTCGCCGCGTTTACGCACTCTGCCTGCGCATGGTAGGCAATCCGGCGGACGCTGAGGATTTGCTGCAGGAGGCTTTCCTCCAGCTTTTCCGTAAGATCGGAACCTTCCGCGGAGAATCGGCTTTCTCGACCTGGTTGCACCGGATGACGGTCAATGTGGTTTTGATGCGGCTGCGCAAGAAGTCCCTTCCGGTTGCTTCGCTTGAGGAAACTACGGAACCGGATGAAGAATCCGGAGGACCCCGGAAGGACATCGGCGCTCCCGATTTGCGGCTAAGTGGCGCCGTGGACCGGGTCAATCTTGAACGATCCGTCGAGAAACTGCCGCCCGGCTATCGAACGGTCTTCGTGCTCCACGATGTCCAGGGTTACGAGCACAACGAAATTGCGGACATCATGGGCTGTTCGGTCGGCAATTCGAAGTCACAGTTACACAAGGCGCGCACCCGCCTGCGTGAGCTGCTGCAGGAAGAGGCTCGCGATCTGGCTAGGCAAGAACGCCAGAGTGCAAAGGCTGAAGGAGGCAACTCGGATTGAGTTACAATACTCTCAATTCGGGGTGCTGCAACGAACCAGGTGCGTGGCGTTGCTCTAGTAAAGAGTTTTGTGCGAGGAACTGTCCAGACGTTGTTCGTCGCGGAGTGAAGTGCCATGCAGTGTAAGGAAATCGAAGCAGTTCTGGAGAACGAGGGGCTTTCGCCTCTTCCCGAGGCGGTCCGCGTACATGCTGCGGCCTGCGGCGAGTGCAGCAATCTCATCGCTGACTTTTCCGCTATCATATCGGTCGCTGAAACCCTCCCTGCTGAAGTTGAACCCCCAACTCGCGTTTGGGTTGCGCTCCGAAATCAACTCGAAGCCGAAGGCGTCATTAGGACTGGTGCTAGGGTAAGAGTCGCCGAGCCGGCCTCCTGGATCGAGAATCTCCCCAGTATCTTGCGGGGCCGCAGAGTCGCAGCCCTTGCCGTTGGTTTGGCGATTGTCGCTGCGGCGATAGTTCAGATCCAACGCAATCCTGGTGGTGCCGATTCGGGCCGTGCGAAGGTCGCCGAAACGACGCTAACTGCACCTCCGATTACCTCGACGGAGCCGTTGGGTGTGTCCGGCCAAATTCTTCATCAGGAAGAACAGAACCTTCCGATAGTGCAGCCGGCGGATTTCTCCAATCAGGATCGCGCCGAGGCGCGCGTCGATTTGTCTTTGCGCCAGAATCTGAAGTCGCTCAATCAGTTCATCGAAGAGTGCCGCCGTCGCCTCAAAGAAGACCCCAACGACGAGTTGGCCCGTGAATATCTCTCTGTTGCTTATCAGCAGAAAGCGGAATTGCTGTCCGCGATGCTCGATCGCGGAAGGAGCGTCAACTAATATGGTCCCGGTCATGATCTCAACCGCAAAATGGAACCGCCACGTGCTGCCGGTGCTTGGCGCGGGAGTTCTACTGTTTCCCGCAGCCTCGTTTGGAGCCGGTCAGAAATTCGAAAAACGCTTCACCGTCAAGGGACGCCCCGTCGTCTCGATTCAAAACGTCGCCAATGGCCGCATCGAAGTGAAGTCTGCCAAGACCCAGGAAGTCGTCGTTAGCGGATCGCAACTCTCCAACAAGATTGGCGTCGAGTCGGAGCAGGCAGACGATCGTATTGATGTGACTGCTTCCGTTTTGGATGCGAACGCTCCGGCTGCGGAACTCGAAGAGAATTTCTCTCTGGTCGTCCCCGAAGAAACCGAGCTACAAATCAAGACCCAGACTGGCCTGATCTACGTCGAGCAAGTGATGGGCGATATGAAGCTCGAAAGCATCGCCGGCGATATCACTCTGAAAGAAGTCTCCGGCTACATCATCGTGCGCAGCACGGGCGGTTCTTTGAAGTGCACGCTCTGCGCGGGTAAGCTCGAATTTTCTTCCATCAGCGGCGACGCGCAGATATTGCAACCCACGCTGAACAGCGTCAACATCATGACGACTTCCGGCAACATCTTGTATGACGGAGATTTCTTCCGCACCGGCATCTACTCGATGAAGAGCGGCAAGGGCGTCGTCGAAGTCCGCTTCTCCAGCACGGATTCGTTCGACCTCAATGCCAAGACAAATCTCGGCACTGTGGACAATCGCGCCGAAGCCTTTCTCAAACCGGATACACACGGCATTCGTCACGCTGCCTCCAAGTACGCGCACGGTCTTTTCGGCAGCATCGGCTCCGGACTTGCCAAAGTCGAGCTCTCTTCCTTCAGTGGTACAATTCGCATCCTGAGGCGCGATTAATTTCATTCGTGCCGGTATCGTGACGCAACTTCCAGTTCCTCGCGGGGCCGTATCGCGCCCCTCCATCGTTTGCCTCGCCGGATTCATGGGCTCCGGTAAGACCACAGTCGGGACGCTGCTGGCGCGTCAACTCGCGTGGCGCTTCGTCGATCTCGACGACCGCATAGAAGAATCCGCCGGCCTGCGCATCTCCGAATTTTTCGAACGACACGGCGAACCCGCATTTCGGTCGCTGGAAGCCGAGCAGCTTCGTGCCGTCCTCGGCCGCGCCGCGGAAACGAAGGAATCCGTTGTGCTGGCGCTCGGCGGCGGCACTTACGCCCAACCGGGCGCTCCGGAATTCCTTCGCGCACAAGGTATTCCTGTCGTATGGCTCGATGCCTCAATCGATTCCCTCCTTGCGCGTTGTATGACGATGGCTGGCCGGCCCCTCTTCCGCGATGAAGCGAGCTTCCGCGCGCTGCACGCGCAGCGCGTTCCCTCCTATCGCCTGGCAGACCACCGGGTGGAGAGTTCGGCGGACCCTGCGCTCGTTGTGGCCGAGATTCTGCGACTGGCAATTTTCGCCGGCCCCCGTGAGAAGCATTTAGTTGTCGAGAAACCCCATCCCTGATTTTTCTGCCCACCCACTCGTTCCATGTCATTCTCAACGGGGAAGCAAAACGTAAACGCAATCGTGCGTTCTACGGCGCGCCGCTTCCGCTTGGGGGATTTCAATGAAAGTTCTTACCGCTACCTTGTCTATTTTTATCGCCGCGATTTTGATGAGCGGGCTCGCGTCCTCTTTGCCCGCGCAGAAAAATAGCGCGGCAAGCATGCTGCAACCCGACAAGGGGAAATTCGACATTCTGCTCGACGGCAAATCCATCGGAAAAGAAGAGTTCGAGATTTCACCGAATGGCGCGGGTTGGCTCGCTAAAGGCACCACGCAAATCAACATGGGCGATGGACCGGAAACGCAAGTAACCGGCAACCTGACCCTGCAATCGAACGGCGTGCCCATGGCGTACGACTGGGTCTCGAAATCAGACAAGACGAATAGCGCTCACGTTATTTTTGCGAACGGAATCGCAAAAATTTCGCTCGCCGTCCAGGGCGCTCGTCCCTACGAACAGGAAGTCAGCTTCAATTCCCCGCTTATCGCCGTTCTCGACAACAACATGTACCATCACTACGTTCTTCTGGCTCGTATCTATGATTGGTCCAAGCGCGGCGCGCAAACACTCCCCGTACTGATTCCGCAGGAAATTACACCTGGCACGATTACCGCCGAAGCCGTCGGCTCCGCTACATCCGGTGGCAAAACGTACGAAGGACTCCGCGTGACTACGTCCGACATCGAAGTCCTTCTTCTCCTCGACACGAATCATCGACTCATGCGGCTCGAAGTGCCTGCGTCCAAAGTAGCCGTCGTCCGCAAATAATTTCCTGTGTCTTAGTGTCACGCACATTTTGATCGCTAAAAGACAAAAAAGGCGTGCCGGAGCACGCCCTTTTTTAACAATTCTTAATCGCCAATCAACTGTCGACGTTATCGAGCCAGCGGACGCTGAAACACCGGAGCGCTCGGCCGCCGCAGCGGGTAGCCCTGCGGATGACCATGCGCGTGCGTATGATTCAGCGCGTGCCCAGTCGAGTGGCTCGGCGCATGACCGATCGCTCCACCATTCGCCGTCGTGGGCTGCGGTAGCCGCGACGGATTACCGATAGGGCGCAGATTCGCCGGTGCTACGTTCACGTGATCGCTGATCGCCTGCAACCTCTTCAGGATCGACTGCCATTGTTCCCAATCCAGTTGCTGCAGGAACGGACGCAGTCCCTGGATGAACGGATCTTCCAGCAGCGCTTCGCCGTCCGATTCCGGAATGAAGAACCGGTTCAGACCAACGTTGAGCGCTTCGGAGATCTTCTCCAGCGTCCCCAGGCTTGGCGTCATCTGTCCGCTTTCAATGCGCGACAGATAAGAACGCGAGACCTTGGACTTTGATTGCAGCTGGCTCTGCGTCATCCCGCGCGATTCACGCAACTGGCGAATGCGCTGGCCGATGTTCTCCACCGTTTTCTGGTTGGCGAACTTGTCGGTCACGGGCTCGGCCCCGGCTTGCGCCTCGGGCTCCGCCTCTGGAATCAGGAACTCCAGCCGCTGCGGCAGGGCTCGAACGCATCGCCGGCAATTGCCAGTGCGCGTCCGGTACTGCACCAAGCCGCAGGTTTTGCAGCGTATGACTTCCCGGTCCATCTCAAGTGAGTTCATCGTAGCCTTTTCTAATTGTGCGGACACCGGTACTCCTCGCTGACTTTGTCCGGCGTGCGGATAGGTGAGAGAGAACGTCGGAACGTTCCGAAGGGAAGGCAGAAACTGGCGCAACCGGAGTCTCGCTAAACCGCCAATTTATGTCAAGAGTATTTTCGTACTTTTTAAAGATTTTCTTCCACGCTTCGCCGACTTACGCCTCGTTTTCGCCTCTATTTGTGCGGCTTTTCGCCCCGATCCCGGCTTTTCCACAACTGCTTGTGCTTTCTTTTCCACGGCACCACAATCGTTGTAGCCGTCTTTCGTTGATCGGGCCGTGCGAGTACACGATTAGCGTCCCAATTCTGTTCGCAGACCGTAAGTCTGTGTTCCAAGAATTAACTTTTTGCGGGGAAAGTCGACCAACTTCGCCGAACATGCAACGTCTTTGGTTCACGCCCGGTGAGCAGGATAGCACTGGGTTCGCATTTTCGTCCGGCACCATCCACACCTCCAACTGCCGCGCGTTTTCTCCGGAAGCCTTCCGCGCTACACTATCGCCTTTCCTGGGAGACACCTATGCCGACTCGAGAAGAAGCGTGGTCCCTGCTCTGCGAATTCACCCAATCGGAATCGCTCCGCAAACATATGCTCGCCGTGGAAGCTTGCGTTCGCGCCTACGCTTGCAAAAACGGCGCCAATGAAGAAACCTGGGGCCTTGCCGCCCTTCTCCACGATTTCGATTACGAACGCTGGCCCAATAACGACCACGCCGCCGACCGCGAACATCCAGCCGAAGGCGCAAAAGTTCTTCGCGAGCGCGACTACTCCGAAGAAATTATCCGCGCCATTCTTTCCCACGCCGATTACACCGGCGTCACCCGCGATACGCCGCTGGAGAAAACGCTGTTCGCCTGCGACGAACTCGCCGGCTTCATTACCGCCTGCTCTTATGTGCGACCATCGAAAAGTGTTTTGGATCTGGAAGCCAGTTCCGTGAAGAAACGCATGAAGGACAAAGCGTTCGCTCGCGGCGTTAGCCGCGAAGATGTCATCAAAGGCGCCGAAGAAATTGGCATCCCTCTCGAAGAACATATCGCCTTCTGCATCGAAGCCATGCGCGGCCAGGCCGACGCCCTCGGCCTTCGCGGCAACGTCCAAGCGCAGTCCGCCACCTCGTAATTCAGCGATTTAGCAGTTGTAGAGCCGGCTTTTTTAACCCGAGCATGGCCGAAGCCGGCCGTGGCAAGGTATCAAGTTGAAGTTTCACTGCGCGCGTAACTTTGGTCGCGCGTTTGCTACTCCACACTCGGCTGGTTACGCAGCACAACACGGCTCTTCACGCCGTCGGATAGCTGAAGCTCCAAACTCTCCGGCACATCTTCAATCGTGGCATCGCCGCCGCGTAAAAATCCGCGCACTTCTCCCGTTTTCGTGTCGCGCAGCATCACCACCGGATGCGTAACAACATCCCAATGAATCTCCGCTCGCCGTCCCGGTAAGTCAGACACCCGGAAAATGTTCATCGCCTGCTGCGTTCGCAGCGTTGTCTTTGCTTTCTGAAAGGCCAATTCGCTCTCGCCTTGCGCCACGCGCACCGAATCCAACGTATCCATCGTCAGCGCGTCCATCGGCACCACAAACGCGAAGTGCTGCGGCTCCTGGTTCTCCATGTCTGCAACTTCATACGTCCGGAATGGCACGCGTGTCACAACGCGCCCCTCTGCATCTTTTGCTTCCCAGGTATACGGTCCCGCCTCAACGACCGCTGCCGTCGTCGCCACACGAAACGCCGGCTCCAAAATCATCCGCCCGCCTTCCAGCCGGCCCCAAACAAGCAAACCTTCCGTCGGCCCCGTACTCGTGACACTGCTTGCCACATCCGCCTGAATGTCAAAACTCGTTCCCTGCGCCGCGCGGAAACTCAGCACCGACTTATAAACGTAGTCGCTGATCCACTTATTGCTGCAATACCCCATGATGTCTGTATCCGTCGTCGGCTTCAGGTTTCCGCTCGTTGCAAAAGCATCCCAGCCCGGTACTCCTATCGTTCCACCCGGATACGGATAGACGGGGTCTGGATTGCTCGCGCCACCGCATGGACTGTGTTGTCGCCCAAAATTGTGTCCTTCTTCGTGCGCCAAGATCCACTGCGATCCGGCGTCTCCGGACGAACTTACATCCCATCCAATTGCGGCTGGTGCTCCGATGTACCCAAGCCCTGCGACGCCGCTTGTGTAGTTCACATTCACAAACCCGAAGTAATAGCGGTCCGTTACGCCATCCGCCGTTCGCTTCGCGAGTAAATCGCTCAACACGGTATTCCAGTTTGTCCCGTCGCTTTTTAGCGGCGTCGGCGACGACGAGTTAAACGTCGCCCCTACCGTCACGTCCACGCTATCCGGCACCGGATACAGTCTCTTCGCTGGATCGACCAGATCCGTTTTTGTCCGGCTCGAATTCTCAACCGTCCCTGTCCGCCCGTCCGCCGTATGAATCGGTATCAACGTAATCTTCCACGAATGCACCGAAGACATCGCCAGCGCGCCGTACGAAAAATGATTGTTGCCCTTGTTCGATTCTGCGATCTGGTTCGTCGGATCGACGTCCGCACTCACCGTCGTTCCCGCCGTGATCCATGCGGCCGGCACGGCCATATTCCATGATGCGTTCGAAATCGACGTGTCAATGCTCGTCGGCACCGAACTCCCCGGCGCTGCAATCGTCAGTGTGTTCGTCGTACTTCCATTCACAAAATTCACCTTCACTTGTGGCATCGCTGTATTCGCCCGGTTTGCCAGCACGAATACGCGCACCCACGCGCTCCGCCCCGCAATCAACTTCACGTCATGCGCTGGATAATTCTGCGTCGCTTGTGTGATGTACAGCCCATCGATCGTTAAATCCAGGCCGCTCGAGGAAGTCGTCACCGTAAACGAGCCCGAGGACGTTGCAGTGCCGCCTGGCGTAACCACCGAAATCGGTCCTGTCGTCGCGCCGCTTGGCACTGAACTCGAAATATGGCTCGCGTCCGTAATCGAGAACGTCGCAGCGGTGCCATTAAATTTCACGCTTGTCGCGCCGGTAAAATTCGTTCCGGTCAGTGTGACGATTGCTCCCACTTGCCCGCTCGTCGGAGAAACCGCCGTAATCGTCGGCGCTGCCGCGCTTACCGTGAAATTGCTGGCCGACGTCGCCGTTCCTTGCGGCGTCACAATCGAAATTTTTCCCGTCACCGCTGCGCTCGGTACCGTCGCCGTCACGCTTGTCGCGCTCACCACCGCAAATGTTGTCGCGGCGACTCCGCCAATCGAAACCGAAGTCGCGCCGTTCAAATTTGTCCCGGTTACAGAAATCGAAGTCCCCACTGCGCCACTCGTCGGGCTGAAGCTCGTAATAGTCGGAGTCGCTGTTGGCTGTGGCGGTGTCGTGTTTGTAGCGCCGCCACCGCATCCTGTGACCAATACGGCGAGCGCCAGCAAAACGGCGCAGACGGAAACCTCGTATCGTCGCGCACGAAACTTGCTCGCTTCGCGCTTGCAAGCGCGCTCCCCAAACAACATGGCGCCCATCCCTTTCGCGCAGGCCTCGGCAGGAGCCGAGAGGATCGCCAAGCCGCACACAATTCTTTGATGTGCAGCACGATACCGTGCGCTGCCTCGTAGGATAGTCCTCCGAGCACGGGGAAGCACCTGCACTAAGGTACAGTTTTCGTTCAGCGCATCATGTCAGGGAAATTGGTCGCAAGCCGCACACGGCAAAGCCAGACTGCTCAGCTCACCCTACGCTCGGCTCCAATCTATCGGTGGATATACATCACAGCGGCAGCGCCAAACATCATGCCCGACAAGATCAGCGCCACAACGCCCGCCACGAACCATTTTGAAACCTGCAACGATTTCAGGTCCGCGCCCCCTGCCTTCACCTGCGCCGCAACGGACGCTGCACCGTCGCTCAAGCCGCCGCTAATTTCCCGCCGTGATGCCACGCTCTGCACTCCGGCCGCCACTTTGCCCACAAAGCTGTAGCCTTGCCTCGGAATCGTCTCGACAAAGGCCGGCGCATCAGGTGAATCGCCCAGCGCCAGTCGCAACTTATTCACCGTCGTATTGACGTTCGCGTCGTAATTGACGTGCGTTCCCTCTGGCCACAGCCGTTGCCGCAAATTTTCCCGGCTAACCACCTCTCCCGGGCGAGCCAGCAACGCCAAAAGCGTCTGGTAAACCTTCCCAGGCAACTTGATTCGCGCCCCATCCTTGAACAACTCCTCGCGCTTCAAGTCGACCGTAAAGTTTCCAAAACTCAAAAACCTCGGCCCCTCTTGTACCGCTTGCGGGACAAAGCTCCGCCCCACCAGCGATTGCATGCCTGTCATCTCTGTGCTCATTTGTGCCTACCTGGATCGAAGACCAGACGCACTCGCTTTGGAACCGCGACGGTCGGGACCGTTTCCACAGGGAGGAAGGCCCCGGTTGACTTCCTTGGCCGACTCTTATATCTTGATTTGTATATACAAGTCAAGAGATTTATGCCCCTATCTCGTTCCGATCTCGACCTGACTGGCACTGGCTACTGCGCTTCCTTCAATTTCCGTCGCGCTGCCCGTGCCATGACCGCTCTATTTGACCGGGCCCTCAAGGAATCCGGCCTCCGCTCCACTCAGTTCACGATTCTCACCGCCGTCGCCAAGAACCAGCACGTTTCTATTGGCAAAATCTCGGAAATCCTCGTTATGGACGCCACAACCCTCACCCGGAATCTCAATCTGCTTCGTAAGCAAGGTTTGTTGACGGTCTCACCCCGAGGTGCCATGCGGCAGCGCTTTCTCCATTTGACGGTTGCCGGAGAAAAAGCTCTCGCCCTTGCCGTCCCTTTGTGGCGAGAAATCCAGCAGCGCTTCGTAGACCAAATTGGCGAAGACCACTGGAAAGCGCTCCGCTCGGAGCTGGAATCGCTGTCCAATTTGGCTGTCTCTCTGGAAGGAAAAAAAGGATGAAGGTCCGGGCAGCTTTCGAGCCCGAAATTCTTCCGCGTGTTAAAAATCCGAAACAATTACGCCGGACGCGGCGCCTCTCCGTTCCTCTCTCACGCGCGAAACTCGTTTGCGTATTCCGTCAAAAATGCATCCATCGTCCGCGCAGGTTTGCGCAACACTTTCTCGACTACACCATCCACTGCCGCCGTCCGTCCGCTTACGTAGTAGTCCTGCAGCTCGATCAACGCCGTCACTTGCCATGCGGGCATTCCCAAATCCAACATCGCTTTCTGGTGCGCCTCCCGCGGAATATTCACGTGCTTCACTTCTCTCCCGGATTTCGCCGCAATCCGTTTCGCCAAGTCATCCTGTGTAATCGCTTCGGGTCCGTTCAACTCGTAAATCTTTCCCGCGCGTCCATCCGTCGTCAGCGTCTTTGCCGCCACGGCCGCAACGTCGCGCACGTCGATATAACTTGTCTTCGCATTTCCCATTGCATCGTAAAACGCGCCCTGCGCCTTTATGCTCGGCGCCAGATACGTAATCGTGTTTTGCATGAATCCGTTCGGCCGTAAAATCACGAACTCCATTCCGCTCGCCTTCAATTTGTCTTCCACTTTTCGGTGCCAGCTAGGGAATGACTTGTCGTAGTTACCCGCACCGAGCGCCGAATTCAATACGATCTTCTTCACGCCGGCCTTCTTGCACGCGTCAATCGCGTTCCCTTCGAGCTGCACGAGCTCTTGTATCGGTGAACACACCAGATAAACTCGATCCACTCCCTGCAGTGCGCTCAACAAGCTCGCCGTGTCGCCAAAATCCGCAATCACCGTCTTCACGCCCGTCGGCGCCTTTGCCGCTTCATTTTTCGATCGAAACATCGCGCAAAACACCTCACCGGTTTTCGCCATCTCCCGCACCACTTCCCTGCCCACACTTCCGCTTGCTCCGGTAATCAAAATCATTTTCTTTCTCTCTTTCACGCGCTCGTCGCGTTTTCTCCGCAGTTCGCTCGCATTTTTTGCTTCAACTTCATGCTATAACTTCGATAAGGCGCCCGGAAGTACGCACAAATTTGTAAGCCCTCTCACCGGCCCGGAGCTCTCATGAAGCAACACTACGGATGTCCGATTAAAGCCACGCTAAATGTCATGACCGGCAAGTGGAAAGTTCTCGCCCTCTGGTATCTCTCGTTCGAGCCGCAGCGCTTCGCCGGACTTCGTGACCTTCTCCCCGGCGTCACCGAAAAAGTCCTCACCACGCAACTTCGCGAACTCGAACAAGACGGCGTTATTTCTCGCAAATGCACCCACGATTCACCGCCGAAAGTCACCTACTCCCTCACTAAAGCTGGCCGTGACCTCATTCCTCTCATGGAAGAAATGTGCGGCTGGGGCACCAAACATCTCGGCATCCCGCCCAATCTCCCGCTCCTCCCGCGCCTCGCCCACCGCTCCGCCTGAAGATCCTCCTTCTTGCTCCAGTCGCGGGCCGAACTGTCGCTGTGGCCTCTGTGCTCCGTCCTCTGTGAACTCTGTGTTAAGTCCTTTCCGTGCCTTTCGGCCTATCTCTCGCATCAAAATCGTGCATCAACCTGCTGTACCTGCTAAAGTTTGCACCGCGAATATCTCAAGACAGGAAACCGCATGACCAAAACTCTCGAAAACAAAGTAGCTCTCATCACTGGTGGCACGACGGGCATCGGCCGCGATACCGCCGTTCTCTTCGCAAAGCACGGCGCCAAGGTCGTGTTCACAGGCCGTCGCGAAACCGAAGGCAACGAAACTCTCGGTCTCGTCCGCGCCGCAGGAGGTGACGGCTTGTTTTTGAAATCGGACGTTTCCAAAGCTTCCGACGTTCAATCCATCGTCCAGAAAACCGTCGAAAGATTCGGCCGCCTCGATGTCGCCTTCAACAACGCTGGCGTCGAAGGGCAATTGATGCCGCTAATCGACCAAACTGAAGAAAACTGGGATTACGTTCACAACATCAATCTGAAGGGCCTCTGGCTGTGCTTGAAATACGAAGTTCAACAAATGCTCAAACAAGGTGGTGGCGGAGCAATTGTTAACATGTCCTCCGTAGCCGGACTAATCGGCGCGGCAGGCATGGGCGTTTACATCGCCAGCAAACATGGCGTCCTGGGCCTCACCAAGACAGCCGCGCTCGAATACGCTCCGCAAGGCATTCGCGTAAACGCAGTTTGTCCCGCGGTCATCGAAACGCCCATGGCCGATCGAGCGTTCGCCGACGCCGCCGTCGCCAAAGCGATGCTCGCCTTGCATCCTCTTGGCCGGTTCGGTAAGCCCATTGAAATCGCCGAAGCCGTTCTTTGGATGTGCTCTGAAAAATCTTCCTTCATGACCGGACACGAAATCGTTCTCGATGGCGGCATGCTCGCCGGCCCAACTCCCAGACCCTGAGAATCAATGCCCCTCGCTCCAGCGCAGCTTCGGGATTTTGCCGCTCGCTACACCGCTGCTTGGTGCAGCCAGAATCCCGAAGCTGTCGCTTCGTTTTTCTCTACAAATGGCTCGCTCAAAATCAACGACGCCGCACCATCCGTCGGCCGCCCTGCTCTCACCGAAGCAGCTCGCACCTTCATGACCGCTTTCCCCGATCTCAAAATTTCCATGAACGATTTAATCTCGCGTGGCTCGCGCGTCGAATACCACTGGACCCTCGAAGGCACCAACACTGGCCCAGGCGGCACAGGCAAAAGAGTCCACATCACCGGTTACGAAGAATGGAAATTCGGCGCGGATGGCCTAATCGAAGATTCCCTCGGCCACTTCGACGCGACGGACTATGAGCGCCAGCTCCAGCACGGCTTCTAAGCGTGACACGTACTCTGTTCCGCCATTTTTGTTAAACTTATAAAGATGTCCGCACTCACCCGTATTGTCGGCTTTGACGCCGCTGGCTCGCGCCACCCGCGCCGCAAAACCTACGGCGTAAAGGTCGGCCACGTCGAGGTCGGTGGCGG
>Ga0137410_10001371_pt1 | contig 16716 bp, 18 predicted proteins | sample CZODoug1_16funga_FD_108878 | JGI IMG/M metagenome (GOLD analysis project Ga0137410, IMG submission 108878) | Vadose zone soil fungal communities from Angelo Coast Range Reserve, California, USA - CZODoug1_16fungal (Illumina Assembly) | ecosystem: Environmental > Terrestrial > Soil > Vadose zone... | reverse complement strand
GCCGCGAGCAGTCGCCGCACCATCTGCTCCAGCACTTCGACCCGCCGCTCGAGTCGCTGCAGCGCGTCGTGCTGCTCCTCGCTCACGGGGGCGCCGGGGGGGCGGCGGTCGCCGAACGGGAGCCGAGCACGGTGATGGCGATGGTGACCGCCGCCAGGATCACGAGATCGGGGACCCAGCCGAGCTCGGTCCGAGGCACCGCCATCTGAAGGAAGTTCATCACGAAGTCGAACAGCCCGACCAGCATACCGAGCAGAACGGTGGCGCGCAGCCCGCGTCCCAGCTGGGTGAGCACGCTGCCCGTGACCAGGGCGACGGCGCCCTGCCCGGCGGCGATGCCCACCGTCACGGCCGCGTCTTCGAGCAGCGTCCGCCAGAATCCGGGTCGGCCCGCGTTGTAGCTGAAAAACGACGTGTGGATGAGTGAGAGCGCGACCCCAGCCACGACGGCGCACAGCGTGGCCCACACCGCGTAGCCGATCACGATCTTCATGCGGTCGCCGGTGTCGCTAGCCATGCGGATCTCCCTCACCTCCGGTCATCGGGGCGCGGCAGCAAATGTGAGCGCTCGGGCACGGCCCCGCTAGTCAGCGCCGGGCGGTCGCGTATCTTTGGCGTGTCGTTATGGCGACGAACTTCGTGTTCGGTCGGCTCGCGCTCCTCTTGTCGTGACCCCCCGTCGACTGGATCCTCCAGCCGTGAGGCCGGCGCTCAGCCTGCGCGTGACGCTCCTCGCCGTCGCCCTGGCCGCCGGGGCGTACGCCGCCGCCCTTCCCGTCTACCTGTTCTTTCGCGTCAGTCGTCCGGCCTTGGCGCTGGGCGCCGCCACCGAAGCCATCACCACCGTGAGCGCGGTGTTCGCGCGACGCGACAGCGCGCTCAACCGGGCGGTCGCCATTGTGCGCGACTTGACGCGCCGTCCGGGGCCGAGCCCTGATTCCTTGAAGGTGGTGCACGATCTCGTGGCGCTCGGGCGCACGCCGTTGCAGGTGTCCGCGGGCGCCGCCATCCCGCACGAGCTCGGGACGGCGCTGGCGAGCATCGATGGCGCGCTGTCGCGCGTCGGCAACGTCCTGGAGGAGAGCGTGGCGCAGCTCGAGCGCGGGCGCCGGGCGGAGGCCGCCGCGCGACTCTCGACGGTCGAACAACTGTTGCAGGCCGCCCACGCGCGCGGTGCCGACGGCAGCCGGGTCGCTCGGGTATACCTCACGGCGCGCCAGCGCGCGTTGCGGGCCGCGGCGGGCGAGGTGCGACGCGACACGATCGTGTGGCTCGGGCTGGGCGCCCTGTTGGTGCCCCTCCTGATCCTCGTGGTGCGCCGCCGCGTGTGGCGCCCGCTGCATGAGCTCGAGGGCGGCCTCGCCCAAGTCGCCGACGGCGATCTCACCGTCAGCGTCCCGGTCCGGGCGTCCGACGAGCTCGGCCGCTTGGCCGAGCACTTCAATGCGATGACCCGTGTGCTGCGCGACCGGGCCGAAGAGCAGGGCCGCTTCGCCGCGGCCGGCGAGCTGCTCGCCGGCGTTGCGCACGAGGTGAACAATCCCCTCATGGCGATCGCCGCGCACGCCGAAAACCGCCTCGCCGATCCCGCATTCGAGGGGGAGCAGCGCGGCGAGATGACCCAGATCCTGCGCCAGGCGCGCCGCGCCACCAAGCTGCTGCGCGGGCTGCTGCGGTTCGTGCGCGCGTCGGAGCGCGAGGTAACGAACGTCAATCTCAACGATGTGGTGCGCGGGGCGCTCGATCTTGTGTCGTACCGATTCGGCGTGGACGAGGTCACCGTAGGCGGACGACTCGACGCAAGCCTGCCGCCCGTCCAGGGAGACGCGATCAAGCTCGAGCAGGTCGTCGTCAACCTCCTGTCCAACGCGATCGACGCGCTCCGCGCCGTGACCCCCCCCCGCCACCTCACGGTGGACACGTGGGTCCAGGACGGAACGGTGTCGGTGGCGGTCGGCGACAACGGCAAAGGCGTCGCATCGGAGATCGCGCAACGCTTGTTCCGGCCCTTTGCGACCACCAAGGGGCGTCGCGGCACCGGGCTCGGGCTGTATATCTCGCGCCAGATCGCGCGCGAGGCGGGCGGCGACCTCGCCCTGACGGCGCCGCCTGGTTTCGGGGCGCGGTTCATCCTCTCACTCCCCGTCGCCGCGTCGTCCGCTTCGGCCTCCGTTCCTCCCGCGGAGGCCGCCCCGGCCCCCCCAGCCGCTCCGGCCCCCGCTCCGCCGGCCGTCGGATCGCTGGCGGGGGTTCGCGTGTTGATCGTGGAAGATGAGGAGGCCGTGCGGCGGCCCATGGTGCGGTTCCTGACGCGCCGGGGCGCCGAGGTCGACGAGGCGGCGGACGGTGTCGAGGGGCTGGCCCGGTTGCGGGCACAACCGGCGAACGTGATCCTCGCCGACCTGCGGATGCCCCGTATGGGCGGGGTCGAGCTGTACGCTCAGCTCGAGGAGGAGCGGCCCGAGCTCGCGGCGCGCGTGCTGTTCCTATCGGGCGATGTGTCCCAGCTCGCCGCGCCGGGAAACACGCCCGTGCCGCGGGAGCGGGTGCTGGTCAAGCCCGTCGAGCTCGCGGAGCTCGAGCGGCGGATCATTTCGTTCGTGCGCGGCGCGGGGGTCTGAGGTGGCCGGCCGGGCGGCCGGTCACTATCATGGAGAGAGTATGCTGGTCGTGATCGTCCTGCTCGTGACCGTGGCGATGCGGGTCGCGATAGTCACCGCGGTGGTCTATCTGCTGCTGCCGCGGGGCCCGCTGTGTCCGCACTGCGGCATCGAGATGGTGCCGCTCCGGAACCGCTTCTTCGACCGCCTCCTCCCCGTGCTGCAACGACGCTGGTGTCTCGAGTGCGGCTGGGACGGCGTGGTGCGACGGGTGCGCGGCGCGGCGACTCGGCGACGGCTCCCCCGCCTCACTCCATCGACGTGATGAGCCGGGCGGCGCGCTCGTAGAAGAAATAATCCCAGGCCCAGTTCAACAGCACGAACAGCTTGTTGCGGAATCCGATGAGCTGGATGATGTGGACGACCAGCCACACCACCCACGCCGCGAATCCCGTGAACGCGATCCCGTGGATGTAGGCGACGGCGGCGTTCCGGCCGATCGTGGCGAGCGAGCCCGGATCGCGGTAGCGGAACGCCACGGGCGGCTGCCCGGCGATGCGGCGCCGGATGTTCCCGGCCGCCGTCTCGGCCATTTGGAGGGCGACCGGCGCCATCATGGGAAGCGGCGCTCCGGCCACTTCGAGGTAAGCCGCGTCGCCGATCACATAGATATCGGGGTGCCCCGGAACGTCGAGCGTGGGTGCCACCGGCACCCGGCCCTGCTGCGCCGTCGGCAGTCCCAGCCGCCCCGTGAGGGACACGGCTTTCACCCCAGCTGCCCAGATGAGCGTCCTCGCCGGGATCACCTCACTGCTCTTCAGGAGCACGCGCGCGCCGTCGTAGTCCGCGACCGTGGCCCCGAATCGGACCTCCACGTGCTTGCGCCACAGCGTCTCCGCGGCGGCATCCCGTAGCCGGGCGGGCATGGCGGCCAGCAGCCGGTCGGTGGCCTCGAGCAGCAGCACGCGCACGTCCTTGATGTCGAGTCGCGGGTAGTCCTTCACCAGGACGAGCCGGATCAGCTCCGACAACGCGCCCGCCATCTCGACGCCAGTCGGCCCGCCACCCACCACGACGAACGTGAGCTCGGCCCGGCGGCGCTCGGGATCGGCCTCGAGCATGGCGCGCTCGAAGGCGTGGAGCACATGGTTGCGGATACGGATCGCTTCCGGGATGTCTTTGAGACCGAACCCGTGCCGCGGCACGCTCTCGAGGCCGAAGTAGTTCGTTTGACCGCCCACGGCGAGGATGAGGTAGTCGTAGGGGATCGGGCCGTCGGCGGTGACGATGCGCTTGCCGCTCGAGTCGAGGCCCGTCACCTCCGTCATTCGGAACTCGGCGTTGGACTGGCGGCGCAGGATGGCGCGCACCGGCCGGGCGATCTCCTCGGGCTCGAGGCCGGCGGTGGCGACCTGGTAGAGGAGCGGCTGGAACAGATGGTAGTTGTGGCGATCCACCAGGACGACATCGACCGGCGCCTTCCGCAGCGCCCGCGCGGCGCGCAGGCCGCCGAATCCGGCGCCGACGACGACGACCGTGGGTCTCAGAGCGACTCCGAAAGGATTTCGAGGGGCGTGGTCCGGTCGCCCGCCAGCGTCTCGCGGATCGAGTTGTCGGCGTTGAGCAGCACGATCGTCGGATGGTGGCGGGCCGCCTCATCGGGCGCCATCTGCGCGTAGCTGATGACGATGATCGGATCGCCCACCTGCACGAGGCGCGCGGCCGCGCCGTTCACGCGCACCGTGCGCGATCCCGCGCTCCCTTCGATCGCGTACGTCTCGAACCGCGCCCCGTTCGCGATGTCGACCACCTGGACCCGCTCGAACGGCAGGATGCCCGCCGCCGCGAGCAGCTCGGTATCGATGGTAATGCTGCCCTCGTAGTGCAGCTCCGCCTGTGTGACCGTCGCGCGGTGGAGCTTGGACTTGCAGAGTGTCAAGAACATGTGGCCTCCCGCCCGAAAGATAGCATCGGAAGGCCCTCGCCTTGCCTGAGCCGCGGGGGAACAGGTATCATCCCACCGTTCCATGACCACCCTGCCTTCAGTCGCAGCCCGCCCGGGCGGTCTCCGCTCGCTCGTCGGTCAGAAAGCCGTCATGGCCGTCACGGGCGTGATCCTGTTCCTGTTCGTGGTCGGTCACCTGCTCGGCAACCTGAAGATTTTCGAGGGGCCCGAGGCGTTCAACGCCTACGCCGAGGGTCTGCGCTCGGTCGGCGCCCCGTTTTTCGGGCGCGGGTGGCTGCTGTGGATCGCCCGCATCGTCCTCAGCGTCGCGGTGCTCGCGCACATCTGGGCGGCCATTGAGACGACCCGTGCCAGCTGGCGGGCCCGCCCGGTGGGGTATCGGCGCCTCCAGGCGGTCGAGACGACGTACGCGGCGCAAACGATGCGGTGGGGCGGTATGCTCATCGCCCTGTACGTGATCTATCACCTGCTCGACCTCACCTTTGGCCGCGTGAATCCGAGCTTCGTTCCGGGCGACGTGTACCACAACGTGGTGGCGAGCTTGCGGGTGTGGCCCGTGGCGGCGGCGTACATCGGGGCGATGGTCGTGCTCGGACTGCACCTGTACCACGGCACGTGGAGCGCGCTGCAGACGCTGGGACTCAACCGGCCGCCGACCGGCCGCTGGCGTCGCGGTGCGGCCGCGGGCATCGCGGTCCTGATTGCGGGCGCGTACATCTCCATTCCGGTGGCCGTGCTCGCCGGGATGCTGCGCTGACCATGGAGCTGCGCTCTCACATCCCCGGCGGGCCGCTCGAGGCGAAATGGGACCGGCATCGCAGCGCGATCAAGCTCGTCAACCCGGCGAACAAGCTGAGGCACCACATCCTCGTGGTCGGCTCGGGATTGGCGGGCGCCTCCGCCGCCGCGTCCCTGGCCGAGCTCGGCTACCGGGTGTCCTGCTTCTGCTTTCAGGATTCGGCGCGGCGGGCGCACTCGATCGCGGCACAGGGCGGGATCAACGCGGCCAAGAATTACCAGAATGACGGCGACTCGGTGTTCCGGCTGTTCTACGACACCATCAAGGGCGGCGATTTCCGCGCACGCGAGGCCAACGTGTACCGCCTGGCGGAAGTCAGCGCCCGCATCATCGACCAGTGCACGGCCCAGGGCGTCCCCTTCGCGCGCGAGTATGGCGGCCTGCTCGCGAACCGCTCGTTCGGGGGGGTCCAGGTCTCGCGCACCTTCTACGCGCGCGGCCAGACGGGCCAACAGCTGCTGCTGGGTGCCTATCAGGCGCTGTCGCGGCAGATCGGCGCCGGCAGCGTGCGGATGGAGCCGCGCGCTGAGATGCTGGACCTGGTGGTGATCGATGGCCGGGCGCGCGGGATCATCGTGCGAGACCTGGTCACCGGTGCCGTGAGCGCGCACGCGGGTGACGCGGTGGTCCTCGCGACCGGCGGCTACTCGAACGTCTACTACCTGTCGACCAACGCGAAGGGCTGCAACGTCACCGCCATCTGGCGTGCCCACAAGCGCGGCGCCACGTTCGCGAACCCCTGCTTCACCCAGATTCACCCGACCTGCATCCCGCAGACCGGACCGTACCAGTCGAAGCTGACGCTGATGAGCGAGTCGCTTCGCAACGACGGCCGTATCTGGGTACCGCAGAAGAAAGGCGATACGCGACCGCCGGACCAGATTCCGGAGGAGGAGCGGGACTACTATCTCGAGCGCCTGTACCCGAGCTACGGGAACCTCGCGCCCCGGGACATCGCGTCGCGGCGCGCCAAGGAAGTGTGCGACGAGGGGCGCGGCGTGGGCCCGGGGGGGGGCGGCCACGGCGTGTACCTGGATTTCCGCGACGCCATCGCGCGTCTCGGCCGTGGCGTGATCGCCGAGCGGTACGGCAACCTGTTCGAGATGTACGAGCGCATCACGGGGGAGGACCCGTTCCGCGTGCCGATGCGGATCTACCCCGCCCCGCACTACACGATGGGCGGCCTGTGGGTGGACTACAACCTGATGACCACGATCGACGGCCTGTACGCCATCGGCGAGGCGAACTTCTCCGACCACGGCGCCAACCGGCTGGGCGCGAGCGCGCTCATGCAGGGGCTCGCCGACGGCTACTTCATCCTGCCCTACACCATCGGTGATTACCTCGCGCAGGCCAAGCCCGCCAAGGTCGACCCCGAGCATCCGGCATTCCGCCAGGTCCAGGGTGAAGTGGGCGAGCGGGTCCGGCGGCTGCTCGCCGCGAGCGGCCGCAAGACCGTGGACGCCTTCCACCGCGAGCTCGGCCGCGTCATGTGGGACAAGTGCGGAATGTCTCGGAACGCCGCGGGGCTGAAGCAGGCGATGGAACGGATCGGCGCGCTGCGCGACGAGTTCTGGAAGGACGTGTACGTGGGCGGACGAGGCGAAGACTTGAACCAGTCGCTCGAGCACGCGGGCCGCGTCGCCGACTTCCTCGAATTCGCCGAGCTGATGTGCCACGACGCCCTGCACCGCGAGGAGTCGTGTGGCTGCCACTTCCGCGAGGAGTACCAGACGCCCGAAGGCGAGGCGAAGCGCGACGATGAGCGCTTCGGCTACGTGGCGGCCTGGGAGTTCACAGGCGCGGGCAAGGAGCCGGTCCTCCACAAGGAGCCCCTCGCCTTCGAGGCGGTCCACCTCGTGCAGCGGAGCTACAAATAATGCGCGTCACGCTGCACGTCTGGCGCCAGCCGGGGCCGGGGCTGGCGGGGGTCTTTGTCCGCTACGACGTGACGGACGTGAGTCCCGACATGTCGTTCCTCGAGATGCTCGACGTGCTCAACCAACAGTTGCTCGCGCGCAAGGACGATCCCATCGCGTTCGACCACGACTGCCGCGAGGGGATTTGCGGGGCCTGCGGCATGGTGATCAACGGCCGCCCGCACGGGCCGCGGCGCGCCACCACGACGTGCCAGCTGCACATGCGTTCGTTCCCCGATGGCGCCGAGCTGTGGATCGAGCCATGGCGGGCGCGGGCGTTCCCGGTGATCAAGGATCTCGTGGTGGACCGCGGCGCGTTCGACCGGATCGTCCAGGCGGGCGGATTTATCACCGCGCGCACGGGAAGCGCGCCGGAGGCCAACTCGGTCCTCGTGCCCAAGCGCGACGCCGACCGCGCGATGGATGCCGCGGCCTGCATCGGGTGCGGCGCCTGCGTGGCGGCCTGCCCCAATGCGTCGGCCATGCTGTTCGTAGCCGCGAAGGTGTCTCACCTGGGGCTCCTGCCCCAGGGCCAGCCCGAGCGCGACACGAGGGTCGTCGGGATGGTGGCGCAGATGGATGCGGAGGGATTCGGGGCGTGCAGCAACCACGGCGAATGCATGGCCGCGTGCCCCAAAGAGATCTCGATCGACTTCATCGCCCAGCTGAATCGGGACTACTGGAAGGCAGTCGCAAGGCCCAAGCCGCAAGTCGCAAGGGCGAACGGGGGAGATGCCTAGAGGCTGACGGCCGCCATTGTTTCTTTCACTGCCTCCGCCGATTTCTTCAACGCCACCTGCTCGTCCGGCGAGAGCTTCACCTCCAGGATCTTTTCGAGCCCGCTCCGACCCAATTTGCAGGGCACGCCGCAATACATGCCCGACAGCCCGTACTCTCCCTGCAGCCAGGCGGCGCACGGGAGAATGCGCTTCTTGTCGCGGACCACGGCCTCGACCATCTGGACCACGGCCGCCGACGGCGCGTAGTAGGCCGAGCCGGTCTTCAGGAACGCGACGATCTCGGCGCCGCCGTTGCGGGTGCGCTCCACGATCTTGTCGAGCGTCGGCTTGCTAAGAAAATGGGTGACGGGGATCCCGGCGACGGTCGTGTAGGAGATGAGCGGGACCATCGTGTCCCCGTGCCCGCCGAGCACCATCGCCTGGATGTCCTCGACCGAGGCGTCGAGCGCCTCGGCGAGGAAGGCGCGGAACCGCGCGGTGTCGAGCACGCCCGCCATCCCGAGCACCCGCTCGCGCGGGAAGCCCGTCACCTGCTTCGCGACCCAGCACATCACGTCGAGCGGGTTCGAGACCACCAGGACGATGGCGTGGGGGCAATGCTGCTTGATCTGGAGCGAGACCTGCTTCACGATCTCGGCGTTGGTGCGGACCAGGTCATCGCGACTCATGCCGGGCTTACGCGCGATGCCGGCGGTGACGACCACGAGCTCGCTGCCCGCCGCGGGCTGGTAGTCGTTCGCGCCCACGACCCGCGTGTCGAACCCTTCGATCGGCGCGGACTGCCACTGATCGAGTGCTTTGCCCTGGGGCACGCCCTCGATCACGTCGACGAGGACGACGGTGCGCGCCAGCTGTTTCTCGGCGAGGCGTTGGGCCGCGGTGGCGCCCACGTTTCCGGCGCCGACGACGGTGATCTTGTTGAGCACCCTCAGCCTCCGCGGGTGTGCATCTCACGGTGCGGATCGGCGCGCAACGAATCGATCCGATACAGCGCCCCCCGATCGGCAACGCCCAAGCGCTCCTCCGCCCCGCGGTCGGCGCGCCCTTGCCAGGTCTGCCGGACGAGCGCCGCCAGCTCTTCGTCCGGGGCACCGCGCCGCAGCAGGTCGCGCAGATCGATTCCCCGCGCGGCGTACAGGCAGAGGAACCAGGTCCCATCGGCGGTGATCCGGCTGCGGTCACAGGTGCGGCAAAACGGGGCGGTGACCGAGGCGATGATGCCGAAGGTCGTCCCGTCCGCGAGCTGAAAGCGCTCGGCGGGGGCGCGCCCGTCATCCCCGATGGGGCGGACCGGCTCGATCGCTCCGTAGCGCCGGGCGAGCATATCCAGCATCTGCTGCTGGGAAACGACCTGGTCCCGGGACCAGCGCGTCGCACCGCCCACGTCCATGTACTCGATGAACCGCACCTCGGCGTCGTGCGTGCGGGAGAACTCGATCAGATCGGCCAGCTCGTCGTCGTTGAATCCCCGGATCACGACCGCGTTGAGCTTGAGTCTCCCGAAGCCCGCCTGCTGCGCCGCCGCGATGCCCTCGAGCACGTCGGCGTGCCGCGCGCTCTTGGCGAACGTGAGCATGCGCTCGGCGCGCAGGGTGTCGAGGCTCACGGTCACGCGTTGCAGACCCGCGGCCTTGAGCGCGGTCGCGTGCTTCGCGAGCAACAAGCCGTTCGTGGTCATGGCGAGGTCACGGATCCGCGGGTTGCGCGCGATCATCGCGACCAGTGTCGGGAGGTCGTGGCGGAGCAGCGGCTCGCCGCCCGTGAGCCGTACCTTGTGCGCGCCGAGCCCGGCGAACACGCTCGTGATCCGCTCGATCTCCTCGAACGTCAGGATCGAGGTCCGCGGCAGCCACACGTACTCGTCTTCCGGCATGCAGTAGCGGCAGCGCAGGTTGCAGCGGTCCGTCACGGACAGCCGCAGACTCGCGAGGGGCCGGCCGAACGTGTCGCGGGGGAGCTCAGCCATGCGCGGGCTGAGGCGTCGGACGGCCGTCCGGATCGACCCACACTTCGGTCCCATCCAGCCGCAGCTCCTTTTTCCAGACCGGCACGCGCCGCTTCACTTCCTCGATCACGTAGCGGCAGGCCTCGAACGCCTGCGCGCGATGCGGCGCCGCCGCCGCGATCGCGATGCTCGCCTCCCCGACGGGGATCGTGCCCAGCCGATGTCGTACGGCGATGCGCGCCTCCGGCCAGCGACCGCGCGCATCGGCCAGGAGCCGGCCGAACTCGGCCTCCACCATCTCCTCGTACGCCGAGTACTCGATCGCCGTCACCCCCTGCTCGTCGGGCCCGTTGCGCACCGTTCCGAGGAAGATGCAGGTCCCGCCGAACCCGGGCGCAGCCACCTCGGCGACGAGCCGGTCCACAGAGAGGGGGTCGCGAGTGAGATACGTCATTCAGCCGCCGGCAATGGGGGGTAACAGCGCCACTTCGTCTCCATCCTGCACGCGCGCGTCGAGCTTGACCTGCCTCAGATTCACGGCCGCCAAGGGACGCTCCGGCAACGCTCGAGCGCCGGGAAAGTCCTCGCGCACCCGCCGCACCACATCTCCCACCGTCGCCGGGAGCGACACCGACACCGCGCCCTCGGAGCATCCGACGAGCTCCGCGTAGCGGGCAAAAAACCGCACCCGTACCGTTGCCGACGTCGCGGTGTCCACGGTCGCTGGCAAGATAGCCCCCTTCAGTTCCCGGTGGAACCGGTCGCGAGGCCGCGCCAGATCCTGGCCTGCTTGGCGCTGGGCGACGGCGCGGACGCGAGCGTGAACGACACCACGATGCGCTCGCGCACCTGCGTGCTCAGACTCAGCGCCCGACCGCCGCGGGTAGCGCTGATCACGAGCGGCGTTCCCGCCTGGCCCCGGTAGCGATCGCGGAATTTCGCCCCCCAGTCTTCGTCGGGCCGGGTCTCGATCTCACCGACCTTGAGCAACACATCGCCCGGCTCGAGCCCCGCCGCCTCGGCGGCGCTTCCGGGCACCACGCCCTGTACCACGAGCTTGCCGGAGTCGCCGGGCTGCGCGTTCACGCCGAGGAACGGCGTGGATTGGGTCTTCCGGGCGACCGTGATGCCGGCTTTTGGCAACAGGGTGTCGTACGGGAGCGGCTCCCGCCCGTTGATGTAGCGCTGGTAGAAGCCGTCTACGTCCGGCATGCCGACCTCGCGCAGCAGTCCGAGCAGCTCGGCGGTCGTGAAGCCCTTATTTCGCTGGTAATACCGCGTGTAGAGCGCCCGCGTCACGTCGTCGAGGCCCTTGCGGTTGTCCGTGGCGTCACGGATCGCCACGTCGAGCAGCATTCCGGTGAGCGCGCCCTTCGGGTAGTACAGCTGGGAGCTGTTCACGAACACTTCGTGGATCCAGGTGGCCACGCTGCCGTCCTCTTCGCTCCAGGGCTCGGGGGCGGACTCGACCTGCTGCATGTCCTGCGCGGCGTTCTCCAGGAACTGCTCCGTCGTCCACAGACCGGAACGAATGTTGGTGAGATCGGCGTAGTAGTCCGTCACGCCCTCGGACCACCAGAGCAATGGGGTGTACTGCTCGGCGTGGTAGTCGTATGGCCACATTTCGGCGGGCCGGATGCGCTTCACGTTGAACAGGTGGAAGTACTCGTGCGACATGAGCGGCACCATGAAATCGCCGAAGTTCCCGAGCGCATCGGCGAACGCGCCCTGGGGCATGATGTCGAACTGCGAGGCGCTGTGCTCCAACCCGCCTCCGAAGTTGACCGGCTCGCGGATCACATTGAAGAACACCGTATAGTGATCGTATGGCGGACCGCTGAACAACGCGTTCTCGCTCTTCACGATCTTCCCGACCGCCGTCCGCATGTTGCGCTGCACCGCCGACGTATAGGCGTCGGCCGGCCACACCGCGATCCGGATCCATTTGCCATCCACCTGCAACGAATCGAGGCTGTACTTCCCCACGAAGGTCTGCGCGTCGGCGAGCTCGTGGTAATTGGGCGCGGTGTACGGCCCGTTCCCGCTGCCCCGCAGCGCGGTGGTCACCTGCCAGCCCGCGGGCAGCGTGAATCGGACCTCGGCCGGCCGCTCCAGCTGCCGCTCCTCGTAGAGAAACACATTGGTGCCGAGGAACTGCCCGAATTCACCCGCGATGCGAGCGAGCGAGAGATCGATCGTGTCCGCGAAGTAGTCGAACTCCGCCGTCACGCGATCGCCCTTGCCGGTCACGACGCGCCACGTGTCCTTGTCGAACCGGTCCCAGAAGAGCGGCTGGCCTTGCGAGTTTTTCGCGCCGAAGTGGCGCACGTACCGGGCGTAATTCTGGATCTCGTAGCTGCCGGGACTCCACGCGGGGAGGGACACGTAGAGCGTGTCCTTGCCGCGCGCCGGGAACTCGGCGCTCACGTGGAACAGGCGCGCCGCCGGCGACGGAATTGAGACGTCGTACTTGACCGGCGCTGGGGTCTGAGCGGACAGCGGGACGGCGATGAGGAGCACGAGCAACTGGCGCACGAACGACTCCGGGCAGGTGTGAGGGTTTGACTACTACCCCGCGCAAAACGAAGCGGCCCAGACGCTTAGTCGGGCCGCAGCGATAACCTGGTTGCTAGACGCGCGCTCAGGGTGTGACGCGTTCGCTCGCCTCCGCCACCATGGCACGCAACTCCTTGCTGGGCTTGAAGACAGGCACCGGCCGGGCGGCGACTTCCACCGGGTCCCCGGTGCGCGGATTCCGCGCCATGCGAGTCTTGCGCTGGCGGATCTTGAACGTGCCAAATCCGCGAATTTCAATGTTATGCTGCTCGGCCAGCGCGGCTTTGACCGCGTCGAGAAAGGAGTCAACCACGCGCGCGCAGTCCTTTTTGGAGATAAGGGGACCGGCGGTGCGAGCGATTTGTGCGGTGACCTTTTCGACCAGGTCGGCCTTCGTCATCCATCCCCCTTGAAGGGCCCAAGGGCAGTCCAGACGAGGCGCCAACATACGGGCTTACCTATTGTGTGTCAAGAGCTTGGAGGAACTGTTCGAAGTGACCCTGGGCGTCGTGCGGTCCCGGCGAGGCCTCAGGATGATACTGCACCGCGAAAATCGGGTATTCCCGATGCCTCACCCCTTCGACGGTGCCGTCGTTGAGGTTAAGGTGGGTGACCTCAAGCCCCTTGGCACCGGGCACGCCGCCGGTATCACCCCGGACCGCGAAGCCGTGGTTTTGTGAGGTGATAAGTACTTGTCCCGTCGCAAGATCCCGCACCGGATGGTTGCCCCCCCGGTGTCCGTACGGGAGCTTGGCCGTTTCCCCCCCCAGCGCCAAACCGAGCAGCTGGTGGCCGAGGCAGATCCCGAAGATCGGGAGCGAGCCGTCCGCTAGATCGCGCAGCGTGGCGATGGCGTAGGACACCGCCGCCGGGTCTCCCGGACCGTTCGAGAGGAACAGGCCGTCGGGTGCGAGCTCGCGGATGCGGGGCGCCGGCGTGGCGGCCGGGACGACGGTCACGCGGCACCCGTTCTTGAGAAACAATCGCAGGATGTTGCGCTTCATCCCGTAATCGTATGCCACGATGTGGTGATGCGCGTCGGCCGGCCCTTCGGTGTACTCGGCGCCGATGGTTGCCCGGGTTGCGAGATCGAGGCCGTCCATCGACGGGCTCGCGGCGAGCGCAGTCCGCACGGGGTCGCTCGGCTGCTCGCCCAGCGCCACGGCGCCGCGCATGGCGCCCTTCGAGCGGATGTGACGCGTGAGCTGGCGCGTGTCTACGTCGGCGACGAGAGGGACTCGCGCGGTGGCGAGCCAGTCCGCGAGGGCACCGGTGGACCGCCAGTTCGACGGTTGCACCGAGAGCTCGCGCACCACAACGCCCTCGACCCGCGGGCGGTCGGACTCGACGTCGTCCGGGTTGATGCCGTAGTTGCCGATCATCGGCGCCGTCATCACGACGATCTGGCCGAGATAGGACGGGTCGGTGAAGACCTCCTGATAACCGGACAGATTGGTGGTGAAGACGACTTCGGCATACGTGGGCTCGAACGCCATGGGCGCGGTGCCGGGGAACCAGGCTCCGTCTTCGAGCAGGACGTAGGCGGGGTGACGGTCAGCGATGGGGCGGCGGACTCGGGTTGGAGGGTTGCGGTGTCGCGGGGAGCGGCAGGGGTGTGGGCTGGACAGGGGTAGGCGCGGGAGCGCCTCCCTCGAGCACCGAGCGCGGCGCCGCGCTGTGCGCCGACATGACCGCCAGGATCAGCGAGATGAACAAGAAAATGCCGGCGCACCACCAGGTGATCTTGGTGAGCAAGGTCGTCGCCTGCCGGCCACCCATGAACTGCTCCGTCCCGGCGCCGCCGCCGAGCGACGCAAGTCCCCCGCCCTGGCCCGCCTGCAGCAGGACCGCCGTCGTGAGGATCAGGGCGTCGAGGGCGAGCAGGATCAGCAGCAGGTTGTACATGCGGCGGGGAAAATACCTACGCGACGGCGGTCTGCACAAGTTGCGCCCAGCCTTCGGGATCGAGCGAGGCGCCGCCCACCAGCACCCCGTCGAGCTCGCGCTCGGCGATGAGCGCGGCGGCGTTCTTCGCATTCACGCTGCCGCCGTAGAGCACCCGGGGCGCCGGGGCGCCGCGACCCTGCAGCCAGCCACGGATCTCCCGATGCACGGCGCCGGCGTCCTGGGGGGTGGCGTTGCGGCCGGTGCCGATCGCCCACACCGGCTCATAGGCGACCACGACACGCGACAGCGCGGCGCCGTCGAGACCGCTCAACGCGGCGGCCAGCTGGCGGATCACCACCGCCAGCGTGTGTCCCGCGTCGCGCTCGGCGAGCGTCTCTCCCACGCACAACATCGGAAGCAGTCCCGCCTCCAGCGCCGCGCCCATTTTGCGGTGGGTGTCTTCGTCGGTCTCGCCGAAGACGTGGCGTCGTTCGGAATGGCCGATGAGCGTGGCGCGGGCTCCGGCCTGGAGGGCGAGCGGGGCGGAGACCGCGCCGGTGAATGCGCCCTTCGGCTCCCAGTAGATGTCCTGGATGCCCACGAGGAGGTCGCCGCGGTCGCGCGCCGCCTGAGCGGCGGCTTCCACCGACACCGCGGGGGAGAAGAACCACACCTCGCGGTCCTCCCGGCGGTTGTAGCGGGCGCGGAACGCCTTCAAGTAGGCTCGGGCTTCATCCGGCCCGAGGTGCATTTTCCAGTTAGCGGCGAAGAGCAGTCGCCTCACGCGTCCTCGAGGGCGGCGACGCCGGGGAGCGGCTTCCCTTCGAGGAACTCGAGTGCGGCGCCGCCGCCGGTGGAGACGTGGGTGAGCTTGTCCTCGAGCCCGGCCACGGCCGCAGCCGAGTCCCCGCCGCCCACGACCGTCGTCGCGCTGCGTTTCCCGGCCTCGATCAACGCTTCCGCGATGGCGCGGGTCCCCTCGTCGAACGGCGGCGTCTCGAACACGCCCATGGGGCCGTTCCAGAAGACGGTCTTGGCCTTGAGGATCCGCGCGCGGAAGTCGAGCCGGGTGGAGCGATCGATGTCGAAGATGGCGCGGTCGGCGGGGATACGATCGCTCGACACCTCCTGCCGTTCGGCGGCGCGCGCGAGACTCGGGGCCACGACCGCGCCCCGGGGCAGGATCAGCTTGGCGCCGGCCTTGGCGAGGAGCTCTTTCGCGAGGTCCTCCCGGTCGCGCTCGACGAGGGAGCCACCCACCTGGAATCCGATGGCGAGGAAGAACGTGTTGGCCATCGCGCCCCCGATGAGGATCTCGTCCACCTTGGGGAGGAGCGCCTGGATCACGTCGATTTTTCCCGAGATCTTCGCCCCTCCGAGCACCGCGACGAACGGTCGCTTGGGCTGGTCGAGCGCCTCGCCGAGGTAGCGCAGCTCTCGTTCCATCAGAAAACCGCTTACGGCGGGCCGGAGGAGGCGCGCCACCGCTTCGGTAGAGGCGTGCGCGCGGTGGGCCGAGCCGAACGCGTCGTTCACGTAGAAGTCGCCCAGCGCGGCGAGCGTCTGGGCGAAGGCGGCGTCGTTCGCCTCTTCGCCCGGCCAGAAGCGCGTGTTCTCGACCAGCGCCACACCGCCCCGCGGGAGGCGGCGGCTGGCCACGACGCCGGTCGCCGGATCGGGGATGAATTCGACGGGCGTTCCCAGGATGCGCTCGACATCGCGCACGATCTGCTGGAGCGACGCCTTTGGGTCCGGGCCCTTGGGGCGGCCGAAGTGCGACAGCAGGACGACCCGCGCGCCCTTCTCCCGTAGATAAGCGATGGTGGGGACCGCGGCGCGGATCCGGGTGTCATCGGTGACGGCGCCGTTCTTGAACGGCACGTTGAAATCCACGCGCACGAGAGCCCGCCTGCCGTCCAGGGCGGCCGGCGGGAGATCGCGCAGACTGCGTTTTCTCACGTGCCGGCGAGGTGCGCGAGCAGGTCGACGCAGCGCGCGGAATAGCCCATTTCGTTGTCGTACCACGACGACACGTGCAGGAACGTGCCGTCGATCACGTTCGTCGAGAGCGCGTCCACCACGCTCGAGTAGAAACTGCCGATGTAGTCGACCGAGACGAGCGGCTCGTCGCTCACGTCGAGGATGCCTTTGAGACTCGCGCGGGCCGCCTGCTTGAAGGCGCCGTTCACCTCTTCGATGGTCGTTTTCCTCTCGACTTCCGCCGTCAGCTCCACCACCGACACGTCGGGGGTGGGCACGCGCAACGAGATGCCGTCGATCTTCCCCTTCACCTCCGGAATCACG
>Ga0137410_10001370_pt1 | contig 16725 bp, 17 predicted proteins | sample CZODoug1_16funga_FD_108878 | JGI IMG/M metagenome (GOLD analysis project Ga0137410, IMG submission 108878) | Vadose zone soil fungal communities from Angelo Coast Range Reserve, California, USA - CZODoug1_16fungal (Illumina Assembly) | ecosystem: Environmental > Terrestrial > Soil > Vadose zone... | reverse complement strand
GGAGAGCCTGCCCTGAGCGAAGTCGAATGGGGATCGTGGCAACGCGCATCCGCGCCTCGACCGATGGAACACTCCAAGCCTGTCACTGCCAAAGAGCCATCTGGCAGAAATTTTCCCTTGTTTTCCACAGATTTTGGGGGTAGTTTTCCACACACCTTGCAATGTCCTGTTCCTCCTCGCCACTACTCCTGCAGCCATGCAAGGCTCAAGGTGCTTTGTGTCGCCCTTTTCGCAAACACCTTCCTACTCGCGGCGCCAAACCTCTCGCGTCGAAACACCGGACGGTGTCTGGGTCTATTGGCGTTGTAATGGCAGGGATGACGTTTCCCGCGTCCTGGATCTGAGCGCCGGAGGTCTGTTTCTTGCTGCTCCAAGAAGTCCACGGTCTGTGGGCACGAAAGCTAGGCTCGATTTTCTCGTCCAGGAAGGCCAAATCCGCACCGAGGCGATCGTGCGGCATATTGAGCCCGGTAGTGGTCTGGGATTCAAATTCACAGCCGTGACAGAGCAGGACTCGCCGCATCTCGCAGCATTGCTTACTAGGCTTCGCTACCTCTCTCGTTCCCGCGGTAAGTCGTAATCGCGCCTTCGGCTCCTGTGGCACAGCCAACCTCTTCTCCATCGCGCGGTTTCTGCGCGATGAATCTTGGCTGTGCATTTGTAGTGGCCTGTCTTCAGACCGGTGGATTTGCTTGTAGCGGCGCCGGAATTTATCCCGACCCGGTCGGGACGCCGCCATCCTTCAGTTCGTCCTGTCTTGTCCTTGTCCGGATCTTTTCTTTAGGGGGTCGGAGCGGTGCCCGTCCCGATTCCGATCGGAGCTCCCACAACAACGCTTTCACTTCGGCCCGGCTTCAGACGCTGAAGGATTGGTTCTGCCTCTGGCATCCAGGCAAAATAGCCTCCAGCGCGTTCACAAAAGCGGAGAGCGCGAGCAGGAACCACAGGACTTAGGCAGTAATCTCACGCTGGTTTGTTTTGTCAGGTCTCTTCGCGCTGTGCAGCACTGAATGGGTTGAGGGTGCTCGCCCGCCAAATCTAGTCCTTCAATAGCAACAAGGTTTACCCTTCATTGCTTCCCATCCCTCGCGCACAATCAGCGGCAACAATGCTAGTGCCGCCGCGGGATCTGCCCAACGCACTCTCCAAACCGCATTGACGACCAAACCAGCTAAGGCAATCAAAGCCAGATAGCCACAGACCGCCGACTCGGCGGCATCGGCTCTCAACGCGGCGCTGGCGGTCGCAATTGAAAGTTGCCGCTTTTGCGCTGCAAGCCAAGGCATGACCATTGCGGCAAGCACGAGCAGGGCCATCCCAAGAACACTGGGCTGGGCTTCGAGGTGTCCTAAGAGCGTTAGAACTGAAGTAGTAACAACAAATGCTGCCAGGACAAACAGCAAGCCGCCCGCAATTCTGCCCGCTCGCTCGTCTGCGTGCTCTCGGTGCGATGGCGAGTAAAATTGCCAAAATACAACCGCCGCTGAGAGAAGTTCCACTGCGCTATCGCCCCCGAAGGCAAGAAGGGCTGGACTGCGGGCGATCCAAGCTGCTCCCAGCGACACCACCGCTTCCACACTCATCCAGATGAGGGTTAGGGTCTGAATCCGCATAACCCGCCGCAATACCCTGGGCGAGATGGCGTTTTGTTCAGCGGACATATTGATATTATGGCTCGCCACCTGACGCCGCGGCACCATTCGTTCAATTTTGCTAAGGGCAGTAGAGGCAACGCGCCACTCAGAGAAGTGGTTTTAGCTCCGATTCAATGACATTTGTGTATTCAAACCCGATGACTTTCTTCCGAAGTATTCCTTGGCGGTCGTAGAGAAGCGTGGTCGGTAAACCTTCAATGCCGCCAAACTTCTGCTTCAAGTCATCATCAGCCACCGCCAGCGGATAACGGATGCCGATCTTCTTTGCAAACAGGTCTGGGTCTTCCATATCTATCATGATGTCAAACTTGAATCCGACAACCGCGAATCCGCGAGAGCCGTAGCGATCTAAAAGTTTCTGATAACCCGGCATCTCCTTTTTGCATGGTTGGCACCACGTGGCCCAAAAATCAATCAGCACCACGTGGCCTCGAAGGTCAGCCGAAGAAACTTCGCGCCCTTGCAAATCCTTCTCATTGAAGTCAGGCAATCGCGAACCTATTTCGCCTGGCGCGATTACAACTTCTCTCGGCTGAGGGGGGCTCGCCGAATGCTGATTACATCCGGCGAGTGCAGCCGCAGCGAGGCTCAGAAATAACAGAGGTTTTCTCAGCATCTATTCCTTCTTCTGAACTTCCAGAATCAGCAGCTTCAGGGGAGCCGAAGGGTCTGGTTTCTTTTTCCCTGGCGGCTTTTTGTACAACTGGGCACGAACGGTGACCATCGTTTGGCTATCCACGAGGGGTTCAAGTCCTTTCGACAAATCGTTCGGTGTAAGCGCGAATGACCGATTCGGTGCAACCTGTAAAGCAGGGCTACCCGAAGAGTCCTTCACGATTTTCCCGCGTGCGGTCATATCCATCTCCGCCGCAGTCACGCCACTGTCGTAGGTCGCCTTTAGAAGCTGAGCAGGGTCAATCTGCCCGTCCTCTTTGGGTGTGACCTCAACTTTTCCATCGATCAAACTGACTTCCACGTTTTGAACGCCAGACTGGCGTCCGAGGTGTTGCTTCACCCCGTAGGCTCAAAAGTTTCAAGTCATGCCTTCGACGCGCATTTCAATATGCTTGATTTGTGCCTGAGACACTGGGCTCACTATCGAAACGAGCAGAGCAACCAGGGCCAGTTTTTTCGTGTTCATCGTTCCTCCTTTCCTTATCGGTGCATCCGAAATTGCTGTGTTATTCCAAAACTGACATGACGGCGAACGGGCATGAAGGTCGTCCCCGTGGAATGCGCCACGTCCCAATCCATCCCGACCCAGATATGCATTCCGGGACGCACCCCCACATACGTGGTGATTCCGGCAAGCAGCACATCGCCGCCGCTCCCGTTCTGCGTGACTCCCCCGATACGATCGTTTTGAGAATGCAGCCAAGTCAGCGCCGGGCCAATGAACCATTCACGGGCCACGTTCTTCGATTCATAAGGTCTGTACGACAGCCAGAAGCGTGATTCGATGTCGCTGCCGAGTCGTGTTACCTGCGTTCCTTGTGACCGGATAAGAGAATGGAAATCCTCATCAGCGACCAGGCGTCTCAAGTTGAAAAGCCCGGTGTAAGTCCAATTTGCTGCCAGGAACAGATCGGTAGAACCCGATCCAGGTTGCAGACCCGCAGGCAGCCGTTTTCCACTTGTGTCGGTCAAATCAGTTCGCCCCGTCGGGATCTTGGGGCCAAACGTGACGGAGGCCTGCGTGGTCCCGCGTTCCGAGTCTCGCCGATAGAAGCGATACTTCACGAGCACCTGGGCATCGCCCAGCCCAGTTCCCCCAATGGATGGCGCACTCCCGCTGTCAAAGTGATTCGTCATTACTGGAACGAGAACAGTCAAATCAAGATTGCGGTAGAAACCCCAGGTGAAGTTGAAATCGCCCTCGTGGGAGAAAGTAGGGAAGGCTGTTAGGGGAATACCGCTCGAAATTCCCGGCATGAGGCCTCGTGTGGTGAAGATGGAATTGTAAGAAACAAGTCCGCCACCGGGGAATAGGGGCGGAGCCGTCTCTGGGGCGGGGCCTTGTGCTTTGGCTGCCGAAGCACAGAGCAACAGAAGGAATAACAGAGCCACACTTGCAAATTGCCCAATGAAATATGGATTTCGGATTCTCACAAATGCTTCCTCCAGTAGAAACGGGTACGCCGAAGCACACGAGTGCTTCAAGTCGGGAGCCGACTGGAGGACTGACTAGATGCGAAGTGGCAGTGGGGCCGGAGTGTAACGGATTGGCGGCGCGTGGCAATGTGCCGCAATCACGCGATCGGGGAAATCCAGGGTGAGAGACTTGGCAGTCGCTGGAAGCACGGCGAGTACAAAGGGAGAGTAGGAAACGCCCTGCACAGAGGGGGGCTGCACAAAAGGAGCGTGTACCGTTGGCATGGCCTTGCAGCAATCCTGCGCGTGATGGCCGTGCGACGAGCAAGGCATAGAATCGCAGCACTGCATAGCCTGTTCTGGCGTGATCGCCGCACCGCAGTCAAACGCGTACGCTGCAAGAGCGATTGCGACCACCACCAGAAAGAATGGCCTGGGTAGACGCATCATTGACTAAGTTAGACGCTCAGGCTGTTCGAGTCAAGCAGGCTCGTGCGGATCAAGAGCCATGCAGCCATCTCTCAGTATGTAAGATAATTAAAGTGATTATTGACAGATGTTATCAATATGTTATAATGCCCTCGCTAGGTCGGCAAGATTCATCCCGCCTTTCCAGCCATGCGTCCCCGCCACGCGGTCCCTCTAACCCCGTCAAAAGCCACACGTCTGTCCCACCCCTCTTGCGGAGCGGAGCATTCGTTCCGTACAACGAATCCACTGCCCGCTGCCCACTATTGCCTTAAATCCTTTAGCTGCAACACTTATGGATCTCCTCGCAAGTGTTGCAAACAGAAGACTTACGGCCTAACTAAGCCCTTTAGATGCAGCACTTACAAAAAACACGGGGCCAGGGGGCTATCCGATTCCAGAACTCGCCAATCTTCACTCGCCACTGGACTCAAGTCCTTTTTTTCAAATTCTTGCGTGCTCTTTTGCGTTTTTTTGCACTTTCTTGCAACTTCGAAGAAGTCAACTCCTTTCCTTTCATGCAATTCCACACTCTTTCACGAAAAACAGGCTGGTGGGGGTGCGTTTTATTGACTAGCCTTCCTTCCTCTCTGCGCTCCTCTGCGAACTCTGCGTCTCTGCGTTATCTTTTTCCCTTCTCCGTTGTCCCCTTATCCATGTTCCCGCTTCCCCCGCACCAGGTCCTCAACGTCGTCCATCTTTTCTCCAAGCAAATGGAGCTTCCGCCCCAGGCCCTGAATCTCGGATTCGGCGCGGCGATTGACCGCGTAATCCAGTTCGCTCCGCACGCGGTCTTTCCGGTCCTGCCGGTTCTGGCTCATCATGATCACCGGCGCCTGGATCGCCGCCAGCAGCGACAAAATAAGATTCAGCAGGATAAACGGATACGGATCCCATGCTGCCCTCCGCATGCCCACGTTGATCGCCGTGTAGATGCTGCTCAGGACGAGAAAACCAACAATAAAGGTCCACGACCCGCCGAACTGCACCATGGAATCGGCGATGCGGTCGGGCAGCGTCGATTTTTCTTCGATCATATCGTTCGCATTGCGCATCGCGCGCACTCGCACCAGTTGCTGCGACGCGTGAAACTGTTTCCCCAGCACCGTCAGCATATCCATTCCAGCGTGCGGCTTGCGTTGCAGCAGCGTCCCGATGTCGCCTCGGCTGACTTCCAGGCATTGCGTATCTTCCATGGCCGTAGCGTTGGTTTGATGAGGCGTCTGCTCCAGCATCGAAGCGAAACCGAAGAACTCCCCATGCGCCGGTTCATCTACCACGACTTCTTGTCCGTCTTCATCCACGGTCGAGACCCGGACCTTCCCGCAGACCATCACGTACGCTTGCCCGCCCGGGTCGCCCATCTTGTAGATGCGCTGCCGCGGAGCGAAATTCTTCAGCTCTACTTGCCCTGCCAGCACCGCTGTCTCGTCTTCGTCGAGCAGCGCAAACAGCGGAACGTGTTTCAACACTTCGGGATTGCAGGTCATCGGCCACCTCTTCCACGCAAACTGGAGTCGCGTTCAGTGTTTTGTTTCAAGCGTTTGAATCGCGCTCAACGCGCATCAACCGTGCCCATAGTAAACCCGATGATTGGCATGGCTTCAAGATGCATTCGGCAAACGTGGAAAAAACTCTGCGGACCGAAACCCGGCGGGCTGGAACTATTTCATCATTGGATCACTCGGACTTCCACGTCTTGTCCCGCGGCATGCTGCGTCAACAGTGCGGACATCCTCTGCGCCCAGCGGTCGAGTCCTTCCGCGCCGCCAAACGAAATGATAACCGCCAGCACTTGGTTCGTTGCGTTCGTCACCATCGTTCGTTCCGAATCGCTCGTCGCGCTCCCGTGCGGACCAACCGTGTCCGCAAACAGCGGCAGTCCTTCCAGATTCAAATCGTACTTGCCGATGCCCTTGTACGTTTCGCCCGCGCGCCCCGCGCGAAAAACTATTTCACCGACAACGTGCCCGAGGTCATACAGTCCAACCGGCAATCGGCTTTCCACCGACACCAGATTGATCACGTCCACGACGGCATTGATTTGCGGCAACCCTTTTCCCGCAACCACGCGCCGTAACAGCGCCTCCGCCGAACCGCGGTATCGCGCCGGATCTTTACCTAGGGCTTTGTACGCCTTGCGCGTCGTTTCCACTTGGGCCGACTCCAGCACGCCGCGCGGGAACGGCAATTTCTGAATTTCGTTCTCCCGCGTCTTCATTTCCTGAAGCAACGCCGCGGGCGACGCGCCGGCTTCCACAAGCGCCGTCACGCAAGCCAGCGCGGTTCGCGGGCATTTCGCTTTCAATTTTGGGTCAATTGTTACGTTCATCGCCGTATTAGTCCGCCACCGGTTTCAACCGCGCCGAAAAGTGTCGCAGAAATTTTGCCTGCTCGGTTATTTTATAGCCCCGGATCTGTTCACGTTTGCGCCAAACGTCCAGAATCACTTCCACGACGTACTCGATATGGCTTTGCGTGTACGCGCGCCGCGGAATCGCTAGCCGCACCAGGTCCATCGTGGCGTGCTCGCCAAACATCAGCGTTCCAATTTCCACCGAGCGAATCCCGCCTTCCAGATAAAGCTCATTCGCCAGCGCCACTCCCGGAAATTGCGCCGGTGGAACATGCGGCAAAAATGCCCGCGCATCAATATAGATGGCATGTCCGCCCGGAGGCTGCACGATGGGCACTCCTTCGCTCGCGATGTGATTCCCGAGAAATGCCGTGGAGGCGATCCGGTATTTCAGATACTCTTCTTCCAGTGCCTCGTTCAATCCGACGGCAATCGCTTCCAAATCGCGTCCCGCAAGTCCACCGTAAGTCGGAAAGCCTTCGGTCAGAATCAGCAAATCCTTTTGCTGTTGCGCCAGCGTATCGTCATTGGTGCAGAGAAACCCGCCGATATTGGCCATTCCGTCTTTTTTCGCGGACATGGTGCAGCCGTCGGCATACGAAAACATTTCCCGCGCAATTTCGCGCGGAGTTTTTTTCGCGTAGCCCGGCTCGCGTAATTTTATGAAGTAAGCATTTTCCGCGAAGCGGCACGCATCAATGTACAGGGGAATTCCATGCTTCTTGCAGATGAATTTCACCGCGCGGATATTTTCCATCGAAACCGGCTGGCCGCCTCCGGAATTGTTGGTCACCGTCAGCATTACTAGCGGAATTCTCTTCGCGCCTTCGCGTTCGATCGTTTCCGCCAGCCGCGCCGTGTCCATATTTCCTTTGAACGGGTGCACGCACGCCGGCTCCTTCGCTTCCGCGATCGGAAGATCGAGCGCTTGCGCGCCGACAAATTCGCAGTTCGCGCGCGTGGTGTCAAAATGCGTGTTGTTCGGAACCACGTCGCCTTTTTTGCACATGACACTGAACAGAATCCGTTCTGCGGCGCGGCCCTGGTGCGTGGGAATCACGTGACGAAAACCAAAAATGTTTTGCACGGAATCGCGAAACCGTGCGAAGCTCGGAGATCCGGCATACGATTCATCGCCGCGCATCATCGCCGCCCACTGTTCCGTGGACATCGCTGCGGTCCCGGAGTCCGTGAGCAAATCAATCAAAATGGCTTCGGACGGGACGAGAAAAAGATTGTAGCCGGCAGCCTCCATGAGTTTCCGGCGCTCTTCGCGCGTGGTCCGGCGGATGGCCTCGATGCTCTTGATTCGAAACGGCTCGATGATCGTCTTGATCGGCATTGTTTGCGAGATTCTTCACCGGACACACTACCACACGAGGTTATTTCGCGGCTCCTGGTGTGTACTGATTGACAAAATCGCCACAGATATTCTCATGGTGAACATATATTTCGTCTAGCATGACAGTTAGACCTTTCGGTACTTACCTCTCCCCGAAAGACCTTCGACGGCTGCGCCTTTGTGTCACTCAATGGACCGAGACTGTGGGTGAAGCGAAATGAAATCCCCGCTTAACCGGAGGTGGAGCTGGGCACTTGGCCTGGCTCTGTCGTTTGTATGTTTGGTGGCCGCGGTCTACTACTACCTGAGCACGCACCAGATCAACGTGCATATCACATCGCGAGTCTTCATGCTCATTCTTGTCCTGGTCATCGTGATCGTCTTTTTCGTCCTGCCCGTGTACAGCGTGATTGTCACCAACGAGATTCGCAAGCGCCACCGGGTGGAAAAAGCCTTGATACGCGCCAAGGAGGAAGCCGAGCGCGCCAGCAAATTCAAGGATCGCTTCCTGTCCACCATGAGCCATGAGTTGCGCACCCCGCTGAACGCAGTCATGGGCTTCTCCGACCTCCTCGCCGACAAGCGCTACGGCGAGTTGAGCGAACGCCAGCAACGTTACGTCAGCCACATCAACACCGGCGGGAGGCATCTGCTCAAGCTCATCAATGACATTTTGGATCTTTCCAAGATCGAGGCGGGCCGCCTGGAGATTTCGCGCGAAGACCTGTCTGTGGAAACCATCTTTGGGGAGGTTTTAAGTGCTTTGCGGCCGTTAGTCGAGAAAAAAACACAGACATTGTCTTCCCTTGCGGAGCCGGGCTTGAGCGTTCACGCCGACGCGACGAGATTCAGACAAGTGCTGATGAATTTGGTAGGCAACGCTATCAAATTTACTCCCGAAGGCGGGCGCATCGAGCTAGAGGCCCAGCAGGTTGAGAGCGAAGTTCAAGTGAAAGTGCGCGACAACGGCCCCGGAATCCCGAAGGAGGAACAAAAGCGCATCTTCGATGCTTTTTACCGTCTACGGAAATCCGGCGAGGGCACAGAGGGTACCGGATTGGGCCTGGCCATCACCGAGAGCTTGGTGAAATTGCAGGGCGGAAGTCTGGGCTTGGAGAGCGAACCTGGCAAAGGGAGCTGTTTCTATTTCAGTTTGCCCATGGCTAAAGCTGTTCGAGAAGCGCCCCCACGCGTCGTCAAGGTCGCGCGGAAAGCGGCCGCAACGCCAAAGATTCTTACCATCGAAGATGACCGCATGGCTTCTCATCTGCTCGAATCGCAGCTGAGTTCTTCCGGTTATGAAGTGATTTCCTGCAATCAACCTGAGCACGCGCTGGAAATGGCCGCCGATTTTGCAGCCGCAGGCAATCACGCTGGACCTGCTGATGAAGCCCACGAGCGGCTGGGAGATCTTGCTGCAATTGAAGCATGACCCTCGCACTTCGGCCATCCCTGTGATCGTGGTTACCATCGTGGACCAACCGACCGCAGGCGCGGCAATCGGCACGGAGGAATATTTGGTCAAGCCAGTGGACAAGACGGTCTTGCTCGCCGCCGTGGCGCGATGTCTTGACGCAAGGGAAGTTGCGTCTCCCGCGCAGCCCATTCTTGTTGTCGAAGACGATACGCCCACACGCGAGATTATCGCGGAGTTGCTCAAGACCAAGGGATACCCCGTCGCGACCGCCGCCGATGGCGCCTCCGCGCGTGCGCAAGTAGCCGCGTCGCTGCCCCAGCTAGTGATTCTCGACCTCATGTTGCCGAGAGTGGGCGGCTTCGAACTGCTCGCGGAATGGCGCGCTGATCCCTTACGACCGAACTCCCCATATTCGTGCTGACAAGCAAGGAATTGACTGCGCAGGAGAAAAATTACCTGCGCGTGAATGCCCAATCCTTGTTCCACAAACAGGAATCCCGGCAGGACGCTCTGCTGAGGCAATTACAACGCGCCGTGGGCAAGCCGCAGGCGGTGAAGGTATGAAGAAGCGCGTCTTAGTCGTCGAAGACAACCCGCTCAACAGCGAACTGCTGCGCGATTGGCTGGAAGTGGAAGGATACGAGACCCCGATTGCAGCGGACTTGAATGCGGCATTTGCCGCTGTCCGGGGTCAGCCTCCTGATGTGGTACTGCTCGACGTCCAGCTTGGCACTGACGATGGTCCGTTGCTGGCATCGTGGATGCTTGAGCAGCCGGTGCTGTGCCTCATTCCCGTAATTGCAGTGACGGCGCAAGCCATGGTCACCGAACGACAGCGCATTCTTGCTAGTGGCTGCAGAAGCGTCGTGCCAAAGCCGATCAATTTTGCCGTGCTTCAGGAGCAGTTGCGGTTCTGGCTCAGCCGCGCGGAAGCATTGCAAGAAAATCAGCTGCCGGGAAAAAGGTGACAATCGGCAAAGCCATATTCCAATTTGCCAAGCGGTGTGATGGCCCGCTTGGAGCAGTTTGAAACGAACGGCGTAGCCCCCGAAGTCAAGCCCCTCTAGCCGGGACTACCGGTTCGGCCTGGACGCAGAGACGTGCTCGAAGCCGAGACGCATGTAGTTCATGCCTTTTGTTTTCTTACGCCGCGATCCGCGGTCTTGGGGGGAATCGTGAACTCGTCAAAACGCCCGTCATTCGAATCATTCCACTGGCAGAGAGTCCTGTGCCGGCATTTTCTATAATGGGCCAAACCTGGATAAGGGGTCATCCGACCTGGCCCTGAACCACACCTTCCTGCTGTACAGCCTCGTGCAGCTCCCGTGGAAAATGGACTTCAGCGGCATTTTCCGCGCGCAAAGCGGCTCTCACTATAGCGCGGGGTTTGCGACAAATCCTCCGGACGTCGATGGCGACGGCCATTTCAACGGGGTAGATTTTCTGCAGGGCCGCAATCACTTCGTCGCGCCTCCATTCGTCAACTTCGACACGCGCATCGCCAGGCGCTTCGATTTCGGAGAACGAATCCGGCTCCACGCCTACCTCGAGTTCTTCAATTTGCTCAACCGCGCCAATCCCGCCGCCGTCGAGGGCTTTCCCCCGCCCCCCACGAGCCCGAACGCCCCCAAACTCGCCCAAGTGTTGCAAATCCTCCCCGGGCGGGAAGGCCAAGCGGGGATCAGGATCGAGTTCTAGGAGACTGTCGAGAACTCGGTGGGGATGCGGTCTTCCGCATTGCCTCGGCAGTCATGCTAAACTTGGTGGACTTTAGGCCCGTAGCTCAGTTGGTTAGAGCGCTACCTTGACACGGTAGAGGTCTGGGGTTCGAGTCCCCACGGGCCTACCATGCCTTAGACCGCGCCAATTCTCGAACGCCCCCGTCACATCCTTCAAGAAGAGAGCTTACGGCGGAAGACTTGCGGTACGAATTCCAAAGCGCTGGCTTCGTTTGCGGCGATTTGGATTTGGAATTCCATCACTTCGGGCGCAATCGGATTTTGATATTCCGTAAGGCAATCCGGCAGCACGTCATCAAGCGGGGACGAACTGGTGCGGACCTGACGGTAAATCTTCATGATCAGGGCTTCGGCAGCGCCGGGAGTCAAGAGGAGAGGGGATGCGCGATTCGAGCGACGGGAAAGAATTTTCTGGAACAGCAAGACCGCGCTTCCCGCAGAGCATGCGCAGCAGGTCGAACCCTTCTCGCGGAGTAGTCGTGGGGAACAGCGGAATCTTGAGGTCCACGCGGCCCGGGCGCTTTAGATCGACCTCGATGAGATCGGGACGGCTGGAAGCTAAGACCCAGATCACGCGGCCGCGGTTGGTACTGCTTCCCATTTCTTCCGCGAGCATGGAATAGATGTGCCCGCCGACACCGGAGTCACCGCTCGAGGCATCGCGCCGGCCGAGGGCTTGATCCGCCTCGTCGATGAATCGTTCAAGTTTTCCGTTAGTAGAAACGTGGCGAGCGCAGGCGGTCGAGTCACGAATTACTCGAAGTAATCCACATGCCTGATTAACGCGGCAGTCTCAATGGGTCGACGCAACGCTAAGCTCGAAGTTTACTTGCAGGCGTCTCAAGAGGTAAAACCGTTCGCGAGCGTTGAATCAAACAGAACACTACCCTGGCTAGGTTCTGATTGAGTACAGCCCGACAGAGCGGTTCTCTAGGGGAAGTATTGTCGGATCATCCGCTTAGATGGTGTTGCAACGACCTGTTGAGCTGCAGCGGTTATGGTAACCCGGATTCCGTGAAAGCGTGCAGGAACAGAGAACAGTTAGTGCTCTGCGGCCAATATGTCCCAATGAAATCATTTTACCAAGGATCGGCCTGCTTGAAAAAGAACGGCTCCAAGTAGAGCCGCACCGGGAATCGTCAGCACCCAGGCGAACACAATGCGGCGAGTGACGCCCCAGCGGACGGCGGAGAGGCGGCGGGAAGCACCGACGCCGACGATGGCGCCGGTGATTGTGTGGGTGGTGCTGACAGGGATGCCGAAATGGGCTGTACCCATCAAGGTGAGCGCACCGGCGGCTTCGGCGGAGAAGCCGCCAAAGGGAGTGAGCTTGGTGATGCGCTGACCCATGGTCTTGATGATGCGCCAGCCACCCGCCATGGTGCCGCCGCCCATGGCGAGGTGACAGCAGATGATGACCCAGTAGGGGACGTCGTAGGACTTCAGCATGCCGCCGGCGACGAGAGCAGCGGTGATGATGCCCATGCCCTTCTGGGCGTCGTTAGTGCCATGACCGAGGCTGTATGCGGCGGCGGAGACGAGTTGCAGGCGGCGAAACCAGCGATCAACTTTGAGCGGGCGATAGCCGCGGACAATCCAACTGGTGAGAATGGTGACAAGCATGGCGACGAGGAAGCCGATGATCGGCGAAAGGAAAATAAAAAGAACAGGTTTTATCCAGCCGCCAAGGACGAGGGCTTTGAAACCTGCGTGAGCGACTGCGGCGCCGCCATATCCGCCCATGAGTGCGTGAGAGGAACTCGTCGGCAGGCCTAGGATCAATGTGATCGTGTTCCAGGAGATGGCGCCGAGGAGGCCGGCGAGGAGAACCTTTTCATTCACAATTTCGATGTGGACCATGCCCTTGCCAATCGTCTTGGCAACGGCGGTGCCGAAAACGAAGGCGGCGATGAAGTTCCAGAAGGCGGCCCAGAGGACGGCCCGGAAGGGCGTGAGCACCCGCGTGGAGACAACCGTGGCGATGGAATTGGCAGCATCATGCCAGCCGTTCGAGAATTCGAAGGTAAGGGTGAGAAAGACGACGACGAGGAGGAGAGTGAAGCTGTTCACAGGTCAGGCGCTCTTGAGGATGACGCCTTCGATTACGTTGGCGACGTCTTCACACTTGTCAACCGCAGTTTCGATGACTTCGAAGATTTCTTTCCACTTGATGATTTGGACGGGGTCTTTTTCCTCGTCGAAAAGCTGGGCGATCAGCGTACGGCACAGGCGGTCGCTATCATTTTCGTAGCGGTTGATTTCGATGCAATGTTTCAGGGCTTCTTGTGGCCTTTCCAGAGCGCCAACTGCCAATTCGACTTCGGCGGTGGCCGAAACGAGGACCTTGACGAGATCGATTGTTCCGATGCGAACGCTATCGACACGATAGAGCACGAAACGGCTGGCGGCCGCGTCGATAAGGTCGATCACGTCGTCGAGGCGGCTGCATAGTTCGTAAATGTCTTCACGGTCAAAGGGCGTGATGAAGGTCTGATTCAGCTTGGTGAAGAGGGCGTGGGTAATCTCGTCGCCTTCGTGCTCGATGGCTTTGACGATCTGTACTTGCTCCGGCACCCCGGTGTAGTGCGACAGCATCTTACACAGGGCGTTGGCCCCCACATGGATATTCGCTGCTTGTTTGGCGAAAAGGTCGAAGAAACCCACTTCGTGCGGCAAGAACCGCTGCAAAAGTCCTGGCATGGTGCGTGACCCTCCCCTGAAGAGTCGCCTTAAGGCGTGGTTACGATAGCAGAGGCACGAAAGACGAGGCAACAACACGAATGGATGATGGAGTTCGAGCCGTAAGGGAAAACCAACTCCAATGCGCCGCGCGGAACCGCGGCGGCCGTTTCTTTCGAGGATGGCGGCTGATTCTTGCAGCCGGCGGCGAGGGATACCAAGGAGAGAAGAAAAAGCGGCCCCGCAAGCGCCAAGGAGCGAGATAGCGCCCGGCGATAGAGAGATGCGCTCGAGTTTGCGCGAAGATTTCTGGGAATCTCGAAAATAAGGCCTCTCGGCCCCTGCCACACTTTGGGCTAACTCATTTTACCGATTTCCGAGGAAATGCAAAGGACTGCATCGCCGCGAGTTGCCAGTAATTGTAAATGTTGTGTTAAAGGCGCCAAGGGGAAGGCGAGCCGTCGCCACAGACGGAGGCTCTTTGCCATCGCTCAAGATGGCGATGCGTCCAGGCCAAACTCGCGGTGCGTTGCGTTTAAGGCCGTTTTCACGGCTTTCTCGTCAATGACGAAAGAAATGTTGGATTCCGAAGATCCCTGGGCGATGGCAATCAGATTCACGTTCTCACGCCCGAGGGCATTGAAGGTCCTGCCGGCGATTCCTGGCGTTCCGCGCATGTTCTCTCCGACGACGGCCACGATGGCGATATTCGAATCCACGGTGATGTGTTCCACCTTGTGATGTGCCAGGTCTTGCGCAAACTCTTTGCGCAGCGCTTCGACAGTTCGTTGAGCATCCACAGTGGAAACGATGAAGCAGATATCGTTTTGCGAGGACGACTGCGAAATGAGCAGGACGTTGGCGCGCACTTCAGCGGTCGTCGAAAACGTGCGTCCAACGACATCGGGCAAGCCCACAATTCCCGGCCCGCCCACACTAATTAATGTTACATCGCGGATCGCCGTCAAGGCCTTTACGCCGCCTCCGATACTGCGGCCTTCGGGCGTGATTTTTGTGCCGGGCTTTTCGGGCGCAAAACTGTTTCGAATCCATACGGGAATCGCCGCTTGCACGACGGGACTCAATGTTTTGGGATGCAAGACCCTCGCTCCAAAGTAAGCCAGCTCTGCGGCTTCGCGATACGAGATCACCGGAATCGTGCGCGCTTCCGCCACCAGCCGCGGGTCGGCGGTGAGGACGCCGTCGACGTCGGTCCAGATGATGACTTCATCCGCATCCATCGCCGCGCCCAGAATGGTGGCGGAATAATCGGAGCCGCCTCGCCCCAGCGTGGTCAGTTGGCCTTCCATGGTTGCGCCGATGAAGCCCGTCACCACTGGCACGATGCCTTTTTCCAATAGCGGCCGCAACCGCGCTTGCGATTTCGCACGCGTCAGTTCCATTTGCGGTTCCGCCCCGCCATGAAACGCGTCGGTCACGATCAGCTCCGTCGCTTCGATCGCTTCGCTCTGCAGTCTCAGCCCTCTAATTGCCGCCGCCACCAGCGGTGCGGAGAGCCGTTCTCCCAGGCTCGAAATCGCGTCGAGAGTGCGCGGCGTGAGTTCCCGCAGCAGCGCCGTTCCTTCGCAGAGCCGCTGCCCCTCCGCAAGCACATATTCCATCCGTTGCCGGAGTCGGGCCCGTTCCTCCTCCTGCTGGATCAAGCTAGTCAGAGCAATTTCGTGTTGCTGTCGCAGCGCATCAAGTACCGCCGCAGCTTCATCGGCGTTCCCCGCCTGAGCCTTTTTTGCAGCCTCGATCAATCGGTTGGTCGCGCCGCTCATCGCGGAAACGACGGCGACGCAGCGGTTCTCTTTTGCTGCCTTCGCGATAATCTGCGCGGTCCTGGAGATGCATGACGCATCGCCGACGGACGTGCCTCCGAATTTCATCACCTGCAGCCGTGGTTTCATCGCACTCCCCTAGATGAAGCGGCAATTGTCTCATCTTAATGCCCGCTACTCTGCGGCCCTAGCAAAACCCCGGCATGCGTTGACTTTCTTTCCGCGGCGTACCTACATCAAGCGAGAAACCCGCTAGCTCGCATTTGCGCTAGCAAAACAATCGGGAAATTTCGCGAAGCTTACGGCCCCTGCTGATGTTGCGGCATCCCTGCTGAGATTAGGCTACTCGGAAAAAGATAAGCTTTAAGGCTATAATCTGCGCCAATCGTGAGTCTAACTTCCGGGAACAGACTCGGTCCTTATGAGATTGTCGCTCCGCTGGGCGCAGGCGGCATGGGCGAAGTGTTTCGCGCGGTGGATACGCGGCTGGAACGCACCGTGGCGATCAAGATTCTGCCGCCACAGCTTTCGAATGACCTGGCTCGAAAGCAGCGCTTTGAGCGCGAAGCCAAAACGATTTCCAGCCTGAATCATCCGCACATCTGCGTGCTGTATGACGTCGGCCATCAGGACGGGACGGACTACCTCGTCATGGAGTGCCTCGAAAAGGGTCCGATCCCTCTGGAGCAAGTTCTCAAATTCGGCGCCCAGATCGCCGACGCGCTCGACAAAGCGCATCGCAGCGGCGTCGTGCATCGCGACCTGAAGCCCGGCAACATCATGCTGACTCCGACCGGAGCGAAACTCCTCGACTTCGGCTTGGCCAAGCCTGTCGTGGCGCTCACGACCGGCGCCACCCTCACCGCAGCCGCGACGCCAACAACTCCCGTGACGCAGGAAGGCACCATTCTCGGCACGTTTCAGTACATGTCGCCGGAGCAGATTGAAGGCAAAGAGCTCGATGGCCGCAGCGACATTTTTTCGCTGGGCGCGGTGCTGTACGAAATGCTCACCGGCCAGCGCGCATTTCAAGGCAAGAGCCAGCTGAGTGTGGCTTCGGCGATTCTGGAGAAGGAGCCCCCGCCGATCAGCACCGTGAAACCGTTAACTACGCCATCGCTCGATCACGCCCTCCGCCGCTGTCTCGCGAAGGACCCCGAAGAGCGCTGGCAAACTGCCCGCGACATCGCCATC
>Ga0137410_10001365_pt1 | contig 16749 bp, 29 predicted proteins | sample CZODoug1_16funga_FD_108878 | JGI IMG/M metagenome (GOLD analysis project Ga0137410, IMG submission 108878) | Vadose zone soil fungal communities from Angelo Coast Range Reserve, California, USA - CZODoug1_16fungal (Illumina Assembly) | ecosystem: Environmental > Terrestrial > Soil > Vadose zone... | reverse complement strand
GATCGTCGTCGATCGCGCCGCCATCTGCAAGGCCATTGAGGTAAGCATAGGGGTTTGCGGTCTGGTACGGGCTCGATCCCATCGGCACGCCGGGAGCCTGCGAGGGCGCAGCCTGCGAATGCTGGCCGCCAAAGAGCTGCGAGAGCATGCTGCCCTTCTGGCTATTCTGTCCGCCCCAAAGCATAGGCAGAGCGTTCATGCCGCCGCCCATGCTGCCGCCGTTCCCGAGGATTTGAGCAAACGGCGAGACCGCGCCGCCGCCGTCATAGCCCGCGCCGTAATCGGCCGCCGTCAAGCCGGGCAGAGGATTGCGGGATGTCCCGCCGAATGCATCGCCGCCGAGCATGCTCCCGCCGCCCCATGACGCCGGATCAAAGTCAGACCCGAGTTTGCCGGCCATCTTGCCGATGGCGCCAAAGTCGATGGCCTTCGGGGGCGTCATCTGCGTCGATGGATTGAGATTTAATTTCGCTTCGGCGCCCTTGCTAGCGGAGATGTTGCCAGACTTCGGGATGTAGCCCGCGCTGATATCGATCGGCTCATCGGGCACGCCGCCGCCGCGCGCGAGGAAGAGCGAGCCCGCCGCCAATGCGCCGCCGCCGATCTGGCTTGCGAGCGATGGATTATATTGCGTCGTCGTCGTCCCGGTGCCTTGCGTCGTCCCGCCCATGGCAGGAGCCAGCGCTCCGGTGATTCCTGCATCGAACTGCGCTTGTTGATAGGGGAACGCGGCGGCAGCGAGCGCCTGCTGGTACGGCGCATTCATCTGCTGCTGCGCGAGTCCTTGCTGCATGCCGCCGATGCCGAGCAGCCCTTGCGCTCCCTGCATATTGGTATTGAACACGTTGCTGCCGAGCCCGGCCATGTTCTGGCCCGCGCTCTGCGCCGTGTTCTGCGCCTGCTGATAAAGCTGCGCGAGCGTCTGCCCGGCGGCGAGACCCTGCTGATTGGCGAGATTGCCTTGGCCAACGGCAATGCGGTCTGCGCCGACGCCGCCAGCCGATTGAACAAGGTTCGCGTTGTTCTGCTGATTCTGTTGCCCGAAGACGTTCTGCATCTGCGCCATGATGGCGTCGGACATCGGGTTGAAAAACTGCGATGCGCCCTGCGGGCTGAAGAAGCTCTGCGCCTGATTGTAATACGGCTGCGCGCTGCCCTGCGCCTGCTGGACCGCGCCGAAGCCCGAGAGCTGATCGGGCGAGAAGCCCGCAACGGGAGCCTGCGGAATGTTGAACGGCAATTGCGCCGCCGCTTGCCCCTGGTTAAGCGCGTTCTGGATGTAGCTCAGACCGGCAGGCGTATAGGTTTGCGTCTGGTTGGTCGTCGTGTCCGTCGTGCCTTTGGAGCCCTTGGCCATTATGCGCGAGCCTCATCACGGCCATTCGCGATCGGCATCTGCGGCGCGTGATAGCCGCGCGCGGCGCCTGCCGTGGTCAGATCGATCCGCATGACTTCCACGACGTCCATCCCGGACCGCTTGGCCATATCCTCGTAGGCGAGCGAAAGCCATTCGGGGAGATTGACGCTATGCCGGCAGGGAAATTTCGTTTTACGAGCCACATTGGCCTCGCCAGATTGGCGGCTGCATGACGGCAGCCTCAACGATTGAACGGCCTGCGGTCGACCACGCCGCCGCCGTCGACCGTCTGAAAATCCTCGTGAGCCTTTTGGAGTCGCGAGTTCGCGCGATTCAACGCGGAGAGCGATCCGCCCTTCGAGTAAGCCGTCATGGCTTCCGCGACCTGCGCCTGCGCCTCGTTGATCTCGTCTGCACACTTCTGGAGTCGCTGCATGATGATGTCCTCCGGCTCGCTTGCGAAGAAATGAGCGGTGGTTCATAATATGCCCGGCATCGAAAGATCGCAAGGTGCCAAAGAGGCACGCGCATGCAGCCAACTTATTTGACGTTGTCATCGACCGGATCGAGCCCATGGAAGCCGGTCAATTGGCAGATCGCGCCGCAGGAGATCAGCTTCTCGATCATTGGGACGACCGGCGGCAGCAGCTATACGATCAGCGTCACCCTCGAAGACCCGACCGGCGTTTTTCCGAATCCGAATAGCTCCGCGCCAACCGCGTTTCAGATTTTCGCCGGCTCCTCCGTCGCGCTGTTCTCGATTGGAAGCAGCATCACGGCGCCGCTGATCGGGCCGGTCGCGGCCTATCAATTTGCGATGAACAGCCAATCAAGCGCGGGCGCGAAAGTGACTTTGGTCGCCATGCAGGACGGGATCGGCTGATGGATAACCAGACCGCAAGGCAGCGTCCGGTCGGCATCCCGCAGGAGATGATCCGCGCAGCGGCGCTGGCCATGCGCGAGAACTTCAGCAACGACACCTTTGCGCTCGCCCGCGTCGCGCTCCGCGCCGCAATCCCAAATCAGGCCGTCCTGCGCGACTTGGTTGAACAGCAAAAAACCGGCAGCCGTCCCGGTCTGGCGATCGAGCTGCCGCCCGATGAGCCGGCCGATCTGATGGCATAGGCAACAGCATGGTCAGCACTTTTACACCAAACATCCAGCTTGAGGAGCCGGCGCGCGGCGACGACCTCGGCACATGGGATACGCCGGTCAATTCCAACATGACGATCACGGATTTGGTAGTCGGCGGGATCACGACGATTAGCTTGAACAACTCGCCCATCGTCTTGGCGGGCGTACAGTTTCAGACCAAGGGCATCACGTTCAACAGCACCTTGACCGGCAACGTCCAGATCACGTTCCCGACCTCGTTCAAGAAGAGCTATGAAATCCGCAACGCGTGCACAGGATCGAGCGCGTTCATCATCACCTTGGCGACCACTTCCGGCGGGCAGGTCGTCTGCGCACCGCCCGGCGAGAGTGTCGATGTCATCAATGACGGCACCAATTTGTATTTCCACAACATGGGCCGCATCGGCTCTTATTGGGATTATGCCGGATCAAGCGTCCCGGCATGGGTCTCCGGCTGCACCATCGCGCCTTATCTCAATTGCGATGGATCGGTCATCGCGTCATCGATCTATCCGCTCCTGCCGATCATTCTTGGAAGCTCGCTGCTGCCCGACTCAAAGGGCCGAGCGCGGTTTGCGCTTGATCAGGGCACAGGCCGGATTTCGACAGCGGTCTTCTCATCGGCAACGGTCGGCGGGTCCGGCGGAGGACAGACGACGACGCTTTCGTCGCTGCATCTGCCAAAGCTGACCGACGTAAGCCATACGCACGGCACCAACGCTCAGTCAGGAGGCACGACGACAGGCGGCGGCGGCTTCCCGGCGGGGGCAACCACTGCCGCCACCATCAACAGCGCGTTCACCGGCCTTTCCTACGGCTCTTCGTCGCAGATCGCGGTGCCGACCGTGCCGCCCGCCTACATCGGCGGACTCGTTTTGATCAGGGCAGGCTAATGAACGACAACGATAATGCAGACGTTCCCGAAACCTACGGACAGTTTGACGTCGCGCTCATCCGCCACGCGCAGATGAGCGGGGACGGCAATATCCGCCTGTTCATGGAAACCGTCGATCACGGCAAGCTCTGCATGGTCATCAGGCTCGGGGAGTTGATCGGCACGGTTTCGGCCATCGTCCGATACGCGCCGCAGGCTGCCAACTTCCCCTCGAAAGAGCCTCTCATCATCAACGGCGGCAAGGCATGAGCAATGCGCTGCGCCCTGATCGATGTCGCCAATAATCTCATCAATGATGTGATCGTCGCCGATCCGCAGGTTGATCCCGCGCCCGATGGCCTCATCATTGTTTGGGTCCCCGAATTTGTGAATCCCGGCGATGCCTGGAACGGCGGGGTCTTCAAAGCGCCGCCGCCGGAGACGCCCGCCATTCCGGCCGCGACTTCATCGGCGCCCATCGTCGATGGCCTGGAGATGCTGTGATGCTTCTCTCGCGCCCGCTCATGGTTGACGGCGAAATGTGGGGAACGATTTACACGCTCGAATTTGCGGGCGATATCTTTCCGACGCATGTCCATTCCGAGAAAGACAATCACATTACGATTTTGGCGCATGGAAGCATTAGCTGCATGGGCCATCCGCGCCATGAGGGCAAAATCCTTGAGGCGCATGCCGGCGGGACAATCGTCAATTGGACGGCCGGCGAGCCGCACGGATTTACGGCGCTCACTGCGGGCGCGACTTTGGTCAATCTTCGGAAGGTGCGATGAGCCATCCGATTATCAAGTTCTATGGCAGCAATGACGCGGGCGATCCCGTCAATCTCAAGGGCCGCAAGAGACGACGGACGCTTGTCTCGACGCTGCTCTTGGGAACGGCCGCGCTTCATTTGTATCATGTCTCAACGCAGCTCATTCCCGGCCAGCAGCAAGTCCGCAGCTTCATCGAGACGGTTTCTTATTCGCAGAGCGGAGATATCAAGCGCGACGTCATCCTCTCCGCGACCGTCGTTTTTATTGTAAGCGGAACGACGTTTTCGACGCCGCCCGATTGGAATAACGCAAGCAACACGATTGAAACGATCGGCGCGGGCGGCGCGGGCGTCAATGGAACGGTCGTCGCCTGCGGCTGCTCGCTCCTTCATTTGGGAGGCCGGGGCGGCGGAGGCGGCGGATATAATCTAAGCTCGAACGTTTCGATCTCCGGATCGGTCGCCTGTGCGATCGGCGCAGGCGGCGCGACAAGCGGCGCAGCCGGCGGATCGACAAGCTTTAACGCGGGAACGGTCGCGACGGGAGGGAGCGCGGCGGGCGCGGGAGGAACAGGGCTCCGGTCTGGAGGCGCTGGCGGCGCGGCATCTGGCCCGATTGCGAACAATGCCGCAAGTGGTGGCGGAGGCGGCGGCGCGGCTGGTCCCAATGCCGCCGGCATTGCCGGCGCGGCCGGCGCCGGCAATGTCTGCATTCCGAGTCAAGCCGGCGGCGCCGGAGGCCGGGGCGATGGCACCAGCGGAGGAACAGGCGGCGCAGGCGGCAGCGCGGCTGGCGGCAATGGCGTCGCCGGCAATCCCGGCGCGGAGTTTACGTCAACCGCCGGACCGACCGGAGGCTCGGGTGGTGGCGGCGGCGGCGGCGGAAGCCTGCATGGTTGCTGTTTCGTTGGAGGCACCGGCGCAACGGGCGGCCTCTATGGCGGCGGCGGAGGCGGCGGCGGATCGGGATCGGCGACCGTTGGCCCGGGCGCTGGCCGGCAAGGCCTGATCGTCGTCAGCTATACGCCCGCTGTTGTCGCGAATACTTCGTGGCTCTCTGCATTAAGCGAGCCGCGCCGCGCACGCCCTGGAACGCATCCGAGCCGGCAGCAGTTTAGCGCCTATAGCCCGAACCCGATCACGGTAACGCCATTCGCCTGGTTTGAGCCGCTAAGCGAGCCGGCGCGCTCGCGGCCCGGAACGCATCCGAGCCGGGCGCAGTTCTCCGCGTTCAATCCGCAGCCGTTCGTCTCGTTCGGCTGGTTCGAACAATTAAGCGAGCCGGTTCGCAAGCGGCCGGGATTGCTGCCCGGCGAGGTCCAATTCGACGCAAGAGATACGGCGGTCATTCCGCAGAACTTGATGCAGAGCTGGTTTAGCCCATTGAGCGAGCCCCGGCGAAGCCGGCGCGGACTCGATGCAGCCCGGCAGCAGTTTCTCGCCGCGCCAAGCCGGCTCCTTCCAAACCCCACGATGTTCGCCGCGCTCCATGCGACGGAAACCAAGGACATCTTCTTGGCCGGCGCGCGCTTCTTCAATCGCGCTGCGCAAGCCGAGGTCGGCATTGTCGACACCAGCGCGCCCGCAGCCGAGATCGCCGTTTCAATCCCGACCATCGCGGGCGCCGCGATCAGCATTACGGTTTCATCGTCATAGGAGAACGCATGCTTGGCATCGGATCCATCGGAGCATCGCCCATCGGCGGATTGCCGGATGATGCAAAAGCGATAGCGGCGCGCGCCGCCGCATTGGCCCGCGAGATCGGCATCGAGATCATCTCCCATGAGGGCGCGGAAATGATCTTCGAGGCCAGCATCCACATCCCGGCAGAGCGGCTCGCCGTCTTTGAAATGGCCAGCTTCAGGCCGATGAAGGTCTCGACAAGATACGTGGTGAAGACATGACCGAAGACGAACGTCCGTTGCGTGATCAAATCCGCGCCTTCCGCATCGAGGTCCGCGAAAGCTTTCGATGCGTCCTCGAAGAAATCCGCGCGCTCGGCATCCGCATGACGGACGTCGAGAACGAGACGGCGGCGACGCGGCCGAATGGCGGGGAGCCGAAATAGGCATTCTGCTAACACCCGCGTGCGTCAGGGGACCTTGACGAGGCAATCCCCCTCGGGTTTCGTCGCGGCGTTCGGGGACACGACAATGCGAGACAAAGCATGGCCCGACTCCGTCAGCTCCCGAACCTGCGCGCCGAGACCAAGCCGGCCAAGACGAGGTCCGAATGGGCCGCCGCGATCTGCGAAGCATCCGAGCGCGCCATCGGCGCCTTTATCAAGGTCGGCCGTACCTTAATCGACGCAAAGCAGGCGCTGCCTCACGGCGACTTCATGGCGATGATTGAAACCGATCTGCCATTCGGCCCGTCAACGGCGGAACGTCTGATGAAGATCGCAGCCGACAAACGAATTTCGGCCCATGGGCCGAATTTGCCGACGCGATGGCGGACGGTTTACGAACTGACCAAGCTTGACGATGAGACGTTCGAACAAGGCATCGCATCGGGCGAGATCAACCCGCAAATGCAGCGCCAAGCCGCGAAGCGGATCAAGGTGACCGTCACCGACCCGGTTCCGGCTTACTCCCTGCCAAAAGTGGTTCAACAGGGAGAGACCGTCATCATCCGCCCGCGCCAACCCATGGATGACGCCGCGCCGGAGATCACTGACGGAAACGCCAGTGATGAGCCGGAGCCCATCGCATCGCTCGCCTTGGCCCGCCTCGGCAAAGCAGGCGATGCATTCGTCGCCGCCATCGAGGCCGCAATCGAGCAAGGCGAACGCCCGGACCTCATTGAAGCAGCCGTTGAAGCCGTCTGCCGACGCGCCGAACGATATCTAGATCAAAAATAAGAGCCTCCAGTTCGGAATACCAAATCGGGGGCAGCGAGATGGCTCCCCATGGGAAGAGCCTCTCCTTGGGCTTCCTATGGGCTCGCAAAATAATTGATGAACTATCAACTGGATGGTTGGTTGCAAAAAATATGGGTCCCTCTGCGAACCTCCCTTTTGGAAAAATGGTTCGCGTGCAGGCGAACGACGGATTGATATAAATTTCGACGGACTTTCATTAGCGGCCCCCGCCCGGGGAGTACGGCTCCCCTCCGAGATCGAGGCCGGCGCGGGGGAGCGCAGGCGGCGGGGAGGGCATCAGCAATGGCCCAGCGGGCGTCTCGGCGAGAAGCCGATCATCATTGATATCATTGATGTATTTTCTCTGGCTGCTGGCAATGCTGGCCTGGATTGCCATCAACGCAGGGTCGCAAGCAGCTCCGGATCGGCCTCATCGATCCGCCGCGTGCTGGCCGGCTTTACGTCATCGACCAGCACCGCACCGCGCGCCATCTTGTCGAGCAGGCCCGCGCGCATCGCATCGAGGATCGCAAGCGCATCGGCCGGCTCTTCCGCCATGTTCTCAAGCCAATACGAGACGATGTCATCGCCCTGGAGCGCCGCATAGTCCTGCGGCGTGCCGACCTCGATCCGCTCGCGCAGGAGCCCGACAAGCTTCGCAGAGAGCGTTAGCGCCTGGATGACGACGCCATGCTGTTTCGCAGTCCGCGCGTCGGCAATCGTCGTCTCAAGTTCGTTGAGCAAAGACTCTATCGAAACCCGTGTTTTCCGCACCGCAGGGGCGCCCAGCTCGGCAATGCGGGTTCTGATCTCATCGAAACTCATCAAGCGCGATGCGGCCATCTCGGCAGTGTGGCCAGTGCCCTTGTAGCCCGACTGTTCGTAGGCCCATGTCTGCGGCAAGCCGCGCTTGGCGGCCTCGATGATCTTGCGGCAGAATGTCTCGCGCCTCTGGTTTAGCAGCGCTGGCATGGGTTACGCGGCCCTCCGCTTCCCTTCGAAGATTTTGACGACCGCTTGAAGGTTTGCGAATTTGCGGATGGCGAGGCGGCAGACATCGTTGTCGAGGCTTGGTTCGGCCCGCATGATCTCGATCTGCGCCTTGGCCTCATTGGCGAGGAACTCGATCTCGGCTTTCGGCCCGAGTTTCTTTGCGCGCGGAAGAATGTCGCAGAGATAGGCCAGGACGGCGGATTCGTATTCGTCTGTCACGTTCTGCCTCTATGGTGGTTCGCGATCAAGATATCACATGCTCGATCCCGTGATGAGGTCCGGCCGCAGCGCCTCGCGCATTGCCGTTGTCAGGCTTCCCCATTGGTAAAATGATTTCCGCAGCCGCAGGACGAAGTCGTATCGCGCCGAGCCGGGATAGGCCTCCGCGAGCGCGTCGATGATGAGGCGGACGTCGCGCATCTTGTCGATGTTGCCGGTCATGATCCAATCCTCTTTCTAGATTGGGTCATTGCTCGATGGTGAAGCCTGAGCGATCCGGAAAGACTAGACCCTGCCGGGCGCATTGAGCGGCCCTGCATGGCAGTCTCCCGGGGGATTGCTTGCTCGACGGAGCCAGCCCTCGCATACCGGAGGCGACATGGCGCTGATGCATGTCGGCCGGCAAGACTTGTTCGGCCATCAGGCCGGCGGCGGCGGGCATCCTGCCTTTCGACTAGACCCGCGTTGGCGCTTTCGTCGCATTCCCAGCCTTGCGCCTTCGATTGCGAAATAGCCGGCCCGGTTTCCGATCGGCCGCATTTGCGCGGTCGGGCCATCTCGCGATCGGGCTCCGAATGCATGACTCCACAAATGCAATAGACGCCGATCTTGTCGATCGGGGGATTGCAATTCAGGTCGGGGCTGTTTATTAGGGCTCTTGTGATGGTTGGTTGTCGCCCTACACGACAGCTCTTTCGGCCTGCTGATTGCTTGTCCCAATCGGCAGGCCCCTTCACCCGAACCGGGTGTCGAGGCCAATCACGGACATACCCGTTCTTCCTCCGTTCCGCAAGATAGTGGCGAAAACCCCTTAATTGTAGAGCTTTCCTGACGCTTCTCAGAAGCGGCGCTCCAACAATATTGGAGCGGCGTCGCGCTTGCATTGAGCGATTTCAAATAGATCGAATGAAGCATCGGCGCGGATCGGAGATTTTTCCGGCGATGTCGGGCGGCGCGCGCCCGAATGCGATCGGCGAATTGACGCTTTGCGTCTTGCTGGCAACGGCGCTGGTAATCGTCAGGTGGCCTATCGATTTTCCCGGTAAACCTTGCGTGATCTGCTTCTGCCCTGGTCAAAATCGGGACGAGACGGAGCTAGTCATAGGATGACTTAGTCAGACATGGAAGGTCCCGTTGTTCCGTTTATAACATTGATATTAAAGCAATTCCTCATAATTCGGGTAATCCAATATGGCATGAGGGGGGCGGCCAAGCCGGCCAAGCCCGCGCCATTTGCTGGCAATAAAACGGCCTTTTGCCAGCTTGCATAAAGTGCATTACCAGCAAATAGTCTCGCAGAGGAAACGGGAGGTTTGCATGGCGTTGACGGTCAAATTCATCGACGGGCTAAAGCCGGAAGAGAAGCCGAAAAAGTATTCGGATGGCGGCGGCCTATATCTCCTAGTGCAGCCGACCGGCGGCAAGCTCTGGCAAATGGGATACCGGTTCGGCGGCAAGCAGAAAACCTTGAGCATCGGAGTCTACGGCGCCCATCCCGACGTCCCGCTCAAGGAGGCGCGCGAGAAGCGCGACGACGCGCGCAAAGAGCTTCGCAATGGTCGCGATCCGCATGCCGCCAAGATGGCCGCGAAGCAGGAGCGCAAGGAGGCCAAGACGTTCGGCGCCTGGGCCGATGAATGGATGAAGAAGGAGCGGGCCGGGGGCGATACCGAGAAGACCCTCGACAACAAGGAGACCCGCCTCGGCTATCTCAAGACCAAGTTCGGCAAGGTCATCATCGAGGATATCAAGCGCGAGGAGGTCCTCGGCTTCCTGCGCGGCTTCGAGGATGAGGGCAAGCTCGAAACCCGCGACCGGGTCCGCGCCATCGGCGAGAAGATTTGCAATTTTGCGGATGACGAGGAGGGCGACAAGCGCAATCCGTTTCGCCCCTTTTCCGATGACAAGCTCGTCAAGAAGGTGACCGTCCATCGTCCTGCGCTCATCGAGTCGGAAGATGTCGCGCATCTCTTCAAGCTCATGGCCAAGGATCGCAAGGATACCATCTTCGATGATCTGGTCGGGCTTGCGCTGCGCTTCATCTCGCTGACGGTGGTCCGGGATAGCGAGCTTGGCGCGGCCGAATGGAAAGAAATCAATTTCGAAAAGCGGCTCTGGATCATTCCCGGCCCAAAGATGAAGGAACGGAAAGAGCATGCCGTCCCGCTCTCGCGGCAGGCCATCGCCATTCTTGAGAATGTTCGCGGGATGACCGGCAAGCGCCGCTATGTCTTTTCCTGCGGCAAGGACGCGCCGCTTTCGGAAAGCGCGCTCTGCAAGCGACTCCGCTTCCTGGGCTATGACACCAAGACGGAGCATTGCCCGCACGGATATCGAACGACGTTTTCGACGCTGCTCAACGGCGAGTGCGACATGAACGACGTCAAGCTTTGGGACGGCGATCTCATTGAGCTTCAATTGGCCCACGTCGAGGAGGCGAGCGTCAAGGCGATCTATAACCGCGTCGGCGCGCTCTCGCTCATTGGTGCCCGCGCCAAAATGATGCAGCATTGGGCCGATCGGATTGATACGATTGTTCAGAGCGGCGAGCCGGTCCCGTTCCGGAAGCTCGCATAAAACGAGCGCCCGCTCACTTAAACGCTTTGATTGATGCGGCCCCCGAAATTCGCTTGAGCCTATTGATATTGCAGCGTTTTTCCGGCGCATCGGGTGGTGGCGTTTTGCCGGCCGAAGTCCCAGGATTGATGCAAATGGCCGGGGATACGATCATGATTGAGATCGGCGATATTCTCTTCATCGCGTTCATGGCGGCAATCTTTGCGCCGTTCGTTTTCAAATTGCGATGACCCGGGCAAGCGCGAAGCGCGCGCGGCGAGCCGCATTCGCCGTCATCAATGAACTGCGCAGGAGTTTTCCCATGTGCCGCGATGACAGGACTTTAGTTCGAGCGATGGCCAAGGCGGAAATGCAGCTTAATTTCGAGCAGAGCTTTGCGCGCTCGCTATGGCATCAGGAAGGAAAACCGGCGCGTCTTGGCGATGGCACCATTAAGAAGGATGCGCTCGCAGCCCTTGATCTCCGCGAGATCGCGGCCGATCAGGCTGCCGTCAATCTTGAGCCCGCCACGGATTAGGTCCGGCAGGTCCGATCCTTCGAGCACTTCGAGGACGGCCTCGACCTCCCCGGGCGATGATGTGATCCATCCGCCGCGCTCGGAAACAAATTGATTAAGCCCGGCAAACCGCCCCCGGCGTTTGGCGGCGATATCCGGCCGCTCCCGCATCCTCGGGTCCTTGAGAAACATCATTAGCGGATTATCTGCGTTCGCTTGACCTCAAGCTGGCCCTCTTCATTCGCTGCCATCTGCATGACGGCATCGGCGTAGGCTTGAACGCGATCCTTGAGCAGCTTGCGCATCCTGTCGAGATCGGCCGGCTTGGCGCGGCGCATGGTCGTCAGTAGGACGGTTATCCCTCTCGCGGCGGTATCGATATCGTTGATCTCATAATCGAAGTCTGTCGGGATCGGCATGGATTTCCTCAATGAAGGGTTGGCATGCGGATGCCGCGCGCGAATTGGCCGAATATCTGCTCGACGGCATCATGTATCATCGCGATGGTCTTATCCTCGTGCGGCGGTCCGAAATTGAAGGGATGGACGTCGAAAAAGCCGACCATGGAAGCGACGAACGCATTGATGCAATCATCCTCGCTATATCGGGTCATCTCGATTTCTCCTTGAGCATTTCATCGAGCATGTCGAAATACTCTATCGAAAACTCCGGGATACCCTGGACGTGAACGAGGTGACCGTGAGCCGACTGCACTTGCCGGTTCTTGGCCGGGTCAGTCCAGTATTCGGGATGCACGCGAAGCCATGTCTTGGCCGCTTCGGGCAAGCCGCTGATCTGCGTTTCGAAGTCCGTCATCCGCTCTGCTCCGTAGTCCTGCGATATTCCCCGGTCTCGCGCATGCGACGGAGCTTCTCCCGGTTCTGCCAATAAAGATAAATCTTTTGGTCATCGGTCATATCGGTTGCCGTGAAGCTCTTCCTTGCGATCTCGACCTCTGCCGGCGAGAGCTTTTTATCGATCATGGATGACCGTTGTCCGCCATAGGAATGCGCCTCGCGATTGACCGGCGCGGAGACCGGGACATTGCGAGATGGCGCCATCTTTGCGACTTCCGGAATCCTTGGCTTGGGCGGGACCGGCGCCGCATTCATCTTGGCCTGGAACGCCTCGGCCTCGCGCAGGACCTCGGCATCATCGCGCGGCGCGGCAATCTCCTGCGCGCGCTCGGTCATGCCGGCTTCGCGGCGGAGGCCATCGAGGATGGCGTCGAGCATGGCCGGCGATTCTGGATTGATGCCGGCCTTGATGCCGCGATGAAGGTAGTAGACGACCACGGGTCCATTGCTTGGATCAAGTAGGTAGGGATGCGCGCGAATGTTCTCGCGCCAGAAAGGCGAATAGCCGGCGAGCGGGTCCGGCGGAGCCTCTTGCTGCTGGCGCTGCAATTGCTCGGCCTGCCGCTGCAACTCTTCGGCGCGGCGATGGCCTTCGATCGCGCGGGCTACGGCGTCATCATCGCGCGGCTCCGGAGCCGGGATCGGCGCATCTGCCGGGGCGGATGATGCCGGGCTAAACCTCGCGGTCGCCAGATCGGGCTCATGCGGCTCAAGGACCAGCTCCGGGACATGGTCCTCGATCGGGACCGCGCCTCCGTCCTTGAAGCCCTGCGGCTTTCTTGGTTTGCGATACGTGGGCATCAGACGTTTCTGCGAACACTCTTCAGGAACGGCGACTCATCGGAGGCGACGTGATCAAGCTCCTTGCCGACCGAGCGCGGATCGGCGACGCGGCCAGCGCTGGTATCATGCAGCGCGATCTCGCCGGTCGACGGCAAATCCATCTTGCCGCCCTTGGCCCGTGGCGGCTTCTGGCTATTCTCGGCTGCCCGCGCGCTCCATCGATCGAGATAGGCCTTGTCGCTCGACTCGCCGCACCAGTTTTCGGAGCGGGTCGGGTTCTTGTATTCGTTGAGGCGCTCTTGGCGCTTCGAAATGCTCATGCTGATCTCCTATCGCTTCCTTGGATGGACCTCGTTCCGATGTGCATCTGCCGGCCGTGGCTCTTGGCGTCGAATGCCTCCTTGGCGATGGCGTCTGCATCCATGCCGAAGTTATCGAACCGGCGGTCCTGCCTGATCCATTCGGCTGTCTTCTTAACTGCGGCGTACTGATCGAACCGGCATTCATCGATGCTTCGGTTAATCATCATCTGCAATGTCATTGCGATGTCGTTATCGCTCTTGGTGAACATCATTGCCTCCTTAGCCCGTTTGCTCGGTCGTCTGCCGATATTCGCCGTTGGCCCGCATGCGATGAAGCTTGGCCTTGTTCCGGGCGAAGCTCTCTTCCTTTTGCTCCAGCGTCATGCCCTGATCGCGATGGCCAAGACTCTCTCCGCTAAAGCTCCGGTGCGCGATGTCGACCTCTTCCGGCGAGAGCCCGAACTTGTTGCGCTGCGCCGTTGTCTGCATGCTCTGCGCATGCTGGACGGAAAGGGCGTGAGCTTTCTCCATTTGAACTTGCATCGATGCCTTTTCCATCAGCGCCTCGCTTGCGGCGACATCATTGCCGGTTATCCGCGCGGCCTGAATGTTCGCGTCTGCCTGCGCAATCGCGGCAAGGTAGCCCTGCATCGTCATGTTATAGATTTCGCGGTCACCCATCATTGTTCTCCATTAGCTCCGGCCAGCGCCGGCAATCCGTATTGTCCGAGAAGAACCCCGGCGCGTCCCGATGTCCGCACCTTTGGCGCGAGCGGCGTCGATCCCATGCGCGCCGCGAGCGGCGTTCTAAGCCGAACCATGTTGCTCAATCGATTGATCTCGCTCTTTGTCTTGAGATCGGAGACCAGCTTCGCGGCCATGCCGAGCGCGGGAACGCCGATCGTGTGCCCGACCGCATGGCCAAGGCCCGCGCTCAATGCGCCGGAGACAATGCCGGACGGCGCGAGCTTGCCAAGCAGGCGAGCCGCGTTGCCGCTATTCGTCCCTCTGACGATGTCCTCCATCTGCGCCTTTTCGGCATCGGAGAAGCCGCGCAGCTTCCTCGGCGAGTTGAGGATGTTCTTGACCTGCTGCCGGCTCGCGTTGTCGATGTTTGATCCCGATCCCGTGCTCGCGGCCTGCAACTCCGCCTTCGTCTTGGCGCCCTCGATGGCTTCCGCGCGCTTGGCGCCGGCATAGTTGGCGCGGGCGAGCTTGGCCTCGCGGGAGACTTCGCCGGCAAAGTGCGGATTGATGGCGACGTCCGAAGGCTGCAAGGTGGCCATCATGTCATCGATCTCATTGATTGCGCGGCGCGCGGCGTCTTTCTCGCCCTGATCGAATCCGAGCTTGCCCAGCGCGCGGCGAATGCCTTCGACCTCTTGCGTCGTCATGGTCTGGCCGTTGTCCGGATTGCGCAGTTCATCGACGATGTCGAACGTCTTCGAGCCGGCATGGCCCGCCTTCGGGCGATAACCCGCCGTCCTCAGTTCGGTTTCGATGCTGGTCGCGGTATCCGCCGGCAATCGTGGATGAAGCTCGACGCCATAGCCGTGCAGTTGATTGTAATGCGTATCGGCCTGGTCGAACAATTCCTGCGTCGATGGCGGCGCAATGCGCCTTGGGCTCGCCAGCGAGCGGGCGGCTGCACCAGCGAGGCCGCCGGCTCCGATCGCGCCAAGGACGCGCGCAGCGGGCTCCAGCGGTCCCCCTGCAAGTTCTCCGGCAGCTTCGCCTCCCGCGCCTGCTGCTGCTCCTGCAATGCCCTTCGAAAGAAGTCCGCCGGGGCCAAGGTACGTCTCGGGATTGCCGACTGCCTCGCTAATCGAGCCGGCAAACTTGCCCGGTGTCGTTTGCGGGCTCGGCTCGATGCCGGCGGCCTTGGCCAATTGCGATCCATAGGTTTGCTCAAGCTGGGGCCGCGCCTGCATGCCGAGATCGGCCATAAGATTTGCGAAATGATGCGACGGTCCGAACGGTCCCATGACGGCCTCGCCGACATCGCCGGCAGCCGAGAGCGCGCCGCGACCGAGTCCCTTGGCGCTTTCCTTGATGACATCCATGGTCGTCGATGGCGCAGCAGCAGGCGCGTCCCAGGTGATGTCGTCGGCGGCGCCATGAGGCGCGTCCCAGGTGATGTCGTCGCTCATTGATAGGCCCGCGTTCCGTCAGAATATTCGATGACGCGCTTGCCGGCATTCGGCCCGGAGTTGACGACGCCCTGCCGGACCACGGCCGGAGTCGCAGGGAGATTAGAACTCCCGCCGCCTTGCGGCTGCTGGCCTGTGACCCGATTCCGAATATCCTGCTGGACCTGCACAGGCGCCTTGCGAGCGGCTTCCATTTCCTTTTGCATCTGATGCAGCGCGGCGGCGTAAGCCTCATGGCTCGATGCGGTCCTAAGAAGCTCTTCCGCATGCTGTTGCGCGTGCACGGTCGTCACCGGGCTGCCTCGGCCCATGGCGGCGGCATAGGCGTTGACCGCGCCCTGGTTGGCGACGACGAATTGCGCCAGCGCCGGGTCCGACGTGCCACTCTTGATCGCCAGCTCTGCCCGGTTGAGAGGAACCCACTTGCCGCGCGGCACGGCAGCCGACGCCTGCTCGGCGAGCGGGAAGGTGTTCTGCGCTTCGATGACGGCGCGATCGATACCGGCTTGCTGCCGGGCCGCCGTGGTCGCGCCTGCGCGGTTCGCCGCGTAGTCGACGCGGTTCGCTGCGATCTCGTCCGGAGAGATGTTCTTGCCCGTTGCGTCCTGCATCGCGAACTGCGCGATCTTGGTTCGGTTGGCGGCGGCGATCTTGCCGTATCCCAATTGCGGCATCGATCCGGTCTTGTTGAAAATCTGCGCGTAGAACTTCGCGGTGTCGTCATTGATGACGCCGACGTCGGTCTTGTCCGCATCGAGCTTGGCCTTGGCGATGCCGATCTGCGCCTCTTGGTACGGCGTCATTTTGCTCATCTCATCGAGATGCGCCTGCGCCTCCTGATCCAATTTCCGCGAGGCCTGATCGACGGTTTCCTGCTGCTGCAAATATTTCGTTCCCGACCCGACGCCTTCGGCGAGGCTGCCGGTCCGCATGGTATTCAAGCCGGCGGCGAGCATGGCCATCTTCGCGGGATCGTGCATGTAGCTTCTAACGTAATCCCCGATGCCGCTTCCCTTGCCATTCGATGCGGCGGCAGACGTGGGAGGAGTTGGCCCGGCTGCCGCCGCCTGCTGTGCTCCATCATCGGTTGGCGCCATCGCCATGGAACGCGGCGAGGACGGAGCGGCAGAGCGCATTTTAGATTCGGGTGCATAGGCGACCGCATCGATCGGAGCATCGTCCTCCCATGCCTTGACCGCCTTCGCATCGGGCATGCGATACGGGAAGCGCTCATCGAATGTCGCGGGCGATCGATCGTCGTCGATCGCGCCGCCATCTGCAAGGCCATTGAGGTAAGCATAGGGGTTTGCGGTCTGGTACGGGCTCGATCCCATCGGCACGCCGGGAGCCTGCGAGGGCGCAGCCTGCGAATGCT
>Ga0137410_10001364_pt1 | contig 16763 bp, 12 predicted proteins | sample CZODoug1_16funga_FD_108878 | JGI IMG/M metagenome (GOLD analysis project Ga0137410, IMG submission 108878) | Vadose zone soil fungal communities from Angelo Coast Range Reserve, California, USA - CZODoug1_16fungal (Illumina Assembly) | ecosystem: Environmental > Terrestrial > Soil > Vadose zone... | reverse complement strand
GAGGACACGGGAACTGACGGACTCCCCGATCTCTTTCTGTTGGGCGCGGCCCGCCCCGCGATAGAATGGGGCCGATGTCAGGCTCCGGATCCGCCGAGTCCGAGTCGCTCTTCGCGAAGCTCGTCGTCGAGCAGGGGCTCGCGACCTCCGAGCACGTCCGCGAATGCCTCGACATCATCACGCGGCTCGCGTCGGAGCACCTGACGCCGCCGCGCCTGGGCGAACTGCTCGTCCGCAAGGGGTACCTGTCGCCGCAGCAGCTCGAGGCGACGCTGCGCATCTCGCCCAAGCCCGCGACCCAGTCGCCCTCGTCGTCGAACGCCGCCCTGCCGCCCGAGGTCGCCCGCGCGGCGGACGCCGGCGGCAACCAGGTCGGCAAGTTCGTGAAGGTCCACGCCATCGGCGCCGGCGGGATGGGCGAAGTCTGGTCCGCGTGGGATACCGAGCTGCGGCGGTGGGTCGCGCTCAAGTTCCTCAACAGCCAGAGCCGCGACGAAGCCCTGCGCTTCGAACGGGAGGCCCAGACCGCCGCCAAGCTGTCCCATCCGAACATCGCCGCGGTCTTCGCCGTCGGCGAGGACGGCGGGCGCCCGTATATCGCGATGCAGCTCGTCCGCGGCCGCACCCTCGCGGTGTTCCCGCGCGACGACCGTCGCTTCCTCGTCGAGTTCGTCCGGCAGGCCGCGCTCGCCGTCCACTACGCCCACGGCGAAGGCGTCATCCACCGCGATATCAAGCCGCACAACCTCATGGTCGAGGGCGACCCCGCCAAGCGCGGCGATCCGGCCGACTTCCGCGTCTACGTCATGGACTTCGGCCTCGCCAAGCAGGCGGCGGGCGAATCGAGCCTCTCGGTCTCGGGCACGGTGCTCGGGACGCCGTCCTATATGCCCCCCGAACAGGCCCGGGGCTGGGTCACGCAGGTCGACGCGCGAAGCGACGTCTACTCGCTCGGCGCGACGCTCTACGAGATCCTCACCGACCGTCCGCCGTTCAAGCACGAGAACGTCTACGAGATCCTCAAGCAGGTCGTCGAGGAGGAGCCGAAGCCGCCGCGCAAACTCAACCCGAAGATCGACGGCGACCTGGAGACCATCGTCCTTCGCTGCCTCGAGAAGGACCCTCCGCGGCGGTATGAGTCGGCCCGCGACTTCGCGGAGGATGTGGGCCGCTACCTGAAGGGCGAGCCGATCCTGGCCCGCCCGGCGAGCGTCGCCTACCGGGTGCGGAAGTGGGTGGCCCGCCGCAAGGCGCTGACCGCGGCGCTCCTCGTCGCGGTCGCCGCGGGCTTCGCGTTCGCCGGAATCCTAGCGACCGACGCTGCTGAACGCGTCCGGGAGGCGCGCGAGCTGAAGGCGCAATCGGACGTCACGTTCGCGGCGAAGGACTGGTCGCGGACGAACGAGCTGCTCGGACGATACCTGGCCCTGAAGCCCGCCGACGCCGACGCGCGAAACCGGAAATCCGCCTGCGAGCGGGAGCTGGACCGGCTGCGCAAGGAGGCCGAGTCCAAGGTCTCGGCGATGGAGGCTTCGGCGCTCTGTCAGCGGGCCCTCTCCAACGTGAAGGAGGGCAAGACGCTCTGGCGGGTCCGCACCGCGAAGCCCGAGCAGTGGGAGAAGCTCTTCGCGGAGGCCCAGGGCTTCGCCCGCGAGGCCCTCGCGAAGGACTCCACCCTGGCCGGCAACCATTTCACGCTGGGCGAGATCCTCGAGGCACAGGGCAAGTGGGCCCAGGCGATCGAAGCCTACGACCGGACGCTGCAGATCGACTCCTCGTTCGCCGAGGCCTGGCAGCGCCGCGGGATCTGCTATCTCGAGATGTTCTCCGAGGCGATGATGGATGCGCAGTGGCGCAGCCGGAAGGCGGAGCAGGTCCTCGCGCTGCTCCTCGCGCCGGGGCCCCGCGCGGTGGAGTGCCGGAAGAACTCGATCGAGAGCCTCAAGCGCTACTCGGAGCTGCGGAAGGACGCGTCCGCGTCCATCGAATACCGCTATGCGCAGATCGCCGTCGCGATCGTCCAGGGCAAGTTCGTGGAAGCCGACAAGGCCAGCGACGTCCTCCTGGCCGAAGTCCAGACCGACGAGCGCGTGTGGATCCTCAAGGCGGCGGCGCAGATCGCGCGCATGAATTTCAAGGGCGCGGCCGCGACGCTGACCAAGCTGATCGACGACGTGGCCCCGGCGCTGTGGCGGCCGTATTTCTTCCGCGGCTGGATCTCCCTCGTGACCAAGGACTGGGAGCGCTGCATCGCCGACTCCAGCCGGGCCATCGAGCTCGATTCCCGCCAGGCGCGCACCTACGCGATCCGCGCGTCGGCCTACGTCGAGAAGGGCGACTATGCGTCGGCGAAAAAGGACTACGACCACGCGCTCGAGAACAATCCGGGCTGGGGCTTCGTCTGGACGGCGCGCGCCTCGGCGAAGCTGAGGCTGGGCGACGACGCGGGGGCGGCGCAGGACGCCACCCGCGCGATGGAACTGGAGCCGGACGACTTCTCCGCGCCGTTCGTCCGCTCGCAGGCGAAATGGCGCCAGGGCGACCGGAAGGGGGCGATCGCCGACGCCGGACGCGCGATCGAGCTCGGACCGAAGGAAGCGGAGGGCTACACCCTGCGCTGCCATTACCTGCTCGATACGGGCGATTCGACGGGGGCGGTCGCGGATGCGTCGAAGCTGGTGGACCTGCGTCCCCAGGATCCCGCAACCCTGCGCTTCCGGGCCGGCATCCGCTGGCAAGCGAAGGACCGGGACGGCGCGATCGAAGACGCGACCAAGGCGATCGAGCTCGCGCCCGACGATGCGTCCGGCTACTATTCGCGCGCCGGCTACCGCCACCTGGCGGGGGATCTCAAAGCGGCGCTGGAGGACGCGACGCGCGGCGTCGAGCTGGCACCCCGGGAGGGCCGGCACCGCCTGCTGCGCGCCAAGATCCTGATCGCCCAGGGCGAGCATTGGCGGGCGCTCGACGACCTCCGCAAAGCGGTCGAATTCACCCCCGTGCTGGCCCGCGAGGCGGACCCCCTCATCGCCCAATGCCGCCGGCGGCTGGGCGAGTAGAAGTTCAATATTCGCCCTCCCCTTTGGGCCTCGCGATGTATATATGATGCGTGGGTCAGGAAATCTTCTACTGCTCCATCTGCCAGTCGCAGCTTCGCAGCTCGGACTTCGAACGGGGCAAGGGCTATAAGCTCGAAAGCGACGCGGTCTGTGTCTCCTGCGCCATCAGCGCCCTGGCCAGCTTCCCGGCCCACAAGCGAGAGCAGCTCGAACAGGCCATGGCGGGGACGCCCCCAAGGACCGCGTCCGCGTACGGCATGCCCTCCCCCACCACCCCGCGCAAGGGGACCGGCCATGTCCCGCTCGCCCCGTCGACTCCGAAATCCGGCACGGGGCGCGGCCCGCTGGCCACCTCGACGCCGAAGTCGGGGACCGGCCGCATGCCCCTGGCCACCCCGCCGTCCGCCACGCACCGAGCCCTCGACAACGACAAGAACCTCAAGCCCCTCCTGCTCGGCATCGGCATCGCCGCCGTCTGCATCATCGCCGGCATCTACTCGCTGAGCACCCGCCACGCTCCGGAGGATCGGAGCTCCCGCGGCAGCTCTCCGACTCCGCCCCTCATCGACGACACTCCCAGGCCCGGACCCGCGACGGAGAACGCCCGCGACCGGGTCGCGCGGGAATCCGCGCGCAAGGCCCATGTCTTCGCCAACGCGCATCCCGCGGAAACCCTCGAGCAGATCCGTCTCTTCGAGCAGGCCGCGATCGATTCGCGCGGAACCCTCTTCGAACGGGAGTCGACCAAGGCCCTCGAGGACGCGAGGCGCCGCGTCCACGACACGGGTGAGGCCGAGCTGAAGCCCGTCGACGACCGGGTCCGCGACGCGTGTGCGAAGGAGGACTTCCGCGGCGCCCTGCAGATCCTCGAGGCGGCGCGGAAGAATCCGGTCACTCCGGAGTGGCCGGCGGAGATCGACCGCCGCATCCAGGACGTCCAGTCGCGCGTCGATACGGCCTTCGCCAGGGTCCGCATCAACGCCCTGCTGGCCAAGCCGGACTCCCCGGACGTCAAGGCGCTGCGGGAGCGGGTGGCCGCGTGGGGCTTCGACCGGATCCTCTCCGATTTCGATCGCGCGCTGGCCGACGCCGGCGCAGCGAAGCCGCCGCCTCCCCCGCCGCCCCCTCCTGGCCCGCCGCCTCCCGCGGTGACCCCGGACAAGCCCGGAGCGGTGAACGCCGAAGCGTTCGCCGCCTCCTGGAACGCCGCGCTCAACCTGGCCTGCGGGCGCGATTTCGCGGCGGCCGCGGCGGAGTTGGAGAAGTCCTCCGCGGGCCTCGACGACCCTGCGCTCAAGTCGCAGGCCGCCGCCGATCTCGAGATCCTGCGGGCGGTCGGTGCGATGCACGCAGACGCCCTGCAGTCGCTGTCGAAAGGGCCGGCGGGCCGGAAGATCTCCCTCACCTGCCTCGATTTCGACCTCAATCCCCATAAGGCCGAAGGCGTCGCGGGACGCGCCCGGCCGGGAGCCCTCGACGTCGTCAAAGGCCGCTCGACCAGCTCGATCCTGTTCGGCCAGATCACGCCCCGCTCCCTGGCGGAGCTGGTGCCGCCGAAGACGAAGGCGACCGCTGCGATCGCGTGCCTGATCGAAGGCGACCTTGCGGCCGCGAAGGAGCTCGTCGGGGAGACCAACGCCGTCGTGCCCGCGCGCTACTGGACCTGGGCGTCGGACCTGCAACGGCTCCTCGCCGACGCCGAGCAGCAGAAGCGGGAGGGCAACGCGCGCTACGCCTATTACTACGCGATGCTGTCCCAGCCCGCGGCCGCCCTGCACGCCGACGCCGCCCTCAAGTGCCGCAAGATCCTCGAGGAGAGCGCCGCCACGATCTGGGTGCGGCGCAACCGCGCGGTGCTGAAATCGACGGGGGAGACGTCGCGCGAGTTCATCACCGGTCCCGCCCAGCTTCGTCCCGCCGGCGTGTTCCGCCTCGAGGTCCCGAAGACCGCGCCGTACTGGATGTCGTCGATCGACATCGACCCCGACAAGCGCCGGGACAACTACGTGGAGATGGATTTTTCGACGCTGCCCGAGCACAGCTACCGCGCATGGGCCTACGTCGGCGCCTGCTGCAGCGAGTCGCTCGCTTTCTGGGCGCAGGGATCGGAGCTGCCGGGCGGGGAGCTGGGCGAACCCGTCAAGCACGGGATGACGAGCGCGACCAAAAACCACGCCGGCCACGCGGGCCGCAAGGGACCGAGCCGCTGGGCCTGGGTCGAGATCCCGCTTCCGAAGTACTCCGCGCCGGGAGCCAAGCTCCTCCGGCTCCTGACAAGCTCGCAGGGCTTCTCCGTCGGCTGGATGGTGGTGAGCCCGACCCGCGACAAGGCCCCGGGCGACGTGGAGATGAAGGAGTGGGAGAAGGACCTGGTTCACAACGTCGGGCCGGCGGGGCCGACGATCGGCCTGGCCGCCTGGTTCAAGGCGGACGCGGGAACGGTGATCGAGGTGGGGAAAGTCGCCCAGTGGCAGGATCAGTCGGGGCACGGACGGAATGCGGGACAGACGATGCCCGCCGGCCGGCCGCAGCTGGCGGCCAACGTGTGGAACGGAAAACCGGTGCTGCGTTTCGACGGGACGGCGAACCAGCTGCAGTTCGACTGCCCGGTCAACGCTCAGACGGCACTGACGATCTTCATGGTCTCGTCCGCGGCGAAGAACCAGCTGGGGAACGATTGCGGCAACTACGCGGCGCTGCAGTGGTCGGAGTCCGGCGGCTGGGGCGCGGTGTTCCTGAGCCCGGAGCAGAATCGGATCGCGTATCGCTTCGGCACCGGCCAGGGGGGCAACGTGGTGTTCTGGGACCGGCAGCCCACCGGCGGCCCGGCGGTCTTCATGATGCGCAAGGACGGCGCGCACGAGGAGCTCTGGGTGCAGGGCGCCCTCGTGGCGGCGCCGAAGGACAAGACGTGGCCGATCGGGCACACCTCGGATACGGCGACGATCGGCGCGGGGAACGAAACGCGCAATCCCCCGCCGAAGTTCTTCGCGGGGGACATCGCGGAGATCCTCGTCTTCACCCGCGCGCTGTCGGAGCCTGAGCGCGACGCGGTCGAGCGTTCCCTGCGGGCCAAATACGGGATCTGAGCGCGCGCCTACTTCGTGGTGAACGACCAGGTCATCCGCTGGCCGTCGGCGGTCGCGATCTCCACCGTGTATTTGGTCTTCGCCGCCAGCGCGCTCTTCGCCACGAAGCAGATCGGGTTCTTCGTGTCCAGGTTGAGGATCTCGACCGGTTTCTTGTCGGGATCCAGCAGCCTCCACTCCGGCTTCTTCGGCTGACGGCCGCCGAAGTCCGCCACGATCACCGTCCCCGACGAGGATACGCCCGGCGGAAACGGATTGGGAAGCTCGCTCCCGAACGACGTGGGGATGTCCGTGTCGCCGTCCCCCGGCCACGTGATGACTTCGGCGAGCGGCTTTCCCGACATGCCGCCGACGTCGCGGCAGGAGAAGCCTTCTTCACGGGTCCCGCCGAATGCGACGCGGCCGCAATCGCGATTCATCACCGGGCTGCGGTGGAAGCGCGAGTTGAGCCAGACGTCCATCGTTCCCGGCCCGTCCGCGCCCCAGGCGAGGATCCCGCCGGCGGCCTTCTCGCCCTCGATGGTCCATCCCGGGAGCTTGCGGTCTTCGTTGTGCGCGCCGAGCCCCGCGACGCTGGGATGATCCTTGTTGGTCTTGAGGTATTTCCCGTGCAGATAGCCGCCGATCGAGTTCGCCCAGTCCTGGGTCACGGGCGCCAGCTTCATCGCCTTGCGGCGCTTGTTGAGCTGCTGGATGCCCCTGCCCACTTCCGGAAAGGTGTCGAACCAGCCTGCGAACAGGGTTGCCTCCTCGGCCTCCTTGTCCTTGAGAGCCGCCGCCCCTTCTCTATAGAGCTTGGCGAGCGTCTTCCCTCCCTCGATCCAGAGGGCGAGGACCTCCTCGTAGACGGCGTCGCCGGGAAAGGGGGTCGAGACGACCCTCTCGGGCATGGGCTTCGAGGGTGTCGTCAGCTTGGTCGCGATATTGTCGCAGTCGATGACGTCGGACTTCGCATTCTTCTTCGCGAGCTCCCCTCGCAGTTTGACGAGCTCCGCGATCACGGATTTGCGCAGCTCGAACAGGGCCTTGCTGGGCGGGAGGACGGGCTGCTGCTGGGACCAGGCGGGAAGGGTCAGAAGGAACAGGAATCCGGCGATGCGGCCCATGGTTCCCTCCTGCCGGCATGGACACCCGAACCGGCGACGCAATCCATAAGAGCAGAACCGCTCCCTCCATGCAAGGGGTCGATTGTTAAGATCCGTTGAGCCCGGTTGACTTCCGCCCCGGCACGGGTAATATTGGGACGTCGGCGCCGGGGTGAGGGGACCGACCGGGGTTTGCGGAAACGTCACATGGACTTCAGCAGCCTCGGGAGCGCCGCGTGAAATCCCCCTCCTCCTTCAAGATCGGCCGCATCCTCGGCAAGTGCCAGCTCCTCCAGCTCATCGGCCAGGGCGGCATGGGCAGCGTCTATCTCGCCAAGCATCTCTTCCTTCAGCGCATGGTCACCGTCAAGCTCCTCAAATGGAGCCTGTCCGACATGCTGGAACGCAGCATCGAGGCCTTCGAGCGCGGCGCCATCGCCCTTGCCCGCCTCAACCACCCCAACATCGCGACGATTTACGACATCGACGAGGACAACGGCCGCCCCTACGTCGTCATGGAGTTCGTCGACGGCGAGGACGTGGCGAGCCTCCTGAAGCGCCAAGGGCCGCTCTCGCCCTCCCGCGCGGCGGTGATCGCGCGCGACGTGGCCCGCGCGCTGCATCATGCCCACGAGAACGGCGTGATCCACCGCGACATCAAGCCGAGCAACATCCTCGTGTCGAAGACCGGCCAGGTGAAGGTGATCGACTTCGGACTCGCGGTCGAGGTCCGCTCCCCCCGGCCCGGCGGCGACGACCTCTACATGGAGGGGACGCCCCACTACGTGTCGCCGGAGCAGATCCGCGGCGCGCTGCTCGACGGCCGCTCCGACCTCTACTCGCTCGGCGTGACGCTGTACGAAATGATCTCCGCCCGGAGGCCCTTTGTGGGGGCGACCGAAACCTCCGTGATCCGCAAGCACGTGGACGAAAAGCGGCCGTCCATCCCGGTGCGCAAGAACGGATCGGTCGCGCCGCTGGCCGACATCATCAATACCCTGCTCGCGCTGCGGCCGGAGGAGCGCTACCCCACCGCCTACGCCGCGGCCGAGGCGCTGCGCATGTACATCGCCAAACGCGCGCTCCTCCTCAACCGCCGGCCGCAGACGGGGCCGGATTCGCCCCACCCCAAAACCTGAGTCCCGACCCCAGGCCCGCGAGCGCGACGACGACGGCCGCCGTCACGATCCACCCCCCGATCGGCCGTCCCCCCGCGGCCGTCAGTTCCGCGACGCTCCGGTCGCGATCAAAGACGACGACCCGGCCGTCGCTGAGTTCCATCACATGCCGGGGGTTGCCGTCGTGCTCCCGGAACAGGTCGCAGCGGACGCGGACCCGGGAAAACGGTTTCGAGGCGGCATATCGGAGCGCCATCGACACCGGCGCGCGCAAATCCGACAAGGAGGTATCGCGAGGAAGCGCACCGTCGTCCGGCAGCGCCGCGCAGCGCTCGCCGTCGTTCTCGATCTCAAACCGCTCTGCGACATAGGTCCGAAGCAGGGGAAACGCCAGCGCCCACTCCGTTCGATCGACGCGGCCGTCGCGGTCGACGTCGAGGCGGACCAGGCCCCCGACTTCTTCCAGCGTGAAGCTGAACGTCACGGTCACTTCGCGATCGCGGAGTTCCATCCGGGACGAAGACACGGCATTCTCGTGCAGGAGACACAACGAGAGCCCTAAGGCGGTCACGGATGGATCTCCAGGGCGCGCTCCCGGTGCATCGCGGCGAGCGAGGCGTGGCCGAGCCGGGACTCGATGTCCGCCGCGCGGAGCTGCAGGGCCGCGTCACGCACCCCGCTGCGGATCGCCTCCCGGATCGCGCTGCGGGCGTCCCTCAGGCGACCCGCTTCGCTGCGGGCACGGGCCAGCGTGTCGAGCGTCTCGGCGTTCCGGCGGCGCAGCGCTTCGCTCTCGGCGATCTCGAGCGCCTCGGCCGCCGCGGCCGCTCCTCCCCGGTCCAGCAGGACCTGGGCCAGCTGGATCCGGTGCCCCGGAGCCTCGCGCAGCGCCTTCTCGGCGGCCGAGCGCAGTTCCCCTGCGGCCGCCGGACGCATCCGCGCCCGCTTCATCAGATAGACCGGATCCCCCGAGGCCTGGTACGCTTCGGCATAGCGGCGGTCGGCCGACTCCGTATCTCCGTGATCCGCCGCGACATCCCCATACAGTCCGAGCGCCAGCGGAAGTCCCGGTCGGATCCGCAGCGCCTCGAGCAGCAGATCCTCGGCGTTTCCGCCGCGGCCGCGGAGCAGTTCGAGGCGCGCCCACATCGAGCGGAGCCAGGCCGAGCCGTCGGCGTCCCCCGCCTCCTCCACGGCGCAGGCTTTTCGGAAATCATGGATCGCCTCGGCCTCTTCCCCGCGCGCCCACAGCACGACGGCGCGCAGGGCCAGGTGCGGCGACGTGGGGAGCCGGTCGACCAGGGCGTCGGCGGAGGCGACTGCAGCGTCCAGCCGGCCGAGACCGAGCTGCGCGGTGGCCCTCAGCGACAGCGCACGGGCGTCCCGCGGACGCTCCCTGAGGACGCTGTCGCAGAGCACGATCGAGTCCGCAAACGCATGCTTCATCTGCGCCGCCTGGGCGAGCGCCAGGGTCGCGCCCGGATTGCAGACCGGGAGGATCTCGAGCGAGCGCCGTGCGGCGCCCTCCGCCTCGACGATCCAGCGCGACTGTCCGCTGCGCTTCGCCTGGCCCAGCAGGGCCGAGGCCAGCGCGGCCAGATCGAGGCCTTCGGAGGTCTTCGCCACGCGGTCGCGCAGGAAGACCAGCGCCGCCTCCTCCTCGGATCGCGACGGGATCGTAAACCGATATGGCGCGAGGCGGGCGGCCGGCTCCGCGGTCCGCGCCCACAGCGCGGCCCCGACGCCGAGCACGGCGATCAGATTCCAGACCCAGATTTTCGTTTTCATACCGGTGGCTTCCAAAGTGCCGGGGCGCCCCGCCGAGCGGGACGCCCCGGCGGAGGACCTCAATTGGGATCGGCGAGGAAGGGGAACGTGGCCGACTGCGCGGCGCCGATCGCCGCCTGGCCGTGCAGCTTGTGGTGCCCGATGGCGGGATTCGTGCTGCCGCCCGGAGCATAATACGGAACGCCGTCGCCCAGGCCCGGCACGCCGGTCAGCACCTGGTACGTCACGTCGATGACGTCGTCTTCGATCTTCCGGCCGGCGATGGGCATGATCCCGCTGCCGCCGGTTCCGATGCCCGTCCGGGCCATGAACGTGTAGCCGGTCGTCGCGAGCGGGATCGCCGGCAGCGCGGTGTCGATCCTCATGACGTCGGGGATCAGCGCGGCGACCACGTCGCCCGGCTGCGGAGGCGTCACCGCGTTGGCGGTGCCGATCTGACCCAGGGCCTGCAGCGTTCCGACCGCTTCGGCCGCGACGGCGCCCGTCAGGGCCGCGGCATCCTGGTCCGGACGGATGCTGTTGACCGCATTGAGGAAATCGTTGGTGACGAAGAGCCCCTCGTTGATGGCCGGACGAGCGAGGCGCTCGACCTGCACCCAAGCGGCCTTCATCATCGGGGAGTCGTGGTTGCCGGCGCACGCAGGCAGGGCCGCGGCGGCCGCCAGCGCCAGGGCAACTCGGATCCAGTTCTTCATGGTCGTGTCCTTTCGTCCTTACTGGGGGATGGAGATGGTTTCCCAAACGTCGAAGGTCGTGGCGCCGGTCCCGTTCGCGAGGAACGAGACGGGCACGCTGGCCACGATCGCATTGACGTTGTAGCCCTTCGCGAAGTCGACGGCGGTGTTCGCGTTGCGGGGGCCGACCGTGCCGCTGGCCGGGAACGCCGCACGCCAGTCGGCGCGGATGCGGAAGTACTGCTCGACGTCGAAGAAGAAGGGGTCTTCCCGCAGACCGGCGAAGACCTTCACGGTCGCGGCGCCCAGCGTCACGCTGTTCGTCACGGGCGCCGCCGCCCCGGAGAGCGGGGTCGTCAGGATCGGTCCGCCGCCGGCGGCGGTCGACGCCGACACCGTCGAGCCGTTCCGGAGCGCGGTGACGGTCATCGCCTGCTTCCCCGTCGAATCGGGTGCGGAGAACTCGAAGCGGAGCGTGACATCGTCCTTTCCGGTGACGGAGGCCGTGTTGGCCGTCTGCTGGGTGAGGTGGAACTCGTAGCGGGCGTTGCTGCTGAAGTAGTACTGCTGCCTCGCGACCGAGCGGGGATTGGTGCCCATGACGAACACGAGGTTGCCCGCGGCTGAGCCCGTATCCTGGTCGTTCTCGCGGAACACGTAGAGGTCCGTGAGATTCAGGCTCCGGGACTTCAGGTCGGTCTCGCCGTCGTCGTGGTCGGACGCGTGCAGGCCGACCCAGCCGAGCGCTCCGACCAGGAGCAGCGTCGCCAGGCCGGCGAGAATCTTCTGGAATGACATGGATCTTCCCTCCTTGAATACGCCGCGCGGTGAACGAGCTCTTCCCGGACGTCCGCGGGGATTACGGAGGGCAGGCCGGACGCGGATTCGCAGATTCGACGGAGGAAAGGAATTCCGCCCCGATCCGGTGACGGATTTTATTTCGGCTCGTACACGACCAGGATCGCCGGGCGGCTCTTCACGTCCTTCGACTCGCGGAAGTGCGCCTTCCCCATGTAGTGAAACGAATCGCCGTGCAGCAGGAAGCCGTTGTTCGCATGGACCCCGTCGGTCCAGAACCTCACGGCTTCCGCGAAGTCCCAGGTGCTGACGGGCGCATTGCCGGGGCCATACGCGAGCCAGGTGGGAAAAAAGTCGGGATCGTCGCCGTAGGCCATGCCCCCGACGGCCTTCCAGAACCTGTCCTTCGCATACTCGTAGGCGTTGATCTCGCCCTCGACCCAGGGACGGTTGCAGGGCTCGACGACCCACAGGCTCGCATCGATCCGCGGATCGCGGCCCTTCTCGAACTGGGTGTCGTCGGCGACGAGGACGAAGCGCGCCGCGTGAATCGTCGATCCCGCGGGGATCGTCGAGAGGTCGGCCTTCATCATGGCGCTCCGATGGCGCATGAACGCCTCATCGGTCTCGCGGGAGCCGCTGTTCTTCGCGCGCGCCTCGGTGTTCGTGTCGGGCCCGTGGCTGTTCATGTGGGCGTCGCGCCAGCCGGAATATCCGTTCTCGCCGTCGCGGAATACGGCCATCACGGCCTTCGGATGCTGCTCCTGAATCCTGCGGAACTGCTCGCGGAACTCCGACTCGACGCGGTCCACCGTCGTCGGCTCGGGCTTCGTCCACTTTTCCCGGAGCGACCTGGCCATGTCCCGGATGTCCGCAAACTCCAGCGACGTGCCGGCGACCGTGAACCTCGGCGCCGCAGCGCGCGGGGCCGCGGTTTTCTCCCGCAGCAGGCGGACGTTGTCGAGGTCCATCCGCTCGCCCTCGTGGGGGGCGTAGAAGAAGATCTCGAGCGACGTCACTTTGCCGTACTTTTTCAGATTGATGCCGTATCCGTTCGCGCTGGGATCCTCGAGGGAGGCGCGCAGGCTGTTCAGCCCCGGCTTGAGGAAGAAGGTCCGCGCCCAGCGGCTGATGACGCCGTCCCAGTCGTCCTTTCGCGAGCTCTTCTCCTGCATCACGTGCAGGCCGATCAGGCAGCTGCGGCCGACGCTGACGTCCACCGCGAGCGTCTTCCAGGGCGTCCAGTCGTCGGGGATGCCCGTCGTCCTCACGCTCGGCCAGCGGCCGCCGGCATAGGTGACCCGGAGAGTGCCCTCGGGTCTGCGTTCGATCTTCGCGGCCGGTTCTTTGGCGGACTCGAGGTTGGTCCACGCGGCAGCCTCGTCGTCGCGATCGAAGCTGAACAGCGCGCGGTCGCCGTCGTCGCCGGTCGCAGCCAGGAACAGGGCGATCAGGCACGCCTTCATGGCATCCTCCTTGCCGAGTCCCGCTCCATCTAGAGAAGGTCGCTGTTCGCTGCGCGTTGTCGAAGACTGATGGCCACCTTGAGGACGCACATAACTCCAGGGCGAGTCCGGAATCATAGGGAGTGATGGACGCTCACGACCTGGGGGGAGGATCCGGCCGCTCCATTCCAGTCCGAGGGATCCTGTGTGAGATTGTCGCCCTTTTCGGAGCTGCCTCCGGCGCGGTGGGGTTTCTGGGAATGTGGAAAGCAATGGCTCGAACTTGGGATCTGGAAGGATTCGGAACGATTTCCCTGGATGGTGCCTGCTTCGGCCTGCTGATCGGAGCTCCGTTGTCGGCCCTGTTTTCGTTCACGCTTTTCAACCATAGGAAATTGCCCCTTGCCGGAGTCTGGACGTGTTGGGCCATGACCTGCACCTTCGCTTACTCCAGTGTGCTGTCGTTCTTCGGCTGCGTTCTCTGGCTGGTGGGGTCCGCTTGAGGTTGAGGCGGCCCTCCGATGTCCCGCTCCGGGATGGGCCTGAAAATCTATTAGAACGTCCGACGCCCCTTTGCTAAAGTCCTTGCGGCAACGGAGGGAGAGTCGGCGTTCCACGGGCCTCCGGAGCTCCCCCGAGGGCGCTTCTCATGACGCAGCGGCCGGACCTGGAGGGCGTGGGCGGGAACCTGCTCAAGCTCTCGGTGCTGGCCGCCCCCCTCGCCTGTCTGATCGGCGCTTTTTTTCTCACCGCCGGCACGGATGAAACCTGGATCCTCCACGGGGTCCGGGGGCTGGCCCACGGGGGACGCTACGGCAGCGCCTCCCCCTACGTCACCGTATACTCCACCGGCGGATTGTTCACGGCGGTCGCGACCGTGCTGGAAGCCCTCGGCGGAGGCCGGCTCCTGATCGTCCGGCTGCTGTCCATCCTGAGCCTGGCCGCCCTCGTCGCTCTGCTGATCCGGCGGACGCCGTCGATTCTCGGAGGCGACGGAACCCCGGCGGAACGGTGGATCGCCGCGGTGCCGATCCTGGGGGTTCACGGCACGTTTCTGATCGGGTCGCAGGCCTACGGTGAAATCCTCGCGACGACCCTGCTGTTCGCGGGCGCTTTCTTATGGGCGTCCCGGCCGGCGGGAACCTGGTCCCGCCGCCTCGCCGTCGGGGCCTTGTTCGGACTGGCCGCGGCCGCGAGACTGAACCTCGTCGTGGGTCTCGCCGCGATCCCCGCGGCGGCGTTTGTCTTCTCCCGCACGCGCCGGGAGATCGTCGACGCCCTGATCGCCGCCGCGACCGGCGCCGTCGTTTTCGCAATCCAATGGAAGGGGCTCCAGCTCCTGTCCGTCGACGTCCGCGAAGTCGAACAGTCGGCGGGCAATTACGGCCTGTCCGGCGGCGTCGGATCCCTCGGGTATTTCATCCCCCAGCGACTCGGATACTTCGCCATCGCGCAGGACTTCATGCCGCTCGTCCTGCTGGTCGCGCTGACGGCGGCCTGGGTCGTGACGAGGTCCCGGGTGGCGAATCCCCGGACGCCGGACCTCCTCGTCGCCTTCGGATGGATCCTGTGGTTCAGCTGGCTGGGCCGGTCTCCGATCCCCCACTTGCGCTACCTCTGGCCCGCCCTGGCCGCGTTCGCCTACGTCGGAGGCCTCGTGCTCGCCCTGGTCTACCGGGGATTGGGCGTCTCCCCTCAACCCGCCGTCCGCCTGGCCGTCCTGGTCGTCGGCCTGGCCTGCGGCGCGAGCGGCTACGTCGAAGCCTCCCGGAACATGCTCGCCGGCAACAGTGACATCCTTTCCTGGGAATGGCAGCGCGGATGTCCGCAGAGCCTGCAATACGGACCGTTCAAACAGCTCCGGGCTCAGCGCGATCTGGTCCGCAAGCTGCAGGAACTTCCGCCGGACCAAGGCGTCGCGAGCATCGGGTTCGACACGGCCCTGGCGTATCTCAGCCGGCGACAGATCCTGCCGCTCGACGCCTACTACGAGGAGCGGGTGCCCTCGCTGGCCGGAGCGGTGCGGAGCGCCGGACTGCCTCTAGGGACGTTTCCCCGCTGGCTGGTCCTCACCCCCATCATCAACCGCCACCGGGGCTGCCAGATGAGTCCGCAGCTTCATCAGTGGATCGAGTCGAACTGCGCGCTGCGGGAACGCTACACCGGCTACCTCCTCTATGAAGTCACGGGACGTCTGCCGGAGAAGCCGGAGCTGCTGCGCTTCAATGAATGGGAGCCCCGCCTCCCGCTGGCGGGCGACGAGTCCGCCCCGGCGGAGCGGAAGAAATCGTGAAGCCCGACGCAACCCCGGCGGACACGGCCGCTTCGCCCGCCGCCGCTCCCCCGGCCGACCCGATCGGAATCTCCATCGTGGTTCCGGTCTACCGGGGGGAGCAGACCCTTCCCGCGCTGATCGCCGAGATCGAGCTCCTGGCCTCGGGGGCCGTGACGCCCTCGGGCCGGCCCTTCCGGGTCGCGGAGGCCATCCTCGTGCACGACGGCGGCCCCGACAACTCCCCCGAGGTCATGAAGGCCCTGGCGGAGCGCTGCAAGTTCGTCTCGCCGGTCTGGCTCTCGCGCAATTACGGCCAACACCCCGCGACGCTCGCGGGAATGGCGGCCACCGTCGGCGACTGGGTCGTCACCCTGGACGAGGACGGCCAGTTCGATCCGTCCGACATCGGCGCGATGCTGGACCGCGCGCTCGACCACTCCCAACCGCTCATCTATGCGGCGCCCGTGAATCCCCCGCCGCACGGCTGGGCCCGGAACACCGCCAGCCGGCTCGCCAAGTGGATCTGCAGCGTCATCACCGGCGATCCCCAGGTACGACTCTTCCACAGTTTCCGCCTTGTCCGCGGCGACATCGCCCGCAGCCTGGCCGCGTATTGCGGACCCGGCACGTATCTGGACGTGGCCCTGCTCTGGGTGGTGCAGTCCGCGGACACCTGTCCGGTCACCCTGCGCCACGAACGCGGCCGTCCCTCCGGATACAGCACCATCAAGCTCATCATGCATTTCTGGCGGCTGATTCTCTGCTCCGGAACGCGCCCGCTGCGGGTGATCGCCTTCTTCGGCCTCTTCTCGATCCTCGTCGGCTTCTACATGAGCGGCAAGGCCCTCTGGGAGAAGCTCCATTATCAGATCCCGGTCCAGGGCTGGACCTCGCTCATGATTGCGCTCTGCTTCTTCTCCGGGGTCTCCCTGTTCATGCTGGCGGTCGTGGTCGAGTACCTGGGCCACGTCATGACCCTGTCGATGGGCAAGCCGCTGTATCTGACCGTCAGCAGTCCCCCTCCGCGGAAGGTCCCGCGACGTGAGTCCTGAGCACGCCTGGATCCTCGGCGAGGGAGGCGCCCTGGGCTCGGGGATCCGCCGGCATTTCCCCCTCGAATTTCCCGGGACGCGGCTGCGTCCCCCGCTGACGCCCCCCATCCCCTGGAGCGATCGTCCGCGTCGGGACGCGCGGCTCGGAGAAGAAGTCCGCCGCTGGTCGGACGAAATCCGCTCCTCCGGCGGCTCCTGGGTCTGCCTCTGGTGCGCCGGCGCGGGGGTCGTCTCCACGTCGCCGTCCGCGCTGGAGGCGGAGACCGAAGCGTTCGGCGGTTTCCTGGAATCCCTGGGACGGGATCTGGCCGACGTCGTTCCGGGACAGCCCGGACTCTTCCTGCTCGCGAGCTCGGCCGGTGGCGCCTACGCGGGGAGTC
>Ga0137410_10001363_pt1 | contig 16768 bp, 19 predicted proteins | sample CZODoug1_16funga_FD_108878 | JGI IMG/M metagenome (GOLD analysis project Ga0137410, IMG submission 108878) | Vadose zone soil fungal communities from Angelo Coast Range Reserve, California, USA - CZODoug1_16fungal (Illumina Assembly) | ecosystem: Environmental > Terrestrial > Soil > Vadose zone... | reverse complement strand
TGGAAACGAAAAATCCCCCCGGTCTGCGCGGGTCACGTGACGGAGAGGCGGTGCCATGGCTGCTCGGAATTGCGACATCTGCGGCACTGCGTATGAGGCGAAGCGGCCGAACTCCCGGTTCTGCGGGGATACGTGCCGTCAGCGGGCTAAGAGGGCTGGTTTGGGCTCGGCGGAGACCCTGTCGCCTGGTGGGGGATCGGTGGCGCGGCAGGCGCGGCTCGATCTCGATGCGATGGGGAAACTGGACAGCACCGAGGGGCAGGCCGCACTTGCGCTCGCGGGGTTGCTCGATGCGCAGAAGGGCGCGGCAGGCGCTGCGGGTACGGCTGACCGGCTGATCAGGATCATGGATGGGCTGCGGAAGTTGAGCCCAGCCGCGAAGACGCCTCTGGATGAGTTGCGTGAGCGCCGGGCTCGTCGCGGAGCTTGACGGCGTCCAGGAGCCGACCGCTCAACTGGTTCCGGAGTCGGCGTTCAGCGACGCGGATGACGCGGTGTTCCTGTCGTCGGCGTATGGGCTGACCCCGGATCCGTGGCAGGCGCTGGTTCTGCGTGGCTGGCTCGGCCGGCGGGCGGATGGCAAGTGGGCGGCGTCGCGGTGCGGCCTCGCGGTGCCTCGGCAGAACGGCAAGAACGGCATCCTCGAGATCCGTGAACTGTTCGGGATGGTCGAGCTCGGGGAGAAGTTCCTTCACACCGCGCATGAGGTGAAGACGGCGCGGAAGGCGTTCGCCCGGCTGCTGGGGTTCTTCGACAACGAACGGCAATATCCGGAGCTCGCTGCTCTGGTTGAGGACGTGCGCCGCGCGAACGGGCAGGAAGCGATCTACCTGATCAACGGCGCGTCGGTGGAGTTCATCGCCCGGTCGAAGGGTTCTGGTCGTGGGTTCACGGTCGACGTGATCGTGATGGATGAGGCGCAGGAATTGTCCGACGACGCGTTGGCTGCGTTGATGCCGACCGTGTCCGCGGCGCCGTTGGGGAACCCGCAACTGATCTTCACCGGCACACCGCCTGCGCCGACGATGAACGGCGAGGTCTTCACCCGCACCCGTACCGGTGGGATGAAGGGCGATGACCGGCGGTTGTGCTGGCACGACTGGGCCAACGAACGCGGCGCCGACCTCGACGCCCCGGAGACGTGGGCTCGAGGCAATCCGGCGCTCGGCGGCCGGCTGTCCTATGAGGCGGTCGTGGATGAGCGCGCACAGATGGACGACGAGACGTTCGGCCGGGAACGCGCCGGGATATGGGACGACGACAACGCATCCGCCCTGTTCGACATGGCGGTCTGGCATGGGCTGGCCGATGAGGAGTCGCAGCCCGCGACAGGCGCAGTGTTCGGAATCGACGTCACCCCCGACCATGCATGGTCATCGCTGGCACTCTCCGGGCGGCGCGCGGACAAACTCATGCACGTCGATGTCGACGACGTTGACGGGCACCGCCGAGGCACCGCGTGGGTCGTTGAACGGTGCACCGATCTGGCGAAGCGGTACAAGGGCGCCGGGTTCGTCATCGACGGCGGCGGCCCCGGGAAGTCGCTGATCCCGGCCCTCGAAGCAGCCGGGTTGACATTGACGGTCATGGCGACTGGCGACGTGACCGCCGCGTGCGGGCTGTTCGTTGACGCGGTCGTGGAGCACACGTTGCGGCACCGCGGGCAGCTACTCCTCGACGCTGCGGTCGCCGGCGCGCAACCCCGACCCGTTGGAGACGGACCGATTGCGTTCGGCCGGAAGAAGTCCGACGGCGACATCTCACCGTTGAACGCGGCGTGCTTCGCGCACTGGGCGGCAGCCACCAGCAACTACGACGTACTCCGATCCGTGTGGTGAAAGGAAGAGAGACCATGGCGAAGATCTACTCGAGCCCGGACGCGTTCCCCGGTATGCGCCCCGATGGGTGGACCGGTCCGACCAATCCCGCCACGCTGGCGTGGGCGTTGGACAAGGAACCCGACGACAAGGACTACGACGTCCCGGCCGACCCGGCTGTGGCGGCGACGATCACACAGGGTGGCTATGCCACCGATCAAGGTGGGGCGCTGTCAACCGACCCGTTCCCCGGCTACCCCGGCACACAGCCCGGCGGCGGTTCGGGTGCGGGCGGTGCATACGGCCATTCGGCGGGCGACGCGAACGAATCGACGCAGCCCGACACGTCCTCGACGGTGGGTGGGATGGAGTCGCTGACCCCACCGGACACGTTCCCAGGCGGCGGGCAGATCCCCGGCTACGGAGACACCACCGGCACCACGGGGCCACGTCGGCTGCGGCGTGACGACTCGTCCGGGACGATGCCGTGAGCGGCCCATTGTCACGGAACGTTGAGGCGTTCCCCGGTGCGCCCGGTGTCGCGGGTGGGGTGAAGTCGGCTGACGCCGGCCCGGTCGCCGTGTCGACCGTCGGCGACAACGACTACCTGCAGGGCGGACCGTCCGAGGTCGCGCAGGAGTCGGCGTTCCCCGGGTACGGCGGGCAGACGTGGCAGGGCTACCAGCCCGGCGATGATTTGGTCGGGGACGAGCCGACGGTGAACGACCAGCCCGGCCACGTGTCCGGTGGGGTCACATCGTCGAGCCCGGCCGCGTTCTACCCGGGCCTCGGTCAGGGCGTCTGACCGATGGCACTGTTCCGGCGGCATAGAGCGGGCATCGCCGAGCCGCGTATCCGGCTCGAGGGCGACACGTTCTATGCCGCCGGCTCCCCGACGCCCCGTGACCTTCGGGTCAAGTTCGAAGCGGGCGAGGAGCAGCGGGCGATCACGTCGCTGCCATGGGACCGCGGCGGCCCTGTGTCGAACGCCGCTCTCGACACCGACCGCGCGCTCACGTTGGTACCAGTCTATGCGGCTGTCCGGCTGCTGGCTGATTCGATCGCGTCGCTGCCGCTGCATATCTACCGCAAGACAGGGAACGTCCGGCAGCAGGTCGCGGACCCGTCGCTGCTGCAGAAACCAGAAATCAACGGGTCGCTGTATGACTGGCTGCATCGGCTCGTCACATCCCTCGCGCTGCGGGGGAACGCGTTCGGGTTGATCACCGCCCGGAACTCCTACGGCATCCCCACGATGATCGAGTGGCTGGACCCGGACCTGATCTACGTCCTGGACCGCGCCTATGACGGGCCGGGGAGTTTCCTGCAGCCAGAGTGGTATTGGCGCGGGAAGCGGCTCGACAAGTCCGAGTTGGTGCACGTGCCGTGGTTCACGCTGCCGTGGCGGGTGATGGGGTTCGGTCCGCTGTCCGCCTATGCGATGACCGCGAACACCGGCCTCGCCGCGCAGCAGTACTCCAATGACTGGTTCGCGTCTGGTGGTGTCCCGCCGGGGAAGTTCAAGAACTCCGCGAAGACAGTCGACGAGTCTGAGGCGGACGCGATCAAGGCGCGGCTGGTCAACTCGATCCGCCGCCGGCAGCCGCTGGTGTACGGGTCGGACTGGGACTACGACGCGATGGCTACCCCGCCGAACGAGTCACAGTTCATCCAAACCCTGCAGTTGACCGCGACGCAGATCGCCGCTATCTATGGGATCCCCCCGGAGATGATCGGCGGCACCACCGGCACGTCCCTCGCCTACACGACGGAGGAGCATCGGGCGTTGGACTTCGTCACGTTCGCGCTCACCCCGTGGCTGGTAAAGATCGAGCGGGTCATCTCCGACCTGTTCCCCCGGCCGCTATATGCAAAGTTCTCCACCGACACCCTGATCCGGTCCGACGCGATCACCCGCCACCAGATCTACAAACTCGACACCGAAGTCGGGTTGCGGACGCAGAACGAGATGCGCGCCGAAGAAGACCTACCCCCGTTGGATGAGCCGCTGCCGGTGCACCTTCCCGGGTCGCAGGTCACCACGCCACCGCCTGAGCCGCCGGTCACACCGGAGAGCACACCCGCCGACGCGTCGGCCCCAGCGGGCCGATCGAACGGCCACCACCACGCTGACCCGCTTGAGCTCGCCGTGTGGAAAGACTAGGAGACGGCGATGAAGAAGTTCGGCCACCCAAGTCAATGCAGGACGATCGGAGCAGGCAATGGATGTTGAGCGGCGATACACGCCGGGCACGGTCGAGGTCCGCATGGACAAGGCCGACCAGAACCGGATCGGCGGCTACGCAGCCGTGTTCGGAAAGCTGTCGCGGAATCTCGGCGGGTTCGTCGAGCGGGTCGAGGCGGGGTTCTTCAACCAGTCCCGCGCCGACGGTTGGCCGGGGGTGATCTGCCGGTACAACCACGACGACAACATGCTGCTAGGCACAGTCGGCGGAGGCACCCTCGCCCTGCAGATCGACGACCAGGGCCTCCGCTACGAAGTGGAACCACCCGCCGCCAGGAACGACGTCCTCGAGTTGGTGAAGCGCGGCGACGTGCGGAACTCGTCGTTCGCGTTCCAGGTCATCGAAGACGACTGGTCCACCACCGACGGAGCATATCCGATGCGGTCCCTCGTGCTGGGTAAGTGCGTCGACGTGGCCCCCGTGAACTCACCGGCCTACCCCGATGCGACCGCGGGGCTGCGGTCACTGGCCGCGCATTTCAACGCGGCGATCGAGGACGTCGCCGAACTCGCGCAGGCCGACGAGCTCCGCAAGTTCTTCGTCATCACCGGGGCGACTCCCGTGATCGTGAAGAAGAAGCCGAACACGTGGGGCACCGCCGCGAAGGCAGCGATCGCCCTGACCGAACGCGACCCCTGGGCCTAACCGCCCCATCGTCTCTACCTGAAGGCCCCGCCCCCGGAGTGGGGCCTTCCGCATGTCCGGGTGTTGGCAACGCAACCGCGCCCGCTCCGCACCACCCGTAAGGCGACGTTGGCAACGCTTCCGCGCCGCGCATTCAGGCACCCCTCAAACTGAAAGGCGGACCCCGCCATGCCTGGTGAAGCAGTGAAGAAGCTCCGCGAGCGGCGCGCCGGCGTCTGGGACCAGGCGAAGGCACTCGCCGACTCCGCAGCCGACGAAAACCGTGCGCTCAGCGCCGAGGAGCAGGGCTCCTGGGATTCGATGAACGCCGAACTCGACGCCCTGGACCGGCGCATCAAGTCGATGCTGGAAGGTGAGCAGCGCGAAGCTGACGCCGCCGCAGCGTTCGACAAACTGTCCGGCCGCCCGGTCGAGAAGGCCGACGCCCCTGGAGCTGGTGGGGAGCGGCAGAAGGCGCAGGCAGCCGAACTGCGGAAGTTCCTCCGCGGCGAAGGCGGCCGGACCTTCGACATCAACCCCGAAGGCCCCGTCGAGACTCGTGTCCTGTCGAAGCTGACCGCTGCGGCCGGCGCGAACGTCGTCCCGACGGACTTCTACAACCGACTCGTTGCGCACCTCATCGAGGTGTCGGCGATCCTGCAGACATCCCCGACGGTGCTGAACACCGCCGGCGGTGAGTCGGTCCAGATCCCGAAGACGACCGCCCACTCCACCGGCGCGGCGATCGTCACTGAAGGCGGCACCATCGGCGGTACTGACCCGACGTTCGGACAGATCACCCTCGGCGCCTACAAGTACGGGCTGCTGATCCAGGTCTCGCGTGAACTGCTCTCCGATGAGGGCGTGGACATCGAGGCGTACCTGGCGATGCAGGCTGGCCGGGCGATCGGCAACGCGTTCGGCGCGCACATGGTCACCGGCACCGGCACGTCGCAGCCCCGCGGTGTCGTCGTCGACGCCACCCTTGCCAAGACCGGCGGCGCGGGCGTGGTCGGTGCGTTCACCGCGGATGACCTGATCGACCTGCACTACTCGGTCATCGCTCCGTACCGCGCGTCGGCTTCCTGCTACTGGATCATGAAGGACTCGACGCTGGCCACCGCCCGGAAGCTGAAGGACACCACCGGGCAGTACCTGTGGCAGCCGTCGCTACAGGCTGGCGCCCCGGACATGTTCCTCGGCAAGCCGCTGCTGACCGACCCGAACGTCGCCGCCACCGCCCTGTCGGCGAAGTCGGTTCTGTTCGGCGACTTCAGCCAGTACTTCGTCCGCCTCGCGGGCGGGGTGCGGTTCGAGCGGTCCGACGACTTCGCGTTCTCCACGGACCTGGTCACCTTCCGGTGCCTGCTCCGCGGCGACGCGGCCCTCGTCGACCTCACCGGCGCGATCAAGTACTTCGCCGGCAACGCCGCCTGATCCCCAACGCGATCTGCGGGCGTCCCACCGGGCGCCCGCAGATCCGTCCCGACACGAAAGGAACTACCGCTGTGAAGGTGAAGATGAGGGTCGACATCACAGGGACCCGCGACGGCAAGCCGTGGCCGGGTATCGGCGAGGATGTCGACATCCCCGACGATGAAGGCAAAGACCTGTGCGCCGCGGGCATCGCCGAGCCTGTCGTGGATACGAAGGTGCAGAAGGCGACCGCGCCGAAGGCTGAGACCCGCTAGCCATGTCCTACGAGACGCCCAAGGTCATCCAAGCGTCTGGGGCGCAGACGCCGCCCGGTAACTCGGCCACGTTCGGGGTTCCCGCCGGGTCCACGATCGACGTGTGGGTCTCGGTCACCGCCGTGGGGACGACGATCACGTTCTCCCTGCAATGGTCCGATGACGGCGGGACGACATGGGCGGCGGCTGACCCTGCCGACGTGTTCACCGCGATCACCACGAACATCGCGGTCGTGAAGTCGTTCACGGCGAAGGCGCCGCTGTGCCGACTCGCATGGGTCGGCACGGGTGCGTCGACATTCGAGGCACGTGTCTACGAGGTCGGGGCCTGACCTGTGTCCAGGTACCCGCAGGGGCAGCCCGTCCGGCTGACGACGACGGTCAAGGACAACACCGTCGTCCCGGCCGTGCCTATCGACGCGGGTGCCCTGTCGTTGACGGTGAAGAAGCCTGATGCGACCACCCAGACGTACAACAGCCCAACCCACGATGGCGCGGCGGGGTCCGGGCTGTACCACCAGGACGTCCCCGCTGCGGACCTCACCCAACTGGGGCACTACCAGTACGTGTGGACCGCGACCGGCACCGGCGCTGGGGTCTCCCCGCCGTCCGGGTTCGAAGTCCATGATCCGTTCGAAGTGACCGTCCTGTCGCTGCAGGACGGGAAAGACGCCCTCAACAAGTCGCAACTCACGGTCACCGATGACGCTGAGTTGCTGCGGAAGATCGCCACGATCGAAGCTTCTCTCGAGCGGTATACCGGCGGTCCCATCCTTAACCGCGCCGTCACCGAGCGGGTCGACACCAACGGCTCCCCCTGGGAGCTGCGGCTGATGAAACGGCCCCTCGTGTCCGTCACGTCCGTGACCGACATCTACACCGGCGCCGTGATCGAGATCAGCGACGTCGAACTCGATACCAACGCAGGGTTTGCCCGCCGCAAGTCGGGGGTCGCGTTCGGCGGAGTCAGCCAGCTATACACCGTCGTCTACGTCGCGGGTTGGGGTACTGCTGTCCCGGCATCGATCACCGAGGCGGCGAACGTGATCTTGCAGCATCTGTGGGAGCCGCAGCGCGGCCAATCATCGAACCCCCGCTACGGGGCTGACGAGACGGTCACGCTGCCCGGGTTTGGGTATGCGATACCGAACCTCGCTGCGGACCTGCTCGCCCCGTACGCGAGGGTTGGCGCGGTCGCGTGAGCACTCCCCCGACGAGCCAAGTCCCGGCGGTGATCGGCTACCTGCTAGACACGTTCACCACCGCCGCCACGTTAGGGCAGGCCGCCCCGGCGGTAGCTATCCGCTGCGGCCCGGAACTGTCCGGCGACTTCTCCCAACTCGCGCTGTTCGTTGGTGTGGATGATCCGACGTCGCTCGAGCAGGGCACCCCGCCGACCGGCGCTACCTCAGACCAAGTGTGGGTCGGAATGGGTGCCCGCGCCCGCGATGAGGACCTGTCGGTGTACTGCACCGCGGAGGCATGGTCCGGTGAGACCGGCACCCGGGTAGCGATGGTCGCCGTGTACGGCATCGTCGCCGCCGCTGAAGCCCTTCTCGTCGCTGACGTGTCTTTGGGTGGGCTCGCCCTGTACCAAGCCCCGGGGTCGACCGGGCACACGTTGCGCTGGCAGCAAGGCGAAGGCGGCCTAGCAGCGCACGTCACGTTCCGTATCTCGGCGAAGACCCGCCTCAACGGTCCTTGATCCACCCCGTCCCCTACCCGGCCGTCGGTCGGGCTGTTCGTCACGCCCCGGAGGCACACGTGAAGGTCAAAAACATCTCAGGTCAAGACCTGCGGTGCGAGTGGGTGCCCGGCGGGTACGTCGACGCCGACGCGGTGGTCGACGTACCGGACCGGCAGCCCGACACCCTCGACCCGGACGGGAAGACGGTCCCCGGTGACCCGCTGATCTGGCATGGGGACTTCTGGGAGCCGGTCACCAAAGCCAAGCCTGCCGACGTGAAGGAGTAGGCGCATGCCCTACCAGTCAGGACTTTCCGAGTCCCTCGGGGCTATCACCGAAACGACTGTCGGTACTGAGGCGACGGTGAACGCGTGGTACGAGATCCTCGGCCACACGTTGCAGTCGGTGCCGACGTTCCTCGACTCCGCGTCCATCCAAGCTGGGCTGGCGTTTCAACGCGGTTCGCAGACCGTCATCTCCCGGTACGACGTGAACGGCGACATCACCCTGGAGTTCCGTGACCGCGGGTTCTCCGCCGCCGGCGGTAAGGGGATGGGGTTCTGGCTGAAGCACGCCCTCGGCTCGACGGCAGTGCCGGTGCAGATCGGCGCGACGACCGCGTACAAGGCTTCCCACTTCCCTGCGCCCCGGACTGGGTTGTCGTTCACGACGCAGGTGGGGCATCCGGAAGCGCGAGCTGCGGGCACGGTCAAGCCGTACACGTACCGGGGCTGCAAGATCACCGGGTGGGAGTTTTCCTGCAACGACAACCAGGTAGCCCAGTTCAAGGTCACTATCGACGGGTGGCGGGAGAACACCGCCACATCCCTAGTCACCCCGGCGTATGCGGCAGCGGCCTACCAGTCGGCGCCGTTCACGTTCGCCGACGCATCCGTGTTCACGTTGGGTGGGACGGCGACGACCACGGCGAACATCACGTCGGTCGCGTCGGGTGTCGCGGTCACCTCGATCGTGAAGGGCATCACCCTCACCGGGTCCATCCCGATGCGGGACGACGGGTATGGCCTCGGCAACGCCGGGACGAAGTCGGAGCAGTTCGAGAACGGCATCCCCATGGTCACCGGCAAACTCGACATGGAGTTCAACAACCAGGCTGAGGTGTACGCGCTGTTCGCGGCGAACACCAACACCGTGATGCAGTTGGATTTCACCCACGGCGACGCCGGCGGCGGCAACCCGTACCGGCTGTCGTTCATCCTCCCGCAGATCAAGTTCAAGACCGGGCAGGTCACGATGTCGGGGCCGGATGTGTTGGGGATGTCCGTCGACTTCCAGGCCTACCAGGACGGATCCACCAACCCCGTCGTACAGATCCAGCTCGTGTCTCAGGACCAGGTCAACTAGTGCCGGGTCGGGCTGGTGGGTTGCAGGTCCGCATCGATACCGGTGACCTGCGGAAGCTGTACACCGACCTGAAAGGCCTGCCCGGGAATCTCCGGGTCGAACTGCGCCGGGGTATCAAAGCTGCGGCGCAGCCGATCGCTGACCGGGTGAAAGCCAACGCTGGCTGGTCGTCGCGGATCCCGGGGGCGGTGCGGGTGAAGCCGTCGTTCTCCGCGAAAGGCACCGGCGTGTCGATCGTTGTCGACTCGGGGCGGGCACCGGAAGGCGCCCCGTTGGAGAACAAGGGCCGGTCGGGGACGTTCCGGCACCCGGTGTACGGCAACCGGGAAGTGTGGGTCAGCCAGCAGGCGCGGCCGTTCTTCTACAGCACGGCTGCCAGTTCGTCATCTGTGAGCGCGGCGGAGAAGGCGATCCTCGACGTTGCTGACGTGGTCGCCCGCAAAGCCGGATTCAGGTAGGGGGCACGGTGGCCAGACTGCTGGGGACGTGGACGGTGACCCTTCCGGGGGAGACGTTCACGTGGGAACCGGACGAGATGATGCGTTCGGAGTGGAAGCAGATCCACGACGAGTTCGGTGGGACGTTCGAGGAATGGACCGCCGGCATCGACGCCCGCGACCCCGACGCCTGCCAGGTGCTGATCTGGTGGCTGCGCCACCTGAAAGGTATCGACCTCGAACGTGAATCGGTCGATTTCAAGATCCGGCTGTTGAAGTTGGAGGCGATCCCGGACCCGGAAGACGAAGCGGTCGTGACGGCGAGTACGACCGCTACCTCCGAGCCTTCACCCGACGGGGCTGGCGACCTTGTGACATCGACGCCCTGACCTGGCGTGAATTCCTAGAGGTAACCGCAGGCTTCGACGAGGAAGAGGGGACGGACGATGGAACGTCAACTGAAGTTCGTTCTCTCCGGTGAGGACCGTTCCGCGTCCTCAACGCTCGGTAAGGCCGGCGATTCCGCTGAGTCCGCGTCCAGCAAGATCGGTGGGGCGTTCTCAAAGCTCGGCGGGCAGATCGGCGGGGAGTTCGGGGAGGTCCTGAACAAGGTCGGGGAGGGGCTCGAGCAGACCGGCGAGAAAGGCATGTCCCTCGGTAAGAAGATGGCTGTGGGCGGTGCGGCAATCGCTGGGGTGGGTCTACTCCTGCAGGCTGCGGGGTCGAAGGAGAAGCAGGCCACCGACCAGCTGAAGGCCGCGATCGACGCCACCGGCGGCTCCTATGAGGACTACGCGAAACAGATCGAGAAGACGGTTAAGCGGGAGGAGAACTTCGCCCACTCCGCCGTTGACACGAAGACCGCGCTGCAAACCCTGACCCAGGCGACCGGCGACACACAGACCGCCCTCAACAACATGCAACTCGTCACCGACCTTGCCGCGGCGAAGCACATCACGTTGGCTGAGGCGGCCGCGTTGGTCGCGAAGATCCTCGGCGGCGGCGGGGCGAAGACCCTCGCCGCGTACGGCGTCCACATGAAGACCAACGCCGACGGCACGAAAGACGTCTCCGGTGCCCTGGATGAACTCGCCGCGAAACTGAACGGACAAGCCGCCGCGTCGATGAACAACTTCGGCGCGAAGGTCGACGTGGTCAAGACCAAGGTCGGCGACTTCATCGGCGAATGGGGGCAGAAACTCGGCGGGGTCGTCACCGTCACCGGCACAGTCCTCGGTGCCGCCTCCGCCGGTCTGGACATCCTCGCAGCCCGGGCGGCACGGGCGGCGGCGGCGGAAGCTGCCCTCGCCGCTGCGGAAACCACGCAAGGCGCAGGTGCTGTCGCCGCCGCTGGCGGGACGAACGTCCTCACCCGCGCGCTCGCGACGATGACCGTCGCTGAAGGCGCTGCAACGGGAGCGGGGGTCGGGCTGCTGGGCGGTCTCGGTCTGATCGCTGTGGCTGCTGGCACTGCCTACGGCGCGGTCAACGAACTGGCGAACGCCCACGGGAAAGACCACGGCATCACCAAGCAACTCAGCGCCGACTACAAGGACTTCGCCAACTCAGCCGACACATCCGCCAAGGCGCAGGCGACCTGGGCGCTGGTGGGGAAGTCGTCGAACTCAGCGTTGCAGGGCTCCACCCGCGACACCGCGCAGGCGGTGGAGAAACTCGGGGTCAGTCAGAAGGATCTCCTCGCGGGAGTACTCGGCAACGACGGTGCATACAAGTCCCTAGTCGGAACGATCAAAGCTAAGGGCGGCATCGACAAGGCCCAACTGGGGATGCTCGACGACCTTCACGCCGCCTACGGCGCGCAGGACGCGGCGATTAAGGGGACAGCCTCGGCTACTGACAATCTCGGTACCGCGTCGCAAGACACCACCAAGCAGCAGGCTTCATTGAAGACGCAGATCAATGACGTGGCTAGTAAGGCGCTCACCGCGACCGCGCAACTGACCGATATGAACAACGCCCTAGACAAACTGTCGAACAATTCGATTGACGCGGCGCAGCAGGAACTGCGACTCAAGGACGCGCTCGGCACTACGGCCGACCACTTCCGTGCCGCCCGGGAGCAGACCCACCAGTTCGGTAAGTCCCTGGATGACAGCACCGCGAAGGGCCGGTCTAACCGGGAGTGGATGTTGACGCAGATCTCGGCGATCAACGCGCATGCGACTGCGGTGGGGAAGCAGACCGGCAGTGTGCAGAAAGCAACCACCGCTCTAGCTGGTGACACTGATCAGCTCCGCGCCGCGGCGAAGGCGGCTGGGCTGAACAAGGGCCAGGTCGACGCGTTGATCAAGACGTATGCGGCGACTCCGAAGCAGGTCGCTACCGCGATCAAAGCCGACACCGACGCAGCGAAGAAGAAGATCGCTGCGTTGCAGGCGCAGATCGACAAGCTCCGCGGTAAGACCATCGAGATCATCTATGAGCAGCGGGTCACCGGCGGGCAGACCCCGGGGCAGGGTGGCGGGGCTGGTCGTGCCGTGCAGCATGCGTCCGGCGGGTATCTGTCCGAGGGGTGGAACACGGCGGGTGAGGGTTCCGCGACCGAGCTCATGTACAAGTCGGGTTCGAGCGTGCAGGTCCTCACCGCTGGGCAGTCTAGGCCGATGCTCGGCGGCGGGAACCACATCGTCATCAACCTTCCCGGCTTGTACGACGGGCAGTCCGGGGGGCGTGCCGTGGCGAGCATGCTGGAGAAGTTCGTCGCCGCCGGCGGCAGCATCACCGTGGGCCGCGGTATCCGCTGATGGCCACCGGTCTGCCGTCGGGGCAACTGGTGGAGATCGAGTTCACGGCCGGTGTGTGGACGGACGTGTCCGCGGATGTGGAGTTCGCGGCTGGTCTGCCGATCAGGGTGGGGCGGACGTCGCCTCAGTCGCAGTCGCAGGTCGCGACGTTCACCTGCCAGTTGGCGAACCAACTCGGGAAGTACACGCCAGGCCGGCAGGTGCTCACCGACGGCACCACTGTGCACCCGTATTGGCCGAACGTGGTCCCGAGGAAGCGGATCCGCTACTCCTACCTCGACGGCGGGGCGGTGCGCCGGTACCGGTTCACCGGGTACATCAAGTCGTGGCCGCCGGCGTTGGAGAACGGGGTCCGCCCGGTCACAGTGATCAGCGCGATGGACCGCATGGACCAGTTGTCCCGGGTGATGTTGCAGTCCCCGATCCGTCAGGAGATCGCCCAGGACGGGCCGCTGCTGTGGTGGCCCGTCACCGATGATGCCGGTTCGCTGGCTGCGGCCGAGCAGTCCGGCCACAACGGTGCAGCCCTAGGGGTCGCCGGGCCCGGGGCACCGGTGTTCGGGGATAACGGGCCTGGGTTCGGCGACGGCACCGGCGTGAAGTTTGCTCCAGCGTCACCGTCCTCCGGCCCGTACCTGGTCGGCACGTCCGGTTACACCACTATTGCGGCCGTTCCGCAGTCGTTCGAGATGTGGTTTCAGACGTCGACCACGCCGGCCGCGACCGCAACATTCTTCGGGTTCATACAGTACGTAGTTCCGTACAGTCCGTCGCAACTGTTCACCTGCGGCGTGAACCCGTCAGGTCACCTTTCGATCCGGGACTTCGTCGGCGGTGTAGTGGCATCGTCGGCGTCCTCGGTGGTCGATGGTGGTTGGCATCATGTGGTGCTGGTGCTCGACCCGACTACGTCAGCGTCGACACCGGTCTATCTCGATGGTGTCTCGGTCGGCACATCGGGCCTGTTCTCGCAGGCTGGCCCGGCGCAAGTCGCCGTGTATGTCGGTCAGTCCCCGGTCGGGTGGGTGCTGTACGGGTCGGAGCTGTTCACCGGCAACGTCGGTCAGGTCGCCATGTATCTGGGGGCGTTGTCCGCGGCGCGGGTCGCGGCGCATTTCGCGGCTGGCCGCGGGTACGTGGGTGATACGACCGGGGCGCGGGTCGCGCGGTTCCTCGGCTATGCAGGGCTTGCCGCATCCGATTGGACGCTGGATACGGGTGTCGCCCTGGTCAACACATACCCCCAATCGGGGAAGTCGGTGTTGCAAGCCTGCCAAGACATGGCCACCACAGAAGGCGGCGGCGCCACGCTGTTCGTCGACGGCACCGGCACAGTCCGGTTCATAGACCGCCGGTTCCGGAAACCGGGCACAGCGGTGATGACGATCGACGCAGTGCAGGACTTAGACGGCAGCGTCTACAACCCGGCCTTCGACGACTCCACCCTGATCAACGCCGAGTCGGTCGACCGGTCCGCCCAATCCGGCACCCTATCTACCCAGACCTACAGCGACCCGATCTCGCAAGGCATCTACGGTGTCCTCGCAGATCAGGCCACCACATACACGACTAGCGATCAGGATGCGCTCGCGCTCGCGCAGTTCAATGTGCGCTCCCAGTCGACGCCGGCGTTCCGGCTACCGCAGGTCGCCGTCAACCTGATGGCCGCGGAGAACAACCTGTACGCGCAGCTCGGTGTCGTGCTGATCGGGTCACGGATCCGGGTGGCGAACATCCCCGCGAAGGCTGCACCGACAACGCAACTCGATCTGCATGCTGAGGGCTGGTCCGAGACCCCGTCAACGGACGGGTACCGGGTGGTGTTCGATGCATCCCCGGCGGATAACCCGCCGAAGATGGTCCTTGACGACACCGCCTATGGGCGTCTGCAGTGCGACTCGCAGACCCTGTCGACGGCGCTCACGTTGCCGTCGACGACCACCGTAGTGATCGCGACCGCGGCGGGGAAACCCACCTTCACGACCGTCTCCGCCCGGTACCCGTTGAACATCAAGATCGGGGAAGAGGTCATCAAACTGAACACGCCCCCCGGCGGGGCAACCTCGCCGCAAACCTTCACTGGTGTGTCCCGTGGGCAGCAAGGCACCCCGGCTGCGGCGCAGGCATCCGGTGCCGTGGTGAACCTTTGGCCGGCTTCAGGGCTCGCGTTGTGAGGAGATCCGCATGACTGTCCCCGTGCTTGCCGTCGGCGATCTGTTCACCGCTGCGGTGGAAGACACGATGGCTGGGATCCTGAACCAGTTGTTGGTGTACCGGGTGCAAGCAACGTCGTTCGGTACTGACCTAGTGTCGGCCGGTGCGACGGAGGTTGTCGGGTATTCCCAGGCTGTGGCGTTGACGAATGGGAAACGGTACCGGGTCACGGTCCGGGCGTTCTGCTCAGCGGCGACAGCTGGTAACACAGCTGAGCTTCGGGTCCGGTATGACACTGCAGCGGTGACGAACACGTCGACCCTCGCCGATGTCGGGATACGTGTTGTGCATTCCGCGGCGGGCGGCCCGGGGCAGTTCTCTGAACATTTTTGGGTGGAGTTCGTGGCGCCGTCTACCGCGACGTACAACATAGCTGTAGGTGTGGCCACGAACTCAGGTACAGGCAACGAAACGATCTTTGGTACGGCGAAGGCGACGCTGATCACCATTGAAGGTGTCGGCGTCTAATGACGGGGAGGGTGTCGTGACGTTGACGCAATATCAGGAGCTCACCCCGAGGGTGAACACCGACGCCCCCCTCGACATCCGGTTGAAAGAGATCTTGAATCGGCAGTTGAAGTGGGGGGTGAACACCTACACGGTGCCCACGTCGTGGCCGAATGACGAGGTCACTATTCGGGGGGCTGCGTCGGTGGCGTTCTCGCTGGGGGTGACGGTGCAAACCCTCGCCTACGACGCCACGATTTCCGGTGTTGCTTCGGCGTCTACCGCTACTGGCCGGGCTGTCGCGTTGATCGACGGTGTCGCGTCGTCGCATGTCAGCAATGGCGGGGCGTGGGGGCACGGGTCGCAGTCGTCGCTGTGGGCGGGGATCTGCGGTAAAGCGGCTGCCCTGTCGGGGAGTTCGTTGAGTGTCACGCAGTGGGGGCGAGTCCTCACCATGCTGGAGTCCGAGGCGGACTGGCTGCTGACGCAGAACCCCAGGTTCATGTACGACCCGACGGGAACAGTGCTCACCCCGGGGAACACGGGTGCGGAGGAGAACGCGTGGCAGGCGATGACCCCGGCCGTCGCCTATTGCATGATGCCGACCCATCCGCATGCCCAACTGTGGTTGGCGAAGGCGGTCGAGTTTTGGGTGTCGGCGTACTGCCACGTCGATGACCTGACGGATTCGACGTTGGTGAACGGCGTCCCCATCTCCACCCGCGTCACGGGCGGGTACAACGTCGAACCGGACTGGACAGTGGTTAACCACGACATTGCCCCGAACGCTGATTACATGTCAGCGGTCAACCTGCTCGGGTCGTCGGCGGTCATGTTCGGGCTCGTGGGTCGCCCGGTCCCGGAAGCCTGTTTCTGGCATTACGACCGGGTGTACGCGCAGCTCTCCACCCCGCTACCCGCGTTCGCCGGCGCAACCATGTACCTGCCGGGGCAGCCGATGCCGTCGGTGTTCTACCCGTCGGGGAACGACTGGGGCACCCGCCGCCCGGACACGTTCGCTTTGGCTGACGGGCAGGCCCGCGCCTACGACCTGGATGGTTTGTCGTACAGGCCAGCTGGGTATTGGGAACGGGTCCATTTGTACGACGTGTACAACCAGCAGCTCCGCTACACGACAGGACAGGTGTACCCGTCCGGCTCCCAGAGCGAGTTCATTTACGGCGCGAAGGAGCAATGGTCCGGGTATTTGATCGCTGACCTGCGTCTCGCGCAGTGGCTGTCGTATTGGGGTCGGGCCACGACCACCACGGCCTCGATCTGAGCGTCGCCCCACTCACCGCATGAAGGGGGTGACATGTGGATGCTCAGGCATCAGGTGGCTGGATCGCCGCGGTCATCCTCATGGCCGGCGGTGTCATCGCCGAACTGCTGCGTCGCCGCACCGCCCGCCTGGCCGACAAGGAACGCGGCCCCATCGAAGGGTTCACCGCCCTCACCGCAGCGCAAACCGGTTG
>Ga0137410_10001362_pt1 | contig 16777 bp, 20 predicted proteins | sample CZODoug1_16funga_FD_108878 | JGI IMG/M metagenome (GOLD analysis project Ga0137410, IMG submission 108878) | Vadose zone soil fungal communities from Angelo Coast Range Reserve, California, USA - CZODoug1_16fungal (Illumina Assembly) | ecosystem: Environmental > Terrestrial > Soil > Vadose zone... | reverse complement strand
TGATGGATCTGGTGAAGGGAGAGCATTTGGAAGCCTTTGATCGCTCGATCGACGTGCATATGTCGCGCATCCGAGCGGCCATCGAGGACGATCCAAAGAAGCCGCGGCGGGTGATAACCGTGCGAGGTGCGGGCTACGTGTTCGCCAAAGTGCAAGACTGATGTTGCGCCTATACCTAAGATTCTATCTCGCCCTGGTGGTGAGTCTCGTCCTATTTGTGCTCGCGACCGCCGCCCTATGGCATTTCACCGGCGGTTCCTCGGAGCAGGCGGGCGTCACATTGGGCCGGTTCATCCAAAATATACTGCCGCCGGCGACAGCGCCGGCCTCCGAGCAGCAGGAAGCCCTGCGGCGGCTGGCCGTTGGGCTCAAGGGCGATGTGACTCTTTTTGACAGGGATGAGCAACCGGTCGCCTCCGTCGGTCGACTGCTCCCCTCCCCCGGAGCGCATCGTCACAACACGATGGGCCTGGCCCACTGGGAGGGCGCGCCCATTTCGTATGTTCACCTAGCCGACGGTCGCTGGATAGTGGCCAGCGTGCCGATGGCTTACGGACATGCGAGAACGGTATTCCACCTCATGCTGGTATTGCTGGCGTTGGCGATCGGCGTGGCGGCCTATCCTCTCGTGCGCCAGATCAGCGGGCGTCTCGAGCGTTTGCAGCGCGGTGTTGAATCGCTCGGCGCAGGCGACCTCACGGCCCGAGTCGCCGTCGAGGGCCGCGACGAAGTTGCCCGATTGGCCACGAGTTTCAATCGAGCGGCCGCTCATATCGAGCAACTCGTCCAGAGTCACAAGTCCTTGTTGGCCAACACATCGCATGAGCTACGAACCCCCTTGGCCCGGATCCGATTGGCCGTGGAGCTCATGAAGGATTCTGTCGATGAGAGGCGCAAGATCGGTTTGGAACAAGACATCGCGGAACTGGATTGGCTGGTGGATGAAATTCTGTTGGCCAGCCGGCTCGACGCCGTCACCGACGTGGCGAACGAGGAAGTCGATCTGTTGGCGCTCGCCGCCGAAGAATGCGCTCGCTATGACGAGACCCAGCTCGAGGGTGCCGTAATCACCGTTCGCGGTGATCCCCGCCTCCTACGACGCCTGTTGCGCAACCTGCTGGAAAACGCGCGGCGCCACGGCTCGCCCCCGACACAAGTACGGATCGCCCATACGGCTGCCGCTGCGACGATTACGGTCTGGGACGCCGGTCCCGGATTACCGCCGACGGAGTTTGAGAATGTGTTTCGCCCGTTCTATCGCCCCGCGAACTCCCGCAATCCCTCCGGATCCGGTTTAGGTCTCGCATTGGTACGGCAAATCGCACGTCGTCATGGCGGTGACGCCCTTTGTTCAACGCTCGCCGATGGACGCAGTGGCTTCGTCATCACCTTGCCGACGTGACTCACCCAACTTCCGGCACTGCCTCAGATCAAGCGCGCCTCGGCAAGTTCGCGCTTCAGATAGGCGTAGTAGATTGGAGCCGCGATCAGACCGGCGCTGCCGAACAGGGTCTCCATGACCAGCATCGCGATCAACAGCTCCCAGGCAAATGCTTGGATCTGCGTGCCTATGATGCGTGCGTTGAGGAAATATTCTAACTTATGGATGACGATCAGAAATGCCAGCGCTGCGAGCGCAACAGACATCGAAATCGAGAGGGCGACGACGACGATCAGCGTGTTGGAGATCAAATTGCCGATCACCGGCAGCAGCCCGACCACAAAAGTAACGGCGACCAGCGTCTTGGCCAGCGGTAACGATATACCGAACAACGGCAGCCCAATCAGCAGGAACGCACCGGTGAAAACGGTATTGAGGGCGGAAATCTTGGCTTGGGCAAAGACTACGTCGTGAAAGGCGGTCACGAGATGCGCGCAGCGCGCGCTAAGCACGACGGTGAGCGGACCACCCTGAGGGCGGGCACGCGCGCCGTACAAGGCCAGCATCGCACCGAGCACGATGCCGACGAGGAGTTGGACGATCACCCGCACGGCGTGCTTGCCGGCGAGTTGCAGCTGCGCGGTGTGTATGCGTGACCAGTCCATCACGGCAGTTCGCATTTCCGCTGAATTGTCCGGAAGGCGATCGACGACGAACGCCGGCAGCTGCGTGCGTGCGCGCTCGATCAAAGGGGTCATGCGCTCGAAGAACCGCGCGGGATTCCCATTCTCGGAGTTAAGATATGCAATCGCGGCGGCAATCGCGACCGTGAGGACGCCGACCACGAGCGCCGCAAGAATTGCGACCACCAGCCGGTGCGCGTGCACGCCCGGCACGTGGCGCTGTAAACCCGGCGCAAGGGCATGGACCAATGCGTATACCAGCAATCCGGCGAACAGCGTCGGCACTTGGTGTAGCGCGACTACGAACCACAAGGCGGCCACCGTGAGTAGGTAGCCCGCAATGGTCAGACGCGCGTGCGAAGCCGAAACTGTTTCCACGTTCCTCTACACGATGGGCGGCCGCATCACGAAGCAGCCTCGAAGGAACGGACGTGCTCCGGCCGAACCCCAACTCCAATGACTTGGGCGGGCCAGCGGCGCAGCCACGCAAGCCGATCCAGCAATCTCACGAAGCGGCAGTCAATGGGGACGTTGGCAAAGTCGGCGACCTTGAAGCGTTGATGGCCAATGTCCACCTCGAAAGAGCGGATTTTGGAATGCGGCCGTTTTAGAAACTCTTCGAGAAGCCCAAGCTCCTTCATGATTTGCATCGTCGACGGATGCACCGTGTCGCCGCGAAAATCACGCAGAAAGTCTGCATGCCTCTCCAAGACCACCGTCTTTACGCCCGCGCGCGCCAATAGATAGCCGAGCATCATGCCTGCGGGGCTGCCTCCGGCAATACAGCACTGAACGACTAGTGTCGCCAATATCTCGATGCTCCGTGGCGAAGCCAGTCTATTCGCACGGCGCGACGATAGGAAGATGCGGTTGGCGGTGTCGCCAGCCCTCCGGCAGGGGCATTTGCCGAAGAATCCTTGCGCACACTAATTCGCGCTGACGTGCGTGATTCTCCTGCAGAGCCATGCTGCCGTCTATGGGCCGCCCACGCGCGATCGATGACATAGGCGTGAATGTCATCCGCCTCCGCAGTGCTGAGAGCGGGCATGGCGGGCACCTTCGAGGGGACTCCGAACGGCATCATGCCTTGCTGCCGGCGTGAGCCGCCGAGCACAATGGCATACCAGTCCCGGTGCGCCTCGGGTGGCATGTACCGAAGATCCGGCACACCTCCGTTCAGCACCCAGCGCCCCGCGCCGTCGAATTTCGGCGAGTGACAATCCGTGCAATTGTGGGAATCCGCCAGTGCCTCGCCGCTCTTGACTTGCGCAGCGGTGAACGTCTGCTCGGGCGGACGCGGCACCTCGGGAATCTGGATCTTCGGCGGTGGGAATGGTTGTTGGCCGCCCAATTTGAACGCGAGCAGCCGGGAAGGACCATATTTGGACGTGGGCGTCACCATCATGGTCGAGGGCGACCACAGCCGGAACGCGCCGCCCCACCCCACGGGTACGATCACATACTGTTCGCCTTGAAATTCAAAGCTCACGGGCACCGCATTGATGGCCGATCCGGTTTGTGCCGACCACAGCTTCTTGCCAGTGTCCGCCGCGTACGCCGCAAATTCGCCGGTTCCCTGACCATGAAACACGAGATTCCCCGCCGTCGACAGCACGCCGCTGTTGATGATGAGCGGATGCTCGACGCTCCATCGCGCCGCCTGCTTTTTCGGATCCCAGGCGAGGAGACGTCCCACCATGGGCAACGCGTCGGGGCTCGGTGCCGGAGTTCTACGCCGGTCCATGATGGGAATGTAAGTCAGTTCGGTGACCGGGTCGTAGCTCATCGGCCACCAGTTTCGGACGCCGAAACAGTTGCCCTTGCAGTCCTCCACGCCATTGACGACAACGCCCGGGTAATCCATGCGCGGGCCGATCCACTCCTGCTTTACCAGCGGCCGCTGGCCGATCAGCGCGCCGGTGGCGGCATCCAGCACGTAAAAGGTGCCGTTGCGCGCGGAACTCATCGCCACATGGCGCTCCCGGCCATCAATGGACAGATCGGCGAGCAAGATGTGGAAGTTCTCGGTTTGCCGTTCGGGTGTGCTGGTCTGGTAGTGCCAGGCGTATTCGCCGCTGTCCGCGTGCACAGCCACGATACTGCCGGAAAACAGCTTTGCGCCGCCGCCCATCTCCTGGCCGTCAGCACCTCCGCCGCGAAACGCCTTCGAGGTACCGAAGAGCAGGAGTCCGGTCCGGGCATCGTAGGTGATCGGGTCCCACACCGAACCGCCGCCCTGCCGCCACCACTCCTTGCCGGTCCACGTTTTTGCCGCCATTTCGACGGCCTTGTTTTCGAATCCGAGTGCCGGATCGCCGGGCACCGTCCAGAATCGCCATAGCTCCTTGCCGTTTTCGGCATCGAAGGCCGCGATCGAACCGCGCACTTGTTCATCGGAACCGCTGTAGCCGATGAACACCTTGCCTTTGGCCACGCGCGGCGCACCCGAGATCCCATTGAGGGTGGGATCCACGACTTGAGAGGACCAGAGCTGCGTACCCTTGGCGGCATCCATGGCCACGAGTCGCCCATCGGCGGTCCCGACGTAGACTTTGCCTTCCCACACCGCGACGCCGCGATTCACGCGGGCAACCGATGAATTGCCGAGGGAGAGGTCCAATCGCACATGCGGGTCGAATGTCCAGAGAATCTTGCCGTTGCCGGCGTCGATGGCGCGCACGATCGACCTGGGTGCGCTGACGTAGATAACCCCGTCCACCACAATCGGTTCGGCTGCAAGACCCATCGGGTCATCCATCTCCGTAATCCATGCGACTCCCAGGTGCGCGACGTTCTTGTCGTTGATCGCCTTCAATGGACTGAACTGCTGCTGGGCAAAGCTCCCGCCCTTGACCAGCCAGTTGTCGCCCGGCGTTTCGGCAGCGACCCGCGCATCCGTGACGTCCCCGGCCGAATGGGCTGCGGCACAGGCGGAACCGCTCCAGACAGCCGCGGCTGCGACAGCCAGGCCAACGGCGGAGATATCCATAAACGTCTGGGATCGTCGCATGATTGAGAACACCTGCTTGAGCCCCGCCCGTCCGCGGATCAGAACCGGGCGGAGATACCCGCGAGCACCTCGCCCTGAAATACGGCATTACCCTTGATCGCAATGGTACATCCGGCGTTGCCGCCACAAAACACGGCACTCCTGTTATTGAGCAGGATGCCGTAGTCGCGTGCTTCAAATCGAAGGCCGACATGGGCGCCGATGGGCACCATCCAGCCAAGGCCAACATTGCCCGAGAAGAACGTCTCGGAATTGAGGTCGCTCCGGTCGGGCTTCACGGTCGTGCCACCGAGGCCTCCGACGACATAGAGGCCGCGGCCCACTTGATCGATGAAGTCGGTCCCGCCGATCTGATAGTTGTGAAGAGTCAGTCCGATATTGTTCGCCTTCGATGAGAACGCGCCGGACGTCAGCGCCGAGTTCTGCCGACTGTAGTACAACTCGACCTGCGTGTTTTGGTCCAGTCCGATGTCAAGCGCCACGGCAAAGCTCGAGCCATTCTGCAGATCGATGCTGGAGTTGGTCGTCGAGTCCTTCAGGCTGCCCGCGAAGCGGTCGCCTCCGTAGACGGTGACGCTGCTACCGTTCCTGGGGGCGGAGTCGTCCTGCGCGTGCGCGTGCTGCGCCGGCGCGGCCAAAAGCACGGCGAGCACCGCCGCCGCCCCGCCCCTCAATCCTGCGCCTGCGGCCCGCCCGGAATATTTCTGTTCAACGCCCAACGTATCCACCATGGTTGCTGCCCTCACGGCCGCGGCGCCTGAAACGCCAGAACACCGGCCATATAGGTCTCCACCACCTCACTGAAGGGGGTGCCGTCCGGCAAGGTCAGCAATGCCCGATGTTGCAGCAACTCGGGCGGTATCGCGAGGACCGCGGATGCCTCGCTCGGGGGAAGAGGATTCATCTCCCACCCCTCGGGAAGCGGGACCCACAACAGCGTCGACGACAGCGTGTGGCGTTGGAAATGCAGGGACTGCACAACCTTGCCGAACGGCATATCGGTACCGTCCAGCAATTTGTTCATCTCGGCCGTCAATCGGCCGGGGACATACCAATTATCCGCCTCCGACAGTTCAACCGTACCGCAAAGCAGTCTCACCCGCCGATAGCGGACCGGTTCCGCGGGCGTGACAGCCAACTCTCGACGCTGTTCAGGCGATACCGGCTTCTCCCTGTCGGTGTCTCGTACAGCGACGATACGCGCCGGCGACGCCAATCGATGAACGTCGCACCAACGCTCGAGGGTCAGAGTAGCACTGTCATGACTCAGCAGGTTGACATTGAGTGTCTGGAGCAGCGCAACCGCCTCGACTCGCGCAACGAATGTATCCGGCCAGGCCCGCGCGCGCCCCACGGCAGAATCGTCCGCGCTCACCGGCCAGCAGCACAGCAGCATTGCGCCGCACGCGAAAATAACTTTGTGATTTATTCGCAGCACTGTATTCGCCAATCGTGCGCCTATCTCTCGATCATTTCTCGAGTATATCCCTGCCGGACCACCGGGCGAGCCTGCCAGTTGCGAACGCGTTACGGTGTATAATTTGCGCCGGCATTCCCGGGGACTCGTCATGCTGGATCTTGTTCTTGCCATAGTTCATCACGTACTGATCTTCGGAATATTTGGAATCGTGTTTGCAGAATTTATGGCCGTACGGCCAGGCATGAGCAATGCCGCCGCGGTTCGTATTGCCTCAATCGACTTGTGGTATGGGATTTTCGCAGGCGCGGTCGTCATCATCGGCCTCTTCCGGGCGATTTTTGCGGCCAAGGGCTGGGCCTACTATTCGCACAACGCGTTCTTTTGGGCGAAGCTCGTAACCTTCGCCGGCATCGGACTGCTTTCCGTGCCGCCCACGCTCGCATTTATTCGTTGGCGAAAGTCGGGGGTCGCACCCGACCACGTCGGCATTGGAAAGGCCCGCCGTTTTCTGCACATGGAACTTGCGCTTTTTGTCCTGGTGCTCATTTTTGCCGCGGCAATGGCCCGCGGGTACGGCGAATTCTCGACCCTGTCTGCACTCGTCATCGACCAACGAGGGGATCCGGGTGCCCTTTCAGCGGCTTCGGGATCTCCGTGCTGCGCGGGTCGAGCGCGAGTTCTCGCCGGTACAATCGGCCGCGTGCCAGGTAATGCTCGGCGATCTCTTCGATCATCGCCCGGTCCCGCTCGGTGACTTCGCGCACGATTTTTCCCGGCATGCCCATCACGACCGAACCGTCGGGGATGACCTTCCCGGGCGGCACCACGGCACCGGCAGCAATCAGGCAGTCCCGTCCGATGCTGACGCGATCGAGAATCATCGCGCCGTTCGCGATGAGCGTTGAGTCTCCCACCGTGCAGCCGTGCAGTAGCGCTCGATGACCTACCGATACCCTGGATCCCAAGCGCACCGGCTCGCCCTCGTCCGTGTGGATGATGGTGCCGTCCTGAATGTTGGTTCCGTCGCCGATCATGATCCAATCACTGTCGCCGCGAATCACGCAGTTGAACCACACGCTCGCGCCCACCCCAAACCGAACGTTGCCGATCACGCAAGCGCCGGGCGCGACATAGTATTCATCGTCAGATGTTTGAATTTTCTTGTCGCCGAGCGAATAGATCACGCGCACCTCCGGCAGTTGGCAAGTAGCTTTCGGCTCATCTAGGGACGATTCGGTTGCTGGGCGCGCGCGTGCAAGGCCATCGCAATGACCGCCGAACCGCCGAAGACCAGGTTGATCCCCACCAGCAGGCCAATCGCCCAAGCTGCCGTTCCCGGGAGCCCTGAGAATATGAAACCTGCCAGGATCAGATCGACAATACCGCTCAACAGCATCATTCCCCAGCGCCCCGACAGTTCGCGCCGGTGGTCAAGCGCATACATAATCGAAACGATACCTTCGAACGCGAGGAACACCGTCAAGATCAGCGTGAGGGACAGCGCACCATTGAGGGGCCACAGAAGAAGAACGATGCCCGCTGCCGTTCCAATCAAGGCCGAGCAAAGCGACCACCAGAACCCCGGGGCTCGTCGCATGTAGAAAGTGGTTGCCAGCCCGACGATTCCGCTTACCAGGATGAGCCAACCAACGATGATCGCGACCGCCACGGTTGCGACCATTGGAACCATGACGGCCACCAGCCCCAGTACAAAGAGAACGGTCCCCTCGACCAGGAACAGCGTCCAATGCTCATGCAGCGACTTGGAAATCGCTGCCTGAACCCGCTCAATTTCCAAATTGTTCGGCATCGTGATGCTCCCAGGATGTTGTGTCAGCATAATCCTGAAGCTCGGATACGTCACGCGGCCTCCGGGCTCGAGCAAGCAGCAGAATGGAAGGTTCTAGCGCGACCGCTTCGCCTGCAAGTCGCCCTGTGCCTCGAGGGCCACGTCGTTCCACTTCTCCCAGGTCTCGATTCGCCTGGCATACTCCGCGCGCGTCATTGGCAATCCGCCGGAGCCGAAGAAGACACGCAGGGGCGGATCCCTTGCATCAACCACCTTGAGGATTGCCGGGCCTGTCGCATCCGGATCGCCCGGGATGCTGGCGCCGCGAAAGCTTGCTATCGCGGCGCGGGCACCGTCGTAGGCAGGCATTGGCGCGGCACGCTGCGCCGAGGGTCCGCCCCAGTCGGTGGCGAAGCCGCCCGGCTCGACGATCGTCACTTTGATGCCGAAGCCCGCCACCTCGGCCGCAAGCGACTGACTAAATCCCTCAAGTGCCCACTTCGAGGCGTGATACAGACCGACGGTCGGAAAGGCGTTGACCCCGCCGATCGAGGAGACCTGAATGATGTGCCCCGAACCCTGGGCGCGCATGATCGGCAGTGCCGCCTGGGTGACCCACAGCGCCCCGAAGAGATTGGTTTCGATTTGGGCCCTGGCTTCGGCCTCGCTTACCTCTTCGATCGTCCCGAAAAGGCCGTAGCCGGCGTTGTTGATCACCACGTCGAGGCGCCCGAAGTTCGCATGTGCCCGATGGATCGCTGCACCGACCGCAGCCTTGTCGGTGACGTCCAGCGCGATGGCCGCGACTTGCTTGCCGTAACCCTCGACGAGCGAGGCGAGCGTGTCCACGCGACGCGCTGTGGCGGCGACCCGGTCGCCCCGCGCCAGCGCCGCCTCAGCCCAGACCCGGCCAAAGCCCTTGGATGTACCAGTGATGAACCAGACCTTGCTTGCCATGCTGACTCCCCGTCGCCTCGCGGCGTCCCAAAAAACCGACCTGATCCCCACCCGATATATATGGGAAGTTGTTGCGGTTTTAAATAGGACGTCGGCTGAAGTTGGGCGAAACGGTGTCATCGTCGGCTGCGGCGCCTGAACGCCTTGGTTCGGATGAGCTCGGCCTACCCCTTCCCGGTAACCAGCGGAACGAAGGAAACCGCCTCAAGATCCGCGCGCTCGAACTCCATATCGCTCGAGCGCGTGATCTTGCACAGCGTCTGAACGCCATGGGAATCGCCGATGGGAAGCACAAGATTTCCGCCTATCGCCAACTGCTGCTTCAGCGCGAGCGGTATGGCCGGACCCGCCGCTGCGACGATGATCGCATCGAACGGGCTCTTTTCGGGCCATCCCTGAGTGCCGTCGCCAAGCCGGACGTCGATGTTCTCATAACCCAACTGTGCGAGGCGTCGCCGAGCGACTTCAGCAAGCGCTGCGTGCCGCTCGATGGTATAGACCATCCCGGCGATGCGGCTCAGGACGGCGGCCGCATAGCCCGATCCAGTGCCGACTTCGAGCACGCGTGAATCGTGGTCGAGCGCTGCCGCTTCGATCATGAGCGCCACGATGTAGGGTTGTGAAATGGTCTGCCCGGCGGCGATTGGCAGTGCACCGTCCTCGTACGCAAACTCCACCAGTGAATCGTCGACGAAAACCTCCCGCGGCACGGTGCGCATGGCCGCAAGCACCAGCGGATCCGCGATGCCACGCTGGGCTAGTTGCGCGTCGACCATGCGGTTCCGAAGTCGGGAGAAGTTGGAAGTGGCCATGTCGCTGGCGCCCACGGTGTCGCCTAGGGTTGGGATATCCCGCAGTACGGGTTTGAAATCTCGTTTTAACGCAAAATCCGGCTCGTTGCCACCGTCCCGGAAAGGGCCGGCCGCATCACCAAGGCGACTTCGGGTTATGATTTCCCACACGGCGTGGTGGTCATGCATTGATCCAGGATATCGGAGAGAAAAATGCCAGTTTCAGATCCCATCAAACAAACGGGCGGATGCCTCTGTGGCGGCGTCCGCTACGTCGTCAACGGTCCGGTACGAGGGGTGATAGCCTGTCATTGCTCGCAGTGCCGCCGCACCAGCGGCCACTATGCCGCCATGACCAACACGCCCTCAGAGCACCTTGAACTAAAGTCTTCGCACACCCTTGCCTGGTACCAGTCCTCGGCCACGGCGGAACGCGGCTTCTGCAGTACCTGCGGCAGCAACCTGTTTTGGCGCCAGTTCGACAGCGACACCACCAGCATCACGGCCGGCACCCTGGACACTCCCACCGGAATCGCGATGGAGCAACACATCTTTGTGGCGGACAAATCCGACTATTACACTCTTGACGACGACCTTCCGAAATTGGCGGCGTGGTAGCGCTAGGGTCCGGAAGGCAATTGGGAAGAAGCGCGAGCGGCCCGGGCCAGCCGGCCGCGAGCGAGCCAACGGCGCGACTGATTGCCGTGGGCTGGTCTTCGGCTACGCCGGCGCGTCGCGCGATGATGCGCGAGAGCGCCTGGACATCGTGCGGCAATCAATTGCAGACATTTCGAAGCGATGAACTCGCACCGATGTCTTCAGTGACGGCGACTCAGTTCGACGCCGCTACCGATCGGCAGTAGCACCGAATCGAATTCCAATCGCCGAATATGACGCTGGTAGTTCGCGGCGTCCGCACGCGAGATTTCCGGATAAATCATGTTGTCGGCGGCGACGAAAGCCCCGTGCGCAAGCTTCGGATACACCAGGTCGAGGCACGTGACGTACAATTCCTTCCACAGGTCGATAAGCACGAAGTCGTAAGGGCCCGCGAGCTTCGGCAGTATTTCGACGGCGCTGCCAACATGAATCTCAACGTGATCGGCGAGTCCAGCCCTTGCGAGCGCATCGCGTGCATGCCTGGCTTTATAGTCGGCCAGTTCCAGGCTTGCCACCCTACCGCCGGTTTCGCGGGCCGCCTCGGCCAACCACACGGTCGAATAGCCGTACGAGGTTCCCAATTCCAAGATCGACCGTGCCTTGGCATTTTTGATCAGTATATTGAGGACCCGACCGGTGTCCGGCCCGATCGGGAGGAGAAATTCATCGCGCCGGGCCATTACTTGCGCCATGTCGGCAGACTGCATCGCGAGATTTTCAGCTTCTATCCGCGTCTCATATTCCGTCAATACACGACACACGGCCTCGTCCATGTTGGACCTCCACTTGGCTGCGATACGGGGGCTGAGGCCTAAGTGTAGCCCATTTGTCGCGCTGCGCCTCATTGACCGGCAGCGGCGAGTCCATCACGCTAGCGGTGTATATCGGAAATAAGCTGCCTCGGGGCCCCATCATGGCCATCAGAATCGTCCGTCTCGGCACTCCGCGCCTTGCCGGCGAAGGTCTTCGAATCGGAACGGTCCGGCGGCCTCCCCGCGGGGTCGTCAAAAGCGAGTATGCGTCGAAGAACTACTACGACGTATGGCTCCCGTCGCTGGCGCCGACGCCAGGACTGGTCAAACTGGCGTCGGCATCGGAATCGCCGAAAGACTGGAAGCGCTTCGTGACAAAGTATCGCCGCGAAATGGCGGGCGCCAACGAGAGTACAACCCTGGACGTGCTGGCCGCCCTGTCTCGCCAGGCCGACTTTTCGGTCGGGTGTTATTGCGCAGACGAATCCCGCTGCCATCGCTCGGTGCTTCGGCAACTGCTCACCGAGCGAGGTGCGAACGTCCTATAGACGCCCAAGATTACTTGCCCCAACGCCACGCCGGCGGCTCGCCCTTCGCGTAGCAGATCAGGAGGAGCAACATGGTTATCAGAAGAACCACGGAGAGAAACGCGACGAGGTGAGCCGGCATCAGGACCCGGGCCGCAATCCCGATAGCGACCAGAGAACCCACCAATACGGCCCATCCCTGCCACACCGTCGGAGGCCCCCATCCCCATCCATAGCGCTTGGCCGGAAACCAATACCTTCCCTCATTGTTCATGTACTCGATCTCCATCCGTAGAATTCCATTGTAGTCGAGAAGGGCCGCCGTCTCGGACTCGAACTAACGGCCACCCGCATCGCCGAGCCCTCGATCCGGCCCGTCAACCGTGCGCCCGTAGGGTGGTCGACCACCCTCTGGTGATATTAAGTCAAATAATCGCCTCCGAACGGTGGTTATTACGTCAATTGCCTACAAAATGTGCGCTGGAATCGATAGTTTGCGCCGACTCCCCGACCTGACAATCTATTCAAGATGAAAGCCAAAGTCCGCGCTTCGTTCGAATTGTTTGACAGCGCCGCCGCTGAGGCCGCGCATATGGCAAAGCGCGCCGGTCTGATTTATGTATCCGACTCCACTCCGGGCTATCGACGCGAACGCACCGGAAAGCGCTTTCGATACTTCCTGCCCGACAACCGGCAACTTCGGGCCTCAGCTGAACTTGGGCGAATCGCCAGACTGGCGATTCCGCCGGCCTATGACAATGTCTGGATCTGCATGGACCCGCGTGGTCATCTGCAGGCCACCGGCCGCGACGCGCGCGGCCGTAAGCAGTATCGATACCATCACGAATGGCGCAGCACACGCGATGATGCCAAGTTCGACCGCATGGTCACTTTTGCAGAGGCGCTCCCGCGGCTGCGGCGCAAATTGGCGCGTGACCTGACACTTGCCGGACTACCGCAACAGAAGGTCCTGGCGGTTGTCATCAGCATCCTGGACGCCACGCGCATTCGGGTCGGGAATGCTGAATATGCGCGCGACAACAAGAGTTTCGGTCTGACCACCCTGTTGAACCGCCATGTGAGCTTCATACGAGACGGCCGCGCGGTTTTGAATTTCCGCGGCAAGGGCGGTGTTCCGCATGAAGTCCCCATCGACGACAAGCGCATTGCGAAAATAGTCAAGCATTGCCAAGAGCTTCCGGGACAGCAGCTATTCCAATACGTGACGGACGAAGGCCAGCGTGCGCCCATCGACTCCGGGCAAGTCAACGACTATCTGCGAGAGGCCATGGGTGACGATTTCACCGCCAAAGACTTTCGAACCTGGGGCGCCACCTTGCAGGCAACTATTCTGCTTGCGCGGACGCCCCGTCCCGCGGACGCCAGCGACCGCGTGTTCAAGAGCGAAATAGTAAAGGTTGTGAAGCAGGTCGCCGTGGCACTTCGCAATACCCCCGCAGTTTGCCGCAAATCCTACATCAATCCCATCGTGTTTGAAGCTTGGCGATCCGGAACGATCCAAAGGGCGTTCCACGGTGGTCTCAAGCTGGCCGCGCCGCGTCAAACGGAGAATCGTGTTTTGACATTCCTGGCTCAACGCGCTGCCATCGGCACTCCGGATTAGCGGCATCGAGTGGATCACCCTCTGCGGGCATTGGGTTCCGCTACCCCACCACGGAGCTGTCTGCTAAGTTGACGGGACGGTGAGCAGGAGGACGCGCCAAGCCGAGGTACGAAAGTCGGACCGGATGGCCGCCCCGCCGTCGTGCCCGCACCGTCCACCTTGCCCGGCTTGTCCGCGGTTCGGCGACCCCGGCATCGACCCTGCCGCGCACGGCAGGCTCGACGAGTTGGCGCGCGCCCATGGTCTCCCCGCCGTGTCGGTGATTTCCGGGCAGGCTGCGGGGTTTCGACATCGCGCGCGGCTTGCGATTCGGGGCCGCCTGGGCTCGCCCAAACTGGGTCTATTTCAGCAGGGTACCCACCGGGTGGTTCACATCCCGAACTGCAGTGTCCAGCATCCCTTGATCAACCGCGTCGCCGGCGTCGTGCGGCGCGCTCTGGTCGAAGGTCACGTGACCAGCTACTCCGACACTGCCCATTTGGGTCTCGCGCGCTACCTGCAAGTGGTGGTCGAGCGCAGCTCTCAATCCGCCCAGGTTGTCATCGTCGCCAACAGCGCAACGCCTGAGCCCCTTGCGGGGTGCTTGGATTTGATCCGGGAGCGTCTCGGGCCGGAGCTCCACAGCTTGTGGTTCAATTCCAATCGCGACCGCTCCAACACCATCCTCGGCCCCGACTTTCACCATTGGTACGGACCGGCCAGCGTGGTCGAGCGATTCGGCGGAGCGGCGGTGCACTACCCGCCGGGCGCGTTCGGGCAGAACAATCTGGAAATCGCGCAGAGCATCATTGAGCACGTGCGCGGCGAGATTCCCGACGGCGCGCGAGTCGTGGAGTTTTACGCCGGTGTGGGCGCCATCGGCTTGTCGGTCCTGGCCCGCGCGCGCGAGATCCGAATGAACGAGCTCAGTCCGCACTCGCTGCACGGGCTCGAACTCGGGCTTGTCCAGCTCGACCCGGCCAGTCGGGACAAGGTTTCCGTCGTGGCAGGCGCGGCGAGCGCATCGCGCCTGGCCGCGGCCGGAGCGGACGTTGTGATTGCCGACCCGCCCCGCAAGGGCCTCGACCTGCAGCTGACCGAGTATCTGAGCGAGACGCCGCCCGAGCGCTTCCTATACGTGAGTTGTGGGCTGGAATCATTCCTCAACGACACCGAGCAGCTGACCGCGCGCGGCAAGCTCCGGCTCGGCGCGCTCACCGCCTTCAATCTCCTGCCATTCACGGGGCACGTCGAAACGGTAGCTCGCTTCGAGCGCGTCCAATAAAATATCCGTGCCGGTGTCGGCGCGAAGGCCGGCGGAACGTCCTAGGGACAGGCGGTTTACTTTGTTCAACGCCTCACACAGGAGACGACGATGTCCGGCAAGTTTTTCTGGTATGACGTCATGACCACCGATACCGTGGCCGCACGGAAGTTCTATTGCAACGTGGTCGGCTGGGAGACGCAGGACTCGGGTACGGCGGGTACGGAGTACACGCTTTTCACTGTGAAGGGCCGTGGTGTAGCCGGCTTGATGCCGGTTCCCGACGATGCACGTAGAGCGGGCGTGCGCCCGGCTTGGATGGGATACATCAGCGTCGACGACGTGGACGAGGCCGCGGCGCGCCTTGCGCGCGAGGGAGGCAAAGTCTATCGCCCGCCCTGCGACGTGCCGGGAGTTATTCGCTTCGCGGTCGTCGCCGATCCCCAAGGCGCCGGTTTTCTGATTGCCAAGGGACTCGTGGGCGATGCACCGCCGGAGTTGCCGATCGGCACGCCGGGTACGGTCGGGTGGCGAGAGCTGTATGCCGCCGATGGCAGTGCCGCATTTGCATTTTACGAAACGATGTTCGGCTGGTCCAAGTCCGAGGCGCTCGACATGGGTCCCATGGGAATCTATCAGATGTTCGCCACCGGGGATTCCCCCGTGGGCGGCATCATGACGAAACCCGCTGCGATCCCGATGCCCTATTGGGGTTATTACTTCAATGTCGACGGGATCGACGCCGCAGCGGAGCGAGTCACCGCCGGTGGCGGCGCCATCATCAACGGTCCCCATCAGGTGCCCGGCGGACAATGGATCATTCAAAGCACCGATCCGCAGGGGGCTATGTTTTCACTGGTGGCAACGCGCCGGTAATACGGCATTCAACCCACCCGACGGCACTCGCTCCCGCGAGCGGCCGCCGGTGTTGTGGGTGAGGCCGCCCCGCCACCTAATACCCCGCCACCCTGATACTCAATAGTAGCGGGGAATAGGGCCACGCTGCGGCGTCGGGCGATCCGAGAGATCAAAGAATACCTCATCGACAAAGCACCAACCCCAACCCTCCGGAGGGTCGTAGCCTTCAATGATGGGATGCCGAGTGGCATGAAAATGCTTGGTGGCGTGCCGCCCCAGAGATTGGTCGCAACACCCCACATGTCCACAAGTCCGGCAGATCCGCAAGTGAACCCAATGCTGGTGAATCTTGAGGCACTCCTCGCAGCCCAAAGCGCTCGGCGTGACGGCGACGATCCCATCGAGATGCGTACATTTGATCTTCATGGTCTGCGCCTGCCTGCCTCTGTTTGCGAACCGAGTTGCGACGTATTTCTCGTTCCCACGCTGATTGCTGTGATGCGATAGTTACGTATGCTCCGGGTGTCATATATCACAAGAGCTCATTACTTATTCACGCTGGGCTGGCCGTGCCGGAGAACACATGAGGAACGCATCATCGGAAGGCGCAGCGCCCGCGAACCCGGCGTCCGCACTTTGCACGCCGGGTCAGCCGCAGCCGAGCATCGCATCTGAGTTTAGCGGCTTGGCCCGGCTCGCGGCAACGGTGTGCGAGGCGCCATTCGCCGCGATCGAGTTGAATGGCTACGGTGAAACGTGGTGCAGTTCGACCGGGGCGCTTCCAAGACCCGTTCTTCCGCCGCACAATCTCCTTACCCGAATGGCACTGCGGAGCGGCGACGGCGAGGTGCAGGGTACGCTTGCCGTCTACGACACGAGGGTACGCGGACTCACCGAACAGCAACGGCTGGCGCTGGAGTTGCTGGCCCAACAGGCGGTGACACAGATCGACCTGTACGCACGTATCGCGGGACTCGAGCTGTTCGCCGCGGCGCCTGCTGCCGACGTCCCGCTGGCACAGGCCTTGATCGAAAGCGCGTCGGTCGTCATCACGGCGGCGAGTTCCTCGCTTCGGTGAAAAC